>Ga0209987_10001999_pt1 | contig 11238 bp, 10 predicted proteins | sample N074metaG_FD_182134 | JGI IMG/M metagenome (GOLD analysis project Ga0209987, IMG submission 182134) | Deep subsurface microbial communities from Kermadec Trench to uncover new lineages of life (NeLLi) - N074 metaG (SPAdes) (version 2) | ecosystem: Environmental > Aquatic > Marine > Ocean trench... | reverse complement strand
AAATTGTGAATTCATGGCTGAAACAATGCCATAGAAACCCGCAAACAAACCTGCTGTCGTAAACAGATTAGGAAGGAGATAAATACCGCGACGACGTTTCAAATGTTTTCTGCCCTGGTTGCCGATATAATCAGTCTAAACCTTCTGCTATTAAACAGCATCTCCTGCAACGACATCTTTACCATGAGGGTTATTATCGTTAATCATGCTCGCCGGACTCTCGTGGATAAGATGGGCAAGAATATCTTCCCCTGAAATAATCGATTGGCCGATTTCAATTTCCAGTTTTGAACATTCAGGAATAAATACATCAACCGTGCCACCAAAATATAGAAAACCACATCTTTGTCCCTGACCAAGTCGTTCACCTGATTGAATGTAGATTCGAAAACAAATAGCGGCATAAGGACTAAGTCTAAATACGGTGACAACATCATCACCTTCATCCGTTCTGATCCAGAAAGCAAATTTACGTTGCCCGTTCTCTGCCGCGCATTTCTCCGACCACTGCTCCATCACCTTACCTTCAACAGGGCTACGGAAAGAGTAAACATCGAAGATCGACATTTTTAATCTGATTCTTCTAGCACGTCGATTAACTCCCTGCTTACTGGTCCATGGATCATCTGTCTCGTCAATCTCTAAAACCTTTCCTTCTACCGGACTGACAATGGCAAGCGGTAAAGATGGAATGGTTCGCTGTGGATCTCTTAATAGAAACAGGAAAAAGCAAAAAACCGTTGCTAAAATAAGCGCGATAATGCTGCTAATAAAATTAAACGCCAGCAAAGCCAGCCCAGCCAGCACAAACAATAGTAACCAACCTTCTTTGGCGATAAATGGATAACGGTTACTGGGCATTATTCGACCTTAAAAGAAAAAGACCCTGTAACAAGCACAGAGCCTTTTTACTAATAAAAAGACTTACATCTATCATCAGACCACTTTATGAAAAAAATAAAAACAGCCTAGTTCTTTTCTGTATTAACCAGTTGATTAGCTTTAATCCATGGCATCATCGAACGTAGTTTCTCACCGACGATTTCAATTTGATGCTCACGGCTCAAACGGCGCATGGCCTTCATACTAGGTGCACCGCTTTGGTTTTCCAGAATAAATTCCTTGGCAAATTCGCCGGTTTGAATTTCTTTCAGAATTTGCTTCATGACCTTTTTGGTATCTTCAGTGATAATACGTGGTCCACGTGTAAAGTCTCCATATTCTGCTGTATTAGAAATTGAATATCGCATGTTTGCGATACCACCTTCATAGATCAAATCGACAATTAGTTTGGTTTCGTGCAAACACTCGAAATAGGCCATTTCCGGAGCGTAACCGGCCTCGACCAGTGTTTCAAAACCAGCCTGAATTAGCGCCGTGATACCACCACACAAGACCGCTTGCTCACCAAATAAATCGGTTTCTGTCTCTTCACGGAAATTGGTCTCGATAATACCCGCACGACCACCACCATTTGCAGACGCATAGGACAGAGCAAGGTCTTTCGCCTTTCCCGAAGCATCCTGGTGGACTGCTATCAGAGAAGGAACACCCCCACCCTGTGTATAGGTTGATCGGACTAGATGACCCGGGCCTTTCGGTGCAATCATAATGACATCCAGATCAGCGCGCGGCTCGATTTGTTCAAAATGAATGTTGAAGCCGTGGGCAAAAGCCAAAGTAGCGCCTTGTATCAGATTTGGCGCAACCTGATCACGATACAGTGCTGCCTGATGTTCGTCCGGGGCAAGGATCATGATGACATCACCCCATGCCACCGCGTCCTCGACAGATTTGACAGTGAGACCTGCAGTCTCTGCTTTGGCCGCAGAGCTGGAACCTGGACGTAAACCAACACAAACATCTACACCAGAATCATTCAGGTTATTCGCATGTGCATGCCCCTGTGAGCCGTACCCAATAATTGCAACCTTTTTGGCCTGGATCAGAGAGAGATCCGCATCTTTGTCATAATATATTTTCATAAATATCTAGTTCTCAAAAAAATTAAAAATTAAAATAGAATAATATAAATCTACTGAATTGCCTTATCACCACGCGCAATACCTGACACACCGGAACGCACGACTTCGAGGATGACCCTATCTTCCAATGCACTGATAAAGGCATCCAGCTTATCGCCAGCACCTGTCATCTCAATGGTGTAAGTGCTCTCTGTGACATCAATAATTCGACCACGAAAAATATCCACCAGTCGTTTGATTTCTTCCCGGTTTTCGCCCCTGGCCTGTAATTTGATCAACATTAGTTCGCGCTCAATGTGACGACTCTCATTAAGGTCAATGACCTTGATCACATCAACCAGTTTATTTAAATGCTTGGTAATTTGTTCTATCACATCATCTGAACCAGAAGTCACCAGGGTCATGCGTGAAACAGTAGGATCTTCTGTTGGCGCAACGGTCAGTGATTCAATATTATACGCACGCGCTGAAAACAGACCGGAGACACGCGACAATGCACCTGTTTCATTCTCCATCAGTAATGAAAGTATGTGTCTCATGATCAGGCCAACTCTCTGTTCGGTGACAGGTGCATTTCATGATGCCCCTTACCTGCTGCAATCATCGGATAAACATTCTCCGTCTTATCAGTGATAAAATCTATGAAGACTACTTTTTCTTTTTCCTGTAGTGCCTCTTTTAAAGCTGATTCTACATCGGCAGATTTTTCGATACGCAGTCCAATGTGACCATAGCTTTCGGCCAACTTGACAAAATCAGGCAAGGCCTCCATATATGAGTGCGAATAACGCTTCTCGTAGAAAAATTCCTGCCACTGTCTGACCATGCCCATGTAGCGATTGTTTAAATTAAGCACAACGAACGAAATACCGTATTGCAGGCAGGTAGATAGCTCTTGCAGACACATAACAATACTTGCATCGCCTGTAATGCAGGCTACTGTTTCATCAGGAAAAGCCTTTTTAACTCCCATGGCAGCCGGCAGTCCAAAACCCATGGTGCCTAATCCGCCTGAGTTGATCCATCTTCTGGGCTTATCAAATTTATAGTATTGAGCCGCCCACATCTGGTGCTGCCCAACATCCGATGTAATGTAGGCATCACCTTTAGTCAGCTCATACAGCTTTTCTATTACGAACTGTGGCTTGATAATTTCACTATCGCGATCATATTTAAGACAATCTATTCCTTGCCATTCTTTAATCTGATTCCACCACGGTTCCAGATCTTTTGCAGTTGGCAAGTCCTTTCTGCTTTCCAGCAATGCAGATAAATCACGCAGGACATATTTAACGTCACCAACAATAGGAATATCAACCGGTATATTCTTCGAGATAGAAGATGGGTCTATATCGATATGGATAATCTTTGCCGACGGACAAAACTGTTCGAGGTCTCCTGTCACTCGATCATCAAACCGGGCGCCGATGGCGATTAAGACATCACATTGATGCATTGCCATGTTTGCTTCATAGGTCCCATGCATTCCTAGCATACCGACGAACTGTTTGTCGGTGCCGGGATAGGCTCCTAAACCCATCAGCGTATTGGTAATTGGGAAACCCAATTTACGCGTGAAGGATGTTAGTTCTTCATTGGCATTCGAGAGGATGGCACCGCCGCCAGAATAAATCATTGGCCGTTTGGCAGTGGCAATCAAATCAACCGCACGTTTCATCTGACCTGTATGACCTTTCATTACAGGTTTGTAGGAACGCATATCCACGCTCTTGGGATATTCGTATTCACAACTATCGGCAGTGATATCTTTAGGGATGTCTACAACCACAGGCCCTGGACGACCTGTGGTCGCAACATAAAATGCCTTCTTGATGGTGGAGGCCAGGTCTTCAACATGCTTCACCAGGAAGTTGTGTTTCACACAAGGTCGAGTTACACCAATAGCATCGACCTCCTGAAAAGCATCATTACCAATCAGATGCGTCGGCACCTGGCCGGTAAAAACAACCAGAGGAATAGAGTCCATATAAGCAGTGGCAATACCTGTCACACAATTGGTCGCCCCTGGGCCAGAGGTCACTAACACCACCCCAGGCTTACCCGTCGCACGCGCGTAGCCGTCTGCAGCATGTGTTGCCCCCTGCTCGTGACGTACCAGAATATGCTCAACATCATCCTGCTTATACAATGCATCATAGATATGTAATACAGCACCACCGGGATAACCAAACAAATGTTTGATCCCCTCATCTTTCAGGGCACGAATAAAAATTTCCGCCCCTCGAAGCACCTCTTTTGACTTGCCCAATACCCTGTTTCCTGTCGGTTATATGTTACGTAAGTGTAAACTTTGGAAAGTTACTGATATTCTTGCCTGAGGTCAAGTTGTGCCCTGTACAAAAAGTATATCTACCGGCTAAATATAAAAATAAAAATCTAGCAAAAAAAATATCGAAAATTCACCCCTTAGCCTAGTTAGGCTAAGATACGTACATAGAATAATTTTAATAGCCGAAATCTAATGCGAATTTCTAAATACTTGATTGCCACCCTGAGAGAGGCCCCTGCCGAAGCCGAAATTATCAGTCACCAGCTGATGTTGAGGTCAGGCATGATCCGCAAGATTGCCTCCGGCATATACACATGGCTACCACTGGGCTTACGTGTACTCAGAAAGGTAGAGGCCATTATACGCGAAGAAATGGATCGCGTGGGTGCTCAGGAACTATTGATGTCAAACGTGCAACCTGCAGAACTTTGGAAGGAATCGGGTCGTTGGGAACAATATGGGCCTGAGTTACTACGACTCAAGGATAGGCACGAACGCGATTTTTGTCTGGGCCCTACACACGAAGAAATCATCACCGATCTGATCCGGAAAGAAATCAGAAGCTATAAGCAGCTACCGGCTATTTTTTACCAGATACAAACTAAATTTCGTGATGAAGTCAGGCCCCGTTTTGGCATCATGCGTGCACGTGAATTTCTGATGAAAGATGCCTATTCTTTTCATCTTACAGATGAATCCCTGCAAGAAACATATGAACAAATGTTCTCCGCCTATACCCGAATTTTTGAACGTATGGGTTTAAAGTTTCGTGCGGTACAAGCCGATGGCGGCAATATCGGTGGGAACGCTTCGCATGAATTCCATGTGCTAGCCGACTCCGGTGAAGACCAGATTGTATTCAGTGAAAAAGGAACCTATGCCGCGAATATTGAACTTGCCGAAGCACCGATACCTGAGGGCGAACGTGATGCTCCTAAAGCAACACTAGAGACCGTTGATACACCTGATCAACATAGTATTGAAGAAGTCAGCCAGTTTTTAAACGTCACCACTGATAAATGTATTAAAACATTGGTAGTAAAAGGACAGAATGAATCACTTGTCGCCCTGGTACTCAGAGGAGATCACGAACTAAATAAAGTTAAGGCAGAAAAAATATCTGCAGTTGCAAAACCACTTGAGTTTGCCAGTACTGAAGAAATCAAAAAATCATTAAGCTGCACACCGGGTTCTATTGGCCCGGTTAATATCAAGATTCCTGTCATCGTTGATCACAGTGCCTTGCATGTTGCAGATTTCGTCTGTGGTGCCAATAAAGATGGCAAACATCTTACTGGAGTCAATTGGGGACGTGATTTAGTTGAACCACATGGTGTCGATATTCGTAATATTGTTAAAGGTGAACCTGCACCCGATGGTTCAGGCAAACTCGATATTGCCCGGGGCATTGAAGTTGGCCATATCTTCCAGTTAGGTAAAAAATATAGTGCGGCAATGAAAGCCACATGTCTGGACGAAAATGGTGACGCCCAAACATTAACCATGGGTTGCTACGGCATTGGCGTATCCAGAATATTGGCCGCCGCTATTGAACAGAATCATGATGACAATGGCATTATCTGGCCCGACGCAATTGCACCATTCCATGTTTCATTGGTTCCGATCAACATGCATAAATCACAACGCTTGCGCGATGCTGTCATAAAACTGTATGAAGAATTACAGGATGCGGGTATCGAAGTGCTGCTTGATGACCGTAAAGAACGCCCCGGAGTCATGTTCTCGGATGCTGAATTAATCGGCATTCCACATCGCCTCACCTTTGGTGAACGTGGGCTTGATGCTGGCACCATTGAATACCGATCGCGTAGAGATTCTGAAAATTCTGAAATTTCGTTGGCTAAGGTCGTTGGCTTCTTAACAACTCAACTAGTTAATCACTAGACTGTTTCTTTATTCGGCTAATATAGACTAACTAATATCAAAGTCTCCGAATTCCTCATATTCAATTGCCTTGATTTCGAGATTAGTAACCTGAGCCATATTCGGCCCTGACTTTAACCAGTGACTCAGTTTATCCAATTGTTGTTCATCTCCAAAAGCCATAAGCTCAACCCGACCGTCTGACAGGTTTTTTACCCAACCTGTCAATCTGTACAAATTAGCTTGTGCTTGGGTCGACATACGAAAACAGACGCCCTGTACACGACCTGTAACATAGCAGTGAAGCCCTTTGACCATGCAAATCTTAACCTCTATCGACTTACCGTCTATTTGCGATGACTATTTCATGTAATATTGATTAGTCCTTTATTAAACAAAGAACTATCATATTTATACAATAATACAACTACTACGGAAATTTCTCGTGACACTTGATCAGACTAACCTGCCCATGCGTAAACATGGACAACAAATGATAATGGAGAGCCGGCCAGCTTATGTCGAGGACTGGCTAGAGACATTGCCGTATGCCGACTTTCATAAAACAGTTGCGCTACTGAGTGAGGCAGTCAAGGAAACGAACCGGGTTTCAATGAAACCTGGCCAACGATTTGAGCTTGTCACACTCTATCACCGTTCCTATGAATATTACATCAACACACAAATCAAAAATCTCGGCAACCAGGCAAGTCCCAGTATGGGACAACAATTCACACATACTCAAGCCATGAAACAATATGCCATCCAGTTATCCCACTCATGCAAGATCACAGCGAATGAGGCGTTAAGCTCAAAAACACTGTTTGGTCAAACAAAACCCCCAGTACAGTCAACGTTGATGTCCATGATCTATCTATCACACGCCTTGATATATAGCTTCCTCGAATATAGCCCTGTGCCGAAAAAGGTATGGTCTGAATTGAATGCACTATATGTGTTTGCTTCCGGTATCAAACAGGCACATACAACAAACACACCACTTGGTGAATCGAATATCCCAACCACCATAGAAAAAACTTATAAGCAGATTCTACTGGCATCGCTCTCAGATCCGCTGCATTTACCTTTCGGATCCATATGGGAAGTCTATGAACAACTGAATATCTGGGCTGAATTTGCCCAGTTGCAAACCTTTGCCAAAGTAAAGAATTCGGCAGGTTATTTTATAGTCAATACAAAAGAAGATTTACAGCCCGTTCCTTATAGTAAATTTGAAATCAGTCTGGCAAACCAGGATCATTTATTATTGGATGCAAATTCGTTAAGGAATATCATACAGAATTATTTGCAGATTCTAGAATCGGGGAAAACGACAGATAAGAAATTTATTCTTTCCCGCCATACTGCGAAAACACTACTCGTCACTTTAAGCAAATCCTGGGGGCTACCTCCAAAACGTTACTTCCCTCGCAAAATCTCGGCAGGAAAGATAGATGTCGCCATCGGAATAAATGCTTGCTACTACTTTCATAACGATAAAAATGATATGGCACAAAGGGCAGATGCATATCAAGATTCAGATATTTCTTTGGAAGAGGATGACCCTGAGTTAAGACAATCAGCCACATACAAAAGTGAACAATGGGAATTAACCGACCTAAGTTCAGGCGGATATTGCATAAGCAAGACAGGCCAATCAACTACGCCAGTACGGGTTGGTGAACTTGTTTGTTTGAAATTAAATACTGAAAATTCCCAGAAAAATTGGGTGCTTGGTGTCTTGCGCTGGTTTATGGTTCGCAAACAAAATAATTACAAGGCGGGCATTCAAACACTTTCCTCGCATACCCAAGTTATAACAATCAAGGCACTCTCGGGTGGTCCTGCAATGTGTGTCATCAGGCGTGGTTTTTTAACAAACGATCCTAAGACTGGTAGCAATGTGACTGTAATTACGAGTGGAGGTCTATATGCCCCACAAAGGGAACTTGAAATTGTTCACCGGGATAAAACCTTCCGAGTGACTGTGGAAAACCTGTTGGAATCCAGCGCCAATTTCGAGCAATTTAGTTACAAAATGATCTAGCCCAATTTTTCACTCAGAGTATTTCAGCGCCTTACTCACCGGTATCGCTAACGATACAGCCAGACTTGCCTCGCTATCGGCGAACACCCCCTTTAAAGATTTCTGCCATTTATTAGCAGGTCTGTCTATATTAGTAGGCAGCTTACAGGGTAATATTTTATACAGATCCATAAGAGTTAATTCGCCGAGATCCCTGATCAGGCACCATTGGCCGAGCGAATTTCTCCTGATCCACCTAGCTTTGACAAGAATATCAAAAATTATGTTCATGGATGCGTGAGAAATTCGAACGCCTGATTTTTTTAATTGCATGACTGATCTCCCTGACCCCTGCTTTTGTGCAAGCCACAACTCTCCAATAACCTGGTAAGCATCGAGAAAACCCCATCGGGATTCGGAGTGATGTTTACCAACATCCTCCATTCGAAATACCGAGAGGCTGTAACTGATTTGCGCACCAAATAAAACAATTAGCCAGGAAACATATATCCAGATTAAAAACATAGGTATGACCGCAACAGCACCATAGATAACTGTATAGGTAGGTACGGCTTTCACATACAGGCCGAAGGTATACTTGGCCAACTCAAATAAGACTGCAGCAGCGACCCCGCCTATAATTGCATGTCTTGTATTTACATGTGTGTTCGGTACCAGAACGTACAATAGAGTAAAAGCGATACTACTAGTGTAAAAAGGCATTAATGTTAATAGTCTGGCAGTATCAACTCTATCGACGAGTGGCAACGTGAACAAATAGGATGTTGAATAGAAGCCAGCACCTATCAACACTGGACCGAGTGTAAGGATGGCCCAATACACCAGAAACCTGGCAACCAAATGACGTCGCTTGTTGATTTGCCATATATTGTCCAACGCACTATTAATAGTCGACATTAACATTAAGGCAATTATCACCAGCACAACAATACCAGTAGTTGTTAGATTCGATGCCTTGATCGAAAAATTAATCAGGTAATCGCGAATCGTTTGTCCAAAACTCGGAACAAAATTATTGAAGACAAATTCCTGGATGATTTCGCTTAAATCCTTGAACACAGGCAAGTTACTAAAAAAACTGAACATCACTGCTATCAGGGGCACCAGTGACAAAAGTGTCGTGTAAGCCAGTGAGGAAGCAGACTGCATCGTACGTCCAGCGAAAAATTGCTGAAAGACATAACGGATGAAACAAAACAGCCAGATCGCACCAGACTTGATGATAGAAAATAAATAACTGATTGGCGTATTCTTTGATGACATATCCTGAATCTTTGCCTATGCTTCACCCATTCATAAAAATCGAGAAATCACTATGAGCGTCACCATATATCATAATCCCCGTTGTTCAAAATCCAGACAAACTCTGGAAATCCTTAATGCACAAAATGTAGATGTGGAAATCATCGAATACCTGAAGACCAGCCCGGATGCCAAGACTCTAAAACAAATATTGTCTTATCTGAATATCCCCGCACGAGAGCTCCTGCGCCAAGGCGAAAGTGCCTATAAAGAGGCCGGTCTTGACGATACAAGTTTATCTGAAGATGATGTGATTGCAGCGATGGTGGAGCACCCTATATTGATCGAACGACCAGTGGTAGTAAACAATGGCAAGGCAGCCATAGGCAGACCTCCGGAACGCGTTCTCGATATTCTCTAGGAATCTGTCTGACTATGACAGAGATACTTGTCCTTTATTATAGCCGCAATGGTAATGTTGCCAGTATGGCGGAACATATTGGCCGAGGCATTGAAGCCGTTAAGGGAATCAGGGCAAGAATTCGCACCGTGCCTCCGGTTTCGGCACTATGTGAGGCCAGCGAAGACAGTATCCCAGATAGTGGCCCGCCCTATGTACAGCACGAAGATTTGAAACAATGCGCGGGGCTTGCCCTTGGCAGTCCGACACGTTTTGGGAATATGGCAGCACCACTGAAGTATTTCCTGGATGGAACCAGTGATGCCTGGATATCAGGCACACTGATCGGAAAACCTGCCGTGGTCTTCACTTCCACTGCGAGTCTACATGGTGGCCAAGAGAGTACATTGCTCTCCATGATGCTGCCTTTATTACACCATGGCATGATGATTCTGGGGATACCCTATAGCCAACCGGAATTGCTGACAACTACCAGCGGTGGCACACCCTATGGTGCCAGTCATACGGCAGGGCCAGATGATGCACTTGAGCTAAGTGAAGATGAAAAAAAATTATGTTTCGCTTTGGGTAAACGACTCGCTGAAACAGCCAATGCACTTACCAGGTAAAGATTAACTTGCATTGTTTGTTTTACCTACCCTGACTACGAGTCTTGTATCAATAACTTTACAAAAGGAATGGTCAGTTTCCTCTGTTCAGTGAGCGTTGCTTGATCGAACTTATCCAGTAATTCCAATAGTGATGGCAAATCACGTTTTACATTTTTGACCAGATAAACCGCAACCTCTTCCGGTATTTCAAAGTTTCTCGTGTTGGCTCTTTTTTGTAACAGATTAATTTTGTCACTATCGGACAACACTTGCAGATGATAGGTCAAATCCCAACTGACCCTGGATTTTAGATCCTGCAATTGGAACGCCAGATCTCTAGGTCCTTTAGAGCCTGTCATGAGTAAAGGTTTTTGTTGCTCTCTCAAGCGATTATACAAATGAAACAACGCCTGTTCCCACACCTCTTGCCCGGCAATACAGTCAATATCATCAATACAAACCATGGATAGATGTTCCAAACTTTCTAGCATTACCGGACTGAGCTCAGCATATTGATTCAAGGGGATATAGGCGATATTCAGATCATGCTGACTAGCAAGATTACAGACTGCTTGAAGCAAATGGGATTTGCCGGTAGCAACTTGTCCCCAAAGATAAATATTTTGCACTGTTTCACCAAGTGCAATGGATCGGCAGATTGTACATACTTCAGCGTTCGGTCCTTCGATAAAATGTTCGAAATCTGCAGTTTCACGAAACCCAAATTCCAGCGGGATTTGGCCTCCCGAAAGTGATCGATTCATATCGCGCTGTTCATG
>Ga0209987_10001998_pt1 | contig 11239 bp, 7 predicted proteins | sample N074metaG_FD_182134 | JGI IMG/M metagenome (GOLD analysis project Ga0209987, IMG submission 182134) | Deep subsurface microbial communities from Kermadec Trench to uncover new lineages of life (NeLLi) - N074 metaG (SPAdes) (version 2) | ecosystem: Environmental > Aquatic > Marine > Ocean trench... | reverse complement strand
ACCGTCTTGGGGGTGCGGTGACCGTGACGCGTCAGCCCGCGGTCGTCCAGCCTGCGTTCGACCCGGTCACAGTCGACCTGAGCGCGGAGACGGTCAGCGTCGCAGCGGGCATCCCCGGCAGCTTCGAGATCACGCTCAACATCGACGACGGCTACCACGTCAATGCGAACAAGCCCGGGACCACCCTGTTGACCGGACTGGACATCCGACTCGTCGGCCGCGGGCTCGACCTGGCCGCCCAATACCCGCCCGGCGAGGCGTTCCGGACGGCCGGTTTCGACGAAGCGATTCAGGTGTACTCCGGCTCCGTGACGATCCCGTTGACGGTCACACAGCGGGCGGTCTGGAGCGGCACGCCGCGAATCGTGATGACCTATCAGGTGTGCACGGACCAGGTGTGTCTACGACCGAAGCGAATCATTCTGCCCCTGCGCGTGGTTCACTAATTCGAACAGTGGGTGGCACGGCCGAGTGAGCGCTAGCGAGCTCGCCCGTGGTTGGACGTTCGACCACGGGCGACGTCGCTATCGCTCCATCGGCCGTGCCACCCGATCAAGTCACTGCCCCGTCACGTCGATACTGGCTCGGTGAGACACAAGGTCCGGGAACTCGCCTGCACCAGGAAGGTCGTCGCGATCTGCGTCGTGTTCGCAGTCGCGTCGCTGGCGGCGACCGTCGGGCTCGACAATGACAAAAGTGTCATCGAGGGTCACGACATTCGCCGCGTCGTCGTTATTCACCTCGACACGACGCGCGTCGACGACCTCGGCTGCTACGGCGGCATCCCACACACCCCGAATATCGACGCGGTCGCCGCACGCGGGACGCGTTTCACCAACTCCATCGCCCCCACGCCGCGGACCTCGCCGAGCATCGCGTCGTTCATGACCGGCCGGCTGCCCAATCGGCACGGCGTCTAGGACGTGGGCGGCAAGCTCTCCGACGGTCTGGCGACCCTTGCAGAGATCCTGGGCGACAACGGCTTCATCACCGGCGGCTTCACGACCAACGCCGTCGTGGACAAGCTGCACACCGGCTCGGCCGAGAGCGCCGGTTTCGACCAGGGCTTTGACGTGTTCAAGGGGTTCTCCACGACGGTGTCCGGACCGGACGAGCATGAGCTCAACGCGATCCCCCGGGTGCTGTGCGCCGATCCGGTCAACGAGGCTATCGACTTCATCGACGCCTGCGGCGACGAGAAGTTCTTCCTGTGGATGCTGCACCTCGACCCGCACGCGCCGTACGCGCCGCCGGCGCCGTACGACACGATGTACCTCGATCACCCGAAGCTCACCAAGGACAGCGTGCGGCTGCAGCCGGCCGTGATTCACCACCAGGCGTACACCGGCTCGCGGCTCGATTCGCACGAATACATCGCGCGGCACATGGGTGAGGTGACGCTGCTGGATCACTGGCTGGGCACGCTGTTCTCAAAGCTCGACGAACTCCCGGGCCGGACACTCCTGGTGATCACCGCGGACCACGGCGAGAGCTTCGGCGATGCCGGGATCTGGTTCAGCCACGGTCGCAACATCCGTCATCCTTGTGTCAACGTCCCGCTGATCATCACCTGTGACGGTGTCATCCCCGTCGCCGTGAGCGACGCGCTGGCTGCCAACATTGACCTGGCGCCAACGATCCTGGACCTGGTGGGCGTACCCGACACCGCGCTGCACGCCGACGGCCGAACACTGGTGCCCGCGTTCACGGCCGGTGACCCATGGCCCGATCGAATGATCCTTGATCCAGCGGAGTATCGGCGTGAAGTGGCGCGGTTTCGCAGCGGTCGATTCTGCCTGCAGTCGCAGTTCAACCAGCAGACGCACGAGCGGGTCAGGACGGTGCTCTACGACCGGGCCGCCGACCCGACCGAGACGACCGACGTCTCGGATCGCTTCCCGAATGTCCTGGAAGCGCACCGTCGCTACGAGGACGACTGGTTCAGTCGCGGCCGCGCCGTCGGCAACGACCTGAGGGACAACCCCGAGATGCTCAGACGCCTGGAGTCGCTGGGTTATCTGAAGTGACCGTCTGGTATCGTCACTCGGGCAGTCACGGCGACGGCGCGGACATGCGGGAGGGCAGGATGACTTCCCGGCAGTTGGCAAGCGCTGCCGCAGCGAGCGTCGTGGCGATCAGGGGGTCGTCTTCCTTCATGAAACTGTGGGGGTTCTTCCAGCTGCCGTCGGGCAGTTGCCGCGACATCAAGTCGTCGGCGAGCCACGGCGCCCACGCCACCTCGAGCCCGTCTCGGTTGACGGTCGTGACGGACAGCAGGCGCAATGCGTGCGAGACCGACCAGCACCAGTAGTTCAATGCGGCGTCACGGTCGGCGGCGAGTACCGGCTCGAACACGCCCGGGTTGGTCCGCGTGGAGAAGTTGCGCTGCAGCCAGTCCTGCGCGGCCAGCACGCGCGGGTGGTCCGGTGCGAGACCGCAGCGGATCAGCGCCCGGACACCGTCGGCAGTCGCGCTGCCGTAGGAGTGATACCGGATCACGCCGTTTCGGTCGGTGCCGGAAACGCCGGCCTTGTTCTGGGCGCGGTTGGCCGCGGTGAAGAAGAAACCGCCGTCGTCGAACCCGGCATCACGCCCCGCGGCATCGAGTGAGAAGTTCTGGCAACGCTCGACAAACTGCAGCGCGGCGCGCAATGCAGGGTCGTCTGCCGGCACACCGCTCAGACGCAGCGCACCGACTGCAAAGAGGGTGGACGACAAGTCGGCGACGAAGGGCAGTCGGCCGGTTTCCGGCTTCTGTGGCGGTCGCACTGCATAGCCCCAGCCGCCGTAGCCGGCGTCGAGCCGGTTCCAGCCGAGCCGATCGGTGACCTGGTAGTCGCGAAGATAATGCAGCCACGCGTCACGAGCCCGGCGGTTGGCGTCGCTGGGCTCGTCGATGAGCAACCGATTGAAGACGATCGCGGCCATCGCCGCCGAGTAGACCGGGTAGTCGAGCGGCGTCTGGGGCGAGATCGTCCCGTCGCCGGCGACGAAGCCACGCAGATAGCCGGCCGCCCGGGCGCAGGCGGCGCGTGTCTCGGGGCTCGGCGGGCTCAGCCACAGCGTCTTGAGGATCGGTGGCGTCAGGGTCACGCCATCGGTGAGCGCGCCGTACGTCTCGGAGCGCCAGGCGCCGTCCTCGGATTGCCGGACAGCCAGGTACCGCGTCGCGCCGTCCAGGGCCCGCTCGATCCGGTCGGCGCGATCGACGGGATGCCGCTCACACGCGGCCGCAACGAACACACAGAAAAGGCCGCCGGCGACAAGCGCCGCAGCGGCCAGAACCTTTCGCGGAAGAGGAGGTTCACTCACTGCAGTTCATTATCACCAGGAATCGTCACCGGTGCATCGACGCTGCGGGCCACCGCGAGGGCCTCGGGTGGAACCGGCGTCCGGTCGACCATCAGGACCATCAGCGCCGACGATGTGCAGAAGGTCCGGCCGGTGATGCAGTGGTGACCCGTCCAGGTGCCGTCGGCGTTCTGGATGCGGTTGAGGTTCCGGGTCATCTTCGCGTCCCACTTCTTCCAGGCCTCGCCGCCCTTGACGACAAGACTCTCGCCGATGTTGGAATGGCTGAGGAACTCCTCGCCGCCGTTGGAGCCGAATCCGGCGACGAACTGCGGATCGTCGAGGCGGGCGATCACAGCGTCTTGTGCTATCACGAACGCGACCTCCGCTTCGTCGAATCGCCGCAGGTCGCTCCAGGCCTGGTCGCGTAGCTCCTGGGTGGGCGCGGAGACGAAAAGCTCGGCGACCTCGCCCCGACGCTCACGGTTGGAGTTGACCGAATCCTGCAGGATGCCGAGGTTCTTCGCCCCGGCATAGAGAGCGACGCCCGCCGCGCCCATCCCCCCGCCACTGACCACGCGGCCGGCCCTGACCTCGGCCAGAGCGTTGCTCTCGACCTTGGCGAGCACGTCATCCCTGACGTTCAAGCCGAACTGTTTCGCCCGGTTGAGGCTCTTGGCGGCAACCGCGTTGGCCAGCGCCGGTGCCCATCCACCGCCACCCCACAAGCCGTTGGCCTGCTGGTTCTCCTGGATCTTGTAGAGGATCTTGTCGAGCGCGGCCGCGAGCCGGTTCTCGCTCTCCTGGCTCGGCATGTGACCGGCCGACTCGGTGAGAACCAGCGAAGCGAGGAACGTGTCGATGTTCGGACCGAGCTTCGCCTGCAGACGCGTCCCACGTACGCCGGACACAAGGATGGACTTGTGATCCGACGCCTCGACGCCTTTCATGATGAAACCGAGCGCCTTGCGGATCGAGTCGGCGTACGGCCCGGCCGACGGCGTACTGCCGGATCGGATGAGCGCCAACGTCGCCGCCGCGGTGTCGCCCACGTTCGGCTTGGCGGCGCGGATGCCGCCCATGGTCTGCGACTCCTCGCCCTGCGACCAGCCGCCGTCGTCGTGCTGATGCTCCACGAGCCATTGCAGTCCGCGGCGCACGTTCTCGGAGAGCGGTTTTGGAACGCCGGCGGTGACCCAGCAGGATCGATCGGTCGCGCCCTTGGTCATCGCCTTTTCGGGCAGCGGTTTGGCGATCAGCGTGACGCCGGTTGCCAGGGTTGCCGCAGTCGCCCAGAGTGTCAGGGTTCTTGTTGTCATTGGTCTGTCCTCTTGGAGGGATTGTCGGGCTTCTGAGGTAGATGGCCCGACGCGGGCCGTTGTCTCCGGGAGACTCTCCGAAAGATCAGACGATTCGGGGCGGGTTCAGTTTGTCACGCCTGTGTAAAGCGTGAACCTGCTAGAAGTCGAGGGTCGCCGAATCCCGGTTCAGCTGGAGCACCAGGGCGTCGGGATCGACCTCGACGCGGTCCGGCTGGAAGTCGCATGGGATCTCGACCACGGCCTGCTCGCCCGGCCCCAGCGTGATCTCGACTCGACTCTCGCGGAAGTCGGCGTGCTGCTGGCCGTCGTCGTCGAACCGCTCCTGGGCCGCTGCCACGATCTGAACCGGCATTCGGCCGTTGCCGGTGTTTTCGACGGTCACGGTGACACGCCACGAGGTGTCGCCGAAACCTTCCGCTGATACGGCGGTGGCGTCCGTCAGCCGGTACTCCGGAACGACCACGTCGAAGAACCATGCCTGTGTGAACGTATCGAATGCCGCCGTGTCCGACGCGAACGGTCGCATCGACGCGAGAAAGTCCTGGAGCACCGGATGATCGGGATCAGTGCTGTAGTGCCCGATGAAACGCTGCAAGCCCTCGAGACACGCGTCGCGACCCATATGGTTCAGCAGCATCCAGAACACGAACCCGGCCTTGTTGTAGGTGACCGTTCGATCTCCCGGCCGCGACCCGTCGATCCGCACCAGGGGCCGCTCCGAATCGACGACCCGATTGTCACCATAGTCCGCTTCGATTCTGCGGCAGAATTCGATGCGATCACGGAGGCCCTTCATTTGATCCATGAGCAGGATCGTTGAGAAGTGGGCCATGCCCTCCGAGAGGATGTTTCCGCCCGGACCCTTGCCCGGCATGAGGATGTTCCCCCACCACTGGTGTGCGGTCTCGTGCGCCGTGACCATGAATGCGAGGTTCGTCTTCGGGTCGCTTTTTGTGAGGAACCCGATCCCCTCCGAGAAGGTGATGTTGGTGGCGAACCCTTGCGCGTACGAGGCGAAGTTCGGGAACTCGCTGACCTTGAGTTCCTGCCAGGGGTACGGATGAAACCACTCCGAATACCAGCGGACCGCCCCCTCCAGTGCCTCGGACATCTCCTGGATGTTGTACGGGTGCCCGGCGTGATAGAACAGAGCCGTGCGGTCACCGCGATGAACCTCCCAGCGGCCGGCGACGACGTTGAAAATACTGACGGGATGGTCGCTCTCCCAGACAACGGTGCGCCGGCCGTCCGCGACCACATCGCTCACGAGAACGCCGACGGAGTTGTATGTGTACTCGGCCGGCCCGGTGATTCGCAGCCGTGTCGAGAACGGCCAGGCGCTCCCGAAGGCCGGGTCGGTGATGCCTTCGTAGAAGTCGTCTGGATAGACACGCTGCTCGTACTCGTTGTCCTCATCGACACCGACGTGTTCGAGGTAGCCGACGATCGGCGCGAAGCTGGCCGAGAACGACGTCAGCACGACACCGCTGGGCAGGATGAACTGGCGAGCGCCACCGCCGTTTTCAGTGAACCCGTTCGGGTAGCGGCCTTCGAAACTGAACCCGATCTCGACACGCTCGTCGGGGCCAAGCGGGGCCGGCGGCCGGAAGATGAACAGCCCCGACCGGTCCTCGGGCTCATAGGGATCGCCGTTGAGCGTCCACTGGAGGTTCTCCCAGTGCAAACCGGCGGACAGCGGTATCTCCACGACCGGCTCTTCCCGCGGGTTGTAGATCACGTAGCTGCCGTCGGTCTTGAACCAGCGCTCGCGCGGATCGAGTTCCAGGTCGATGTCGACGGCCCCGATTGCCGGGACCGGCACATCGCGCCACGTGGCCATGTTGTCCCGCCAGTAGTCCTTCTGCCGCATCTTCATACGCTCGCCCTGGAAGCCGTTGGTGACGGCGGTATACAGCCAGCCCCCGAGGACCAACGGGACGACGACGAAGGGCAGGAGTTTGAGTCCGCCCACAAGCAGCGAACGCGGGTACAGGCGGTGGATGATCCGTGCCGGATCGAAGTCCCGTCGCGAGAAGAAGCGGACCGCCAGCGCCACGAACAACGCTGCCAGCGAGATCACCATGAGCCGGTTGAGCAACAACGCTGTACCGTTGAGCTCCAGCGGGCCCATGTCCGACCACCGGATCACGCTCCATGCGTCCCAGTTCCCCGCCCAGTTCATTGCGCCGGTGAGCTGTTTGTATCCGGTCAGAATCAGTGCGCCGAGGCACAACGCATGCGTCACGTATCGGTTGTGCACGAGCGCCGCGACCGCCATGACGAAGGTGCTCCACACCAGAAACGTCGGCACCAGCACCAGCCCCCACACCACCAGGAACGGGCCGAGGCTCATGGGAACCGTCCCCTGGAATACCAGTACCAGCACGCATGCGAGCAGCGCCGCCAGGAGAATGACACCGCCGACCAGCACGTTGGCAACGGACTTGCCCAACAGCAGCGACGCGGTCCGTACCGGTGTCGCGTAGATCATGGCGGCGGCGCCGGTGTTGCGATCGCGTTGCACCGACTCCACCGTGTAGAACTGGATGAGCAGGCAGATCAGCAGCGTCAGCGTGTTCATAGTGCCGACGGCCAGCAAGCCCGGTGTCTGTAACAGCGGCGTGCCGAAGGATCCCACCGCCAGGAGCATCGTCCCCATCGTCTGGATCAGGATCAGCGGCGCGAAGAGGTACAGCCCGGGGTGATACCGCAGCTCGCGCGCTTCGAACCGCGCGACGTCGAGCGCGCCGCGGACAAGGCCCGGTGGCCGCGTGGCAGCGCGGAGCGTCGAGATCGGAGCGACGATCGCGGCCGGCGTCACGAGACTCGCCTGGTCGTTTCCGGTCGGGCTCACCTTGCCCTGCCGTGCCCCGCGAATGTCCCTGGCGAACTTCCACTGGGCGAGGCCGACGGCTCCGAGGCCGATCGCCAGCAGCGTGAGGCGGTTGGCGATGAACAGCCCGTCTAAGCCGATCGGTGCCTCGTTGTAGAACTCGACGCCCCGGTCAACCTTCAGGTACGTCTCATTGAGCCACCGGAAGCCCGCCGGATCCAGCAGCATCAACAGCCGGTTGACCCCGGGGTCGAGCCAGTTGGGTGACCAGTTCCACAGGAAGAACCCGGCCCCGATGATGAGCGCAACGGGCAGGAAGAAAACAAGGATCGGCTTGCGTGTCAACGCCCCCACGGCGAACGATGTGCCGGCGATGAAGACGATCGTCGGCACGCCGAAGACGATCGCCGGTCGAACGTAGTTGATCAGGTGAAACGGGCCGCGCATGTCGTCCATTGACGGCCGCCTCAGCACGTGATAGATCACGATCATGCACAGCATGTGCAGACCGAGGATCACCAGGAAAGTCGCGGTCACGGCGAGAAAGCGGCCCCAGATGTATTCGCCGGCCCGCAGCGACGTGCCGTGCAGGATTTCTCCGACGCCCAGTTCCATGTCCCGGATGATGAGCATCCCCGACGCAACCGCGACAAAGAATCCGTACATCAACAACACGAGCATCGACATCTGCATGCCGACGGCGAACTCGGAGGTCAACCACGCCTCGGTCCCGCCGACCGACGCGTCGCCGGAAGCGATCCTGGCATTCCCCGAAGACAGCCCCCAGGTCATGAGAACGATAATGGCCAGCCAGAACCAGAAGAAGAACCGCCGCGCGTTGTGAATCATGTCGAGCCGGGCAACCTGCCATATCCGGCCCACGCTCACGCCGGCGCCCCGACCGTCGCCGTCGCCGTCGCGTCACCCGTCTTGGCGGCACTGTTGCGCATCATGAGCAGGTAGGCGTCCTCGAGCGTCGGTGCCGTGGGCTCGAAGCCTTGCGGCGGCGTGCCGCTCGGTTCCTGTATCCGAACGATGTTCTGCCCCTCGATGAGCAGCGACTGTGTGACACACCGCGTCCGCTGCAGCTCAGCGAGCTCGTCGTGGGTGGCTCGACCCTCGAAGATCGTCCCGTCGAGCGCCGAGCGTGCCTCGGCCGGCGACGTCACGGCCACGAGGCGACCTGCACGGATAACGGCGAAGCGCCGGCAGAGCACGGCAACGTCCTCGACGATGTGCGTTGACAGCAGGACGATGCGATCCTCGGCAAGTTCCGCGAGGATTCGGTAAAACCGCAGCCGCTCCTCGGGGTCCAGCCCTGCCGTCGGCTCGTCGACGATCATCAGCCGGGGGTCGCCGGCGATCGCCTGCGCAATGCCGAGTCGCTGTTTCATCCCGCCGGAGTAGCCCTTGAGCTTCCGTTTGGCGGCAAAGGTGAGGTTGACCCGTTCAAGCAGCTCGGCGCAGAGGTCTTTGAGACTCATGCCGCCGGGCGGTTGGATCCCCTTGAGCTTCAACAGGTAGGCGAGCATCCCGGCGCCGGTCAGGTGTGGGTAGAAGCCGAACTCCTGCGGCAGGTAGCCGAGCTTGCTCCACACGGCGGACGGGTCGGCGACGATGTCCACGTCGTCGAGCGTCACCGATCCCGAAGTCGGCTCGAGCAGCCCGGCGACGATTCTCATCAACGTCGTCTTGCCCGCGCCGTTGGGTCCCAACAGCCCGAACATCCCCTTGGGAACGTCGAGATCGATGCCCTGCAGGGCGCAGACCGGTCCGGGGTACACCTTGACGAGATCGCGGATGGAGAGCATGACTGTGGGTCCACTGGGGTGATGCGATGCAAAGGTTCGCGCACTGACCGATCGTACGCCCCGGTGGTCCTGTTCTTGGGAAACCGGGGCCATCGGTTTCAAGAACCGTGTGGGGTGTGGGGGGGCGTGGGGTGTGGGTCACACGGACGAGGCCGTCAGACCATGGCGCGAACAATCAGACAGCAGCACAAGATCGATCCAGAGCGTCCGACCGCCAAGTGTGCCTGACCAATGTTCGGAACGTTGCATCGGTGACGGTTATCGCGACTCGCCGCGCTTCTTCCTTGCCATGAAAAGGCTGAGGACAATCGATCCCACGACGCTCAGGACAATTGACGCCACGACACTCAGAGTCCAGTCCATATCTGCGCCTCCCGATCCTCGGGTATCGGCTGGCAGCAGCTCAGGGTGAAGACTTGGATGATGCGCTACCGTGAGGTGGCCTGAGCGAGCCGATAAGTGTTGGTACATGACGGGTAGTGTTTCTAATCCAGAGCAGCAGGACAGATCGACTCTGGCTCTTGCCCGCCGACTGGCGCGGCCGGTCACGTGGGGTTCGGTCGTGGCGATCGTCGTCGCGGTCACAGTGCTGGCGCGGTTGTTTCCCGTGGAACGCGGTATTGACTGGATCGAGGGGGCGATCGGGGGTCTCGGTGTCGCGGCGCCGTTTGTCTTTGCCGGCATCTACGCGCTGGCGGTCGTATTGTTGGTCCCGGGTTCGGCACTCACACTGGCGGCCGGTGCGTTGTTCGGACCGGTGTGGGGGCTTGTCGCCGCGTCGCTGGGGTCCACGATGGGAGCGTCGGCGGCGTTTCTCATCGCACGGGTGGCCGGTCGGGATCGTTTTGCGCAGATGTTCGAGCGTCATCCGCGGTTCCGCGCGGTCGACAGGGCAATCAGCGAGGGCGGCTGGAAGGTCGTCGCGATGCTGCGGCTGACACCGGTGGTGCCTTTCAGCATCTCGAATTACATGTTTGGTCTTACCGCCATCCGGTTCGTGCCGTACGTGCTGGCGAGCTGGTTGTTCATGCTGCCCGGGGCGTTCATGTACGTGTACTTCGGACATGTCGGGAGGGCCGGCCTGGCGGCTGCGTCCGGCGCCGACGCAGCGTCCGGCGCGCTGACGTGGACGACCCGTCTCGTGGCACTCGCCGCGACGATTGCGGTTATCGTGTACGTGACCAATCGCGCCCGCCGGGCGCTCGAGCAACAGACAAGCCTTTCCGCAGCGGATCCTCCTATGAACGCCGACACGCCCGCCCCCTCCACGACCGGCTGGCCGTGGCGCGCGACGGCCATGCTAGGTCTTGCGGTGGTCATGCTCGCCGCCGCCGGTGTTGCATGGTCGCAGCGCGAGGCGATCAGCGCGCGGCTGGGCCCCCCCACCGTTGTCCTGACCGAGGCATACCAGGACCCGGTACAGGATACGGCGCCGCCGTTCGACCACTCGATGTTTGACACGCTGCTGAAAAGGCACGTCGACGACAACGGGTGGGTGGATTACGAAGGGCTGGACGCCGACGCGGCCCGCCTCGACGCCTACCTCGAAACGATTGCGGCCGCACCCTTTGATCGAATGAGCCGCGATGAGAAGCTCGCGTTGCTCATCAATGCGTACAACGCCGCGACACTGCGGCTGATCCTGGACTTCCGGCCCGTCAAGTCCATCAAGGACATCCCGGCTGCGAAACGCTGGGATGACCGCCGATGGAACGTCGGCGGCAAGACCATGAGCCTCGCCGACATTGAACACAAGCAGATCCGACCGAAATTCAACGAGCCGCGGATCCATTTCGCCCTGGTCTGTGCCGCCGTCGGTTGCCCCAAGCTTCGAAACGAAGCCTTTGTCGCCAAGCGGCTCGACGCACAACTCGATGACCAGATGCGTTACGCGCACACACACGGCCGCTGGCTTGTGTTCGACGCCGACCGCGGCGTACTGGGGTTGACGAAGCTCTATGACTGGTACGGTAGTGACTTCA
>Ga0209987_10001996_pt1 | contig 11243 bp, 10 predicted proteins | sample N074metaG_FD_182134 | JGI IMG/M metagenome (GOLD analysis project Ga0209987, IMG submission 182134) | Deep subsurface microbial communities from Kermadec Trench to uncover new lineages of life (NeLLi) - N074 metaG (SPAdes) (version 2) | ecosystem: Environmental > Aquatic > Marine > Ocean trench... | reverse complement strand
GCACACAGGTCGCTTCGGTCGCCTACACCAGTCCCTGACTCGCTATGGCTGATCTATACATCGGCTTGATATCCGGCACCAGCATGGACGGAATCGACGCCGTTGTGGTCAGTTTTGAGGACTCCGGTGTGCAGATACGGGAAACACATAACGAACCCTATCCACGCGCCCTGAGAAACTCGTTGCTGACGGCAATTCGCCTGCCTATGGAACGTGAGCCAGACGAATCAGGAGAATTGCATCGCCTGGTGGGAATAAGTTTTCGTGATGCAGTCAACGCTGTTATCGCGAAGTGCGGTTGCGACACGGTCCAGATCAAAGCCATTGGCAGTCACGGACAAACGCTGCGTCATCAGCCTGACGCGGACCCGCCATTCTCGCTGCAGATCGGCGACGCAAGCATCATCGCGCGCGACACAAACATTACCACCGTCGCGAACTTTCGACAGGCAGACATAGACGCTGGTGGCCAGGGGGCGCCGCTGACGCCGCCGTTTCACGACTACCTGTTTCGCTCTGCGATCAAGAACCGGGTTGTCCTCAATATCGGCGGTATTGCGAACATTACGGTCTTGCCCTGTGCAGGGTCGCCCATTACAGGATTCGATACCGGTCCCGGCAACACATTGATGGATAACTGGATTCGCGAGCAACTCGGCATGGACTTCGACGAACTTGGCGCATGGGCGGCACAAGGCCAGGTCATTGATAATTTGCTGCACGATTTTCTCGGTGACGCGTATTTTAAACAGCAGCCGCCAAAGAGCACGGGCTTCGAATATTTCAACCGTAGCTGGCTAGATCGAAGAGATGTCAGTCAGTATCGCGCTGTGGATGTTCAAGCGACGCTATGTGAGCTCACTGCACGCACGATTGCATCTGCCATACATGATCACGCTGACCACGCGAACGAGGTTTTCGTCTGCGGCGGTGGTGTGCATAACGCCGAATTGATGCGTCGGCTGGCGAACAATCTTGGGGATGTAGCAATCGACAATACCCACTCGGCAGGACTTGATCCCGACTGGGTGGAGGCAGTTGCTTTCGCCTGGCTCGCAATGCGCACACTCAATGGTCAAACCGGCAATTTGCCAAGCGTGACTGGCGCCAGTCACAAAGTGGTGCTTGGCAGGATACACTCTCCCTAGACCATGCATGACCTGTATATCAACCGCGAACTCAGTTTGCTGGAGTTCAACAATCGCGTACTGGCGCAGGCACAGGACACAACTGTGCCATTGCTTGAGCGCCTGCGATTTCTTTGTATCAGCTGCACAAACCTGGATGAATTTTTTGAGATTCGCGTCGCCGGCCTCAAGCAGAGAATGGAAATCGGCGCACCCGCCCCGGGACCGGAAAAAATGCCGGCGCGACAGGTTTTTGACGAACTGCGTGTTCAGGTCGGAAAGCTCGTTAAGAAGCAGTACCAACTATTGAACGACGATTTGTTCCCCCAACTTGCGTCAGCAGGCGTACGCTTTATTCACAGCGATGACTGGAATGAAGAGCAACGAACCTGGTTGCAGACGTTCTACGATGACCAGGTTGTTCCTGTGTTAACGCCAATAACGTTTGATCCCGCACGGCCGTTTCCGCGCATCTTGAACAAGAGCTTGAATTTTGTCGTGCGACTGCGAGGGAAAGACGCTTTTGGCCGGCGACGACACCGGGGCATGGTACAGGCCCCAAGATCCCTGCCACGAATTATCAGGCTCCCTGACAATCTGAGCGTGCCGGGGGAGCAGAACTTTGTATTTCTTTCATCAATCATTCGCGTTCATGTCGACAGCCTGTTTGCCGGGCTCGAAGTGGACGGCTGTTATCAGTTTCGGGTTACACGCAACAGCAACCTGTATGTCGATGATGAGGAGGTCAGCGATCTGGTTCGAGCGCTTGAAGGTCAACTTGAGGCAAGTCGCTACGGAGCTGCCGTTCGTATCGAGATTGGGCACGAGTGCCCCGACGACTTGAGAGAATTTCTGCTCGATCACTTCAAATTGAATACAGAGGATTTGTATCTCGTTAACGGTCCCGTGAATCTCAATCGACTCCTTACCGTATGCGAGATAGCTGATCGGCCGGACCTGAAATACAAAACATTTACCCAAGGCCTGCCTGAAGAACTGCGAACAGACGCCAATATCTTCTCCATTCTCGCGAAGAAAAACGTGTTGCTGCACCACCCCTATCAGTCATTCACGCCTGTGATCGATTTCATAGGAGCGGCAGCAGCGGACCCGGATGTCCTGGCGATCAAGCAGACCCTTTACCGTACGGGAGCAGATTCCCCAATAGTCGATCACCTGGTGACCGCTGCTCGTTCGGGAAAAGAGGTGACGGTCATTGTCGAACTCATGGCCCGTTTCGATGAAGCGGCCAACATCAATCTCGCAAATCGCTTGCAGGAAGCAGGTGCGCACGTTGTCTACGGTCTGGTCGGCTTCAAGACACACTCGAAAATGACGCTGGTGGTTCGGCGTGAGGAAGGAAAACTGCTGCGCTATGTGCATCTCGGCACCGGCAACTACCACCATACTACGACTTCGGCGTATACCGATTACGGATATCTCAGCAGCGGCAAGCCACTCGGCAAGGACGTGCACAGTCTGTTCTTGCAGTTGACGAGCCTTACGAAGGCGAGCGAAATGAGCCGTATGCTGGCGTCGCCGTTCAGCTTGTTTGATGCATTGATCGAAAAGATCTGTCGCGAAACGACTCATGCAAAGGCGGGCAAGTCCGCACGCATAATCGCGAAAGTGAACTCACTGAACGAGCCACAACTGATCAATGCCCTGTACGAGGCGTCACAGGCCGGCGTGCAAGTCGATCTGATTGTTCGTGGCATCTGCTCGCTGCGGCCGGGCGTAAAAGGCCTGTCGGAAAATATTCACGTACGATCAATCGTGGGCAGATTCCTGGAGCACTCCCGTGTCTACTATTTTCTGAACGACGGTAGCGAAGAGTTTTATTGTTCCAGTGCGGACTGGATGGACAGAAACATGTTCCGTCGCAATGAATCCTGTTTCGAGATTCGGCAAAAAGCCATGAGAAATCAGCTGCGCCACGACCTTGACCTATTTCTCGCCGATAATTGCCAGGCGTGGGTTCTATCCGGCGACGGCAGCTATGAGCGACTCGAACCAGGCGAGAATGATCGTGTCTGCGCTCAGGAAACGTTTCTTGACGATCTGGCTACCCTCGCCTAACGACTCACCATGTGATCTGGAATCCAATACTGAACATCAGTCCCTGCGGTAGCGTTGTGCTATTTATACTGACTGTGTCAAGGGCAGAAGACAAATCGAAGTTGACTACTTTAAAGGCCGTTACTCCGAGGCTTAGGTACCTCAATTCGCTACCCGCGAGGTTTTGTCTGTAGCCTATACGCGCGCCCGGCAACCACCAGCTGTCTCTTGTAAGACCGGCACTCAACGTCAACCACTGATAATCGTCACCCATAGGATCAGTCGCTGGATCAACATCCAGGCCCAGATGTCCTGACCAACGCCGATCACTCGAGAACAACGATGCCTCAAGCTTCAGTTGCCGGTCCATCGTGTAAATCTGATCGCGGTGGATCCGCCCGATTATTGTTGCGTTACTGTACGAATCCAGATCAATGTCGGGGAAGGTGAACTTCGGTTGATTGACGTTAGTCAGCTGGGCGCCAATTTGATAATTTTCGCCGACCCAAAGAGCGCCGACATCGACGCCCAAGCGAGTGTCGTTGCTGAAATTACTATGACGAATCGCGTCAAAGAGTTCTTCGGAATCTGTGATGTCGCCGAATCGGACACTGAGTCGCGACAGTCGCATCATATAGAGTCTTGCTTCGACTCCGAGATACAGTGTTCCCGCATCATTGGACCACGCATCGCGACTAAAGCCGACATTCAGCTCGGTCGTTTGCGATGCCTTGGAAACTAATGAGCTGTCATTTTGAATGGCGAACCGCACGACGTCTGTCACCGGATCAATCGTCAGCAGAATTTGTTCCGTCAGAGGGAATTGCACCGGTCGGTTGATAGGCAGCTGATTGAACCAGTCCTCAAGCGCGGCCCGCGCAACATCTTCATCAAACTCAATCGCCTGGACGAGGCCAGAAGCTTTCGAAGTACCGGACCAGTTCACACCAAATGTCCAGGCGCCACCAAACTGCTCGCTGCCGAGCAGGAACGGTGCATCGGCGGCAATCCAGGCCTTGCCATAACCCTCTTCTTTAATGAATGCCAGCAACACCGCTTGCCTGGCCACCTCCGCAGCGACCGATGCAATCGTGTCCTGGAAGTCAGGATCGAGCGAATCCCATATATCTCCCAGGTCGATACCGCCACCAGGCTTGTCACCCGGATCCTGCCCGGGCCCGCCACCGGTTCCGGGATCGCTGGGCTCGTAGGCTCCTGTCAACTCGTCGTAGAAATCGAACAGATTCTGGACGTTGCCGTATTCGAGACCGGCAGCCGCAGAAAGGATAGTGCCGCGCGTCCGTTTTTCGCCTTCGCGAGCACGGCCGGCCGCCGCCGCGGCTGGATTACCCGACGCCGACTGGACTCTCTGCCCGTGCGTAACGTCGCCATAGGTAAGATTGGCCCCGGGGGGCTGATAAACCGGTGCGGCCAAAGCGGTGGTGATGGACACCAGGAACATGCCACTGACAAATGCACGGTGCATGAATGAATTTCCGCGATTATTTTTGATCGGCGACCTTTGGATCGGCGGAATTTAAACGGTAAAGGACGATCCGCAGCCGCAGGTAGTTTTCGCGTTCGGATTTCGAATAATGAACTGCGCTCCCTGCAAATCTTCCTTGTAATCGATCTCGGCGCCCATCAGGTATTGCACGCTCATGGGATCGATCAAAAGCGTGACGCCCTGATTTTCGACCTTACTGTCTCCGTCCTCAATGCTTTCATCGAATGTGAAGCCATATTGAAAACCGGAACAACCGCCGCCCGAAATAAACACCCGCAACATGAGATTGGGGTTGTCCTCTTCACTGATCAGCTCACCGACCTTATGGGCCGCGGCGTCCGTAAAGATGACGCTCGGTGGTGGCGGTGGTGCCGATGTGCCAGTTGTTTCTGCTGATTTCATTTTCGATTTTCCTGCCTGCCGCGGGCGACTATGCTTCGTTGGTCAGGGCCACTGATTCATCAATGCGTTGGGTCTGTTCCAGCAACGGCACCTGACCTTCCGGTTGATGAACGAGCTTGCCGTTGATTTCGGCGCCAATCGCCATTTCAATCAAATTATAATACACGTTACCAATAACGCGTGCTGTGGGCCCGAGCTCAACTCTTCGATTGGCATACACGTCGCCGCGCACTATGCCGTTCAATACAATATATGGCACTGTAACCCCGCCTTCAATATTGCCGATGTCGCTGATGCTCAGCGCCGAATCCGTGTCAGGATCGGCTGTCACGTTGCCGTTGACTGTGCCATCAATATGGCAGCCACCCTTAAAATGCACATCGCCATTAATTTTGCTATTTGAGCCTACCAGGGTTTCAACAACCGTGTGTCTGCGTCGTTTCTTACCGAACATTTGGTTCTCCACTGCGCCGACTAGCGGCCCATTAAATAAAAGCCTCAGCCCTGACCGGTTGTCCAGGCAAAACTCTCTTCAATACTGGCAATCGAACGCGTACGTGAACGCACTTCAACACGGATGCGCTCCGGCGTAAAGCCGTCAGGCAACACCAGCTGCCGATTGAAGTCCTGAAAATAACGGAACGAAAACGCCCAGCGCTTATCCGCTTGCTTGGGCAGCAATTGTGCGAATGCATACGTGATATTGACACCGTCCTGCACCCCCTCAACGCTAAGATGCACATCACCCGATACCTTGCGATCATGCTTCATTGCCTGCACCAGAACCAAGCGCACATTGAATTCGCGTTCCGCCTTGCCCCGCGTAAGCTTCATGTCCTGCACTCGCAGGCCGGCATTGCGGTCCGACGGTGAGACGATGCCGCGGTAAAAGGCGATCGCGTCGCGTTGCTCCTGGATCTTGGACTGTAACGCGGCCAGGCTGGCTTCGACTTCTTGGTACGCCTGACTATCAATTTCGCGGTGGGTCTTGTGTAACGCGACCTCCTGTTTGAGCTCAATGATCTGATCGTCGAGCGTCATAATATGGTCTTCATAGGCCTGGCTGACATTTACCGCGTCGACAATGTCGTAACCGGCCTTGATTCGACCAAACTCGAATACCAGGTAGGCACTCGTCATGACGAAGGCCAACAGTATCGCCCGGACCGCAAAGGTCCTGACCGTGCCATGCTGTTGTAGGGGGGACTTTATAGCCAATGCGTCAAATTCGTTCGATTACTGCTAAAGAGACGTTATGTTACGCGGTGACCCGGGCAAACAGAAGTGTACTAAGTCACGGATTTCGATAATTCCATTGTAGCAATATCCTTATCGAAGGCACTGCACCAGCGTTTGGGCCACCATCGTGGTCGCAGCGGCATGCCGTCCGCGCACAGGGCTGGGCCCAGCTCGTGTAACGCCTGGGCGTAAACACGCCGTTTGAAGTAGATAACTTCACTGACGGGTCGCCAGAAATCGACCCAGCGAATACGGTCAAACTCAGGCCCGTCACTGCGATCGAAACGGACTTCATCTTCGTCAGACACAAGGCGCAGCAAGAACCAGCGCTGCTTTTGCCCAATACACAGGGGCAAGCTGCCACGGCGGATAAACTTATCGGGTAACTTGTATCGCAGCCAGTCACTGCTGACCGCGAGCACCTCGACATCGGCCTCTGTCAGGCCAACCTCTTCATGCAGCTCGCGATACATGGCTTGTTCGGGTTCCTCACCACGCAGCATTCCGCCCTGCGGAAACTGCCACCCTTTGGCACCAATCCGACCACCAAGCATGAGCTTGTCGTCGGAGTTCGCGATTATGATGCCAACGTTCGCGCGAAACCCTTCAGCGTCAATCCAGTCGTCACTCATAACAACCGTAGCAAAACTCTAACTGCGCTTTACTTTACACTATCCGCCGCCAACCGCCTTTGGAGATTGCGAATGATTGCCGGTCGAAACGGAGCCCTGTTTGCCGGGCTGCTGCTTATTTGCGGCGTCGCGTTTCTCGCGGCCCTGGCGTCGGGCAGCGCGGACGTGAGCTTCACCGAAACTGTGCAGGCGTTGCGCGGTGTGGCCCCGGAGCGTATTCAGTCATTGGTTATTGAATTGCGTCTGCCTCGAGCGCTAACGGCGTTCGCGGTTGGCGGATTGCTGGCAGTCGCCGGCGTATTGATGCAAGTTTTGCTGCGCAATCCTCTTGCCGAGCCTTATATCCTGGGCAGTTCCGGGGGCGCGGCAGTCGCAGCGTTGCTCGCAATGATGTTGGGTATGGGCAGCCTGATTGTCGATCTGTCTGCGTTTGGCGGCGCGATGGGGGCGACCATCCTGGTGTTCATGATTGCACACGGTACCGGTAGCTGGACGCCCGCTCGCCTGCTGCTGACCGGCGTTGTCCTCGCCGCGGGTTTCAGCGCGGCCACAACTTTGCTGCTGGCACTGAGTCCCGACCAAAACCTGCGTGGCATGCTGTTTTGGCTCATGGGCGATCTGAGTTTCGCTTTTGAACCGGCTCGCTGCCTGTCGTTGCTGGGCCTGCTTCTGGTCATCGGCACCGCTGCAGCGCGGCACCTGAATGTGCTGGCACGCGGTGAATTGCAGGCCGCGATCGTCGGCCTGCCCGTGAGGGGCTTTCGCTATCTGATTTTCATTGCCGCAGCGCTGGCCACGGCGTTGTCGGTGACAACGGTCGGTGTCATTGGCTTTATCGGCCTGGTCGTGCCGCATCTGATTCGAATAGTTGCGGGCAGCAATCATCGCGTCGTCCTGCCGGCCTCGGCACTTGCCGGAGGCACATTGCTCATTATTGCCGATACGCTGGCGCGAACGATTATGGCACCGCGACAGTTGCCAGTCGGGGCATTAACCGCGGCAATCGGTGTACCGCTTTTCCTGATTTTGATGAGCCGCAACCGCCCCGACCGGGATCGCTAGCGTTCACTCGTAGCCCGCTCGCTCTGCCAGCAGCTGCGCATCCTCGTCATGCCAGCCGGCGAGACCGATATTGCGTCCGATGACGCCCGTGTCAGTTGACGTTGATTTCCTGGCCAGCATCCAATCGACGAGCCGCTGAGCCGACTCCGGGTAACGCGCGTGGCGCGCAATTCCAGTTCCTTCAATATCAAAATAGGCGGGCTCTGGAACGATCGTGTGCACGTCAGAATCCAGAATCGACTCTGACAGAATGCCGTACGGACACTTGCCTGACCTGATAGCAGCCATTAGTTTCTGTTGCGTAGCAAATGGTGGCAAGGCGAGATTCTGCACCCAGCCGCGAACGATCAATTCAGCAGGCTTGGCGCCGAGTTCAGCAATCAGCATTGCAAGCAGCGATCGACTGATCGATAGCCGTGACGACAACAGGCATACATGGCCACGAAAACGAGGACTGGCGAGATCAGGGTAGTCAGCCGGTCGCGGGTTGCCCGTTTGCGACGCCGCTACAATTACCGTCAGACGATAGTTGACCGCAGCCCACAGCCCGTCCTCGTCTTGCAACGATTTGGAAAGGCTGGCAAGACGCGGGCTTTGAATAGGTCGCAGCGCACCTTTATCAGCGGCACGCCAGATGTCAGCAACGCTCGCCGTCAGCAAGACATCTGCCGGTGGCGAGCCACGATTGGCAATCACGTCGTCGACGAGCACCGTGGCGTCACCGTGCCGAATGGAAACCGGTATGCCAGTCTCCTCGGTGAAGCCGCTGAAGAAACCGGACCAATAAGCCTCATCGGCGTAAGTGGCATAGACGACGACCGCAGCCTGACGCTGCGGGTTCGGTTGCATGTCGCATGCAAGCAGCGACATGGCCACAATGGCGAGGAGCTTAGTGCGGCGACGCATTACGCCGCCTCAACGATCACCCGGTCGCGCCCGGCGGATTTAGCGGCGTACAGAGCTACGTCAGCACGAGCCAGCAACGAATCACCCACAGTCTTCAGGTCGCTTTCGTCCTCACCCGGACCAACAGTTGCGATTCCAATCGACACTGTAATGGACACTGCTTCGCCGTTCTCCAGATCGATCGGTGATTCTGATATTGCTTCGCGTATTCGATCGGCGAGCAATGCCGCCGCCTCCACGTCAGTATTGGGCAGCAGTACCACGAATTCCTCACCGCCATAGCGCGCCGCGACGTCACTGGCGCGTACCTGGGCTTCAATACGCTGCGCAATTTCGCGCAGCACCGCATCGCCCGCCGAGTGGCCCCAATTATCATTGACCTGTTTGAAATGATCGATGTCGAGCATCAGGCAAACCAAGCTGGCGCGATCGCGTTGGGCGCGTGCCAGCTCTTCATTGAGGCGCACCGTCAGATAGCGACGGTTGTACCAGCCTGTCAAAACGTCGGTAAAACCGCTGCGCAACAAGCGTGCTCGGTTGACAACGTTCTCAATACAGAACGAGGCAATAACGCCAATATGGGCGAGAAAATCGCTGGCATGATCGCGCGTGAAACGCTGCACATCATTACTACACAAGTTGATACTGCCAATCAGCTCGCCGCGGTGCTTCAGCGGAATCATCGCGATGCTTTTCTGTCCAGTAGCCTTGGGGCAGATCATCTGATGGTCGCTACCGGTAAACGCGCCAAGCCAGGGCTGATGAAGCGCGACGTATTGCGGTGCAAGCCCCGCCAGCGATTCAACCATCAATAGATTTGAGAAACTATTGACCGGCGTACCATTGGCAAGCAGGAGATGTCGGATATCGTGATCCGGATCACACAAGACGACGCTCACGTAGTCCAGATCGTAGCTGACGCGAAATCCGTCAATCAACGCAGCAAACAGTGACTGCAAATCTTCTGCCTGTAGCAAGAGCAACGCACGCTGCTGCGTACGCCGCATTTTGGCGTCATTGCTTGCAACCTCGGTGATCAATTCATCGAGTCGACTGCGGGCAACCTCAAGCTGTGCCGCAAGTTCCTCTCTGGACATTGCCCGATCAACCACGATTTACCCTCTTATTGTCTTCTTTGGGCGAGGTAGTCGCGGCCCTTCTGCATGAGTTTGACAAACGCCTCCTCATCGCCACTTGCAACTGTCTCACGAATCCTCCCTGCAGCCTCGCACAAGGCGTCAAGCGGCCCAAGCCCGAACTTGTTGAGATTCTGGATTTCAAAATACATATGTGGGTTATCTTGTGCAACGGCGGCGGCTACGAGAAGCTGCGAATCAAACGTCGTCGATGACATTTGCGCGAGCTTCGGCGCAGCCTCCCCGCTTTCTGCCAGCGCGGTAAAGAACGCTATGTTGAGTGCGTGCGACAGACCCAAGACGTAGGCAATCAGTCTGTCGTGATCGTCGAGACCCATGTCGAGCTGCTCGACCATAGTGGCGGCGAACAACTCCTTGGCTGCCGCCGTCGCCTCGGCATCGCCGACATCGCAGAAAATCAGGTGGCGGCCGGACAATAGGCGCGTCCCCGGTCCATACATAGGATGTATCGATGCCACCTTGCAGCCGGCCGCGCGCAATTCTTTCAGGCCATCGATCAATGGCGATTTCAGCGAACCGATATCGAATACGAGCCCTTTCGGTTTCAGGACAGCGAGCTGCGCAAGAATCCGCCCGGACACAGCCAGTGGTGCGGCAACGACAATGACGTCGAAATCCACGCCGGCATCGGTCCAGTTTCGAAATTGGGCGGGACCATCTTCAATCGTGGTATCGGCAATGGTGGTCGCGAATCCCTGCGATGCAAAGAAATCGACGAACCAGCGTCCCATCTTGCCGGCACCCCCGATCACCAGTACCCGCCTGCCATCGCCTTTGCCCTCGGCGACCACGCGCTCGCGTTCCTGAGTTTCCAGCGATGTTCTGATTAACATCTGCAGGAAGTTTTCGACCAGGTCCGGATCGATGCCCAGTTCGGCGGCATGATCGCGTCCCATATTGAGCACGTCTTTTTCGCGCGCGTAGTCGCGTGTGCCGGCGCCGGAAGACAGTTTTGTTTTGGAGATGTCCGCGACAATATGCTGTCGTTCGGCGATCATCTCAATAAGACGTCGGTCGACGTTCGACAAATTTTTTCGCAGCTCGTCGAGGCTCATGTTTACCGGCTTGGAAGTCTGTTGAAACTGGAATCCTGTTGTACAGCAGACCAGGGCCCAGTGGAAGTCGAGATGAACAAGACGCGCAATCGTGAGAA
>Ga0209987_10001994_pt1 | contig 11249 bp, 7 predicted proteins | sample N074metaG_FD_182134 | JGI IMG/M metagenome (GOLD analysis project Ga0209987, IMG submission 182134) | Deep subsurface microbial communities from Kermadec Trench to uncover new lineages of life (NeLLi) - N074 metaG (SPAdes) (version 2) | ecosystem: Environmental > Aquatic > Marine > Ocean trench... | reverse complement strand
TTACAAAGACTGCAAAATGATCATATTGCTGGTCGACGAGCGTCCGGAGGAAGTCACCGAAATGAAGCGCTCTGTCGATGCAGAGGTCGTTTCAAGTACATTTGATGAGCCGGCTTCCCGCCACGTACAGGTTGCCGAGATGGTCATCGAACGGGCCAAACGCCTGGTAGAACACAAGCACGATGTGGTCATCCTGCTGGATTCAATTACCCGTCTGGCAAGGGCCTACAACACCGTTGCACCATCATCGGGCAAGGTTCTGACCGGTGGTGTTGATGCAAACGCATTACAACGTCCAAAGCGCTTCTTCGGTGCGGCCAGAAACGTCTCTGAAGGCGGCTCCCTGACAATTATTGCCACCGCCCTGGTTGAAACCGGCTCCAAGATGGATGAAGTCATCTACGAAGAATTCAAGGGTACCGGCAACATGGAAGTTCACCTGGCGAGAAGAATCGCTGAAAAACGTGTCTATCCCGCCATCGATATCAACAAATCCGGCACCCGTCGTGAAGAGCTGATGATCGGGCAGGGCATGCTGCAAAAGGTATGGATACTGCGTAAATTGTTACATCCGATGGATGAAGTCCAGGCCATCGAATTCATGCTGGATAAATTGAAAGCCACTAAAACCAACGCAGAGTTCTTCAACTTTATGAAGCGCTGATTTGATTTGATAGCCAAAGAATCAGCCTGGTTTATGGGCTGATTTTTTTTTGCCCGCAGATTACGCCAAATTCGCAGGCTATTAAGAGCGTGTCTGTACTAGACGTTGGTTCTGGGGAAGGCTCAGGGCGGTTAACTACTTCTCAGACACGACGCAAGTACGTCCCTGTAGTCTCTTCCAAAACATCCCTGTTTTGTAAGGTCTGAGAAGCAGTTAACCACCCCGGGCTCAGCAACAGAAAATGTACTCACAGTATTAAGAGCACAGACGTGCGCGGGTAAATCTGATGTTCTAACTTGCAAATTCTGTGAGTGTCGCACTGATATGCTCTTTCCATTCGAAGTCACGTATCTTTGCGGCTCCCACAGTGCCCAGCCCGGATACGGGTACCTTTCCCCTGGGACCGTGAGCCGACAGGACGTCGGCGCCCGAGCGGCACATGGATGTGCTTGAAGCGCGTCTCAGGGGGAAGGTACCCGTGTCGCGGCGCCCTGCAGGCACAAGTGTCGCCATAAAGCTCGTTCTTATAATCTGTGAAATCAGTGGACAGCTTCAGATGTTCGCTAATCTATGTTTCTATAGCACCCAATCATCAACAAACGCCGGAACCGGCATTTCTTTCAATGCCGACTGTGATTCAAAAGCCGCACGGATGGAATCCGCCTGTTCAGCAGAAAAGTGATCGGTTACAGCGCTTTCAAATTTCTTGACCAACTCAGGTATGCCCTCGTCTCTGCGTCTCTTATGACCGATCGGATAGCTGATTTCCACACGTTCCGTCGATGTGCCGTCATTGAAGAAAATCTGGATCGCATTGCCGATACCGCGTTTTCCGGGATCAAAGTAGTCGATTGTGAAATTTTCGTTCTCAGTCACTACCATCAAATCACGTAAACTGTCGATACGCGGGTCATCGGCAATTTCGTCTGCGTACGATTCTGCCGTGAGTTCACCAGTGATCAGCGGAACCGCAACCATGTACTGGATACAGTGATCGCGGTCGGCATAGTTCGCCAATGGACCGGACTTATCGATAATTCGAACACCGGCTTCCTGGGTTTCTATGACAATTTTGCTGATTTCATCAACACGGTCTTTTACTTGCAGGTGCAGGATCATCGCGCACTCAACGGCAGTTTGTGCGTGGAATTCAGCCGGGAATGAAATCTTGAATAGAATATTTTCCATGACATAACTGCCATAGCCGCGCTGAAATTTGAACGCTTTGCCTTTGAACAGCACATCGTAGTAACCCCAAACTTCTGCAGTCAATGCTGATGGATACCCCATTTCACCACCGACCGCCATTAACGCAAGTGTTACCGCCCGGCGACATGCGTCCCCGGCCGCCCAGCTCTTGCGTGAACCGGTATTCGGAGCGTGACGGTAGGTGCGCAGGGCCCCACCATCAATCCAGGCGTTTGAAACCGCGTTGATGACCTGCTCCTTGCTGCCACCCAACATCTTTGTAACAACCGCAGTCGACGCAACCCTGACCAGCAACACGTGATCGAGCCCAACCTTGTTGTAGCTGTTTTCCAGGGCGAGAACACCCTGGATTTCATGCGCCTTGATCATCGCCGTCAGGACATCGTGCATAGACAGCGGCTGTTCACCTACGGCCTGGTTTCTCCGTGACAGGTAGTCAGCAATCGTTAAAATCGCACCCAGGTTGTCCGACGGGTGACCCCACTCTGCGGCCAGCCAGGTGTCATTGAAATCCAGGTAACGGATCAATGTCCCCAGGTTAAACGCCGCCTGCGCGGGATCCAATTCATGTCCGGTTCCCGGCACACGCGCACCACCTGTCATTGTTGCACCCGGTACGATGGGTCCGATCAAGCGCTTACAATCCGGGAATTTCATTGCCAGCAGTGCGCAGGCAAGACTGTCCATCAGGCAGTAATGCGCGGTGGAATATGCTACCTCGCTATCGATTTCGTAATCGCAGACGTAATCGGCAATGTCCTGTAAGACCTGGTCCGGTTGTGGGCGCTCGGCGGTTTTGATTCCAACGATTGACATGCTTTATCTCGACTCCATAGGGATATAGTCGCGATCGGCATGGCCGATGTAATCCGCCCCCGGCCGGATAATCCTGTTATTGGCACGCTGTTCAAAACAATGGGCCGCCCAGCCGGTGATACGTGACATGACAAATATTGGAGTAAACAAACCGGTTGGTATACGCATAAAATGATAGGCACTGGCATGGAAGAAATCGGCATTGGCGAACATGCCTTTCTCTTCTTTCATGACCCGTTCCACAGCTTCCGATACGTCATACAAAGTTGAGTTGCCAACCTCTTCAGAGAGCTTTTTCGACCATTTCTTGATGATAGCATTGCGTGGGTCCCGAACCTTGTACACCGCGTGGCCAAAGCCCATGATCAATTCCCTGGCGGCCAATTTGCGATGCACATCAGCAACGGCCTCATCAACCGAGCTGTATTGTTCAATCATGGCCATGGCCGCTTCATTGGCGCCACCGTGCAAAGGGCCGCGTAGTGAACCGATGGCTGCTGTGATGCATGAGTGCAGGTCCGACATGGTTGATGCACACACCCTTGCGGTGAATGTTGAGGCATTGAACTCGTGTTCTGCATACAAAATCAGCGAAACATCCATCACCCGCGCTGCCAGTTCACTCGGCGCCTGGTCATGCAACATGTGAAGGAAATGGGCGCCGATGGTGTCATCGTCGGTTTGTGTTTCGATACGCACGCCATCGTGACTGTAGCGATACCAGTAAACAATGATCGACGGGAATACCGCCAGCAGACGGTCAGCCACATCTGCCTGGCCCGAGAAATCAACTTCCCGCTCGATATTTCCCAGGAACGAACAGCCTGTGCGCATGACATCCATGGGGTGGGCGTCAGCCGGGATTCGTTCCAATACTTCGCGCAGTGACTGCGGCAGCCCGCGCAGACCCTTTAGTTTGGCTTTCCAGGCATCCAGCTCAGGCTGCGTCGGCAAATGGCCTTTAAGGATCATGTGTGCCGTTTCATAAAATGTTGATAGATCGGCGAGATCAACAACATCAAATCCACGGTAACGAAGACTGTTGCCTTCAGCACCAACGGTACATACCGCTGTTTCACCGGCTGATTGCCCACGCAGGCCGGCGCCTGAATCCTTCTTACTCATTAACTCTGCTCCTGATTTTTCTGTTCGTCTCTGAACAACTCGTCCAGTTTCTGTTCGTATTCGTGATAACCCAGGTGTTGATACAACTCTTCCCGGGTTTGCATATTTGGCAGCATTTGTTTCTGATGGCCATGCTGCAAAATGGAAACATAGGTGTCGTGCGCGGCTTTATTCATGGCCCGATAAGCCGAACAACAATACAAAACGATATCGACTCCCGCCTCACCCAGTTCAGGTGTTGTAAACAGGGGGGTGTGACCAAATTCGGTGATGTTGGCCAATATCGGCACGGCCACCGCTCGCTTGAATTCGCGATATTGATCGAGGCTCTGAATCGCCTCCGGAAAGATCATGTCAGCACCGGCATCAACACAGGCAACGGCGCGCTCAATGGCGCTTTCCAAGCCTTCAACCGCCAACGCATCGGTACGTGCCATGATGACGAAGTCGTCATCGCTGCGGGCGTCCACAGCGGCTTTGATCCGGTCTGACATTTCCCCTTTGCTGACGATGGCCTTTCCAGGTCTGTGGCCGCAACGCTTCGTCGCAACCTGATCTTCAATATGAATCGCCGCAATACCTGCTTTGATGGCAGATCGGATGGTTCGGGCAATATTGAAGGCACCGCCAAAACCGGTGTCTATGTCTGCCAGTAACGGCAGGTCACAAACATCGGTTATTCGACGGGCATCGACGAGAACATCTTCCAGCATACTGATACCAAGATCCGGCATGCCCAGTGAATTTGCAGCCAGGCCGCCGCCAGATAGATAGATGGCCTTGTGGCCTACATTTTTTGCCATTCTGGCGGTAAATGCGTTGATGGTTCCAACCACCTGCAGTGGCCGGTTTTCGGCCACTGCCAGGCGAAAGTTTTTTCCGGCAGAAGGGATCAATGGTTTACTCCGTTAACTAGGGTCTGTCTACTCAAGCCAGCAGGTGTTCAACCGCAGCCCGTTCCTCACGCAGCTCTGCTTCAGAGGCATCCATACGTTCACGGCTGAATTCATCAATACTCAAACCCTGGACAATTTTATAGTCGCCGTCTCTGCACACGCAGGGGACGGAATAGATGATACCGGGTTCGATTCCATAACTGCCATCCGATGGGACCGCCATCGATACCCAATCACCCTCAGCCGTACCGAGAGCCCAGTTGCGCATGTGGTCAACGGCAGATGAGGCGGCAGATGCAGCGCTGGATGCACCGCGGGCCTTGATGATTGCCGCGCCGCGTTGTTGCACGGTCGGGATAAATACTTCGCGGTACCAGTCCTGGGCCACCAGATCGGCCAACATTTTTCCGTCAGCTTCAGCAAAACTGATATCGGGGTACTGGGTGGATGAGTGATTACCCCAGATCAGCATTTTTTTGATTGAGCTGTGGTGGATGCCTGTTTTTTCCGCCAGTTGCGCCATTGCCCGATTGTGGTCCAGACGGGTCATGGCGGTAAAATTTCGAGGATTCAGGTCCGGTGCACTGGCGCGTGCGATCAAGGCATTGGTATTGGCGGGATTACCCACCACCAGCACCTTGATATCACGGCTTGAATGCGCGTTCATCGCGGCACCCTGGGGGCCGAAAATTTTGCCGTTTGCAGTCAGCAAGTCTGAACGCTCCATACCCGGGCCACGGGGTCTGGCGCCGACCAGCAGTGCATAATCCGTATCCTTGAATGCGATATTGGCATCATCGGTAAATACCACATCCTGTAATAACGGGAATGCGGAATCCTTTAGTTCCATGACCACCCCTTCAAGGGTGCTCAGAGCCGGCGTGATTTCCAGCAGTTGCAGAATCACGGGTTGGTCTGCGCCAAGCATGTCGCCTGCGGCAATTCTGAAGCACAATTGATAACCGATTTGACCGGCTGCGCCGGTTACCGCGACTCGTACGGCTTGTTTCATCGAAAGCTCCTTGAAAACGATGTTTGAAGCGATTTACAGGTGTCAAAAGAACGGTCAGAAAGACATCGCACCCGGACCCCGATTGATCTGTATTATTGTACCTGATTATGAGCCTCGAAGGACTTGTCTGACTAAACAATAAGCTGGTCTTCTCAGGTCAAACAGACCTTTTGCGCAGAAATATTTAATATGAAATTCATTGCCGACCAGAACATGCCATATCTTGCTGAAACCTTCGGCGTTCATGGCGACCTGGTACTTTGCAACGGTCGGGAAATTCGCCGGGATGATCTTGCCGGAGCGGACGTTTTATTGGTCCGCTCCATTACCCGTGTGGACAGGCAGTTATTACAGGGAACCGGGATTCGATTTGTAGGCAGCGCCACTATCGGTATTGATCATCTGGACACGGTCTGGCTGGAAGCCAATAACATCACATGGGCACATGCACCGGGCTGCAACGCTGATGCTGCGGCCCAATATACTCTGGCAATGATGTGGCTGGCCTGTGAGCGCCTGGAGCGGGACTTCAGACGCCAAACTGTCGGTATTGTCGGGCGTGGAAATGTGGGTGGACGGCTTGAGCACCTGCTGAATGTGCTGAACATTCCGGTGATGTCATGTGACCCGCCTTTGCAGGATAAAGGTGAGCAAAACCTGGTCAGTATGAACGAGGTCTGCGGCAACAGCATTATCAGTTTGCACACGCCGTTAACCGGCAGCGGAACATACCCGACCAGGGACTTGTTTGACGCAACACGTCTGGCAAAGCTGGCTGCAGACACGTTAGTGGTCAATGCCTCGCGTGGCGGTGTGATAGAGAAAACCGGCCTGTCAGAACAACTGCTATCAGGCCGCTTGAACGCGGCCCTGGACGTTTGGCCGGATGAACCTTTTATCGACCCGGACATGCTGGATGCAGTGATCGTTACTACGCCGCATGTCGCCGGTTATAGCCGCGAAGGCAAACTGGCAGGAACGCAAATGATCTATGAGGCATTTTGTGAACGCTTCGCGGTTGCACCCCTCATGACCGCTGCGTCAGAAACTAAAACTGTAGAACTTGTATATTCGCCAACAAAATCAGACGACCAAGCCTTGCAGCACGCAATCCTGGCCAGCAGCCAGATTGTTCGCGATGATCACGCACTCAGAAACCAGCCAGGCCTGAGCAAAAACGCTGGACGAATACATATAGACAGTCTGAGAAAAGCATACCCCGAGCGTTTTGAATTCAAATCGCACCGGGTGCATGGGGTATCGGCAACCAGCGCCAGGCTATTTAGACAATTGGGTTTCCAAATCGACTGATACAAGCTACGACCGGCCCGCCTGCCCCAGTTCATGAGTTCCCGCACACCCGCTAGGGAGCCTCTGAACGGCAATCACTTATCCTGCTGTTTTTTCATTAAAAACATTGCTTAATGTGGCTAAAACGTGTAACTTGCGCGCGCTGACTTTATTGGAACCCGACGTGACTAGAAACCTCAGAAATATCGCCATTATTGCCCACGTAGACCATGGCAAGACCACACTGGTCGATCAGCTATTGCAACAGTCCGGTACGCTGGGCGAGCGTGCGGTCACTCTTGACCGGGTGATGGATTCCACTGACCTCGAAAAAGAACGCGGTATTACGATCCTTTCAAAAAACACGGCGATTAGCTGGACCAATGGCGAACAGAATTACCGTATCAATATCGTAGACACACCGGGTCACGCGGATTTTGGCGGTGAGGTAGAACGTATTCTAAGTATGGTGGATTCGGTGTTGCTACTGGTGGATGCGGTCGACGGCCCAATGCCACAGACCCGCTTTGTTACCCAGAAAGCCTTCGAAATGGGCTTCAAGCCGATTGTCGTCATCAACAAGGTCGACCGTGAAGGTGCTCGCCCGCATTGGGTGCTTGATCAGACATTTGAACTGTTTGACCAGTTGGGCGCGAGCGACGAGCAACTGGATTTCCCGGTGGTCTACGCCTCTGCCCTGCATGGTTATGCCGGTCGCGAAGACAGCGTTCGTGAAGGTGATATGACGCCCTTGTTTGAGGCCATTGTGAATGAAGTGCAGGCGCCTGAGGTGGATCTGGAAGGACCGTTTCAAATGCGTATCACGACGCTGGATTACAACACCTATGTCGGTGTTATCGGTATCGGCCGGATTCAACGTGGCAGCGTTAAACCCAACCAGAGAATTACCGTGATTGACCGTTATGGCGATCAGCACAATGCCAAAGTCCTGCAAGTTTTGGGTTTTCGTGGCCTTGAGCGGATTGAAATCGAAGTAGCCAATGCGGGTGACATCGTCGCCTTGACCGGCGTAGAAAATTTGCGGATATCAGACACATTGTGTGACCGTGATGCGTTGGACCCATTGCCGCCAGTGACCGTTGACGAACCTACCATCAGCATGACTTTTCGGGTCAATAATTCGCCATTTTCCGGGCGTGAAGGTAAATTCGTTACCAGCAGGCAGTTACGTGAACGTCTGCTGCGTGAGGCCAGCCATAACGTGGCCTTGCGTATTGAAGAAACCTCTGATGCCGATAAATTCCGGGTTTCCGGCCGTGGTGAATTACATTTATCCATCCTGATTGAAACCATGCGCCGGGAAGGCTACGAAATGGCCATTTCGCGACCGGAAGTCATTCTGCAAACCAACGACGGCGAGACCCAGGAGCCCTATGAATTACTGGTCGTCGATCTTGTGGCCGATTACCAGGGCGCGGTTATGGAACGTCTCGGTGAACGCCGCGGGGTTCTGCAGGACATGCAGCCCGATGGCAAAGGCCGGATCCGTATGGATTATATTATCCCCGCACGCGGCCTCATCGGCTTCCAGTCAGAATTCCGCACGGTCACCGCCGGCACCGGTCTGATGTTTCATACTTTTGAACATTATGGTCCCTATAACCCGACCCCGATTTCGACCCGTAATAACGGTGTACTCATCTCCAACAGCACTGGTAAGGCCGTGGCATACGCGCTTTTCAACCTGCAAGACCGTGGCCGCATGATTATCAATCCCGGCACGGATATCTATGAGGGTCAGCTGATAGGCATCCACAACCGCGGTAATGATTTGACCGTCAATCCGTTGAAAGCCAAGCAATTAACCAATATCCGCACGGTTATCAAGGATGATAACGTGTTGCTGGCCACACCGAACATCATGACGCTGGAGCAATCACTTGAGTTTATCCAGGATGATGAATTGGTGGAGGTCACACCGAAATCGATCCGCATACGTAAATTACACCTGAAAGAACACGAGCGTAAGACGGCGGGAAGGGCTGCTAAAAAGAAGGAAGTTTAAGAAATAAAAAAGTGGCACCGTCATCCGGGTTAAAAAGTGGCACCGTCATAAACAGTTATTGCAAACTTTGACCCAATAGGCTTTGTAGCCGTTTAATATGACGCTTGCCAAAATTGGACCGCAATACAATGTCATAGCGCTCCGGAATGGCTGTATCCAGCGTAATATTAAGGTTCATTATCCTGCCACGGCGTGAAACCAATATTGTGGTTTCCTCGCCAGGCACAAAACTGGTCATCAAACCATTCAGTGTGACCGGAGTAAGCCTTTCATCAGCAATGGCCAATATTTCATCTCCGGGTATCAGACCGGCACTCGAACCACCACTTCCGACCAGCACGGCCTTGATGACCAATCCTGGCTTGTCATCGTCCCAGATCACGCCAAAGCCACTCTTGACTGCCACTGCATCATCATCCGGGGTTTTACCGTTTGCGACTACAGGGCCACGATTCAGTACCAGGCCATACCAGTCCAGAGCAGCATCTACATCTGGATCAGAAGTGCCTGTTAACAGGGTCTGCAGCAGCTTTCCGGCCTCTGGCCCACCAACTTCGACCACGACTTGTTCAAATGCATCATTACCATAAGGTTTATCTGAATACAGCTCGTACATTTGCCGCATCACCTCATCAAGGTCATGACGGCCTTTGCTTTCTTTCCTGATAAACGCATCCAATACAAAGCCGATCACCGCACCCTTGGTGTAATAGCTGATGGTGCTGTTGACCGAATTGGAGTTGGGTTGATAATGACGTATCCAGGCATCCAAAGAGGCCTCTGTAACCGGCCGCAAAAACCTTCCCGGTGTGGTCTCAAGCCGATGGATATCTTTAGCGAGCAACTTCAGGTATTCCTCCGGTTTGATCAGACCGGCTCGAGACATGAGCAAATTGTCGTAGTAACTGGTCAAGCCCTCGGTCAGCCATAGCTGGTTTGTATATTGCTCATGCTGATAATCATAACTTGCCAGTTCGGCCGGACGCATGTGGCGAACATTCCAGACATGGAAGAACTCATGGGTGACCACCCCCAGCCACTTGATGTAGTCATCGCGGTCACTCATTTGCCGGCGCCCTGTCATAATGACCGTGCTGTGATCGTGTTCCAGCCCGCCTTTTGCTTCGACAGCAAAATTCAGAAACCAAAAAGGCCTTTTGAGTGGGTTTACCCCCCAGAATGATTGTGTTTCGGCAACAATTTTCTCAACGTCTCCGGCCGCCTGCTGGCCATCCCAGAATTCATTTTCACCAACGTTCAGCAGGTTGTATTGTTGCCCTTTGTGCGTGAAACGATAGCTTGGTGCATTTGCCACAGCCACTGGGCTATCAACCAATTCATCATAATTTTCGGCCAGGTAAGTCCCGTTGGCACGCGGCAAGGCCGTAAATACGTCACCTCGCTTTGCATCTGCCACAATTTTCAGCCTTTGCGGCAGTTCCCGGCTTTCCTCCGTGTAAAGAAAAACGGATGCGCCGTTGATCAGGGAAAAAGCCTGACTTGCCCAGCTATTGCTGACATTGAGATTCGGCGTAAAGACTTCGTAGCTGACAACCAGCGAGGTAGCCTGACCTGCTTCGACCCGCCAGCGATCCTTGCTTATTTTCCGGATAGGCAGTCTTGCACCTTCAGTAGTGTGTACTGAAATCCGGTCGATATTGGCAGCATATTCCCGTATTCGGTAGGATCCGGGTGTCCAGTTCGGCATGATCAACTCTATCACCGGCTTGTCTACCGGGAACTCGGAGCGCACCAGAATGAGCTGTTGACGATCTTTTGGATAGCTTACCGTATGACGGACTTCACCGGCTGCTGATACCGCATTGGATACCACCAGAAAAAGCACAGCTATCAAGCCATGCAGAAAATGGATTGGGGTCAGAGTAAAGTGCCAAAGTCGTTTACTCTGGCACTTTATTCTGACCCCGTCCTGGTTTGACCCCACCCTCGTTAAGCCAGCTTTTCAAACTTGCTGACTATCAACATGGCCAGTTCCAGTGCTTGTTCATAGTTCAGACGAGGATCGACCACTGACTTGTAAGCCCTTTTCAAATCAGCTTCATCCAGGTTTCTTGCCCCGCCGGTACACTCAGTAACGTTTTCGCCCGTCAGTTCCAGATGAGCGCCACCCAGGTGTGAATCGTTTTGGTCATGGAGCTCAATCGCTGTTTCCATTTCACTCATGATGTTGCGGAATCGGCGGGGTTTTAT
>Ga0209987_10001993_pt1 | contig 11251 bp, 8 predicted proteins | sample N074metaG_FD_182134 | JGI IMG/M metagenome (GOLD analysis project Ga0209987, IMG submission 182134) | Deep subsurface microbial communities from Kermadec Trench to uncover new lineages of life (NeLLi) - N074 metaG (SPAdes) (version 2) | ecosystem: Environmental > Aquatic > Marine > Ocean trench... | reverse complement strand
CTAGGGGATAAGTTTGTGCAAAAAGCATCCCGCTAAATGCAAGAAAAAATAAAATCGTTGAAAGTTTTTTCATCATTAGCTCCTTGTTTTATTTAATTATTAAAAATTTCCCCGTCTTAAGATCTCCACTTCGTTTGTTTTCTACAGCAAACAAGTACATTCCAGTTGCAATTGCCTGGTCGCTATCGGTAATTAAGTCCCACGCGTGCTCGCCGCCAGCCATCTTCTGTTTACCATCGCTGGCAAAAGTTTCGAACCATCTTATATCCGCACCGTTGCTTTCCTGGTTATGTTGAATTCGCCGAACAATATCTCCGGCAAGTGTATAAATAGTAATTTCACATTCCGAAGGCAAGTTAAAAAAATAAATCTTTCTCAGGCGTTCTGAACTGCCGTCCCAATATGCTTCACCATAATATGGGTTCGGATAAACGCCAACTTCCACATCGGGATCTTCATTTGCCGGTGTGCCCGGTAAAACTCTTTCAAGGTTAGATAACGAACTTGATTCCAGTGGTAAAAGATTGTTTCCAGGATCTCCTTCATCAAAAGCAGTTACTGAAAAAAGATACTGCCAGCCGTTGAGTAAATTATCCAATTCAAATTTATAAAAATATTGTGTTGTATCACCGGGAAAGGTAACCGGTTCATCTAATTCTACAAAATCAAATCCCGTATCAAAATCAACACCGTTTGCTGCACTATCAAATGTAGCAAGCATAACTAATGAAGCAAAAATATCCTGATTTTGGGTAAGATCGAATCCGGCTTGAGTCCTGTAAAGTCTGTATCCTTCAAAATCTCTTTTACCGGAAATCGGGTCAACCGAAAATTCTGAACGTTTATTCCAATAAATTGTTGCCTTATTATTGTCTGGAATTACTTTTATTAACGGTGTAATCGGAGGTGCGGGTAAAATGTATCGTGTAATTTTTCCGTCGCCATCCAAATCTTCACCTGGATCTAATATTCCGTTTCGGTTTCTGTCTTCACCAAAGTAAGCCCTTAATGCCCAATCTGCATTTGAATATAAATTTTTCTTTTGTTCTTCAGTATCAAGGTTAGCCGGATCAGGACCGAATTTTTTTGCTGTAACTATGGCAAAAACAACATTAATCGAATCTCCGGGTGCAATACTTTTAAAATGTCCCCTTCCTATGAAAGTAGATCGGTTAGAAGGACCTCTAACCAGGTCGGGGTCAATCCCGTCCTTCCATCTGTTTGTACTACTAAAAAATCCTCTCATCTTTCCGAAACGATCGACATCATTCTGCGGTGCAAAAAAGTTTGGATCATCTGTATTTCGGAATTGCCACGTAACATAATTAACTGAGGGAATAGTATCTAGAAAACCGAAAGGAAATGAATTTGGAAGATTGGGTTCGGAACCACAAAACTGAATTCCGATATAACTATCTGAAAAACCAAGATCACCTGCTGCATCAAATTCGTAAGCTAATTGAAGTGAATCAGTATATCCGTTACCACCTTGACTATAAAATGCACTGCCCGAAGGTCTGCCGGTAATCAATGTATTTCTCACTACTGTATCAGTCCAAAGTCCAACATAAACACTATCCAGATATTTATTACTTACATTTTTTATCCAATAATTGAAGATGACGAAGAAATTAGCAAATGGGAAATCCCAGGCGTATGTCTCCAGATAAATTGATAAACCGAGAGGATCATGATCTGCTATTGGCTCACCGTTATCAAGCACCTTGTTTGTATCTACAAAATCCATTACAAAGTCCTGGTGCGAAATTGCAGAAGGGTCGAAAAACCGGGAATCAAATAACGATGATCGTTCCAAAACCAAATCGCCGGGAGCGTTTGTATATTCAAAACCACCGCCTCGTGCAGAAATTGATGCAGCATCAACTGCACCTGTAGTTACAAACGGACCAATTTTTCCTCCGCCAAGGGAGTCATTAGCGATAAAAGCGCCAACCCAGAGTCCACCATCGAAAATATGTTCGATTCCGGAACCCAAAGGATATTCACAACTTGGCTGATCAGGCCAAAGAACAAAACCACTACCATAGGTGCCAAAGTTCGTTACGGTTAAACCAATGTTACCAACGTTTGTGAATTTAGAATTATCATCGGTTAATATTTTTGGGAATCTTTTATCTTCATCACCTGGCAGAAGTATGAAAGAATAGATTGAGAATGTAAAAAGAGTAAATAGTAATCTAATTTTCATATAATAGTAGTTTTATTCATGCAACCTATAATTTATATCCTCTCACTTTAAAGTAATACAAACATACATAGAATTTCTTTTACTATAAATAGTTCTTTTATTATTAATTGGGTAATTTTTTTTGGCTTAAAATGAAGAGTGATTTCCCATTTGAGCTATTGAAATATCGCTCTCGCCTGCTCATCTGCGTGATAAGATGAACGCACAAGCGGAGAGGATTCTACAATTTTAAAACCGATTTTCAAACCTTCCTCTTTATACATATTAAATTCATCAGGTGTAACAAATCTATCTACAGGTAGATGCTGTTTTGTCGGCTGTAAATACTGACCGATTGTAAGAATATCGCAACCATAACTCACTAAATCATTCATCACATTTATTACTTCATCGGGTTTCTCTCCGATGCCAACCATTAATCCACTTTTCGTTTTTGGGACACCATCCCTTCGGGACAATCCTTTTTGTTTGAACCATTTTATTAATTCCAAACTGCGATGATATTTTGCCTGTGGTCTTACAACGTGATATAATCTTTCAACCGTTTCTAAATTATGATTGAGAATATCAGGAGGTGACTCCATTATTATTTCAAATGCATGTTCTTCACCTTTAAAATCGGGAATAAGAATTTCTACAGTACAATCAGGAACTTCTTCCCTGCATAATCGAACGACTTCTTTGAAAATCCCGGCACCACCGTCCTTCAGTTCATCCCTGTTAACCGAAGTGATTACAGCATGTCTTAATTGCAGCTCTTTTATTGATTCGGCAACGCGTCTTGGTTCGTCCAAATCAAGTTCGGTTGGCAATCCGGATTTAACATTACAAAAACCACAGGTTCTCGTACAAATATCGCCAAGTATCATAAATGTTGCGGTCCTGTTATTCCAGCATTCTGCAATGTTGGGACAGTTTGCTTCTTCGCAAACAGTGTTAAGTTTTTGTTTACGCATAAGATTCCGGACATCATTAAAATTATCTCCAACGGGTAATTTTATTTTTAACCAGTCAGGTCTTTTCCCGAGCGGAGTTTTCGTAAGCTCAATCTTTTCTTTGTATTCTTTTTGATGTTGGTTTATTCTGCTCATTCATTTTTCCTGTTCACATTTCGATCTAATGAAGTTTTTCATATTTCATTCTTAGTAATTAAGTATATCTCAGAAGCTCATCATCTTCTGTCATTCCCTTGAAAAAGGGAATCTTGATTTCTAAATATTAATGAGATTTACACTTTCTTCCGAATGAATGCTTTCGGCAGTGGAAATGACAACTATCGATAATAAATTAATCATACAGATTTAGGATCAAAGTTTTCTAAAGTTTCTTTTACGTACTTTAGAAATAAACTTCCTAACATACCGTCAATCAAACGATGATCGTGTGTAAGAGTTAATGCCATAATAGGTTTTATTGCAATTGTATCAGTTCCGTCTGCTTCAATAACCACAGGTCTTTTAACAACCGCACCAACTCCAAGTATTGCAACCTCCGGCTGATTGATAATTGGCAAACCGAATATAGTACCAAACACACCAAAATTAGTTATGGTAAAAGTTCCGCCAGATACCTCGTCGGGTGTAAGTTTTTTATTTCTTGCACGATAAGCAATATCACTAATAGCTGCGGCTAATCCGATTATGTTTCTATGATTGGCTGCTTTAATATTAGGGACAATTAATCCGGTCGGTTCAACTGCTACAGCAATTCCAAGATTAATATTTTTTTTACGAATAATTGTTGTGCCCTCAATACTCGAGTTTACAAGCGGATACGCCTGCAGTGCTTTCACACAAGCATCCGCAATAAATGCCATATATGTTAGTTTAACTCCGTCGCGTTTATAGTATTCATCTTTCTTGTCAACAATAAATTTATCAATTTTTGCCATATCAACTTCAGCCATAGAAGTTACGTGAACAGAAGTATCTCTGCTTGCAATCATATGCTGCATAATTTTCTGGCGGATGTTATCCATCGGAATTTTTTCAACTTCAGCCGAAGACTGAAATTCCGGAATACCTTGTTGTATAGTAGGAGCTGAAACAGAAGGAGTCGGCGTTGCTTCAATTATAGTTGATGTTCTCTGTACCAAATAAGAAAGGATATCCTTTTTTGTAACTCTACCGTTCTGCCCTGTTCCGTTAATCCTACCTAATTCATCAAAACTTATTCCCTCTTTCTGTGCGATGCTGAGAACTAAAGGTGAATAAAATCTATCTCCTTTAATAGTTTCCTCTTTCAGACTGCTTGTTACTACTGAGAAATTATCGTGCATCGATGAAGGTGTTTGAACTGTTCCAGAAGGGATTGAGTCGGCATCTGATTTTTTAACTACGACGTCACCGGTTGTTGATATTTTTGCAACAACAGTACCTACATCAACTGTTTCCTGTTCACCCACCATGATTTCGGCAATAGTTCCCTCAACGGGAGAAGGCACTTCGGTATCAACTTTATCTGTACTTATTTCAAAGAAGGTCTCGTCTCTTTTTATCTGATCACCAACTTGTTTAAACCATTTAATTATCGTTCCTTCCATAACCGATTCGCCCATTTTTGGCATTTCAACTTCAATTATACCTCTGCTCACTGATGCAACCGGTCCGTTAGTTTCTATTTGTTCTGAGGCTGATTCTTTTGTTTCCATTTTAGTCTTAACAGGTCTTTCATGCTTAGAATCCGTAACTGTTTCTCCATTAGTATTTAAAATGGCTACAACGGTTCCCACTTCAACTGTATCTCCTTCGGGAATTCTAATTTCAGCTATAACACCGGAATCCGGTGAAGGAATTTCAGTATCTACTTTATCGGTACTTATTTCAAAAATTATTTCATCTCTTTTTACTTTATCACCAACATTTTTATGCCATTTTATGATAGTGCCTTCATTTACACTTTCACCCATTTTCGGCATTATGATATCCATTCTTTTTGCTCCGTTTTTTAAAACTTTAATAAATCTTTTATACCGTTATAAACATCTTCTCTGCTTGGAAGAATTGCCGGTTCAAGAATTGGTGCATACGGAATATGACTGTCTTTTGCCGCAATTCTTTTTACAGGTCCATCCAAAAATTGAAAACAAGTATCTGCAATCCTAGCAGCTATTTCAGCGCCAAATCCCCCGGTAAGAGTATCTTCGTGAATTACAATAACTTTATTTGTCTTCTTTACAGAATTGAATATGGATTCTTCATCCAATGGTATAATCGTTCGGATATCGATAACCTCAACCGAATATCCTTCTTCCTCTAACTTTTTAGCAGCAAAAACCGAATCCCACATCGAGAGACCATAGGAAACAACTGTTATATCGGTTCCTTCTCTCACAACTTTTGCTTTACCAAATGGAAGAAGATAATTTTCATCTGGTTCAGGGGCGGAAGAATAGGTTTGTCTGTATAGTCCTTTATGCTCGCAGAAGAGGACAGGATCATTAATTCTACAGGCAGTTTTAAGCAACCCTTTTGCATCTGCAGCATTACTGGGATAAGCAATATATATACCGGGAATGTGAGCAAAGATCGCTTCGATATTCTGGCTGTGATAAAGACCACCGTGAATATAACCGCCAACTGCAGTGCGCACTACAAGGGGACTTGCCCATGCATTGTTTGAACGATAGCGCATCGTTGCAGTTTCATTTCGCAGTTGCATAAAACCCGGCCAAATGTAATCACCAAATTGTATTTCCACAACCGGCTTCATTCCTGCGAGAGCCATTCCTGTTGCAACGCCAGTTATGCTTGCTTCGGCAAGAGGTGAGTTAAAAACTCTATCATCACCAAATGCGGTGGATAATCCTTTAGTTGCAGTGAATACACCTCCTTTTTTATCGGCAATATCCTGGCCGAAAATAAACATTTTATCGTTGCGTTTCATTTCTTCTTGCAATGCATGATTGATTGCATCAACCATCACAATATTATCACCGGATGGCTCTGATTTTTCATAACCGAGTGTTTCATTAAAACCACTTTCATCAAAAACATATCTTGCTGCATCCTCTGGGACGGCATCAGCTTCCTGCAATGCTTCGTCTGCTGCTTTTCCTACTTCATCAGTTACTTCTTGTTTTAATGCTTCATATCCTTCTTCGGTAAGCAAGCCTTTCTTAATGAGTGCATTAGCCATCAATTCATTCGGACATTTCAACTTATCTTCTTTCAATTCTTCATCTGCTCTGTACTTTTTCTGATCATCAGAAGATGAATGTGAAAGGAGTCTTACGCACTCTGCTTCAATTAAAGCAGGACCTTTTCCGCTTTTAATATATTCTAATGCTTCCTGCACTTTTTCGTAAGATTCGAAGAAATCCGTTCCATTAACTCTTAAACGTTTTAAGTTTTCATAGCCAGACATCATTTCTGCAATCGAATTGTCTTTACCTCCGCTTTGCGATTCAACAGGAACCGATATAGCATATTTATTATTTTGAATTACAAATAAAACCGGCAATTTTTCACGGCTTGCCCAATTAACTGACTCATGAAATTCTCCCTGGCTGGTTGTTCCCTCGCCGCTGCTAACGTAGGATATTCTTTTTTCACCTTGTTTAACCGCTGCAAGTGCGGTTCCTACTGCGGGCAGAAATTGTGTGCCAGTTGGACTGGATTGTGAAACCAGTCGGTTCCTCTTTGAACCCCAATGAGATGGAAGTTGCCTGCCTCCGCTTGCCGGGTCACTTTTTTTTGCAAAACACTGTAGAAAAAATTCATTTGTTGTTACCCCAGCATACAGTACAAGTGTTAAATCTCTGTAATAAGGAAAGAACCAATCGTTTTCTTTATCAAGCTGAAGACCGAGTGCTGCCTGAATTGCTTCGTGTCCTGCACCGGCGATGTGAAAAAAGGTTTTTCCCTGACGAAGGAAAATCATTGCTTTATGATCAATTGCCCTAGCAAGAAGCATCATTCTCAAAGAATCAATCAACTGCTGATTTGATAATTTGCCTTTAATGCTTTTAGCTCCATTGCCATTGGTTGGCTTGACGGACTCTTTTACATTCTTTTTGATTTTTGTGTTGGAATTTTTCTTTGCCATAAAATCCTTTACTATTTATAAAGTTATTGGTTGCTTTATTTCCATTTTAAATTATTATCTGAAATTTTTAAATATCATTGTTTCAGGATGTACTAATAACATCATTGCTTAACAGATTTTTAACAAGTTGGGTTTCTATATCGTTGTAACCAAATATTGTTACTGTATGATTTAATATTTTTGACTTAACTTCCTGTATATCAATTTCTGTATTAAGCTCTTTTTGTAATGATGTCACTTCTTTATTTGTTATTCCACACGGAATAATTCCGTTATATAAAGAAAGATCGGTGTTAACATTTAGCGCAAAGCCGTGCATTGTAATCCAGCGTGTTACTTTTATTCCGATCGCAGCAATTTTTCTATCTTCAATCCAAACCCCTGTATATTTAGGAACTCTTGTAACCAGTAAACCATAATCCGCACAAGTCCTTATTATTATTTCCTCAAGAGCCCTTAAATATTTGCCGGTATCTTTTCCCCAACTATTCAGATCGATAATAGGATAACCAACAATTTGTCCCGGTCCGTGATAAGTAATATCACCGCCTCTGTCAATATCATAAACCGATATATTATTTTTGTTTAAATACTCTTCGTTTCCAACAAGATTTTTCTCATCCGCTGTTTTTCCTAAAGTATAAGTATGAGGATGCTCTAAAAGTAGAAAAACATCATCAACCTTTTGCTGATACCGAAGTTCAAATATTGATTTTTGAAGATCCCATGCTTCTTTGTAATCAATAGTATCTAAATTGCAATATGTTAGTTTCTTGTTTATCATCGATTTTATTCAATTTATAATTTCAACTTGTTTGTCATTTCCGTGAAAACGGAAATCTAATAACTTTACCCAAAATTAGATTCCCACTTTCTTGTGAATGACACATTGATAACAATTTTATTAACACTACACACAGTATTATCAAATATGTATTGCTTCACCGTATGCTTGCGCGGCAGCTTCCATTATCGATTCGGATAAGGTCGGATGTGCGTGAATTGTTTTTAATATCGATTCGCCTGTTGCTTCCAGTTCTCTTGCCATTACCAATTCAGCAATCAGTTCTGTAGCCTCGGAACCAATTATATGAGCACCAAGCAGTTCGCCGTACTTCGCATCGAAAATCAATTTAACAAAACCATCTCTCTCACCAACAGCAAATGCTTTTCCGCTCGCCATAAACGGAAATTTACCGACTTTGATTTCGTACCCTGCTTCTTTCGCATTCTCTTCTGTGTAGCCAACACTTGCAACCTGTGGCTGGCAGTACGTACAGGCGGGAATATTGTTGTAATCAATCGGTTTGTTTCTATTGCCTTTAATGTATTCAATGCAATGAATTCCCTCGTGCGAAGCAACGTGTGCTAACCACGGAGGACCTATTACATCGCCGATTGCAAAAATTCCGGGTACATTTGTTTCATAGGTTTCTTTATTTACTTTGATATGATTTTTATACAGTTCAACACCAAGTTCTTCTAAACCAAACCCATCCACATTTCCGGTAACACCGATGGAACTTAAAACAATATCCGCAATTAACTTTTTCTTTTCACCTTTTACAGTAAGTGTTACTTCAACTTTTTTCCCTTTGACTACGGCTTTTTCAACCATTGTTCCTGTTAAAATATCAATTTTTCGCTTCTTAAATGTCTTGGCTAGAGTTTGTGATACTTCCTTATCTTCAATTGGTAAAATTTCATCCATAATTTCAATAATAGTAACTTTTGTACCGAGGACTGAGTAAAAATATGCAAATTCAATCCCTATCGCTCCTGCACCAATTATTATCAATTCCTTTGGTTGTTCAGACAGAATCATTGCTTCAGTGCTTGTAATTATCTTTTTTCTATCAATCAGGATTGAAGGAACTTCTGTTGGTCGAGCTCCTGTGGCGATAATTATATTATTTGCTTTAATTGAATCTATTTGCTTACTATTTTCATCAAAAATATTCAATTCTGTATTAGATTTGAATTTTCCAAATCCTCTGATCCTATCAACTTTGTTCTTTTTTATAAGCATTTCAACACTTTTTGACATTCTATCAGATATTCCCCTACTTCTTTGTATAATTCTTTTAAAATCAAAAGTAAGATCTTTTGCCGTTATGCCAAAATCTTTACCATGATTTTTTATCGTATCATATATTTCCGCATTCTTTAAAAGTGATTTTGTTGGAATACAGCCCCAATTCAAACAAATTCCGCCTAAATTGTCTTTATCAATAACTACGGTTTTTAATCCCAACTGACCAGCACGTATTGCAGCTACGTATCCGCCGGGACCTCCACCCAATATTGCTATATCGTACTGTTTATTCATCTGTTTATAATTTCTTGTTTTGGTCATATGGAACTCGCTTTATAATCATCATCTTGTTTGAAAATGATTTAATAAGCTTGTTTCATACATTAAATTAACTGATTTGTAAAAAAGATGGGTAAATATAAAGAAGCAAATGTTTAAAAGAAACTACCTAACGTGATTTTATGACCAGCGGGTCAATTTTTCTAATAAAATAATAATTTTGAAGAAATGTTCTATGGTTTGAAGTAAAATTATCTTATTTATTTCAAAAATAAGGTTAGGGTTGTAAAAGAAAAGCCCCGAATAAATCGGAGCTTTCCTGGGGTAGCATGTTATCCGTTTTTAGGGGAAATTAATTTTCTGAGGAATATTTTTCGTATGAATAAGCATTGTAGAATTTCTCACACATATTGCTTACTCTTTCGATTTCATCAAATATTATTGCACGTTTAACGGCGTAAATTCCACGTGCATCACCAATTTTAAATAACGCCAGGGCTGCTGATATTCTAAGTTCTTCCTGTTCTGCATTTCTCAATATTTTCATTAACGGGATAACCGCTTCGGTTGAATTTAGTTCTCCCAAGTAAAATGCACTGCTAGATGTTAACCCAATATTATCGCTCTTTAATCCAATTAACAAATTTTGAATTGCTAAATCTCTATTCATAGTTCTTATTTCCTTAACAGGTTCAGCTGCTGAACCGAATGAAACAAAAACAAAAAAGAGTAAGAATAATAAAATTGTACCTGATTTCATGATTACCTCTAAATGTATTAAAATAAATTTTTCAAATTAACTGGTTCAAATGTAATTCATTAACAGGCGCTTGTAAATTCAATTTGGATAAGAGGTTAATTTAGTTGGTTAGAAGTGTATGAAGGATTTTTAACGGGAGAGCGGAAAAACAAAAATTATAGAATGATCTCTCTTTTAGTGAACTTTATTTAGAATAGTAAAATAATAATTTGAATTTGCAGTGAGAATATCAATCTCTTTAATTGTTAATAAACGGGGTTCAACTATATTTTTCTTTAGATGCAGACTGCCTAACGATTCATCTTTATTTTTATACCAGAAGGAAATACTTACTATTCCAACTACTAAGAAGATAAATATTCCAACAATTACAACTTTGAACATAATTTCAATTTGACTATTTAATTTACGTTTAATAACAATTACACTTGCAAAATAAAAATAATGTGGTTAAAGTCAAGATGATGTTAGGAATTAATTTAGTTCCGGGGTTATAATCTGAATCAAAATGTTTTGCGGAGATGTAGAGATTCCTCTGAAGGAGTCCCTTCGGGAGAACCCACGATTCGTCTAAATAATTATATTTTCTTTTAACTAAAGATAACCATCAATTGATTTAAAGAACTTTTCCCTCTTTGCCGTTTCAGATCTTGTATTAATTTCCTCACTGTAATGGAGTCCCCAAGGTCGATGTCCTTTAGTCTATTTTACCTTACCTGCATTATGAACTTTGATTCTTTTTTGAATCTTTTCAGTGCTTCCATAGTAGTAAGAATAATCATTTTTACTTTTTAGGATGTAAGCATAAAACATTTTGCGGAGAGAGTGGGATTCTCCACCACCTCTCCGTATTCTTCTATTCTGGGTCATAAACATAATATATTTTACCAACCTCTCCAAAAACTCTCCATCAATGTTATTT
>Ga0209987_10001992_pt1 | contig 11253 bp, 12 predicted proteins | sample N074metaG_FD_182134 | JGI IMG/M metagenome (GOLD analysis project Ga0209987, IMG submission 182134) | Deep subsurface microbial communities from Kermadec Trench to uncover new lineages of life (NeLLi) - N074 metaG (SPAdes) (version 2) | ecosystem: Environmental > Aquatic > Marine > Ocean trench... | reverse complement strand
ATTTTTTCATATATTGTATCAACTTAAGCATATTGGAATAATAATTTTATAATTTAGTCATTAATAGTCTGTTTTGTTTTCTCAAGTAATTACAAATAACATTTTTCACATATTTTTGTAATTTTACTCATAAAAAAAAGTGTGCTGTAACATTACATCTATTTTTTCTAATTTCCCAAATTTGCAAAATTCCAATTACAGTTAAGTTTCATTTGAATTCAATAAAGTTTGTGAAACATTCTGATGACTGATACTCTAAAAAAAGATATAATGAAAACGAAAGATCAAATTGACGATATTGAAAAAAGAATGAAAGAATTACTCAAAAAAGAAAAAGATAATCTTTTATCTGAAGTTGAAGATGCAGTACATAAAAAAAAATCAATGATGCAAAATCCAGATGATGAAGAATAATTCTAGCTTTAGATCGATACTGTTTTTGACAATAACTCTTGAATTCATGTTTAATTTAGTTATTACATGAGTTGCAAAGAGGGGTTTGTTCATTATTTTGCATGGTTTGAGATACTATCAGAAAAGAGATGTATTCATTGTGGTAATGTAGAAACATAAGTTTCAGATCTAATACGTCAAGATTTATTTATAAAATTGACAAGATAATGTATGGGTTTTCGTGGTTGGCTAATTGTCGGTGTGTTTTTAATTGGTCTTGGTATCTTGTTTTCTGTAATACTACCACAATTTGCATTCCATTAACTCATATTAGATCTAATCTGATTGAACAACATCCATTAGATGTTGAAATTGTCAGCAATGACAAATTTAATGGTCAGGGATTGGACTATCCTAAGCAATAGTTCAATCTCGCTTTATCACTAATTCTAATTATTTTTTCTTTGTTCTTACCTTTTTTGGTTGCTCAATTGCTGCTTGTGCTGCAGCTACAATTGCTATTGGAATTCTATGGGGTGACGCACTTACATAAGTAAGTCCTTCACCATGGCAGAACTTGATAGAGCTAGGATCTCCTCCATGTTCTCCACATATTCCAATCTCCATGTTTGGTCTAACTTTTCGACCAAATGCAATGCCTATTTTCATTAAACTACCAACACCATTTTCATCAATTGTTTGAAATGGATTTCTTTCAAGCAATTCTTTTTCCATGTATTCTGGAAGGAATTTTCCTTCTACATCTTCTCTACTGAAACTAAATGTTCCTTGTGTTAAGTCATTTGTACCAAAACTAAAGAATTCAGCTGTGCTAACAAGCTCATTTGCAGTTAATGCTGCTCTTACTACTTCAATCATAGTTCCAAAGCTAATTTTTAGTTTCATCTTATGTTTGGTTTCCATCTCTTTTTTGATAGAATCATAAATTTTCTTTATGTGATTCAATTCTGCAATGCTACTGATCTGTGGAATCATGATTTGTGGACGGGCATCAACTTTCTTTTTAGTTAATTCAACTAGTGCCTCAAATACTGCCCTAATCTGCATTTCATAAATTTCTGGATATGTAATTCCAACTCTTACTCCTCTATGACCCATCATTGGATTAATTTCTGCAAGCTCACGTGCTCTTTTTAGAATAATTTTTACTTCTTTAATTTCACTTGTTGCATTTTTTAATTCCAATTTGTGAATCTTTTCTACAAGTTCTTCTGGGTTTGGTAAGAATTCGTGTAATGGCGGATCTAATAGTCTTATTGTGACTTCATATCCTTCCATTGCTTTTAGAATTTCAATAAAATCACTTTTTTGTAAATGACCTAATTTTTTTAAAACTTTAGTTCTATCCTCTATGTTTTCAGCCATTATCATATCCACAAACAAACTAATTCTATCACTTGCATTGAACATTCTCTCTGTTCTACACAAACCAATTCCTTGACCTCCAAACTTTCTTGCAAGTATCGCACCTTCTGGTGTATCTGCATTTGCTCTAACTCCTAACTTCTTTGCTTTTTGAGCCCACTCTAAAATTTGTTCAAAGTCTTTTGTAACTTTTGGTTCTACTGTTGGAACCTCCCCAACAAAGACCGTACCTGCGCTTCCATCGATTGAAATTGTTTCTCCTTCTTTGATGGTTATTCCATTTGCAGTGCATGTGTAATCATCATAGTTAATTTTTAATTCTGCACATCCTACTATGCATGGCTTTCCCATTCCTCTTGAGACAATTGCTGCATGAGATGATTTTCCGCCTAAACTAGTCAAAATCCCTTCTGCTGAGAAGAATGCGGGAACATCTTCTGGTTTTGTTTCTTTTCTAATTAGAATAACTTTTTTTCCTGCTTCTCCTAATTCTATTGCTTTTTTTACGTTAAATATTACAATTCCACTTGCAGCTCCTGGAGATGCTGCAATTCCTTTTGCTAATTGTTTATAATTTTTAATCTTTGATTCATCCATTGTTCTATGAAGTAATGCTTCTAATTGTTGTGCAGGAATTCTTGTAAGTGCTTTGTTTTTGTCAATTAATTTTTCTTTTACCATGTCAACCGATGTTTTTACAAGTGCAGCTGCACTCATCTTTGCAGTTCTTGTTTGCAATAGATAGAATTTACCTTGTTCAACAGTAAATTCAATATCTTGTGGCTCTCTGAAATGTTTCTCTAATTTTGTACATGCGTCACTTAATTCTTTGTAAGATTTTGGCATATCTTTTTTTAATAAATCAATATTCTTTCCAGTTCTAACTCCTGCGACAACATCTTCTCCTTGGGCATTAATTAGATATTCACCTTCCATCTCTTTTTTACCATTACTACCATTTCTTGTAAATACAACTCCTGTTGCACTATCATCTCCCATATTTCCAAATACCATTGTGACAACATTTACTGCAGTTCCATTAGCAATATTTTTTGTAATATTGTTTTTTTCACGATAAACTATTGCTCTTTCTCCCATCCAGCTTCTGAATACGGCCTCTATTGCTAATCCTAATTGTTCGTTAGGGGAGTCTGGAAATTTTCTCTTTGTATGTGTCTCACAGATTTTTTTATATTCTGATACAATTTTCTTTAACGATTCAACGTTTAGTTTACTATCCTCTGTTGTTCCCTGATTGGTTTTTGCAGAGTCTAATACATGATCAAATTTTTCATCATTTACTCCAAATACAACTTTGCCAAATAACTGAATAAATCTCCTGTATGAATCCCATGAAAAGCGTGGGTTTTTTGTCTGTTCAGCGAATCCTTCTACTGTTTTCTCATTTAGCCCTAAATTCAAAATTGTGTCCATCATTCCTGGCATTGAGATAGCTGCACCAGAACGCACTGAAACTAGTAGTGGGTTTTTTGTAGAATTCCATTTTTTACCTGTCTTTTTTTCCATTTTTGCAATATTTTTCATTACTAATGGCATTACATCTTTGGACAGTTTTCTATTGTTATCATAATACTTGTTACAAACTTCAGTTGTAATGATAAATCCTGGTGGTACTGGAAGTTTTAATCGAGTCATCTCACTTAATCCTGCACCTTTTCCGCCTAGGAGCATTCTATTTTTACTATCTGCTTCTTCAAATGCATAAACTGATTTTGTTTTTGACATGCGAAATTTTGTGAATTTTTTGGCTTTTTAAACTAATGCCTCAGCAAATTCAGAAATTATGTTGTTCCAACTCTTTGCTTTGATAATTCCACTTGCAACTAGAATTCCTTTTGAACCTAATTCTGTTGCTTTTGTTACATCTTCTCCAGAAATAATTCCTGCACCACAAAGTAACTTTGTCTTATTTCTTGCATCCTTTACTACCTTTGCAGCTTTTGCAATTAATTCTGGTTGTTCTTTAGAAACTGCTTTTCCTGAACCAATGAGTTCTGGTGGTTCTATTGCAATATAATCTGGATTAAGTTTTACATACTTTTTAACTTCTGCAACATCTTTTACACATACAATTGATGTCATCTTTAATTCTTTTAATTTTAAAACCAATTTCTTAATATCTTTACTAGAAATTCTATGTTCACTATGATTGATTAATGATCCATTAACTTTAGATTTTTTTAATAATTCTGGAATTACAAATCCAGTTGTACTTCCTACTTTGGAATCATCAATATGTTGTGCAAAAATTTGAATTGAACTATTTGCAACTAATCCAATGAGATGTTGAGGTGGAGAAATTGCAATTTTTACTTTATATTTTTTGGATACTTTTTCTGCAATTTTTACAAATTTGATTATTTTATCTCCTGAGATCTCCTCATAATTCTTACAATTTATAACAAACATCTTTCTTTGAACCTTTTCTCATTTATTTAATTCTTGATTAGAGTTTGTTTGTTTTTGATTGTGTGTCGTATTTTTTCTTCATTGTTAGTACAATCATCATTAGAATAATTGCTGCGATATTTGTGCCTATGATAAATATGTCTGATACTACGATTCCATAAATTAACCACAAGATTGCTCCGGCAGAAATAAAGATCATTAAAAATCTTGAAATGTCTTTTAGACTTTTTGTTTTATATCCTTTGTAAATTTGTTCTACCCATCCAGTAAGAATTAACACTCCTGCTGCAGTTCCAAGTAGAGTAAGTAAAATCCCGTCGATTTCCATGTTTTATACTAACTCCAAAAAAATTCATCCAGGCCTGTTTGTTTTGGCTTTCCTAAAATTGTATCAAAATCCATATCCATTGATGCTGTAATTTGTTCTAGTGTAGATTCTAAAAATTCCATATATTTTTTAGAATCAATTTCTTCTTTTTTTGCCAATTCTGCTGGTTTCACTCCTGGTTTATTTTGAATTTTGATATATGAAATAATGTCGCCTTTTTTTATCTCTCTTGTACCTTCTAATTGTTTTGCAGCTCTAATGTGTTGAGGAATTGTTTTAACATATTCTGATATTCCCTTGCTAAGCATTACATTGAATGTTAGATCTTCTATTGGAATCTCTTTCGCTTCTAGTCTCTTACCACATATTGCAATCTTTTCTGAAATTTCATTTTTTGCATTTGTAAAATCATCCATTGTTTGAACCTTGGATAATACATCTAACAATTCATAAAATAGTTTTTTGATAAATGCTGGTGTGTGTGATTTCTTTCCTGTAAGTCCTTTAACATCTACCTTTCCTTCTTTTGTTACTCCAAAATAGTTTTTCTTTCTATCACTTAATACACAATACCTGTATGTTTTATCAATCTCTAAATCCACTCCGTGGTCTTTCTTTGCTTGCTCTATTACTTGTTGAATTTGTTCTTCAGTAGGCTTTTTTATAAATATTGAATCTGTATCTCCATAAAGAACTTCAATTCCTATCTCTTCACATTTTTTGATTGTCTCTAAAATTGTGTGTCTGCCAATTGCAGTTGTTGCTTCTGCTGCTGGAAGAAAGTATAATGGAAATATTTCTGCACCCATTACCCCGTAACTTGCATTTAGAATTACCTTTAGTGCTTGACTGACTACAGTATATTGTTGTCTTTGTTCTTCAGTTAGGGTCTCTTTTTTTGCTAGACTCTTATAGTAATTCACTCTCAAGTCTCTTAGCGAACCGATAATCATTGATGCAAGTCCATTTTTCTTTGAACATACCCAATGATTTGTTTGTGGAATTGTATTTTTCTTACATTCTTCATGAGGACATCTCACTGTTTCATATGATATGTTTCTAACTTTGATGATGCTAGGATATAGACTAGCAAAATCCATAACAACTACATCAAAATGAATTCCTTTTTTAGGATCAATTACAAGTCCTCCTCTGAATTTTTTATCTTTTATTACTGCATCTGATAGAACTCCTTCTGACTTTCTTTCAAGTTCTTCTCTTTTTGGAATTAAATAATTTCTTTTTCTGTGTTCATAATAAAATAAACTTCTGATCCATTGAGACACTCCCATCCTTGCAATATCATCAATTGGCATCCTTCCAATTCTTGCAATAATTACTAGCATGTTCATCAGTAAATCATTGTTGAAACTAGTCAGCTCGTATGTCAGTAGGGCATCATTATAACAATAATTTGCAGTTTGGTATAGTGTTAGTTTGTTAAATTCTAATCCATAATCTATTTTTTCTTTTCCAAGTAATGCCTTTGAAACACTGTTTAGTGAAAAATTTGTATATTTTTGACTGAATACATAGATTTGAAATGCTCTATTTGAAAAAGTTCTGTACAAATCAATATGCACACCTTGTTTTAGCGTTGCAGAATTTCTCATCATGTATAATGGGTTGGATGAGTTTTTGATTCCAAGTCTTTCTGCTCTGTTGTAAAGATACGGCAAATCAAATTCATCTCCATTGTATGTAATAACAAATGGAAACTCTTTGATAATATCAAACGCATCTTGTATCATCTCTTTTTCTTTGTCTAAATCATAAAAGATAATTTTGATATTTTTCTCTAATTCATTGTTTCCTTCCTCTGTTCCCTCTGTTTTGAGCACAAAAATCTGATCAAATCCATCAGTTCCTTTGAGTCCAATCGCTGTTACTTTTTTTTCAGCAACTTTAGGATCTGGAATTCGTCCCACAACTGCTTCTACTTCAATATCTACACTTAATCTCTTTATTTTTGGAATTGGTTGATTCAACAAGTCTGCCCACTCTGAAATAAATTTCTTGAATTGTTCTGGATCAACCATACTTTCACTATCCACTTTGTCCCACAACAAACTTTTCAATGCAATTTTAACTTCATCAGAAATTTCTAAATCATGTGGTTTTATTTTTCCATCTATAACTTCATAATACTTTCCAACAATTAATTTTCTGTCATAAAGATAGGTTTCATAATATTTGATATCTGATTCCCATGTTTCAATAATATTTCTGATACTTTTATCACCCGCTGTTCCTCCAATTGCTAGAGGATCTGCTACAGTAATTTTTGACATGTTAATTTCTTTATCTTTTATCAAATCATATCTTTGAACTGTTTTGATTTCAAGAACATCATCTCTTTCTCGAAGAAATTCTAATTCTTCTGGTGCTAATCTTGAATAACAATAAGGCTTGTGACCTGTTTCATCTTTCCATAAAATTAATCTCTGTGATTTTGGTTCATAGAATTTTAAAACAGCAGATTTTGAAATATTATCATATGTAGCTGACACCAACATTGATGGTGGCATTGATTCAATTTTTTCAGTATCTTCTACATTTACTTGCATATTCTCACACAGACTTTTCGTACTTGTCTACTAGTTTTTTTGCCCATTTTGCGATATTTTCTTTGTCTAGATGAATTACTTCTACTCCTGCTTCTTTTAACAACCCAAAATCAGTTTCAGGATAACTATCGAGACAAACAAATTTCTTAATTCCTATTGTTATTGCCATTTTGGTGCATTCTAGGCATGGAACAAATGTGGTATACAAAATTCCGCCTTTTTGTCCAGCCTCAATTCCTAAAATGGCACAATGCATTATTGCATTGGCTTCTGCATGATTACAAAGACATCTGTCAAGCGACGCTCCTGATTCAATTTTTCCATCCATTCTGAGTTGACATCTCTCACATCCACCATCAAAACAATTTTTGATTCCAGGTGGGGTTCCATTATACCCTGTTGCTAACTGCCTGTGATTTCTAACAATTACCGCGCCAACTTGTCTTGTCATACAGTTTGAACGAAGTTTTGCCAACTCTGCTTGTAACATAAAGTATTCATCCCAATTTGGTCTGTCAAAAGAACCGCTCACACAAATCTTACTTGTCTGCTCAATATATGGTTCACGCTAGTTGAAATTTTGTTGTTTTATTGATGTTGATAGTTGAGTAATAGATAGCATTTTGCTATACAAAAGCATAAAATCAATAAATTCTGATTTTTCTTTGTTAAATGATTCAATACATTGAGAAAAAATATGTCCAAAAAAATTCTATAGAGAAACGAGATTATCAAGTAAATCTTGCAAATCAAGCAATAAAAGAAAACTGTATTGTGGTGTTGCCCACAGGTCTTGGAAAAACTGCTATTGCATTACAAGTTATTGCAGAATACTTGTCTAAAGGGACAGGTGGGGCATTGTTTTTGGCTCCAACCAGAGTTTTGGTAAACCAACATTATGAATTCCTTAAAGCAAATCTAACTTTAGATGATATTTCATTAGTTACTGGGGAGGATCCTATTCAAAAGCGGACGAAACTTTGGGGGAATAGTGTGATTTGTGCGACTCCTGAAATTACAAAAAATGATTTTGATAGACAAATTGTGTCTCCTGAACAATTCAATCTTGTTGTATTTGATGAAGTACATAGAACTACTGGTGATTATGCTTATTCTAGAATCGCAGAACGATTTGAAAATTCCTCTGCCAGACTTGTTGGAATGACTGCTACTCTTCCAAGTGAAAAAGAAAAAGCAACTGAGATTCTAACCAAACTAAGAATTTCAAGTATAGCTGAAAGAACTGAAGATAGTCCAGACGTTAAACCTTACATCCAAGAAACTACCACTGAATGGATTTACGTAGAGCTTCCACCCGAATTAAAATCAATTCAAACATTATTGAAATTGGCATTAGATGAAAGATATGATACTTTACAAAAAAATGGTATTCGTTTAGCAGAACAACAATCCCTTTCTGCTTTACTTAGAATTAGACAATTTGTGTTAAATCAGAACAGACGTTCTGCAAAACCACTTTTCACTGCTATTAGAATTCATTATGCGTTAAGTATACTTGAAGCTCATGGAATCACTCCTTTTCTAAAATTCTGTGAACGTGCACGAGCAAAAAAAGGTGCAGGAGTTAAAGAACTTTTTGAGCTTGATCCTAATTTTACAAGAGCAGTACATCTTGCTAAAGAAGCACAGTCCAAAGGAATTGAGCATTCAAAGATTCCTAAACTAAAAGAAATTCTTGAATCTGTTCCTGGAAAGGCTCTAATTTTTACAAGTTATCGAGATTCTGTTGATTTGATATACAATAATCTAACTGAGATGGGAGTTTCTGCAGGAATTTTAATTGGTAAAGCAGGTAAATCTGGTCTAAAACAAAAAGAACAGATTGAGACTGTACAAAAATTTAGAGATGGAGCTTTTCAAGTACTAGTTGCAACACGTGTTGGTGAAGAAGGATTAGATATTGCTGAAGTCAATCAGGTTATTTTTTATGATAATGTTCCAAGCTCTATTAGATTTATACAAAGAAGAGGACGGACTGGACGAAAAGATACTGGTAAACTAGTAGTTCTCATTGCCAAAAATACTATTGATGAGCGATATTATTGGATAGGAAAAAGAAAGATGTCATCTGCCAAAACTATGGGTGATAAAATGACTAAAGTGTTGGAGAAAAATCAAGGAATCGAATCTGAAAAAACAGGACTAGATGCTTTTCTTTAATTATTGTATTGTTTAGAAATTTGTTCAAAAATCATTTGCTTTCTCTGAATTATTTTATTTTTCATTCCTGATTCTAAATGATGAATGCCACTATTTTTTCCAACAAGTAAATTCTCTAGTCGAATGTCGTATTGATTTTGAAGAAATTCTTCTGCTTGTGATTTCTCATCAAATTCTAGATTTTCAAATGCATCTTTTGCCAAATTGTTAATGGATTTCTCTAAATATGATAAAATATCTTCTAGCATCTTTTCTGTTATTACAGCCATGATTCATCTAATTTTAAAACCAAAAAAATGTTGTGTATTTTTTTTCTGTTTTTTAGGTATGAAAATTGATAACTATCTTCTAAACTATTATTGGAGAATAATATTTTGTTGGCCTCAAATATTGACAAATCAAAAGAGATGGATGATTTACTTCATAAAGAAAAAGAACTTCATAAAGAAATTCGTGCTGATTATGAGAAAATCAGCCAAAAAATCAATGATGATTTTGAAATGGCAAAAAAATTAAAATCTCAAAAATGAAATTATCCTAGTCTTTTAATTATATGATACCCAAATTCTGTTTTTATCGGATCTGAAACTTCTCCAATTTGTAGTTTGAACGCAACTTCTTCGAATGGTTTTACCATCATACCCTTTGTAAAATAACCTAAATTTCCATCTTTTTTACCACTACCTGAATCAATTGACAACTCTTTTGCTAATTTTCCAAACTTTTCACCTTTTTTGAGCCTATCTACAATGGCTAATGATTCACTTTGTTTTGCAACTAGAATATGGGAACATTTTATTTTATTAGACAATATATTTTGCTATTTTCATATCTCTTTATTATCTTTCTTTAAATATGGTTTCTTTATCTTTTATTTTATTGCCATTTACAAAACCCATTGTTGAAATTGTGAATGTTGTGGCATCAGCTACCATTGACCAAAAATTAGATCTATATGATATTCAAAAAAAGTTTCCTGCAGTTGAATATAACCCTGATCAATTCCCTGGTGCTGTATTTCGTCTGAAATCCCCTAAAACATCAACACTACTCTTCAGTACTGGTAAGATGGTGTGTACTGGTTCTAAATCATCCGAACTTGCTGTAAAGGCAGTAAATGCAGTGGTTGTTAAATTAAGAAAAGGTGGAATTAAAATCAAAAAAAATGCAGTTGTTACTATACAAAATATTGTGTCCTCAATAAATCTTGGAGGACGTGTTCATCTAGAACTAGCAGCAAGAACATTACCAAGAAGTATGTATGAACCTGAACAATTCCCTGGTGTGATTCACAGAATGTTGAACCCTAAAACTGTAATTTTGATTTTTGCATCAGGAAAATTAGTTTGTACTGGGGCTAAAACTGAAAAAGATGTTTATACCTCAGTAAATAATCTTCATAGTCTTCTTGAAGAAAAAGACTTGATGATATATGATTAATTTTTCTTCATATAAAATTTCTATCAAATAAGTAGTAATGCTTGAATATGTTAATTCTGTATATTTTTAGATAAAACTAAAATTAGATCTTTTTTGATAAATCTTCTCGTTTGTTCAAATGAGCAAACTTGCTTTTATCTCTTCTAAGTTATTTCATATTGTATGAGAATACTTCATGTTGAGGATATTCCGGAAATTAGTCAAATCTTTGCAGATATTTTGGCTACTAAAAACTATGAGTTTGACAGTGTTTCTGATGGTAGAGCTGGATTAGAATTAGCAGTTTACAAAGACTATGATTTGATTCTACTTGATATGTGTATGCCAAAATATAGTGGTGTTGATTTTCTATTAGATTTAAAACATAGACGACCTTCACAATTATCTAAAGTAGTAATTGTAAGTGGATTAGAAATGAATCCTTTTCAAGAACGTGAATTATCAAAATTAGGTATTCGTTCAATTCTGAAAAAACCTATCTCTGTTCAGAGTTTACTTTCTCAAATTGATCAAGAAATTACTTTCTAG
>Ga0209987_10001991_pt1 | contig 11253 bp, 9 predicted proteins | sample N074metaG_FD_182134 | JGI IMG/M metagenome (GOLD analysis project Ga0209987, IMG submission 182134) | Deep subsurface microbial communities from Kermadec Trench to uncover new lineages of life (NeLLi) - N074 metaG (SPAdes) (version 2) | ecosystem: Environmental > Aquatic > Marine > Ocean trench... | reverse complement strand
CGGCTGTGCCGATGACCTCGGACCGTGGGAACCCGTTATAAAAGACGGCAAGTTGTACGGCCGTGGTGGCGCCGATGACGGTTATGCGACGTTCGGTTCGCTGACAGCGATTCGCGCGCTGCAGGAACAAGGTATTCCGCACGCGCATTGTGTGGTGCTGATCGAAGGCTGCGAGGAAAGCGGCAGCTTCGACCTGCCTTATTACATTGATCTTCTCGGAGACCGCATCGGTTCGCCGGGTCTCGTTGTCTGTCTCGATGCCGAATGCGGCAACTACGATCAGTTCTGGTGCACCACGTCCTTGCGCGGCAATCTGACCGGTACATTGCGCGCCGAAGTCCTGACGGAAGGCGTGCACTCCGGGGCTGCAAGCGGCATTGTCCCCTCCAGTTTCCGGATATTGCGAACACTCTTAAGCCGAATTGAGGATGAGGCGACCGGTCAGCTCAAACCCGAAAGCCTGTACGTCGATATTCCGCAGCAACGCATGGATCAAGCAGCAAAAGCCGCGGACACTCTTGGCGAGCTGGTTTTTCTGAAATACCCGTGGGCCGTCGATTCACCGACACCCGGCGAATCGCCCTACGAACTATTGCTCAACAATACCTGGCGACCGACCTTGAGCATTACCGGCGCAGACGGCCTGCCGTCACTCGTCGATGCAGGTAATGTGCTGTTGCCGTACAACACCTTGAAACTGTCATTTCGTCTGCCGCCGACCTGCGACGGCGACGTCGCCGCCGAATCCATCAAGAAGACGCTCGAGGCCGACACGCCGCCGCTGACCAAGGTCGAGTTTGAGGTCGAGTCGACAATGGGCGGATGGAATGCGCCCCCGGTAGCCGAATGGCTGGCCACGTCGATGAACAAGGCATCGAACGCGTTTTTCGGCAAGCCGTCAATGTACATGGGTACCGGCGGCACGATCCCGTTCATGGGAATGCTCGGCGAGAAGTTTCCCGAGGCCCAGTTCCTCGTTACCGGCCTGTTGGGGCCGAACTCCAATGCACACGGACCGAACGAATTCCTGCACATTGAGACGGGCAAGCGATTGACCGCCTGCGTCGCGCAGGTCCTCGAGGATCACCTTAACCGTTAAGCCCGCTTGCGGTTATTCTATGTTCGCACCCACGACTGCCGCCATCTGCATCATGTCGATGGTCTCGCCTTCCTTCATATTGCGCAGATCGGTAAGGTTCCCGGACTTGCTTGTTGAATTTGTGTGCCTGAACATCTTGAGCAATTGTGCGTCGGCGACAATGTATTTTCCTGCGTTTTCCGGTTTGCCGTTAACCGATTTGGTCTGAAGCTTATTGGATTTTATGTACTCCCAGAGTTTCTTCGTGATCTCCGTGCGAGCCAATTCGCTTACGCCACAAAATTCAGCCATGTCTGCTTTGAGTTTGACTGGTTTCTTGAGTCCTTTTAGTTCCGCCACAACGAGCTCCTTACATGATTAAGGTTGGTAAATAATATAGCCTTTAAGTACAACAAGGCCGATAGACTTCACGGTTTGCAGATCAATCCTGTGAACTCTCTCACACTATGTCCGCTAAAGGCGCCTTAATTCGTGAGCGTACCAGTCTTCGAGCGAGGTGATTTTGCGTTTTCGGGCGACCTGAAGCTTGCGAAGATAGGTCTTGCGCGCCATATCGTCGAGGCGGGTCGGCACCAGGCCATACAACCACGGCAGATCCCGGCCAATGTTTTCCTCGAGACTGCGAATGTGTGTCTCGAGCAGCGCATACATACTGTCGGTCGTCGCCTCGCCCTCGACCGGAGTGATCATGGTCTTGCCTTCGGCGGTGCGAACAATATGCACGCTAGCCAGGGCTTCATTCACAATCTTCAGGTTGAAGCGCTTGCCGACGAGGAATCTGTGCAGAGCCCACCGCACGCGCCAACGAATCGCACGATCAATGAGTATGTCAGCTTCGGGTGGCGGCTCGCGCTCGCAGCTCAGCGGCGCCAGATCTGCAGGATCGTGCATGGCACTGTTGCGATCCTCGAGATCCTTTTTCGGAATGCCCCGCTGATTCAGATCGGGGCGATAGCCCTGAAATATTTCGAACGAATCTGTGAGCCGGATGGGATCGATGATGTAACAATCCGGCGTGCCACCCGCATACGGGCCGCGCAACCCGCGGCCGATCATCTGCCAGAATAGATTCTTGCTGAACGTCAGCCGCGCGAGTACCACGCATCGCACCTTCGGATCGTCGAACCCGGTGGTGAGCATACCGACGTTCACCATTACACAAGGCTTGTGGCCACGATCCAGAAATTGCTGCACCTGCATCTCGGGGCGCTCGATCGCTTCTTCATCCCCTTCTTCGAGTTCGGCAATCTCCCGATCCTCCATGCGACTGTGCACAAGCGACACGAGCCCGTCTCCCACCCGTTTATCCCGCCGCAGGCGATCGACGATATGGTTCGCTGCCTCCACGGATGCACAGAAAAGCATCGTTTTTCCCATCTTCGGTAATTTCCGCGCGATTCGGTCCGCCAGAAAATCGAGGATATCGGGGTGTGTCATCACCTTCCGGTTGAAGATAAGTGAGAACTCGTTCGCCCATTGTTTTTCAGAGGAGTTGCCGCGACTGAAGCTCCCCTTGGGCATTTCCTGCTCGACGATGCGCGACAACAGTTTCTTGGGAATATCGAAATACCCGGTTTTCTGCAGCGACAAATTGATGGGACACAGGATCTTGAGGTCCGTCAGCGCTTGAGTGCTTTCGCTGTGATGCACGAGCACGTCCCAGTCTTTCTTCGTTTTCGTACCCTTTAACACTGGAAAAATGCGTTTCTGCAATAGTGCGTGCGCGCTGGGCGACGTCGGCATGGGCGTTGCGCTGAGACCAATGACGGTGAACCGCTCATTTGCGCTGCCACGCGAGAGCACCTTCTCGTCAAACTTTCTCCATGCACGTTGCAGCCCACTCGCCCCGAGTTCGTGACATTCATCGTAAATCAGTGTGACGTTGCGAGCGCGACTCGAACCGGCTCGCGCAATGAGGGCCTCGCGCAGAGGATCATCTGTCTTGCGACCATCCGCTGCGCGGGCCAGCCATTTTGAAAGCGTGTCGCGCGTTACGAAGAGCACATCAACATCGTCGAACAGCGTGTCTTCCTGTACATCTTGAGAGCCCGCCCACTGTGCGCGGAGCGGACGGTCGAAGCGACCGAGCATCTCTATCAGTCGAATGACAGACTGGCGTAACAGGTTCACGCCCCCGGTTGCCCAGATCACCCGACCCTGGGGATCCTCAAGGCAATCAGCAATGACTTCGATACCCACACGGGTCTTGCCCGAACCTGTCGGCAGGTGAATAATTCCAGAGGCGAAATCGTTCTCCCGCAGTCGCATCATGGACTCCGCCTGATGCTTGAGCATTGGTTGCGGATCACCGCCTGCGACGCGCGGCAACGACCACACGGGTCCTTTCACCCGGCTCTCAGGGGCTGATCTCAATTCGGCGAGCAGTGCCGGAGTATCTTCCACAAGCGTGGCATTTTCGAGTACGGAAACCATGCGGCCCAAGGTTGCATTTCAAATCGGGCTTGGGAAGGACATCGCGCACGATCTAACCAGATAGGCAGGCGTAACTATGACCGGCTGTAGGTGAGTGCCGTTATCTGCTCCGAAATAAGCCCGATCAGGAAGATGATGACCGAGACGCTGATCACAAGCATGCTCATATTCGTGAAACGACCTTGCGTGAAGTAGGTGTAGGCGTAGTAGCCCAGCCCGGATGTAAAAAAGAGTGCGCTGATCGGCAAGAATATTTTCAAGGGCGAATATAGCGTCGCAATCTTGAAAATGATAACCAGAAATCGAATCCCATCACGTATCGGTCGAATATGGCTCTTGCCTGATCGCTCAGCCGCCGTAATCGGCTCGAAACAAACGGGATAACCCGAACGCAGGAACGCCATCGTAATCGTCGTCGGGTATGAGAATCCGTTGGGTAACAGGTATAGAAATTGATTGAACATGCTGGCTCGCGCTGCCCGAAAACCCGACGTCAGATCAGCTATGCGACTACCGGTCAGGCGAGACGCAATTTCATTGTACACGCCGTTTGCAAACCAGCGCCCGACACTGGCATGCGAACCGGAATCGCGGGCACCGATTGCCATTTGGTAGCCTTCATCAAGCCTCGCGAGCAGCTTGCCGAGTTCACGCGGATCGTGCTGTCCGTCGCCATCCATAAAGGCCAGGATCTCACCCGTCGCCGCACGTGCCCCGCTCTTTACGGCAGCGCCATTGCCCAGGCTTTCCGGGTGTCGAACAACACTGGCCCCTGCCGCCTCAGCAAGATCGGCCGTCGCATCGGTTGATCCGTCATCGACGACAATGATTTCGGCCTCGGGGTATTCCGATCGGGCGCTTGCTACGACATCGGCAATTGTTGCCGCTTCATTCTTGGCCGGAATGACAATTGACAGCGCGACCGGGTTCGTTTCCTGATTCATTGTTGCAGTTTCTCCAGCTCGTCGACGTAGGTTCGAAGCTCGTCCAGATTGCGGTGCCACGTCATTGCGCGCAACGGGTTTGCGGGTGCATTGTGCTTTGCATCGTCGATGAAATTGTTGGCCGCGTCAAAATCTCCATCCCCGGCAAGCGCCGTAACCATCATCATGTTGAGTTCTCCAGACGGCCCATAGCTAAGCGCCTTACGCAGGTTATCTATCGTTGCCGCCTGGTCACCCTGGTGCCGTGCTATGCCGGCCAGCAATTTGTAGTGAAACCGATTATAGAGCGGGTCGGCCGCGTAACGCGGATTACTCCGCAGCGTGCGTGCCAGTACGACGACCGTATCCAGACTGACATCCGGACAATCTGTCGCCACAACCCCTTCGAACAATTGCGACAACATCTTGCCAGCTGTGAAGGTGAAATCGACATTGGGCAGCTCACGATCAAGCTGCTCAATGACCTGCACATGACTTGCGTCCCGCGCGTATCGACACCCAAGATTGAGTTCCTGCAGTCGAAGATAGGCGTGTTGTGGATGATCGATGACAAACCTGTCGATCGTCTGCAAAGTGCGTAGCGGACCTTCCTCATCCAGTTGGTAACTCGCCAATGTGCCGACTGCGCGCACGGAGTTCGGATACGTCATGGCCCAGTGCCGCGACGCCAGCGAAGGCTCACCCCAAAGCGATGCAAAGACGTACAGGAAATACGTGTTGATCAGCACCAGTGTCGCAAGCGCCGCAACGCCGATCACTCGCCACCGTATGCCGGTGACCAGTACCAGACTGCAAATCGCCGTAATCGGACCGATGATCGGCAAGTAGTTACGGTGTTCAAAATAGAGTTCGAGTGACACAACGGTCGATTCGATCAGGTGACCGGCCAGATACCAGAGTACCGCCAATGCCGCTATCGGATAACGCCGCCGCCATACAACGGCAAACCCCGCAAGTAGCAACCAGGACAGACTTGCCAACAGGGTCAAAGGATCGAACAGGCTGCGGCTGACTGTCGGGGCGTCCTGGAAAATTCCTAGATTGTCCGGCAGACCGAACAGTGCCTTCAACAGGTACAGCCAGAGTATCCGGGCCTCCGTCATCACTCTCTCGCCGGCCGTAAATCCTCGACGCTGCACGACCCAATCCGGATAGCCAATGCGCGTTGCAAGATATGCAACGATCAGCAACAGCGGCAAGACGAGAAAAACCGCTTTCCAAAGGCGCCACTGCCGCACGTCGATACTGTTCGGACGTTCGAGCACCGTTGATTCAATGACCAGCACGAAAACCGGCAGCAGCAATCCCGATTCCTTGCAGAACATCGCCAGTATCGTGCCACCGACGAGGCTTCCGCTCATGCCGACAAGCGCACGCCTGGGCATATTGTCGATGTCGTTTCGCGCGACCAGGTATCCCGCGAGTCCAAGCAATACAAACACAGCACTCAGCGTGGTCATTCGCTGCACGACCAACATTGATGATGTCGCGAGCAGCGGCATGAGTACCCAGACGCTCGCAGAAACTATGGCGACTGTCATGGCCTTGTCGCGCTTCACGGCCATGACCAACGACAAGCGATAGATGCAGAATGCCAGAAGAACCGCATTCAGCAGGTGAAGCATGAAATTGAACCTGAGGAACGCCCCGGCTCCCTGCTCCCAGCTGTCGGCCTGCATCGCAAACGTGGCGAGCGCGATCGGTCGGCCTAACGGTCCGGCTCCTCCTGAGAGCGTGAAGATGAGCGCCGAATCATAGTCCGATACCTGTGCGAGACCGCCAAGGTTTGAGACATCGTCAAGCTGCAGCGCTCCCGTCAATGCCGGTCGGTAACAACTCCACGCGAGCAGGAGAACAAGACCAAAGCCGATTAGCAGGGCGCGACGTTGGTTCAACCAATCGTTTTTCATGCGCGGGATTATACGCAAAGCAATGCACCAAGAAGTCCGGAATCGCCCGCGAAATAGGTCTATCCGGTACACTCGCGATTCACCGTTCAGAAGGTATCCCTGCCATCTTCTTTGCCGCCGGCTTCAAGACCAGCGAACCCGGCGTCGATCCCGAGGCCCTGTACAATGACTTCATGCAGAACCACTACCATGGCGCTACCGATGACGAAAACCTGCGCTTCGACACCTGGTCGGCGGGACGAATTGCAACGGCGAACTACATGATTGCCCTCGAGATCGCCAACGCCGAACAGCGACCGAAATGGCAAAAAGATGATTTTTTTGGAGACCTTTACGGCACTGAATTAACACGGTCCGAATGACGCCAACACAAATTGAGCTGCTAATCACAGCACTGCTCACCACAATCGTCGCCGTTGCACAGGCCGAGGACAAACCTGTCGACGAAGCGCAGTTGGAAGCCGATGCGACCGTCATCGGCGAAGTCGTGCTCGAAAAGTCGGATGTATTCGACCTGACAGACGAACGAGAGAACAATTTTCTCTATCGCCTCGTTAATAAGTTTCACATTATCACCAAAGACGAGGTGATCGAAAAACAACTGCTGCTAAAAGCTGGCGATCTGTACTCCAAGCGCCTCGCAGATGAGTCCGAGCGCATCTTGCGCCGTAATGTCTATCTGTTTGATGTATCGATCACACCGAAAGTAAAAGAAGACGGCACTGTTGATCTGCATGTCGCGACTCAGGACGTCTGGACGTTAAAGCCCAGCCTGTCGCTGTCTCGTAAGGGTGGCGAAAACAAGACGGTACTGGGGATTCACGAACTCAACCTGCTTGGACGTGGACAGGCGGTTCGCATTGAGCGTACCGAGGATGTTAACCGGGATTCCAATTCCTTTGAGTTCAGTGATGCGCAACTCGGCAATAGCTGGGTATCGGCGGACCTGCTTGTTTCCGACAACTCCGATGGCCACTCAAACTTCTTGTCACTGATACGACCGTTTTATGCACTGGACACGCGCTGGACGGCCGGGGTCACGGGCTTTGACGATGACCGGCGTAGCACGCTGTACGACCTCGGCGATCCGGTCGCCGAGTATCAGCACGAGCGAAATCTGTTCACGGCATTCGGCGGATGGTCTGCCGGTTTAAACGGCGGTTGGGTGCGTCGCTACACGACTGGTATCGTGTTTGACGACAACCAATTCAGTGAAGTCGTGAACGGATCGCTACTATCCGCCATTCCTGAAGACCGCGAGCTCGTATACCCGTTCCTGGGATTCGAACTTCTTCAGGACCAGTTCAAGACTACGCATAACCGGGACCGGATCGAGAGGACCGAGGATTTTTTTACCGGCACGCGATTCACGGCAACGCTTGGCTTTTCGAAGGAAAGTTTTGGTGCCGATCGCGATGCAGTCCTGTATCGGACCAGTTACAGTCGCGGCTTCGGCGAATTCGACAAAAATTCGCTGCTGCTCTCGGTATGGGCCAGCGGCAGGGAGGAAGGTGGCGACTCGAAGAATGCCGTGGTCGGCTTTAATGCCCGTTTCTACAGGCCGCAGTCGGACAAGCGCCTTTTCTACATGACGATGCGGGGAATACACGGACACGATCTGGATCTCGACAATCCCATTGAACTCGGCGGAGAAACCGGGCTCAGGGGCTACCCGCTGCGCTATCAGTCGGGCGATGCGAGTTTCCTTTTTTCCGTGGAGCAACGCTATTTCTGGGACTGGTACCCGTTCCGCCTGTTTCGGGTTGGTGGCGCGGTCTTTTTCGACGTCGGTCGAACCTGGGGCGACAATCCGGTGGGAGGCGAGAGCGCAGGCTGGCTGCGCGATGTAGGCTTTGGCTTGCGATTTGCACCAACCCGCACCGGGGCGAGAAAGATTCTGCATCTCGACATCGCGTTTCCGCTCGACGGTGACGATTCAATAAGTAACGTACAAATCCTGCTGGAATCCAAGAAGAGTTTCTAGAGCGTCATTGCAGGCAACTATATCGTTCGATAGTGTCTATTGGTATGTGCGAACATTGATTTCTTTTGGCAAAATAGACACCATGCGAACGCCTTCCATCATCGGATTTACCGCCGCCGCATTGTTGCTGGTCTCCCTCGAGGCCTGTGTGACAACGCCGCAGACCGTATTCGTACAATCACCCGATACGGCGGAGTGCGTCGTGCTGCTGCATGGTCTTAATCGCAGTTGGCGCGCGATGCAGCCGATGGCAGAAGCTCTGCAGGAAGCCGGATTTTCGACGGCGAACGTCGATTACCCGTCGCAATCAGGGACCGTCGAGGTGCTTGCGCCATTGGCCGTCAATACCGGGCTCGTCGAGTGCCGGCAGGCCGGCGCCGAACGCATTCACTTTGTCACGCATTCGATCGGCGGCATCCTCTTGCGATACGCCCATGCCGAATCTCCGATTCCGGACCTGGGTCGAGTCGTGATGCTTGCACCACCGAATCAGGGCAGTGAACTTGTCGACATCACGCGAGACTGGCCAACGGCTGAACTCTTTTCGGGTGAAGCGGGGCTGCAGCTCGGAACTGATGCCGACAGCATTCCGACGCAGCTTGGCCCCGTCGATTTCGAATTAGGCATCATCGCCGGTACGGGCTCGATCAATTTCATCATGTCCGCGATGTTGCCCGATCCCAATGACGGCAAGGTATCAGTTGAAAGCACACGTGTTGATGGCATGGACGACTTTCTGCTGGTCGGAAATTCGCACCATTACATTACAGATAGTGACGTTGTAATCCGGAATACTGTCGCATTTCTGCGCACCGGTGCGTTCGCCAGCTCGCAGCAGCAACCTGACAACCTGTAACGTTCACTTGCAGAGCTGTTCTTTCTTGGCGCGCGTATCGTCAATAGTTTTTGCCATGTCAGCCTTGCTCAAGAATTCCCGCGCACCACTCTCATCGGTTCGATACAACTGCGGCGCATTGATGTAGGCCTCGTAGATCTCTGTTGCTCGCTGACAATAATAGGATTCTGCCTGCTTTCTCTCAGCACGTTGCTCTTCCGTCTCACCCGGGAATGCGAAATAGTCCTCATCCGACTCCTCGTCCGCTTCGCTGGCGCCATCAATAGAGCCGGTGGAGTGCCAGACGATCTGCACAGCTATCGCGTCTTCGTGTTCCGGTTTGTCACTGTAATGCACCTTGTCAAACTCATCGATCCAGGTATAGATCGGCTTCATGGTGCTGACGAAATGGGTCTTGCCTCTGGCGTCCACCCACTTCCAGATGTCGGCATTCGCCGTTTGGCAAAAGCCGAATATCAGTACGCAAATTGTAAGAATTTTCTTCACGGGCACTCCTTAGCCCATTGATTATGGGCCTTCAGGCCCATGATTCCGTTGATAAGCGTCACATTTCTGTAACATTCTGCACCCGGCACGGGTCAATTGATGGTGTCACCTTAAGTAGCAGAAATGACGTGCCACGAACTCACCGAACAATTCGTCCCGTACACCTGGTTTTATTGTCTTATGTTCTTCTTGGGGCATTGTCGACAGCAATCGCGCAGTCGAAGAACGGTTTTGACATTGCCGATGCACTGGTGCCAATCGACGAAATCCTTTGGGGTGGCGTCGGTCGAGACGGGATACCGTCCATCAACCAGCCAAAATTTGTCGCAGCATCGGATGCGAATTTCTTAAGCAAAAAAGATCGGGTGCTCGGTGTGTACCGCAATGGCATTGCGAAGGCATACCCTATTCGAATACTCGACAGGCACGAGGTCGTGAATGATTATTTTGGTGATGAAGTTGTCGTAGTCACGTATTGCCCTTTGTGCTTCAGCGGCATGGCATTTTCGATCGATACCGATAGCATCGCGCGGACCTTCGGCGTGTCCGGCCTCCTGTTCAACAGCGATGTTTTGTTGTACGACCATCAAACCGGCTCGCTTTGGTCACAAATTCGCTCTCAGGCCATTAGTGGCGTGTTGAAAGGAACCGAGATCAGGCCGGTAGTAGCCGCGCACACGACCTGGCGTGACTGGCTCGGTCGGTACCCGAACACTCAGGTACTGTCGACCGACACCGGCTTTCGTATGAATTACCGGAAGTCCCCTTACACTGAGTACCAACGCCGCCGGCAGCTAATGTTCCCGGTAGAAAATCGCAGTAATCAGTATTCGAACAAAGAACTCGTGCTCGGCATCACGATTGGAGACACGTTCAAGGCGTACCCCTTTAAGGAATTGCGCAAACAAGACCGGCCATCGTTTGACGACTCGATTGGCGACACCGCAGTGACGATCAAATGGCACGAGAAGGAAAAATTCGCCCGAGCCATTTCTTCAGACGGTGAGGAAATTCCGACGGTTATTGTTTACTGGTTCGCCTGGTATGCATTCCACCCGACCACGGCGATTTTTCAGGCCGGTTCGGGCTGAGCCTCGGCGACTTGACCCGATCGCTGCACGACACCGATCAACCGGAAGCCGTGCCAAAGTACGATCCAGAGTCCGAGCATCAGCGTGACGCCCGATAGTGTAAATACGACAAGAAAAGGTCGAATGCTCAGCATCATGTCCTGAAAGGATTCTCCGTCGTACAATCCTTTGCCGATGCCGGCCAGTACGAGGGCCATGAAAAACACGGCCAGCGAAACATTGGCCATCCAGAAGCCGAATTTGATCTGCGGCGTGCAGTCTGCGTGCACATTCTGCGGCAACTCCTCGCGAATTACGTAGAAAATCGACGCCAGTAGAATCATCGTATTGATGCCAATCGTGCTGCCCATCGCGTGGGCCACCGTTATATGGGTGCCGTGCGTGATCAGGTTGAAAGCGGGCACTGAAATAACCAGCGCCAATCCAAGATTTATAAATACCCAGATGTCC
>Ga0209987_10001988_pt1 | contig 11256 bp, 10 predicted proteins | sample N074metaG_FD_182134 | JGI IMG/M metagenome (GOLD analysis project Ga0209987, IMG submission 182134) | Deep subsurface microbial communities from Kermadec Trench to uncover new lineages of life (NeLLi) - N074 metaG (SPAdes) (version 2) | ecosystem: Environmental > Aquatic > Marine > Ocean trench... | reverse complement strand
CTGGACTGCGGGGAAGGTCCTGTTCTCGACCATTCACGTGACCGGCGGATCGAATAACCGGCGTCCCGATGATCCCCCAAGCATGGCGGACTATACGTCGCGTACCGAGGGGGCCGTGGATTGGATTGACGAAGCGTTCGCGATCGCGACTCGCGACGATTATGTCGGCGTCGTCGTCGGGCTTCACGCCGAGATATTCAGTCTCGCGTCGATCGCCGGGGCCTTCGGCGGAGGCGGCGCCGCGGGCGGGATGGCGCCTCCAGGCGGGATGGGCGCTCAAGGCGCTCGCGGCGGAGCGCCGGCATTGTCGATGGAAGAACGAATGACGCTCGCGTTCGGCCCCATTATCGACGCGCTCAAGCGGGGCGCGGAAGGGTTCTCCGGGCAGGTCCTGTTGATCCACGGCGACACCCATGAACTGACGATCGATCGGCCGTTCAAGTTGGGTCTACGCCGGGTCCCGCCGGGCGCGTTCAATTTCGAGAACTTTACCCGTCTGGAAGTCTACGGCCCACCGGAGTTGCGCGCGGTCGAAGTCACGGTTCAGCCGGACACTCCGTGGGTCTTCAGCTTCTCACCGTTCTATCCGCGCGAGAATTGAGTCAGGTTACTCGTTGCTGAGCACGACGTTCGAGATGACGCAATCGTAAGGCTCGATCACCTCGCCCGGCGCCCATACGCGATAGGTGTCCAGCACCACGGGCTCCGTAAATGTGGCCGGATCCGTGATCGTCGCGCTGTAATCGAAGCGGGTCTCGTCCTCACTCAACGTGAAGCGTTCTACGATCTCCACTGCCTCGCTCTGGGGCACGCCGCGGCGATCGAACCACGGCCAATCGATATGTGTCGTCGTGACGACCAACGTGGACTGTTGCCAATGACCGATGGAATAACCTAGAGGGCTATACGGTTGACCGTCCGCGCTGGCATCGGCATCCATGTGGATGACGCGCTCGTTATCGAACTCTTCGATACGCAGAAGGATGTCGGTCCCCTGCCGCACGAACTCCGACGGATAGGGTCCCGACATCGTCGTGGGCATGCCCGGCGGCGTGCATCGTGCCAGCGGGTTATCGGTAATCGGCTGCCAACTCTCCTGGGCCGTCCGGGCGGCTGCCGTCAGCGGGTAACTATCGTTCCACAGCGCGCCGATATCGCTGTCGCCCTCGAAGGCCAGATTCCAGACGCGGAAGATGCCCCGCGCGGTGTCGCCGGCCGCGGCGGCCTTGTCTGGATCGATGGCAACGAAGGCGGTACCGAGAAGATCATCGGACCAGCGTCTAGGGAGGTTCGGGTTGAGCAACAGCAACTCTACACCGCTCGGCAGCAGCATATTCGTCACTTCCATCGTGTGTCGGCCTTCCCGCGATGGGTTGCCTGCGATCTTCACATGGGCACCCACCTGCATCATGTCGGCGGTCAACCCGCGCCGGCTTAGCCGGTTGACGGAAGCACCCTCGATTTCCCAAATCGCTTCATGGCCGTCTTCATCCGTCGTCCGGATCGTGTAGCTCACGTGCGGATTTCTCCACAGGACCGCGACGATCTCACCCTCGATCTCGAGAAAAACGTCTTCGTCGTAGAACCCCGCGGCTGAATGGTGTGCGAGCGTGGGGGGCGGGGCGAATAAGATCGCAAAAAATAATGATACGGCTAGACGGAGCATGACAAGTGCCTCCTCGAACGGGTGACGTTTAGTATAGACGCCCGTGAGATCGGGGCGCTCTAATGACTCAATTCGTCTCTGGCTCTGCTTCGCGCCCGGCGGGCCCGCCGGCTCGTCCAGTCAGCAGGTTGGGTGTCGTGAACTCCGTTCCATCCGGCATGATCGCCCTCTGAAAGTAGGTCGAACGCGGCCGGTAACCTTTCCAACCGAAGACGGTGATTATCTGGCCCGCTTCGAACTCGTCTCCAACCCATCCCGAGCGGACGAACTGATTCTTCGCGGCGAGTTCGACCATCCACGCCTCGATTTCACCGTCTTCGTTCGTGACATCCATGAGGATCTGCACGTGAGGATTCTGGAACCGATACTCGGTGATTAAGCCGTTGATCGAGATAATCGTGTCTCTGTCGAAGTTCACGGCCGTCGAATGATGGCCCATCGCCATCAGCGGCAGAGTGGCACAACATAAGGCACAGGCTATTCGGAACAACATCGTGTCTCCTTGCATGCCACGACTTCTTTATCTTGACCCGCGAGCGGCGCGGCTGACTCTTATCGCTGCGTCAGGATGGGGCCTGGCCGTAGCTCGGTCCCGTCGGGCATGATCGCCCTACGCAGTAAGCCCGACCGTGGCCGGTAGCCCTCCGAGGCAAACACGGTGATCCGCGTGCCGACGACAAATTCATCGCCCTTCCACCCGGAGCGAAGCAGCTGATTTTTCGCCGACATCTCGATCATCCAGCGCTCAACTTCACCGTCGTCGTTCGTGACGTCCAGGAGAATCTGTACATGCGGATTCTGGAATCGATATTCTGTGATGACACCCTCGACGGAGATCTCCGAATTTCGGTTGAAGTTCACCGCCGTCGAATGGTGGGCCAGCACCGGCGACGCCAGCAGCGCCCCTATCGCAGCAAATTTAACGGCATGACTCGTGTTCAAGGGTTTCTCCCATCCGATTCGCGTGTCAGTTGACCTCGTAGCCCGCATCTTCGAGGACGCAGTCCCAGGGCAACATCGTGATGTCCGGCCGACGCTGATATGTCCGGCTAGATGTCCACGGTGCCGTGAATGTCGCCGGATCCTCATACATCAGCTCGCGCCGAAAGGTTTGCCCGTCATCGCTCAAGGTCAATCGCTCGACGGCATGAAGCGTCTCCGTCTGCGGTATTCCGCTGACCGTCGAGATCACACTCGGCGAAAAACCGACGGTATCGATGACCAGCGTCGAACCTTCATACCACCCGATGGAATTACCGAATACATTCGGCTCCGCATCGGCAGGATGATCGCGTCCGTCGATGTAGATGATTCGCTCCACATCCATGTACTCGTGACGCAATATCACACGGTCCGCGTGCTGCTCGAGTTCGGTCGGCGTCGGATTCCCCCACGCCCGGCTGATACTCGACGCACTGCACACGTAAGCCGGATCGTCCACCAACAGGTCATAATCGTCCATCACCCGCTGCGCCTCGCGAGTCACCTGCGCTCTGGTGCGCCCGCCCGGGGCGCCCATTCCGCCCGTGGCGCCCATTCCACCCGGGGGACCCATTCCACCCGGGGCACCCATTCCGCCTTGAGGGGCACCACCGCCACCTGCAAGCCAAACGCCGTTGAAATCCGGGATGTCATCGGCGCCGCCAGGTTGTTGTGCCAACAGAAGCGGCGCTGCGAACGCGATTACTATGCCTAGAATTGTTTTCATGCCCCCTCCGGCTACATCAGGCAGGAACTAGCGCGAATCTATACCACCTCATGTAACGGCACAAGTTCGCTTGAGAAATGTTCACTTCCAACGCTGCTCGCGACTTCAATCGGTTGCCCCGACGCTGCGCGACGACAAACTCTCGTAGGCCTCGCCAATATGCACCGCGAGCTGGGTATCGTAACGAGCCCAGTCCTGGTAAGCGTCCAGGCGAATAGTCCGCTGTAGCTCGGCGACGCTCGCGCCAGCCTCGATGCCTCTCGTCACCGCCACCTGCAGGTCCTCGAAGTAACGCCGATAGGCGCTGATATCTTCCTTGGTCCCGATCGCGCCGTGCCCTGGTATCGCGATGTCGAAGTCCAACGCTTCCATGGCACCTACAGACGCGATCCACTGATCCAGCGAGGCTCCGTCTAACGGGCCGGGCAGGCGTAGGACGTTGATGAAGTCGACGGCGAAGGCCGCGCGCTCGGCGGGGAACAACAGCACCGTCATGTCGTCCGAATGACTCGGCCCGGCATGTATCAGCTCGACGGTCTCGCCACCGAGGGTCAACGTCATGCGATCCGAATAGGTGCGATCGGGAACGCGGACGGCGCCCATGATCTCCGCTCCGGTCGCACTGCCGTCACCGTCCAGATCGAATTCGTCGAAGTACGCGGCCAGAGCCGCTGCCGCTTCGTCTCTCTCGATGCGGCCATTGCCATTCGCGTCATCGGCCACCTCGCTTTCCGGGAGGCCGGCCATTCCCTGCCGAATGCCGTCGAGCATGTTCTCGTGCCCGATAAACTCCGCGGTATCGGCGAACACCGCACCACCGGACGCGTGATCGAAATGATGATGGCTATAGAGCACGTAGCGAACCGGCACATCGAAGCGTTGCTCGAACTCCGCCTTCAACCAGGTCGCGAAGGCCGTGTTGATCGGATCGGCAAGAATGATGCCCTCCGAGGTCACGAGGAAGACCGTATAGTGATTATTGCTGCGCGCGCGGTAGAGATCGCCGGTGATATTCGTGATCTCCCGATTGTCGGGACTGGCTTGGACCTGTTGTGGTTGCGACGGTTGCTCAGATTCCAGCGCTAGCGCATCCGGTTCTTGTGCGCAGCCGACCGAACACAAGACGACGGTCGAGAGAAAGCATCCCCATCCTCTAAGCTTGATTATCATCATTCGCTCACCCCGTAGACCCTCTTATCGTTTGAGATTTATCTTACCCGGTTCTGGTATTCTCGTCTTCACTGGTCAGATTCCGATGTGACGTCGCGCATCGCTCCAACGAATCGACGATTACAACAACACCGCAGGCCGAGGAGACAGCATGACAATTCCAAGAGGCGCCGGAACTTTGAGTTTGGTCAGCCTCGCCGGGGCAGCGCTGCTCTATCTCATGAGTGGGCATGTGGTCTCGGCCCAGGAGGCCGATCGAACAGCCGCGGCGGAAAGAGGCAGACTGCTCGCGCGCCAGGCTTTGGAGGCCGCCGACCGTGACGGCGATGGCAGAGTCTCGCCCGATGAGGTCACCGGACCGGCGCGGCTCTTTCCACGGGCAGATTTGGACGACGACGGTTATCTGACGTTACCTGAGTTCGAAGCCGGGATGGTCCCGCCCGAGAACGCCGTCGTTAACTCACTGGGTCCGCCGTTGGACGACGAGACCTTGCTGGGGCGGCTCAGGGAAGGCGGCCTGGTCATCATATTCCGTCACGGCCGGACCAACCGCGAGCAAACGGACCAGCTGCAACTCGGCACCGCGACCTCGCTCTCGGCTGCCGAGCGGCAGGCCATGTTCCTCGACTGTTCACGGCAGCGAACGCTCAGTGACGTCGGACGTGAGGAACTCAGAGGCGTAGCCGTTTCCATTCGGGCCATCGGCTTCGCGGTCGATGATCTGCAGGCAAGCCCGATGTGCCGCACCCGGGAGACGGCCTGGCTGATGTTCGGCCGGGTCACGCCCAATGACGCCCTGGTATTACGCCAGTCTCTGGCGGCGCGCCGTCAGCTCGCCGGCACGATTCCGCCGCAAGGCACGAACCGCGTACTGGTGTCGCACAGCGGCATCGTCGCGAGCCTCGTCTGGTATCCCAATAACCCGGCGGACCCGGCAGATATCGGGCTACCCGAGGGCAGCGCGTTCGTCGTCGAACCCCTCGGCAACGGCGAATACCGTTTTCTGGCCAGGCTGACGCCGGCCGACTGGGCGCGGCTGGCGAGTCTGTCTCGGTAAAGATGATCTGATCTTCGGCGCCGACGGCGCCTCAGATCATCTGCCGAGTTCGGTCACGAGCTCTGATGCTCGATTGACTAGCAGCAGGCTCTTCAGCATCTGCCCTAAATACGATCTCGCCACCGATCATCGTCAAGACCGGCCGGATGAGCTTGATGTCCTCGGCCGGTATGGTCAGGTAATCCCGGTCCAGCACGACCAGGTCCGCATACTTGCCGGGCTCCAGCGAGCCGAGGACCGATTCCTTGTGGAGTAGATAGGCGTTGGAACGGGTGTGCGCGACCAGCGCGGCCTGACGAGACACGGTGTCGGGCATCACGGTCCGGCCCGTCAAACTCTTGCCCGTCACGGCCCACGACAGCGTAATGAATGGATTGGATACCGTGATCGGTGGCCCGCCGAAATCCGTGCCGAGCCCCCAGACGACGCCGGCATCCTCAAGCGCCTTCGCGGGCGGTCCGGCCGTCAACGCCATTTCGAGCTCAGACCCGCCTTCCGCGAGTGCCCCGTGGCTGTGAATGGCGACACCGACGCCCAGCGCGTTGAGCCGGGCAATGTCGTCGTCTGAAAGATTGGTCGCGTGATGTAAGGTCCAGCGGAGATCCTTGATCGGATGGGTTCGATTGACCTGTTCGTAGATATCGATGACGAATCGAATCTTCTCCTCTAAATGAGAATGCTCGTGAAACTGCCAGCCGGCCTGGGCGGCGGCCATCGAGACGGCGAGAAAATCGGCCGTGATCTGCGGCGTGCGCTGCCAGGGCCGCGCGTTGGTGTCACGCAGGACCCGCAACGTATCCTCACCAAAACCGAACTGGGCCAGTTCGTCGTTGCCTTGATACGGCGCAGTGTTCAGCAGCTCTTCAATGATCTGCTCCGCGCCCCTGGACTCGTCCCCTCCTCCTTGGCCATTCAGCGTATGGAAGACACGCAGCGGTAGTTGGCCGTTCGCGTAAGCACGCTCCACGGGTTCGTAGAACGTGTGCTGGCCCGCGTACCTCGCGCGTGGGTCGAAAATAGTCGTCAGCCCAACGCTGACGAAATCCGCCACGAGTCTCGCGAGTCCCGCCTGCCACGATCCGGGTTCGCCCGCGGCTTGTACGACGCGGTTGACCGCCGCAGCTCCGTCGACCCGCCCCCGCGGATCATCGAACTCGGCGGCTGCCAGCGCACGGCTATTGGCCGTACCAACGCGGTCCATGCCGGCCGCGACCAGAACCGGATTATCGGGTGCCGCCCGATCGAGTTCCTCGCGCGTGAACGGGCCCGGCCGGTCTTGAAACTGCCCGGGCGTCCAGCCACGTAACGCGAAGATCCATTCTCCGGGTGCCGCCTCTGCCGCCCTGGCCGCGATGCGGGCGAGTGCCTCCTGTCGTGTAAGCGCCCCTTCGAGCTGGACGGTACGAGCCCAGTCGCGGGCGGCCGACGTCATGTGCGAATGATTGTCGATGAGCCCGGGGATGACCGTTCTACCCTCAAGCTCGATGATCGTCGTTGCCGGCCCGGCGAGTCCGAGGATGTCCTCATTGCTGCCAACCGCAAGGATCTTGTCGCCGGCTACCGCGACGGCTTCTGCGATAGAAAAATCAGCATCGACAGTCAGGACCTTGCCGTGGAGAAGTATCTGCTCCGGCTCTGGTTCCTGAGCCGCCGAGTCCGCCAGACTCAGCACGCCCGTCACGGAGAACACGACGAATAGTCTTAGGGACCGACGTAAAAGGCTTTGCACTCTCTGTGCTCCTCGGCGATAGTATCCGACCAGAATAGTACGGGTTTTCGAGCACACAACAACGCGAAGGCATGCTTTTTCAGCTTGATCGCAAGCGTATAGCCGTCCTCAAACGCTCCACAGGAGATTAGCCCATGTCGCGCAACTCGCATCAGACTCCGGCAGCTGTCGTCCTGTCGTGCATCGCGATGGTCGGGTGCGACCGCATGCCCTCCGCCGCGGCGGATACGGTGCCGCCGCGCATCAGCGACGTGTCGATTGAAAAAAACCCCAACCCGACGGTGCCCCTGGCGGCGATCCTCACGCTCACGACCGACGAGCCCGCCCGGATTACGCTATTGATCGACGACGGCCAGCGGAGCTGGAGCGTGACGCCGAGCGATGAACTGGTCACCGAACACTCGGTCATGGTGCTCGGGATGCGTCCTGGCCGTAGTCACTCCATCGTCGCCGCCGCTGCGGACACCGACGGCAATACGAGTGAATCCGAATCGCTCGTCTTCGAGACCGAACCTCTACCCGAGGAGATTCTCCAACCGACGGTGGCCGTCCTAAAACCCGACCAGACAGAACCCGGCGTCACGCTGTTCAACTTCAATCAGCGCTGGGGTCCCGATGGCGGGCAGCTGCAGAATTTCGGCGCCCTGATCATCGTGGATGAACGCGGTGAAATCGTCTGGTTCTACCGTGCCGATCATCGTATCAACGAGTTCATCCGGCTTCGCAACGGCAATATTTTCTATGGCAGTGGCCAGAGCGGCCGATTACGCGAAATCGACATGTTGGGTAACGTCGTGCAGCAATGGCAAGCGACGAGATTGCTAGACGAGATCCCCGAAGGCGTCACGCCGGTGGATACGGACTCGTTTCACCACGAGGAACTGGAATTACCCAATGGAAATTTCCTGGCGCTGAGTTCCGAAGCGCGGCTAGTCGAGGACTTCAGGACCAGCGAGACCGATCCCGACGCCCCTCGCGCCCCGTCGACCGTGATCGGAGACGTCGTCGTCGAGTTTTCCCGCGACGGCACCATACAGGGACGATGGCATCTCCTGGATCTGATCGACGTCAACCGCATCGGCTACGAGTCTCTCGACGGTGGCTTCTGGGAGAGGCCCTATGGCGATATTGCCGAGGCACCGATTCGCGACTGGGCGCACGCCAACGGGATTGAATACGATCCGAGAGATGACTCGATCATCATCTCGTCGCCCGTACAGGATGTCCTCATCAAGGTGGATCGCAAAAGTGGTGAACTCGTGTGGCTGCTGGGCACGCCGACTCATTGGGTAGAACCTTGGAGTTCGCGACTCCTTAAGCCCGTCGGCGAGTTGGAGTGGCCCTACTTTCAGCATGGAGCGTCGTTTACGGGCGACGGAACGCTCGTAATGCTCGATAACGGGAATTATCGGGCTAGCGCCTTCGAGCCGAAGATGCCGGTCGAGGACAGCTACAGCCGAGCGGTCGAATACGCCATCGACGAAGAGACGATGGAAGTCTCCGAAGTCTGGCACTACGGCGGACCCGGCGATGAGCCGTTTTACTCTGGATTCCTCGGCGATGTCGACTGGCTCCCGATCACCGGCAACCTGCTCGTCACCGACGGTACGCGAGTGACCGACGCGGATGGCCGGCCAGTGCGACCCGAACCGCCTCCCGGCGGACCCCCCGGTGGCATGCGTGGGGGGCCTCCCGGTGGGCCCGCCGGCATAAAACGCTGGGCCCGCATCGTCGAAGTGACACATACCCAGCCGGCCGAGAAAGTATTCGAATTAGTGTTCGCCGATGAGCCGCCCGCCGGCGTGGCCATCTACCGGGCAAAACACCTGGCTTCGCTCTACCCGTAAGCAGCTTTCGTGGCGGAACCGCGCAGCCACCAACATAGGAGTTGAACGAGCCATGTCTTCGGCAGAAACCACATCGCCCAAGGGCAGCACGCCCAGAGAATTATTGATGTTGACTCCCGGCATTCCGGCCTCGGACGGCGCCGGCGTGCGCCTCACCCGCATCATCGGCTCGCCCGAACTGAATATGATCGATCCATTGTTACTTTTGGATTGTTTCGAATCGGATGATCCAGACGACTACATCGCCGGCTTCCCGGATCACCCTCATCGCGGCTTCGAGACGGTGACCTACATCCTAGCCGGTCGAATGCGGCACAAAGACAATGCCGGACACGAGGGCGTCATAGGGCCTGGCGGTGTGCAATGGATGACAGCCGGTCGCGGTATCGTCCATTCCGAAATGCCGGAGCAGGAGAACGGCTTGTTAATGGGCTTTCAGCTCTGGATCAATCTTCCCGCCGCCGAAAAGATGACTGCGCCCAGTTATCAGGAGTTCGCCGCCGCAGAGATTCCGGTCGAAACGTTAGATGGCGGTGGTACCGTGAAAGTCATCGCCGGCGAAACGAACCAGGGAACGGTCGGCCCCGCGCGTCGACCGGCAACCGATCCCCTTTATTTCGACGTCGAATTGCCAGGCGACGGCACGTTCGAGCAACGAATCCCAGTCTCCCATCAGGCCGTACTCTACGTCATCGAGGGCAGCGCACAGGTCGGTGCACAAAACAAACCGATCGCGTCGAAAACTCTCGGTGTGCTGAGCGAGGGCGATGACGTTCGGATAACCGCCGACGGTGAAGGTGTACGCTTCCTATTGATAGCCGGCCGGCGTCTGAATGAGCCGGTCGCGCGTGGCGGCCCGTTTGTCATGAATACGAAACAAGAAATATTGCAGGCCTTCAGCGATTATCAAAACAATCGTTTCGGGGGGTAGCCGATGGGACTTCTGATCGACGGACAGTGGCATGATCGCTGGTATGACACGAAGGCGAACGATGGACGCTTCGTCCGGACGGAAGCTCAATTTCGCAGCTGGATAACCGCCGATGGATCACCCGGGCCGAGCGGCGATGGCGGTTTCAAGGCGGAGGCCGATCGCTATCACCTGTACGTCTCCTATGCGTGTCCCTGGGCCCACCGAACACTGATCTATCGTGTCCTGAAAGGGTTGGAGGACATGATCTCGCTGTCGGTCGTAGACTGGTTTATGGGCGAGGTCGGCTGGACGTTCAAAAACGCCGAGCTCCCGGATACCGTCAATAACGCCGAGCTCTTACACGAAATTTATACGGCAGCGCAGAAGGACTATTCCGGTCGCGTCACGGTACCGGTGCTGTGGGATAAGGAAACCCGAACCATCGTCTCGAACGAGTCATCGGAAATCATCCGGATGCTGAACAATGCATTCGACGAGGTGGGCGCGATCCCAGGCGATTACTATCCTGAGCCCCTGCGGGCCGAGATCGACGCTCTCAACGACCGTATCTACACTACCGTCAATAACGGAGTCTATAAATCCGGCTTCGCGACCACACAGGAAGCGTACGAACAGGCGGTCGAACCGTTGTTCGAGACACTGGACTGGCTCGACGCGCGACTCTCAGCTCAACGCTACCTGACAGGCGACAGCCCGACCGAAGCGGACTGGCGGTTACTCCCAACCCTGCTGCGCTTCGATCCCGTCTACGTCGGCCATTTCAAGTGCAACGTGAGACGAATTGCGGACTATCCCAACCTGTCGGGCTACGTACGCGATCTCTATCAGCACCCCGGAGTCGCTGCGACACTCCGACTCGACCACATCAAAGCCCACTACTACGGCAGCCACGAGTCGATCAACCCGACACGCATCGTGCCCGTCGGGCCCGACGTAGATTATTCCGCACCGCACGACAGGGCTCGGCTCAGCTAATGAAAGTCGCTGCGCAAATCTCTGCTGCCGAGGCTGCAGAGTTGATCCACACCGGCGATACGTTGGTCGTCGGCGGATTCGGGATGACCGGCCATCCGGTACACCTATTGCATGCGATCGCGGCCACCGATGTGCGAGACCTGACTTACATCGGCAACAATGTCGGGGAG
>Ga0209987_10001987_pt1 | contig 11257 bp, 8 predicted proteins | sample N074metaG_FD_182134 | JGI IMG/M metagenome (GOLD analysis project Ga0209987, IMG submission 182134) | Deep subsurface microbial communities from Kermadec Trench to uncover new lineages of life (NeLLi) - N074 metaG (SPAdes) (version 2) | ecosystem: Environmental > Aquatic > Marine > Ocean trench... | reverse complement strand
ACCCTTGACACCGGTCTAAACAGTGGTGAAGCAGAGGGGGGATCGTCGTCCTGATTGGCGCTGTCCGTCTCCGGGATCACCTCACCAGGCACGATTTGAGACCGCAACGTGGCATTGGGGGCGAGCACGCCATGAAACCGAATGAGATGGAGCCGGGGACGCGGGACGAGGGCCGCGAGGCGTTGGAGGAATTCCAGCGGGGTCATCACCAGATGGGTGGTCCCATCGTGATAGGGCGTTTTGAGTTGCAAGACGACCTCGCCGGCCGGGGTGCGGCACAGTCGTTTGTGGCTCAGGGCGGGGCGTGTAATGTAGCGACACAGGCGTTCGAGTTTCTGGCGCTGATGGGAGGCACAAGACGTCTCGGCATGCAGACTGAACCCCTGGGCACTGACACAGCCTTTTTGTTGCGGTGTCTCATGATTGGCCCGGCGCAACGCGGGGTCTTTCCACGTCAGCACTTTTTGTCCCTTTCGGGGGCCCAGCGCAATGCGGTAGGTGCAGGCCGCCGCGTGCAGGGGCGCCAAGGCGGGATCGCCATCGGGGTTGGTCAGATACGGGATCTCGGTGTCTTCTTCCGTGAGTGCGCCTTTGCGGGTCAACATCTTCAGGAGGCGGGTGATGATCCGCGTGAGCAACGCCTGAAGTTGTTCGGTGGTGGGGGCCGGTATGGGCTGGAAGACCGGGACCCCGTCGGTCAGGCGATAGACGCCATCGAGCACCAGGCAATGGAGATGAATATTGAGATTGGCGGCGGAGCCAAAGCGTTGGATGAGGGTGACCGCGCCGGTTTGCGCCTGGGCGCGGGTCAGTCCGGCTTGTTTGATCACAAAGGTCGAGAGGGCGCGGTGGATGACTTGCAACACGGGTGAGAGCAGGTGTGGTTGGGTGGCGAACAGATGCCGGAGCGGGATGGGAAACGACAGGACCCATTGGCGGACCGGCACCTGGGGCATGACATGCTCGACGAGATGGGCCGCCGTTTCCGCCATACGGCGGCCCCCACAAGCCGGACAAAACCCTCGGCGTTTACAGGAGAACGCCACCAGTTTCTCATGGGCGCAGTCCCCACACCGCACGCGGAGAAACCCATGGGCTAATATCCCACATTCCAAAAATGCGTCGAACTCGTCTTTGACAAACTTGGGCAGGCTGGTCCCGGTTTCCTGTTCGACTTGGGCCAAGAAGGTCTCGACGTGGTCTTGGACCACGTGATAGAGCGTGGTCTCTTCAGGCCGTCGGCGTTCGTAGGGGGCTGGCGCACCAGGGGCAGCCTGATAGGCTGCCGCCCGCATGTGTGGGCGGGCGCGTTTTCGAGGTCCGGCTTTCGGCGAGGCGCCTCGTGGCGAGGCTCGGGTGCCGCATGTGGACTGAGTCTGACATGCATCTACCAACATGTAACCAATGGTTACATTACAGAACCTACTCGGTCAACAACTGGTGGGTCCTGCTGGTCCTCTCGTCCCACGCTCTGCTCTGCGGTCATGCTTCATGGATTGCGCTGAAGTGCATGTCATGCTGAGCGAAGCCCTTCAACGTCCTCCTATCTGACAAGGAAAAGCGGAGGCATGGCAAAGCTATGGTGAGGGTTTTTCGTTTGAGGCGCGTTCAACGGTGACCCAAAGACTGGCTGCGACATGTCCAAGTTATTATTCCGCGAGCCCTTCGGACCTTTACAATTTGTATTCTGTGTTTTTTGATGCACGGACAACTGAAATGGCGACTTTCAAGATATCAACCATTTGCTGTAATTCTTGTAATGACGCGGAGAGGGGTGGCATGAGTATCATCGTATTGCCAATTGGTCGAATGAGAAGGCCTAGTGTTCTGGCGGCCAATCCCACGCGATGCCCAATGCGATCAGTCACGGGAAAGGGCTCTTTGGTGTGTTGATTCTGCACTAACTCAATTCCCACCATATATCCGCATTGTCTGATATCTCCAACCCAGGGGTCATCAGCAAGGGTCTTGAGAAAAGCAGCAAACTTTGGAATACGATTTTTGACTTTCGTCAAGGTTCGTTCAGTTTTAAAAATTGCAAGATTTGCTAAGGCAGCCGCACATCCCAATGGATTTCCTGTATAACTATGGCCATGAAGAAATGTTTTTCCTTCCTGTGGCTCACCCAAAAATGCTGAATAAATTTCATTGGTGGTTAGTGTTGCGGCTAAGGGAAGGTAGCCGCCGGTTATGCCTTTGGCTATAGCCATAATATCCGGACTCACGGCTTCATGCTCACAGGCAAACATGCGCCCGGTTCGGCCAAATCCTGTTGCCACTTCATCGGCAATGAATAAGACATGATAGCGTCGGCACAGTTCAACGATGCGTTTGAGATATCCTGGAGGAGACGGAATAATCCCGGCCACGCCTTGAACCATTGGTTCTATGATGATTCCTGCAATTTCTTCATGTTTTACTTTAAGAAATGCTTCAAGTGGATCAGCACATGCTAGGGAACATTGCGGAAATTTCAATTGAAGGGGACAGCGGTAACAGTAAGGGGAATCAAGATGAATAGGACTCGGGAAGAGAAGTGATGAAAACGGTTTCTGGAACAATTCGATGCCACTCAGACTCATGCTTCCAATCGTATCACCGTGATAGGCAAGGCCAAGATGAATGAATCCGGTCTTTCGAGGTTGAGGCGAGGGGCATTGCTGCCAATATTGTATGGCCATTTTGAGGGCAATCTCGACAGCGGTCGATCCATTATCTGAAAAAAATACCTTTTGGAGGCCCTTCGGGGCTAATTTCACCAGGGCTTTGGCTAATTGTATAGCTGGAGGATGAGACAGCCCCAAAAGGGTTGTATGGGCAATGCGTGTGAGCTGATGGCGAATGGCTTTGTCGATGGTTGGATGTCGATGTCCATGTAGATTGACCCAAATAGATGATGTTCCATCCAAAAAGGCATTTCCGTCGAGGTCATAGACCATCGTCCCTTTTCCTCGACTGATAAGAAGAGGAAGGTTCTGCTCCCATTCCTGCATTTGAGTAAAGGGATGCCAGATGTACGCACAAGCGTCTTTTTGCAATTGTTTGACGGACTGGTCTACTTTTTTGGCCATTTTCCAGTAACTGATTTTAGAGAATCATTGATAAATTGTAACTACTCAGGTGGGTAATCTATAGGTATTTAGGGACAATACGGAGTGAGTGCTAAAGTTAGTTGAAATTTGAAGCGACTCCCCCACCTGTGGTGAGATGGCGTTTGACCAAAAAGCACCATCGTCATCAACACAACAAAGGAGCCACTTCATGAGCAGTATTGCGAAAGCGACGAAGAGAAGCAAGAAGACGAAACGGTTAGGCCCTGTACAGGTTCTTCGACCAGACCAGTATGCCGGGTTTGATGTGGAGACGAAGGTGGAATGCATTCAGGCCCTCATCCCCTTGGGCCTGATGCGGATTCACGAACTTTTAGAGGCGGAGGTCCGGGCGTTGGCTGGGCTCAAGTATACACGGAAGGCGGCCTCAGGATTGCCCGGGTACCGTCACGGGAGTCATCCCGGGAGTGTCCGGTTGGCGGGGCAACGGCATCCCTTCAAGATTCCTCGTGTCCAATCCGTGGCGGGCGACGGCGAGATCTCCTTAGAGAGTCTGAGGCATCTCCGTGGCACCGGCACACTGGATGAGGTCCTCCTCAAGCGGGTGCTGTATGGAATTTCCTGTCGGAACGATGCAGTCGCAGCCGCAGCGGTCCCTGGGGCGATTGGCTTATCGAGTTCCACGGTGTCACGGAGCTTGACCCGTGCCAGCGCCAAGCAACTCAAGGGCTTGCAGGAACGCGACTTGAGCGAGCTGGATCTTCTGGCCATCTTTCTTGATGGCAAGACCTTTGCCGACATGACGATGGTGGTGGCCGTCGGGATTACGCTCACGGGGGAGAAGCATGTTCTGGGCTTTGTGGAAACGGGCACGGAGAATGCGGCGGTGCTCACGTCCTTTCTCCAGGAGTTGGAGGAGCGGGGTCTCAAGAGTTCGCAGGGGCTGTTGTTCATCATTGATGGGGGAAAAGGCTTACGGGCGGCCGTGCGGCACGCCTTTGGGACGTCCGCCTTGGTGCAGCGGTGCCAATGGCACAAACGGGAGAATGTCGTCAGACATTTGCCGAAAGGGGAGCAGGCTTCCTGGCGCCGTCGGCTTCAACGAGCGTATCAGCGGCCGACCTATGCGGAAGCCAGAGCCTCGCTCATGCGCTTGCAGACGGAATTGGAGGATCGCAATCAATCGGCGGCACGAAGTTTGGCGGAAGGCCTGGAGGAAACGTTGACCTTGCATCGGCTAGGAGTCTTTGCTCTCTTGGGCGTGTCCTTCAAGACGACCAATTGCCTGGAATCCATCAATGCCTTCGTGGAAGAGCGCTGTGCCAAGGTGGATCGCTGGACGAACTCGCATCAACGGCAACGGTGGTTGGCCACAGCGTTGCTGGATATTGAGCCGCGACTCCGGAGGGTCAAGGGCTATCGCCACTTGCCCAAACTCCGGGAGGCCTTACAACGAGACTTGAATATTGAGCAGACCGCACCAAAGAAAGTTGCGTAACATGAACCCCGGAGCCGTGGAGAATTTCAACTAACTTTGGGCTTGACTCCCAATACGAGATCATACAACGCTCAGAGCATGTGTCTTGGCCGATGAAGTTGCGCTTCCTACCTAACAGACTACAACCTAAATAACCTGAGTAGTTACGATAAATTTTGACAAGCTTTTAGAGCCCCACTACAATCACTGACACTCCGCATGCGTAAGACATTCCCGTACACTCACATACGAAACTTCTGCATTATTGCCCACATTGACCACGGCAAGTCGACGTTGGCTGATCGGTTTTTGGAAATCACTGGTGCGATCTCTCAACGTGAATTTCGCGCTCAATATCTCGATGATATGGATCTGGAGCGTGAACGTGGAATTACCATAAAAGCCCATGCGGTTTCCACTCAGTTTCAAACCTCAAAAGGGGAGACCTACCTCTTTAATTTGATCGATACTCCAGGGCATGTTGATTTTGCCTATGAGGTTTCCCGAAGTCTAGCGGCCTGTGAAGGTGCCCTGTTGTTGATTGATGCCACTCAAGGCGTTGAAGCCCAGACGATCGCGAACGCCTATCTTGCGATTGCCAATGGTTTAGTCATTATCCCTATCATTAATAAAATTGACTTAGCCAGTGCAGATGTTGAAGGCGTGAAAACACAAATTCGTGATGTTTTAGGCCTTACTGAGCATGAAGCCTTCCTTATCAGTGCCAAAACCGGAAGTGGCGTGCAAGAGGTGCTTGAAGGTCTCGTGGATATTTTCCCCGCTCCAATGGGCTCGCCCGATGAGCCTTTAAAAGCGTTGATTTTTGATTCCTGGTTTGATAACTACCAAGGAGTGATTGTGCTGGTACGGGTCATGGATGGTACGATTCGCAAGAATATGATGATCAAAATGATGTCGTCTGGCAAAGAGTTTGAAGTGCTGGAAGTTGGGATTTTATCTCCCAAACGCACGAAAGTCACCCAACTCGGTTCTGGGGAGGTCGGGTATATTTGTGCGGGCATGAAGGAATTGTCTGATACCAAAATCGGGGATACGATTACAGATCCCAAACACCCCACAGCCGTCTCGTTGCCTGGATATCGGGATGTGAAACCTGTTGTGTTTTGTGGACTCTATACAACGGATAATGCCAAGTTTGAAGATCTGCGTGACTCATTGGAAAAATTGCAACTCAATGATGCCTCGTTTGGCTATGAACCGGAAACATCACTGGCCCTGGGCTTCGGGTTTCGGTGTGGATTTCTGGGTATGTTGCATATGGAAATTATCCGTGAACGTCTAGAGCGCGAATATGGGCTTGATTTGATTAGCACCGCGCCGACCGTGGTGTATCGTGTCCATACCATTAAGGGAGAAATCATCGATATCGACAATCCCTCTAAGCTGCCTGACCCTTCTCACATTGACTATATAGAAGAGCCTTTCATTAAGGCCACAATTATTGTCCCGGAAAAATATATCGGCAATATCCTTCAGCTCTGTCAGGAACGTCGGGGGATACAGGTCGGACTGACCTATCTTGATCCCACGAGGGCAATGTTGACCTATGAGCTGCCGTTAAATGAAATTGTGTTAGACTTTTATGATCGCTTGAAATCTCGCACGCAGGGTTATGCGTCATTAGACTATGAATTGCTTGGCTATCGAAAAGCTGAATTAGAAAAGCTCGACTTATTACTCAATGGAGAGACGGTTGATGCCTTATCAACCATTGCCCACAAAGATAAAGTCGTGAGTCGAGGACGGCAACTGGCTGAAAAAATGAAAGAACTCATTCCGAAGCAAATGTTTGAAATTGCCATACAGGCAGCAATTGGAAAGCGGGTCATTGCCAGGGAAACCATCGGGGCGATCAAGAAAAATGTGACGGCCAAATGTTACGGCGGCGATATTTCCCGAAAACGAAAGTTGTGGGATAAGCAAAAGGAAGGGAAAAAACGCATGAAACAAATAGGTCGAGTGGAAGTTCCGCAAGAAGCCTTTCTTGCTATTCTCAAGACAGACCCGAGTTGAGTTACTAATGTCACAACACGAATCGCCATCATCGGATGCCAATGACTCTCCTGATGCAAGTCTTGAGAAGCCCTCTTCGGAGCTATCTGCGAAGCACGAACAGGCTCCAACCACAAAATCTATTATACGGGAATATGCGGAAGCACTCATTATTGCCATCATCTTAGCGCTCACGATCCGGGTATTTGTCGTTCAGGCGTTTAAAATTCCCTCTGGCTCCATGATCCCGACGTTGCTTATTGGCGATCATATTCTTGTATCGAAATTAGCCTATGGATTTCAGTTGCCCGAAGACTGTGAATTCCAAATGGCCTTTCCACCCGTCATCTGCTACTCCTCTTCAATTGTCATGGAGTTTGATCCTCCGCAACGGGGTGATGTGATTGTCTTTCGCTATCCTGAGGATGAACACAAAGATTTCATTAAACGGGTTGTTGGAACTCCAGGGGATATCATTGAAATTCACAATAAACAGGTTCTTATCAATGGCGAACGATTTATTGATAAAGATTTCACACAAAGAGTTGACCCTGGAATGATTGATGGCCGGATCAATCCTCGTGACAATTTTGGTCCGATCACCGTCCCACCTGAGTCCTATTTTGTGATGGGCGATAATCGTGACCAAAGCCTCGATAGCCGGTTTTGGGGATTTGTGAAAATGAATAAAATCAAGGGCCGGGCCTTCCTGGTCTATTGGTCATGGAACGGGCAGAGGGAATGGACGGATTGGGTTCGTTGGAACCGAATCGGGAAAAGCATTGAATAAAAAGAGAAGATGCACCTCCTAGTCATTCGCTTTTGAGCGTGTCTGAGAATGAATACCCCTTTTGCTGTCCCATCTATTCCTGTTCGAACACTCAAGAGGTATCTTCAGCGATTTTCTCAGTCGAGAATTTTCGTCCTTGGTGATCTCATCCTTGATCAGTATATTTGGGGGACCGTGACTCGTGTGTCTCCGGAAGCTCCTGTCCCGGTCGTGCATGTCAATTCTGAATCATATCGGCTTGGGGGAGCCGCCAATGTTTATCAGAATATTCTCGCCTTGGGAGGACACGTTGAACTTTGTGGGGTGCTAGGCAACGATGCTGAGGGGAAACGGGTCTTACAAGAAATCCGCCAAACCTCACCTCATTCTCCAGGAATTTTTATCGACAAAACCCGACCAACCATAAAAAAAACGCGAGTCATTGCCCATAACCAACAAATCGTTCGCTTTGATGTTGAGCAACGGACGCCAGTCTCCAAGGCCATCGAAAAAAAAATTATTCGGTACCTCGCTTCTTGTATTCCTGATCTTTCCTGTATTGTCATTTCTGATTATGCTAAGGGTCTTATTACGGAAGATCTCATGCATCGCGTGAAAGAACTCGCAAAATCTCATGAGGTGCCGGTTCTTGTTGATCCAAAAGTTGAACATATGTCGTACTATGAAGGAGTCACTGCGATTACGCCTAATCACCATGAAGCCAAGCAGGCTGCAGGATTTCTGCCTACACAAGATATTGCCATTGAACAGATTGGCGCCTCTCTCCAAAAACGTTTGCACTGCCAAGCGGTGGTCGTGACAAGAGGAGAAGAGGGAATGAGTATTTTCGAACACAATGGCCGTTCGTGGACAATTCCGGCTGTTGCCAGGCAAGTCTATGATGTGACCGGAGCAGGGGATACGGTGGTCAGCACGTTAGCCTTGGCCTTAAGCGTCAAGGCTCCCATTTCAGATGCTGCGGTACTCGCCAATCAAGCGGCAGGTATTGTGGTCGGAATAGTGGGAACGGCTACGGTCACACGATCTCAACTGCAACAGGTCTTGACTCATGCGCGATTATGATTCCATGGTGAGTGTGTGCATTCCAGCTCGTTACGGTTCATCGAGGTTTCCCGGCAAGCCTCTCATGAAATTAGCCGGAAAGCCTTTAATTCAACATGCTTATGAATCAGCCCGGAAGGCGCCTCAGGTCGGGCAAATTCTCGTCGTGACGGATCACGATGGAATTTTTCAGACTGTGAAAGATTTTGGAGGGGAATCCTGTCTTATCACAGAACCATGTCGAACGGGAACCGACCGGGTGGCGAAAGCTATTTCAGCGTTAACCTACGATGTCGTCGTCAATTTACAAGCTGATGAGATTCTCCTTCATCCCGATTTACTGAGTGATCTGATTCAACCATTTTTGAGCTCAGGCGCGGGTATTGGTACATTAAAAAGAGCATTTCCACAGGAAGAAGACAGAGAGAATCCTTCGATTGTGAAAGTGGTCACGGATGTTCAGGGACGGGCCTTGTACTTTTCACGGAGTGCCGTGCCCTATTGGCGAGATGGCATTCCAGCTGAAACCGATCATGCCGCCTGGATGCATTTAGGAATGTATATCTTTCACAAGGAGAGCTTACAACAATTTAGTGCTCTCCCTACGGGTATCCTTGAAGAAGCTGAAAAATTAGAGCAATTGAGAGCTTTGGAACATGGTATGACCATACGGGTTTGGGAAACGACCCATAAGTCCCTTCGCATTGATACGCCTGAAGATCTAGCTGTGGCCGAATCCTTGCTGTCGTGTTAACGCAAAAAAACCATGTTGATATGATAAAAAGACTTGAAAACAAGGAGAAAAATATGATGAAGTCGAGAGGTTGTCGTGATCATGTTTACCTTCCAAATCATGTGTTGTCTGAACGATGAGTAAATTTATTTTTGTAACAGGTGGCGTCGTGTCATCTCTGGGAAAAGGACTGTCATCTGCGGCAATCGGGCATTTATTGGAAAGCCGGGGAATGACTATTACATTCTTAAAGCTGGATCCCTATATCAACGTGGATCCCGGCACCATGAATCCCTACCAGCATGGGGAAGTCTATGTGACGGATGATGGGGCTGAAACAGACTTGGATCTTGGGCATTATGAGCGCTTTACGACGGTCAAATTGGGCCGGGAAAATAATTGTACGACGGGGCGGATTTATGAGTCTGTGATTCAAAAAGAACGAAAAGGGGAATATCTTGGAGCGACCGTCCAAGTGGTTCCCCATATTACCGATGCCATCAAACAGACGATCATGAATGTCGCGCATGATGTTGATGTGGTGATCGTTGAAATCGGTGGAACGGTCGGGGACATTGAAAGTCTCCCGTTTTTAGAGGCCATTCGCCAAATGCCCTATGATATCGGTCGTGAAAATGTGTTGTATATTCATCTGACGTTAATACTCTATATCCGTACAGCAGGAGAACTCAAAACCAAACCGACACAGCATTCCGTGAATAAATTACGGGAAATCGGGATACAGCCCCATATTTTATTGTGTCGGACTGACCGGTATCTTCCTCCAGGCGTCAAAGATAAAATCGCCATGTTTTGCAACGTGGAAAAAGACTGCGTCATTACGGCCAAGGATGTAGAGTCTATTTACGAGGTTCCCGTTGTGTTACGAAAAGAAGGGTTGGATGAACTCATCGTTCGCCTGCTCAAGCTCGAAACCGGACCGCCCAATCTACGGAATTGGGATATGTTAGTGCAAAAAATCAAACGGCCACGGCATGAAGTGAGCATCGCGATTGTCGGAAAATATGTCGAATCTCGTGAATCATACAAAAGTCTATCTGAAGCGCTGGTGCATGGCGGCTTGCGGGACGAGACGAGCGTGAATATTCTGTGGGTCGAGTCTGGTGAAATTGAAAGAAATGGCCCGGAAGGCCTCTTGGCTGATGTTGATGGCGTCCTCATTCCTGGAGGGTTTGGTCTTCGTGGAATTGAAGGGAAAATTGAAACGATCCGTTATGTGCGAGAAAAAAAGCTTCCGTTTCTAGGGATCTGCCTTGGAATGCAATGTGCCGTCATTGAAATTGCACGACACCTTGCCGGATTAGAAACAGCGAATAGTGCAGAATTCAATCCTGACAGCCCTCATACAGTGATTGATTTGATGCCTGAGCAACGATCTATTCGGGAGAAAGGCGGGACCATGCGACTTGGTGCCTTCCCCTGCACCGTGATTCATGACACCTTGGCTTTCAAGGCTTACGAACAAACGCACATCCACGAACGGCATCGGCATCGATATGAATTTAACAATGAGTACCGTGACACGTTAACCTCAAAAGGGTTAATTATTAGCGGAATGTCTCCGGATGAGAAGCTTGTGGAAATCATTGAATTACAAGGGCATCCCTGGTTTGTCGGCACACAATTTCATCCCGAATTTCATTCGCGGTTATGTTCTCCCCATCCATTGTTTACCGCCTTCATCGGGGCTGCGCTTCAACGAAAATTCGGCACGTAATATTTGGATTGCCCATGACTCCTCCCACTGAAGTCCGTATTGGCCCATTGACAATAGGCGGGGATGCTCCGCATGTGTTGATTGCGGGTCCCTGTGTGATTGAAAGCGAAGCGCTCGTCATGGAAGTTGCCACAGGGATCGCCACAATTGCTCAGAAATTACACATTCCCTACATCTTCAAGGCGTCGTATGATAAAGCCAATCGGACGTCTATCTCCTCATTTCGAGGGTTGGGACTCTCCACGGGATTGACTATTCTCCAAAAAGTCAAAAAGGAAGTCGGTGTTCCTGTTCTTACGGATATTCATGAGGTACAGGATGTTTCTCGGGTTGCAGAAGTCGTGGATATCTTACAGATCCCAGCCTTTCTCTGTCGGCAAACAGACTTACTCTGTGCGGCGGCCAAATCCGGGCG
>Ga0209987_10001986_pt1 | contig 11259 bp, 15 predicted proteins | sample N074metaG_FD_182134 | JGI IMG/M metagenome (GOLD analysis project Ga0209987, IMG submission 182134) | Deep subsurface microbial communities from Kermadec Trench to uncover new lineages of life (NeLLi) - N074 metaG (SPAdes) (version 2) | ecosystem: Environmental > Aquatic > Marine > Ocean trench... | reverse complement strand
GGATTGCCGGAAACCGGGTGAGGGTCACTCGAAAAACTTAAGGGCTCATGAAGGCTGTGGCAAACAGCTGCCGAACAAACTACCGGGCAATCAAGCCATCCCTGGAAAGATATTTGGTAATCGCTTTTGCCTCGTTAACGATGATTGAGTAGTCCTTCGATTGATCAAAGCCCAGGGAATATCTGGACTTTGACTCTATGCCCCAGACGGTTTCCCGTTTGAGAACCGAGTAAAGCTCCGTCAACACCACCAGAGAATGCTCAAACTCGACAGCCTGCGGTTCCATGTACTCGGTCATTTCAACGCTGAATACATTGTAGTAACCGGTCGGCCTCAGGTTGACCGTCGCCTCGGGGCTCATATCAACGACAGTTCCCTCTGACCGCAGGCTCACCAGTTGCGTGACCAAAACCGCATCGGCGTCGAGTTGCTCAACCATCGCCATGAAGGTTGCCCGGGTCACCGGTGTCTTCGTATTCATCAGCGAGGTACTCGCCACCGACTGTGTGCCGAGTGCGGATAGTTGCGAGACCACCTCTTGTTCGAGATACCTGCGCGAGTCAAATTTCGACAACAGGGTTATTACCAGGATATTCTTGTAGGGGATGTTCGCGGACTCCGATAATTCCTGTGTCCTGGTGACCTGCGGTCCTGTAGAGCAAGCGCCCGCAACAAGCGTAATCCCGAAAATCAGCAATATCCTCATCAACGTCACTGCAATACCCCCAAATGAATGACAACCGAGGCTGTATCATGCGGATGGACGGGACAAAATGAAAGGGGCAATCCGCCTGCGAATTTGTGAGCTTTAGTACATTGTTCTGGAGAATATTTATCGCTCGCTGGGGCGACTCCTACGACTGAACCTCTGCATCGATCACCCGCTGGGCCGGGTTCCTGCTCATCTGTTGCGAAAATGGACTATCAAAATTTTCATGAGATGCCGCGGCAACTTCCGCTTGACATGCAGTTTGAGTAACCCGGTCCAGGGCAATTTACCAGTCCTGTCGCCAGCCGCCACGAATATTTGTTTTATCTTATATACAAAAATGCTAATATACGCTCCGAATAATAATCCTGAGGAGGTGACACATGCAGGATCAACCTGTTCTGTCGTGGAAAGTCGCCGGTTTGCTGCTCGGACTGCTGCTGATTACCGCAACTGCGCTGGTCAAGCCGCTGGGGGTCTCAACACAATACGTCGTGACCGATGCCATTGTGTTACACCGTGCGGCTCCGAACGCAACCGAATCGAATGAATATCTCAGTAAGTATGGCGAAAGAGACGACTGGGGTATTGGCTATGGCTGGATGCTCGTCTTCGGCATGTTTGTCGGCGGCGGCTTGTCGGCATTTATCACCAAAAGGTTTCGGCAACGTGAGAATCCATCACTGCCCTCGATGTGGCGGGAAGAATTTGGCAGCTCGTCGCCGCGGCGCATGATGCACGCATTTGCGGGCGGTGCATTGTTGTTGTTCGGCGCAAGACTCGCGGGAGGCTGCACCAGTGGTCACATGATCAGCGGCATTTCCCAGCTCACGATTGGCTCATTCATTTTCGGCATTTCGATTTTTGCCTCGGGCATCGTCACTGCGCGATTGTTGTACAAGAGGAGGCTCGCATTATGAAACTCGTATTGGGACTCGTTATCGGCATGGCGTTTGGCGCAATACTGCAACTCGGCGGCGCCTCCAGTTACAAGAAAATCATGGGCAGCCTGTTGTTGAAGGACCTGGACGTCATCAAGTTGATCTTGATGTCCATCGCCGTCGGCACTGTCGGCATTTATGCCCTCGACCTGGTGGACATGGCCAACATAAGTATCAAACCGACCTATGTCGTCGGCATCACTATTGCTGGATTGATATTTGGTGTTGGCTTCGCGGTTGCCGGATACTGCCCCGGAACCTGTATCGTCGCAGCGGCGGAGGGTAAAACGGATGCCGTTGTTACCATACTGGGCGGACTGGCCGGCGCCCTGATCTATGCGCTGGTCTATCCGGCATTCAAGGGCCTGATCGAAATCACCAACTATGGCGAGGTCACTTTCGCCAGCGCATTTGGCGTCAACGGCATCTGGGTCGCGATTCCATTTAGTGCGGTCCTGTTCCTGCTGATGTTCAAAGTCTTGAAGGACCGCTACTAACAGCCTGTTTAAGAAGCCATCCATGGCCTCTTAAACATCGCCCGCTGGGGCGGGCTCCTACGGTACGCTTGTTGGAAAATTCTCGTAGGAGCTCGCCCCAGCGAGCGATAAACAAATCATCCCACCGCGATGGCAATTCTACGGCCGAACCAGCGTAAATCCTTCCTCTACCTTCTCGATAATGTGCGCCACTCCGGTCTGCACGGAAATCGCATGTGGGCTCAGTTCGGGCCGGCTGCCATTGTTGCGCTCCATCGTGTCGAGCGTATTTTCACAGACATAGAAACGCACGCCGTTGTCGACCAGGCTGGCGATACGCACTGCATGCGGACTATCTGCATACAACAGGCGCACACCGGGTCCGAAAGTAACGATCTCTATGTCGATAAAATCGGGGCCGCCATAGTGCCTGATCAGGTTATTGGCGACATCGAGTACCACGGATTCCCGTTGCTGGTCGCTCAACTGGAGCACCACCCGGACTTCGGCGAATGGCTTCTCCTCAAAAAACTCCTGCACCCAGCCACGGCTCATCGGCAAGCATACGAGCACCATTGCCAGCCCCAGGATCACACTTGGTCGGGTACGCATATCGCTTACTCCAGTGCACCGGAATAATCCGCAAGACCGGCATTATCCGCAACATTCTTGAGGACCGGCGTATTCAGCTTGTCGACTGTAATGGTTTTTTTCGCGCGCAGATACTCGGCAACGACCTCCCAGACCGGTTCACCGGGAGACTCGGCGCCTGTCGTCGCCCATCCGGCGACCTTGTACTTTTTGCCTGCATCCAGCGTCCGGCCGCCATCGAGCGTCAGGTCCGCGATGCGGTAATCCATCGACGCGGTCGGGTCACAACTGAAATTCAGGCCACCGACGCGGACCATATCACCGCCCTGCTGAAAGTACGGATCGGTATGGAACAGGTTGTCGGCAACACTCTCCAGGATGGTCTTGATCTCGGCTCCCGACATATCCCGAACATAAGTCTCGGGATATGTCATCGCCGTCTGATCCATCACCCGCTCCATCGTGATCGTGTCACCCGGCAGCACCGAGGTGCCCCAGCGAAAGCCCGGCGACAACGATATGTCCGCGCCACGAACTTCCCTCAGTGCGTCGCAAATGACCTGATCGAAGGTACCGTTAAAGTTTCCGCGCCGGTACAGGAGTGACTCCGCAACGGCCAGCGGCTCCTGCAGTTTATCCAGGTATGGTCTGCGTACATCATCAATGTAGGCCTGCATTTCGGAATCCGCGGGCAACAGGTTTGCGAACACCGGCAACAATCGATAACGATAATCGTTGACCTTGCCGTTGCCGATATCCAGGTCGAGGACTGCCAGGAATTTACCGTTGGACCCGGCATTCGTCACCAAGGTCTTGCCGCCGGCGTTTTCGATGATCAGCGGGTGCGGTACGCCGTCGTGAGTATGGCCGCCAAGAATGGCGTCAATTCCGCTTACCCGGCCTGCCATCTTGACATCGACATCCATGCCATTATGCGAAAGCACGATAACTGCATCGACTTTTTCATTTTCGCGAACGCGATCGACAAGCTCCTGCATATCGTCATCGCGGATGCCGAAGGTCCAGTCCGGTATGAACCGCCGGGGATTGGCGATCGGCGTATAGGGGAAAGCTTGTCCAATGACGGCCACACGGCGGCCGCCGACTTCACGAATGGTGTAGGGCTTGAAGGCGTGACCGCTATCCTCATCGTAGGCAGCCACTCCATCGAACAATGCGTCCTCGGTGACGCGAACGTTCTGCGCGATGAACTCGCCATCGAAACGCTCGATGTTCTGCAGCACTTCGTCATCACGATAGGTAAATTCCCAGTGCCCGGTCATGATATCGACACCGAGCAAATTGCAGGCATACACCATGTCCCTGCCGCGCGTCCAAAGCGCTGTCGCCGAGCCCTGCCAGGTATCTCCGCCGTCCAGCAACAACGAATTACCCTTGCCCGCTTCATCACGCTGACTGTCGATCAGTGTTTTTAAATGCGCAAAGCCGCCGACCTTGCCAAACTGCTCGGCCGCGGCGGCAAAGTCGAGATAGGTAAACGCATGGGCGTCACTGCTGCCGGCCGCCGCGCCGATGTACTCCAGCAAATGCCGGCCGACGAGATGCGGCGGGCGGCCCGCCGCGCCGGCGATGCCGATATTCACGTTCGGCTCGCGAAAATAGATCGGCAGCAATTGCGCGTGACAGTCGGTGAAATGCAGCAGGCGTACATTGCCGAAAGGCGATGCTTCGTAGGGGTCGCCACGCACGGTGCCGCGCATGCAACCAGTGAGAAGACCAGCGGAACCGGCACAACTGAGCAACCACAAAAAATCACGCCTGCGCATATCTATCCGGCGGCATCAGACTCAGGCAAGTTTGCAGGTGCCGGCTAATTGGACAACACGCGTGTTCGCCAGGTCTCTGCTTCGGTATCGGCCTGCACTGATGCCAGCTCCGCTTGCAACTTTGCCTCGGTTGCCAGCGCGATAGCCTCATCGGTGCGCCCATCGGCATCAGCCGCCTTTGCATCACGCAGCAGACCCTCAGTTCTGCTCCAGACATTTCGCTTGGCCTCTGCTACCGCGAGCGCTTGTTCCGCGGCGGCGTAAATCTCTGCGAACGACGATCCGCCCGCATGCTCCGGCGAACCTGAGGATACAGTTTCCTGGCCGCAGCCAGGGAGCAGGAACGCACAAGCAACCAGAAGGATGGATAGTTTATTCATAGTGATGCTCAATCCCTGTCAACGACGGCTCGCCGGCCCATTCAATTCGAGACCATTGCTCATATAGGTCAGGAAATATTCGAGGTTGCGATATTCAATGCTCTGTGGCTCCAGAGGCTTGGCGAAGACCTGGGAATTGCACTCGATGATTCTGTTCTGCAGCGTCCCGGTCTCACCCCATTTGGCACGGTAAACCGGCCAGTGCGTCGCATGCCCCAGCGTCGTGCTCAGCCGATCAGCCCGCAGCATCAATCCGGCAGACTGCACATGGCAGCTCATGCAGGCAAAATTCAACTGCCCCCTGCGCGTGTAGTAGTACTGCTTCCCGGATTCATAGGCGGCAAGCGCTGAGGGATTGTCCTGCGGTACTTCAACGTTGATCGTATTGCCGCGAGACGTGTAAGACATGTAGGCCGATATCGCGGCAAGATCACCGGTCAGATACGGTAAGGGTTGCTCATCGTTTGCCGCGCGACATTGATTGATCGCCAGTTCGAGCGTAACCACCTCGCCCAGATCCGCAGCGAAGTAGGGATATTGCTGCCGAATGCCGATTCCGCCATTGTCAAAACAATCGGCATACGATTTCCCGTTCGCAAACCGGGCCTCGAACAGCGCCTGGCCGTCTTCGATGGCGATCTCGTAGGGAGGGAAATCCTCCATCTCGATCCATTGTTCCCTGGCGATCTCGTCAAACGCATAAAGCCCGTTCGCGAATTCCTGCAGCGGCACATCGGGAAACCGCCCGGTATAGTATTCGAGCATCGCCGTGCGGTCCTCTTCCGGACCGGCCGTGGCGCCGCCGCCCGCGAACAGACCGATGATGACACTCAAAAGAAGGATTTTGTTATTCACTCGATTTCTCCGTCGGTCCTGTTTAGCTACCATTGTCGCTACTTCAAGACCGCCTCAGTGGTACTCGAATCGCCCTGGTTGTCCTCCCAGTGGATTTTGATCGTATCGCCAGCGACTCCGCCGGTGAACGAAAAAGACACGTATGGATTCCTGGAGACGGCAGGCCCCCAATACGCGGTCATGACGATCTCGCCATTGTGTTCGGCGACAAGCTCGGTAATGTAGTGTGCCGGAATCAGCTCGTTGGTTTCGGCATCACGGCGCAGGCCGGATTCCATGTCATGCGGCATCAGCGCCTTTACTTCGGAAATGTCGCCCTTTACTTTCGCCCGGATCTTAATCGGTTTACCCATTTTCCTGTCCTCGATAAACTTTTATCAGCCGCCACAGCCGCCAATAGTTACTTTGACGTCTTTCGATGTGCTGTATAGATTGCCACCGGCGTTGACCAGTGCCCGTACCTGCGAGGTCTGGCCCATTTTGATTCTGACCGAGACTGACGGAATAGATCGTGGCGTCAAAAGGAATACCGCCGCAAGCGGCGTCGGATTATTGACGACAACGATGCTGATCGATTCGACATTCTCGAGATCCGTGCTCACCGTCACCGGAACGACCGCACCATTCTCGGCGATGTCAGGTATTTTCATCTTTACCTGGTCGCTGTCTAGGGGTGTCTGTCCAAACAGGTCAGCGATCGCCTTGTCGGCATCATTTGCTGAAAATGCGCTGTCGGGTCGTGCGGCCAGCAACAGGCGTGGCCATGCGGCAATTGCGCTCAGGGCGAGCGTTCCCTTTAGCACTAGTCTTCGGTGCACTTTCATTTTTTCCAACTCCATCTACAGTGTATGAATAAAGTCGACAACAAGATCGATTTCTTCTTCAGTCAGGATGCGGTGCCGTCCATAAGGCGGCATGCGCGTATTCGGGTCATTGATAGCTGCATCCCAGATTTGTGCGCGCAGGTCGGCGCGTTCAGGAAATCGGACATTCATCAGCAAGAGTGGCGGGCCGTAGTTTCCGGCAAGCTCGCCACCTTCGATCGCGTGACACGCCAGGCAATTGCCCTTGTTGCGGTCGAACGCAATCGCTTGACCACGTGTGTACGCGTCAGGCGACGGGGCCTCGTCTGCGAGGCCCGGTGGCACGCCGATTAAGGATGCCAACAGTGAAATAATCAGGATTCTCCGCATATTCTTGACCTCGATTCCTTTGCTTGCCCGGGCTAGTTCGCCAACTGTTCAATCATATAGTCGACAGCGGCAATAATATCTTCATCGCTCAATTGCAGTTGTCCGCCCTTGGGTGGCATGACGCCTTTGCCATCGATTGAGCTCGCGATCATAAGGTCGCGGCCTGCCGCGATGCGCTCCGCCCACGCGTCGCGTTCCCCCAGGATCGGTGCGTCGCCGACACCGGACGCATGACACAGTGCGCAGGCTTGCTGATAAATCGACTCGCCGGGGGACTTCCCGGCGACCGCCGCGCTTTGCACCTGCGGATCCGGCGCTTCCGAGGGCGCTGCCTCTGAAGTGATTTCAATGGCTGCCGGATCTTTACAATTGATCATACACAGTTCGTTGTTTACGTCAGGCCGGTCATCCACGAAAAAGCCGTCTTTGTTCGGCATTTCGATCGACGCCAGGTTGTCCTGGTTCAGTTCGAAGTCGTAATCCACAAGGTCGTTCAGATACAGGACGTATGCCGATATCGCGTAGACCTCGTCGTCACTGAGTGACTCCGGTTCCGCAAATGGCATTGCCCGGTGAATGTAATCCCAAAGTGTGCTGGCATAGGGCCAGAAGCTGCCGACGGTCTTTTCGGGCCGCGACTCGGTCAACGTTCCCTGGCCACCCGCAATAACCGGGTAGCGGCCAACACCCTCACCGAATGATCCATGGCAAATCGCGCACTGGTCTTCGTAAAGCAATTCGCCGTCTTCCACACTGCCTCCGCCTGGCGGCAATCCCAGGCCATCAGGCCGTATATCGATATCCCAGCCGGCGATCTCCGCATCACTCGCGTCACTGCCATAGCCGTAGTGCCCTGCCGGCTGGACGACCGGCGCATTGAATTCCGTGACCTGGATTTCACCGCCTGTGCCGGCAGCGCCCTCCCCACCGCAGGCCACCAGGACACAGCATGCCAGCACCAGTGCCACACGTGAGCCTTGCAGAAAGCCGCTAGCGAATCTGCACATTCGTCACTTTCCCGTTTTCATGCAAGCGCCAGGTATGAATCGCGTTCTTGTGATAGATCGAATTGGTGCCGCGGGCTTCACGTAGTTGGGTATAAGTGGGCTGCACGTAGCCGGTTTCATCAACCGCCCTGCTCTGGATCATCGCGGGCCCGCCATCCCAGTCCCATTCCAGGCCGAACCGGGTCAGCGCTTTCGGCAACACTAGCCCCTTCAGTCGCGCAGGACGCCAGTTGACGCCGCCATCGAATGACACATCAACGCGCTTGATCTTGCCCTTGCCGGACCAGGCCAGCCCTCGAACTTCATAGCGGCCCTTTTCCGTGAGCGGTTTTTCCGGGCACGGGTAGGTCACCACCGAGTTACACTCCTGTTCGTAGGAAAACTTGCGGGCGCGCCCGTCGGCCAGCAGGTCCGTATATTTCGAGGTTTCCTCGCGGTGGTACCACGGCTGGTCGCCGACCTCGAGCCTGCGCAGCCACTTGACGCAAGTATTGCCCTCCCAGCCCGGATTGATCAGTCGAATGGGATAGCCCTGTTCCGGTCGTAGCGGTTCGCCGTTTTGCGCGTACACGATCAGGGCGTCATCCATGGCCTTCGCCAGCGGCACCGAGCGGCTCATATGCGATCCGTCGGCGCCTTCGGCGAGAATCCACGCCGCTTCTTTCCTGATCCCCACTTCCTGCAGCAGGGTAGACAACAATACGCCGCTCCATTCGCAGCAACTCAGCATGCCATGGGTAAATTGCAGCGCATCCATTTGCGCGCCGCGCCACTCCATTCCGCCATTGGCCGGACACTCGAGAAAGCGAATCATCGAGGTCCCCGGAAAACGGCGCAAATCATCGACGGTCAGAATAATCGGCCGATCGACCAGGCCGTGAATCATCAGGCGATGTTGCTCAGGGTCTATATCCGGGATACCGGCATGGTATCTCTCGAAAACGAGACTGCTTGGCGTAATGATGCCGTCGAGTTCGGCGAGCGGCGTAAAGCTGATTGAAGCGATTCTGTCCGCGGTCAGCCAGGGAACATTACGACGGACGATATGCTTCTCGAATCGCGACGGCTTGCCGTACGGTTCTGTCAGCACGCCCGGCCCCAGCGAGCGCGTCCAGGCTGGCACATTCGGCGGCAGATTCCCGGCGGCCGCGCGAGCATTCGCAGACAGGGCCCCGCCTGTGATCACGCCCCCGGCCAGTAACAAGCCATGCTTGAGAAAATTTCGCCGTTCCTCCAGCGGCAGCTTTTGCCCCTCTGCGGACACCCGCTGCAACAGCGCGGCTGTACCGTCGGTCTTCGATATCATCGAGATAGCCCCCGAACTTGAGAAAATACTTAAGTCTTTACGCTCGTTTGCATGTATATTAGAAAATTCTAACATAAAAGAAAAGCCCCTGGCGGGCACCATGGATAATGCGAAGAATTCAGTGGATGGTCTTGTTGATGTACTGCTCGCTGGCCGGGACCGTGGCCCATGCGGATGTCACCGATGCCTGTCCGCCTGCCAAAGGCGTCGCCGTGCAGATCCTGGGATCGGGCGGACCCATTGCCGACGATGACCGGGCATCGGCCGCCTACCTCGTCTGGGTTGATGGCGAATCGAGAGTACTGATCGACGCCGGCGGCGGGGCATTCCTGCGCTTCGGCGAAGCCGGCGCGAGCTTTTCGAGCCTGGACTTTATCGGACTCAGTCACTTCCACACGGATCATTCCGCAGATTTTCCCGCATTACTCAAGTCCGGTTACTTTTCGAACCGCCGGCGGAGCCTGATCGTCACCGGGCCGGACGCTGGTGGTCCTTTTCCGGGCCTCGATGATTTTCTCGCGAGCATGCTCGGCAGAGATGGCGCTTATGGATACTTATCCGGATATCTTGACGGTAGCGGGGGGCTGGCGAATATCGCGCCGTTTGAAATCAGTAAAGATAACGTCGGCGCCGTTACCGTACTCGGTGACACGTCCGGATACATCCAGATTGACGCGATGCATGTGCCACACGGTATCGTGCCCGCACTGGCTTATCGCGTTCGCATCGGCGACACAATCATTGTATTTTCCGGTGATCAGAACGGCAGTGATGACGAGTTCGTTGAATTCGCGAAAAATGCGGCCGTGCTGATCGCGCATATGCCGGTTCCCGAAGGAATCCGTGGCGCCGCGCGCAGCTTGCATGCACCGCCGGGCGTCATCGGCACTTTCGCCCGGGAGGCGCAGGTCGGCACCCTGGTGCTCAGCCATCTGATGGCCAGAAGCTTGCGCAACCTGGACGACAACGTGGCAATCGTGAAGTCCCATTACAATGGTCGGGTCATGGTGGCTAATGACCTCGACTGCATGATCATCAATCAGTAAGGAAGCAACGTGGAAATAACGGAAGATATTGATCTCGAACAAATGGCCAAAGCGGCCGACAAAGCCAGCGCCCTCATGAAAACCCTGGGCCACAAAGGGCGTCTTATGGTCTTGTGCCAGCTTGCCGGCGGGGAGAAATCCGTGGGCGCATTGTCGGAGATTCTCGATATCCCGCAATCGCCGCTATCGCAGCATCTGTCACGCATGCGTAAGGAGGGGCTGGTGCAAACGCGCCGTGAGGCGCAAACCATCTTTTATTCCCTGAAAGCGGACGAGGCAGGCAAAATCATCGAGTGCCTTTATGGCCTGTATTGCGCCACCGACGAATAAATTTTCGCCTCGCCGACCTGCAAATCGAATTAATTTCCCCAAAGTTTTTTGATGCGTTGGAGCAAAGGTTGCATGCCGACCAGCCCATCGCCGAGTCAGAAGTGCTGTTTAATATTCTTGCGCCGGCGGTGATCGAGGATCATGTCACTTTCGGTTTCACCAGGAAACACGGGGGGAATAGCGAGTTAAGTTTGGCGGTGATGTACGCGTTCAATAATGACGTAACGGGGCTGAACCCGCTTGATCCGACGCAAACCATTATGTTTGAAATGCGGCAATGGGAACTTGAGTTCGGTTACAGCTGGCGCTTCTGAGACGAACCCGAATTCGCGACCGCGTCGGCCACAGCACCTTTGCGAGCATGCTTTGTAAAAGAAAATTGCCTCTGCCGGTGGGATTGCTTCCCCCCGATGTTAGTGCTTCCTGCTCTACCGGACTCTAAACAGTCTGGAATTCTGCCGGGAGAGGCGCCTTCAATCCACCCTGACATGCTGCTGGTTCAATTCTGACCTGGCTGACTCGAGCGCCCGGTTGAAGTAGAAACTGTAAAATTCGATGTTGCCGATACCGACAATCTTATCGGCGATTTCCACCCCTCGCGCATCAAGAAACAGAAGTGTCGGTGTCACCACGGCCGC
>Ga0209987_10001985_pt1 | contig 11259 bp, 9 predicted proteins | sample N074metaG_FD_182134 | JGI IMG/M metagenome (GOLD analysis project Ga0209987, IMG submission 182134) | Deep subsurface microbial communities from Kermadec Trench to uncover new lineages of life (NeLLi) - N074 metaG (SPAdes) (version 2) | ecosystem: Environmental > Aquatic > Marine > Ocean trench... | reverse complement strand
CAGCGAGGTCGGCAATCGAGATTGGGTGACGTTCGGAATTCTGCGCGAAACGCTCGCCGCCTCGATTGGTTACCGCACATGTCGCACCGAATTGTGGTCGGTTAGCAGCATGACGGGTTGGCAGGCACAGCTGCCATCGAATTTCGAGATCCAGCCGGTAGACACACCCGAATTCCAACAGATGGCAATCGATCGCCTGTCGGGTCTCGCGCGCTATGTGGATACCGAGATCGTCAACCTGCTTGAAGGCCTGGAGGCGGGATACAGCGCGTCGCAAATCAACGTGCCAGCGGTTATCAAAGAAACCCGCGCACTGCTCAACGAGGGCAGTCCTCTGCTGAACCCTGGGGTCCGCGCTGAGGATCCTGCTTTCACCGCGCGGCTACGCGAAGTCTTCGATCGGGAAGTCATTCCCGCCGTGCTGCGCTATGCGGCGTTCCTCGAAGACACCTACCTCGAGCGGGCGCACGAGAGCATCTCGATCAGCGCCAACCCGAACGGCGAGCAGTGCTATGCGGCCGCGGTACGATACTTCGCGACCGTCGAGCCCAGTGCGGCTGAAATTCACGCGCTCGGTCTCGAACAGATCGCGGCCATTCGCGCTGAAATACTGGAGATCATCGACGCACATTTTTCGGGCGAGACCGTCGAGTCGTTGATGGAGCGTCTCAACACGGACCCGAAGTTCACCTTCAAAACCCGCGAGGGCGTACTCGAATATTCGCTCGCTGCTCTGGGGGCCGCCCGGGAGCGGATGTTCGATGTCTTTGGCCGGCTGCCCAAGGCAGCAGTCGAGATCAAACCCTACCCCGAATACCGGGAAGCCAGCGGGACCGGTGAATACCACTCTTCGTCCGAGGACGGCAGCCGGCCTGGAATCTATTACATCGCTGTTACCAATCCGGAGAAACGCTCCATCGCGGGCCAGCTCTCCGTGCTCTATCACGAAACCTATCCCGGACATCACCTCCAGTTAGCCGTCGCACTGGAACTCGGCGACCGCGTTCATCCACTCGTGCGATATCTCTCCAATGGGGGTTACACAGAAGGTTGGGGGCTTTATTCGGAGCGACTCGCGGACGAACTCGGCCTCTACCCCGGACCGCTGGACAAGGTCGGCATGCTCTCCGATCAGGCCGGACGCGCTGCGCGGCTCGTCGTGGACAGCGGCATGCACCTGATGGGCTGGACGCGAGAGCGGGCAATCGACTACCTGCTTGCCAACACGGCCTGGCCTCCCGGCGACATCGAAGCGGAAATCGATCGATACATCGCCTGGCCGGGGCAGGCCAACGCCTACATGCTCGGGATGCTCGAGATCCGGCGACTGAGAGACCTCGCCGAGGCGAGCCTCGGCGAGCGTTTCGATCTTCGCGCCTTTCACGACCGGGTTCTCGAAAACGGCAGCGTCACACTGCCCATGCTCGAAGATTCCATCGAGGTCTGGATCGACGTACAATCGAAGGACATCGGAGATTCGCGATCGCCGTCGAAATCCCCCGCGGATATACTGGGATCGGCGCCAATTCAACGAAGGAGTTGAGACGTGAACAGATCGAAGTCGCTGGCCGCCCTTGCGGCCGTGTACATCATGGTTGTAGCGGGCGCCGTGGCCTGGGCACAGAGTACAGGTCGCGATTCCTGCATCGAAGCCTGCGACCAGGCCAAGGCGCGATGCATCAATACCTGCGGAACGCACGACAATCCGGTGGAATGCGACGAGCAATGCCAGGAAACCGCCCAGGCCTGCACCCACCAGTGTCGATAGCAGGCCGCAGACGGTCGGCTGGGAGCACGAGAGAACCCGCGACTCGACCGTAGGCGCGCTCACATTCCTGAGTATTGAACGGTTCGCGCCATGGATCCATCGACGCGATTGGATGGCCTCGAGAAGCCGCGCGGATCGGCACCGAGGCGAGCGTCTAGCTCAATTGGCCTCGCGAAGGTCGCGGGCCAGATCGTTGCGGACATAGATCGTCGCTGTCGGTCTTCTACCCCGGAGTACAGCCTTCGGATCGCCACCTTCAGGCACACGCAGCAACTTCATCCCACCGCCCTCCAGATTGATCCGGAATGCGTGAATTCGATATCTCCGAGACGAAAACAGCCGAAACCAGTTCGTGATCAGCTGCGGCACGCCCTCCTTGAAGAACATGCGGTTCGGCAGCCAGACCATCGCGGCGGGTGGATCGCTCGACAATGCGTCGATCACACCCTGTTGGCGCTCGCGCGCATCCGGAGATCGGCTGAAGAGCGGAAACAAGTAGATGTAGCGCGTCGCTGAAGTGCGGCGCGCGTAGAACAAAATCTCGGGTTCCGTTGCGAAAAGGAAAACGGAATCGTCGGTTTCAGTGATCGCTTCGATCTCACGTGCAATCGCCGGCATATCTTCGAAAGAGTTATGGGGATAAATTCCCTTGATCGCGGCTGCTGGACTCAGCGTCCAAAAGGAGAGCGCGCTCCAAACGAGGGGCACGAGGGCCAGGCCACCGAGCAGCGCAACTCGCCAACGCGAGGGTTCTGGACTGCCGCGACCGATCAGCATCGCAGCACCGGCGAGCGCCGCGACCGCCGGCAGCAATTGCTGAAAATAGTGGGGGAAGTAGTGGCCGCTGACACTCACGCCAGCTGCGCTGACAATCGCCCAGCCACCGAGGAAGAGCACCGCGAAACGATCTCGCCTGCAGGCGAGCCCCACCAGTCCGAGCGCTGCCAGCGCCCAGGCGACGCCCTGCGAGGGCAGCAGCGGCGCCCCGTAGCTGACCAGCAACTCGAGGCGCCGCGACAGCGGGATTGCACTCGCGTAAGAGAGGTTGTGGAGGAAGGTGGCGTCGATCGCCGCGCCGAGAGCTCCGCGCAGATAGAGCCAGATTACGATCGGGCACCATATCAACGCGACACCGGCGCCCATCCAGGCCGTAAAGGCTGCCAGTCGACGCCAGCGATCGGGTCCGCTCACCCGCAGGCCAAAGACCAGCAGGAAGAACGGGATATTCAGCACCGCGACCTGCTTGAACGAAATCGCGATTCCGATCGCGATGCCCGCTGCGATGGATGCGGCGGCCGCTGCCTTCTTTTTTTCGATCGCGCGAAGGACCAGCAGCGCTGCGACGATGATACCGGGCAGCATAAAGAGCTCGGTGTTCGCAATCGATCCCTGGATCATCGGGTCTGCGGACAAGAACGCGAGCAGCAGTGCAGACATCAAGCCTGCACCGACACCGAGCAGCGCGCGTACGAGAAAGAACAGCGCGATGCTCGAGGCTGCGGAAAACACGGCCGCGATCGCTCGAATTCCGATGACGGCATCATTCGCAATGCTGAGCCCTACGCGGTAGGCGGCATAGATGCCCGGGGGCTTCTGATCGAACCAGTCGAGATAGGGAGTCTCGCCGTGCGTCATGCGCCAGGCGATGTACGCATAGCCGCCTTCGTCGCGCTCAAGTGGGAGATCCATCAACGGCGCTCGAATCGCGATCACGAGCAAGCCGATGGATAGCGCAAGAACTACTTCAGAACGCTTTGACACGACACCTATGACCAGACCGAGAAGTCTCCATCGCGAACGGTGAGGATAGACGAGATCAGCGTGCGCTGGAGCCGGACGCGAATTTTGATTACCCTCGGAGTCCGAGAGTTCCCGTAATCGTCCGCGTAGCGAACGCTGGCTCACCAATCGGAGCCCTAACGATGAATTCCAGAACGTGCCGGGCTGGCTTTGGCACACTCGCCGCCGCAATGGCCTTCGGATGCGCCGGCCCCAAACCCATCCTCTACCCGAACACCCACTACCAGAGCGTCGGCGAACGGGTCGCGCAGAGCGACATCGAAGGATGCCGCGAAAGGGCCGATGCGGCGGGTGCCAATCGGGACCCCAGCAAGGTCTCGCGAACCGCGAGGAGCACTGCTGCGGGCGGCGCGATCGGCGGCGCCGCGGGAGCCGCAGGCGGCGCTGTCATCGGCCACGCCGGCCGCGGAGCAGCGGTGGGCGCGGCGAGCGGCGCGACGGCCGCACTGATGCGCGCGCTGATCTTTCAGCGCCGCGCGACGAGCCACGCGCACATCGCATACGTCGACCGCTGCCTCCATGATCTGGGCTACGAACCTGTGGGCTGGCAGTAGCCTCACCGCCCTCCCCTCGGTTGAGTTGCAGGATCGACACGGGGCGATCGCTCGTGAAACCTCCACCCAACCCATACAATCGAGAGGCGGTTAGACTGGGCGCCCCGGTACCTGCTGGAGCGAACCGGCATTCGATGGAACAGAGGAAGGGGCGCATATGCGACGCTGGCTCGTAGTCGTAGCGGTGATGGTGCTGGCTGTGGTCGAAGCCGGCTCGGTCGGTGCAGAAGAAAATTCGAGCCAGCGGGATAGGCTCTACGAAATCTTCGATCGGATCTGGGCCTGGCAGCTGAATTCGTTCCCGGAATTTGCGACCTACGTTGGGGTTCCCGGCCACGACGACCGCTGGACCGATGAGTCGCTGGAAGCGATTGCTCAACGCCAACGCGATCAGCGGCAATTCCTTGCAGAGCTGGAAGCGGTCGACAGCTCCGGGCTCGATTCAGCTGCGCAACTCGATCGCGAACTGATTCTCAAGAGTTTCCAGAGTGACATCGATGGATTTCAATTTCATTCTGAGTATCTGGTCCTCAATCAGCTCGGCGGCGTCCATCTAGATGTTCCGCAGCAGATGGCGTCGATGCCCGCGAACTCGATCCGCGATTTTGAAAACAGACTCGCCCGCCTGCGAGCGGTACCCGTTCTCATCGAGCAGACCCGCGTACTACTCGACCTGGGGTTATCGGCCGGAATCACACCTCCGCGAATCACGCTGAGAGACGTGCCCGAGCAAATCCGCAAACTGATCACCGAGGATCCCGCCGATAGCCCCATCCTTATTTCATTCTTTGAAATCCCCGATGAATTCTCCGCGAAAGCGAGAGTCCGATTGCAACTTAAGGCCAAGCGGGTACTGGTAGACGACGTCTACCCCGCCTACCGCGGGCTACTCGACTACATCGAACAGAAATACCTGCCCGGCGCGCGAGAAACGATCGGTCTTTCCTCGATGCCGAATGGAGAGAACTGGTACGCGTACAACGCCCGATACCACACCACCACGGACCTGACGCCAGAGGAGATCCACGAGATTGGCCTCGCAGAAGTCACGCGCATCCGCAGCGAAATGGACAAAATCATCCGCGACCTCGGATTCGATGGAAGCTTCTCGGAGTTTGCAACGTTCCTCCGAAGCGATCCCCAATTCTACTTCGATACTCAGGAGGAATTTCTCACCGCCTATCGGGCCATCTGCAAGCGCGCAGATCCCGAGCTCGTGCGACTCTTCGGCACCCTGCCCAGACTGCCCTACGGCGTAAAACCCGTACCCGACTACATGGACAAATCGGCGCCAACCGCCTATTACGAGCCAGGATCCCTCGCTGCGGGGCGACCGGCCGCATTTTTCGCCAACACCTACGATCTGGCAACCCGGCCCAGCTGGGAGATGGAAGCCCTATCCCTTCACGAGGCGGTACCTGGCCATCATCTCCAGATCGCCTTGGCTCAGGAGCTGGAAGACACCCACGATCTCCTGAAACACAATTTCTACACCGCATTCGTGGAAGGTTGGGGGCTGTATGCGGAAAGCCTTGGCGAAGAGATGGGTTTCTACCAGAACCCGTATTCGAAGTTTGGACGGCTCACCTATGAAATCTGGCGCGCGATTCGACTCGTGGTTGACACCGGAATTCACGCGCTGGGTTGGAGTCGAGAACAGGCCATCGATTTCTTCAGGCAAAACGCACCCAAGACCGAGCACGACATCATCGTCGAGGTCGACCGCTACATCGTCTGGCCTGGCCAGGCACTCGCGTACAAGATCGGGGAACTCAAGATCCAGGAACTTCGAGCGCAGGCTCAACGGCGCCTCGGATCGGCATTCGACATTCGATCATTTCACGACGAAGTTCTGCTTCGCGGGGCAATGCCGCTCGACGTGCTCGACCAGCGAATTCAGGCTTGGGTGGAGCGAGTTGGGGCAGCAAAATTTGAAGTTAAAAGGTAGCTGACGCATGAGATCCACCTCACGAAGAGTGAGATGGATGATCTCAGGGAGAGGATCGAGGAGCTGATTGAGCGAGTCGACGAGGGCGATCTGGCCGTCTTCTGATCGACGTCCGACCCCTGAAACAACGCGCATACCGGCAGCGAGCAAGCAACTCTGCCCATCATAATTCCAGTTGTGTGAAATTCAATTCCCAGTTCCCGATCGCGCAACTCCAGCGGTAAAAATTCGAGAGCTACCTCAACGACTTACGCGAGGTTTTTCGTCCGCAAATCGGTCTGGAATTTGCATTATATCGTCTCGACTGGAAACGGGGCTGACGGAAGCCCCACACGAGCGGAGAGTAAAAATCGGAGGGAAGTGGAGGTCACGAGGCTATGCGATATGCGAACGACTCGTCACCACTCAGGAAGTCGCTAACAGCACCCATCAAGGCACTACTGATCAGTGCAATGCTGATCCTGCCGGCCGCGCCCGCGTACGCCGATGACGACACCATACTGAATCACGACGGAAAGAAGCTGAAACGCCAAATCCTCAAGAGCCTCGACGAGTCGGAACTCAGTTCCGAATTTTCTGGCGATGGTTCGGAACAGCCGTGGTTCACCAACTTCCGTATCAGCAAGAAGGGCCCGATTCAATTCAAGAAAAGCCTAGAGATTGGAGGCGATGAGGTTTCGCTCAAGATCTATGGGCCGGTCATCAAGAAGAAGCCAGGCCTGAGATTCAAGCTGGAGGGCCTACGCATCGGCGAAAAACCCGTCCGGGTGGAAGGCTTCGGAAACGTCAAGGAGGGCGGCATCCGCTTCACCGTCCGATTCTGAACGGACGCCTGAGGCCTCTCCATTCGCACATCGCGCATGGGCGGCGAATCGGCCAGGAGAACCGAGCCCGGAAGACGCGCGCAGGGACGGTCCGTCCTAGACTTGCAGGGCACCCTCGATGGGAGTCGCCCATGCAGATTGCGTTTTTGATCTACGAAGGCCTCACGGCGCTGGACATCATCGGGCCCTACGAGGTCTTAAACCAGATCCCCGGTGTCGATGTCCGATTCGTCGCGAAGCAACCCCAATCCATTCGGGTCGACTCGGGGGCGTTTTCGATCGGTGTCGACCACCCACTCGCCGATGTACCGCGACCGGATGTGTTCGTGATTCCGGGCGGGACCGCGGGAACCTTTGCAGCTGCCAAAGACCCCGAAATTCTCGGCTGGGTGCGCGAAGCGCACGTCCATTCTCGATACAGCACATCCGTATGCACGGGATCGCTGATACTGGGAGCCGCCGGGCTGCTGAAGGATTCGAACGCCACGACGCACTGGGCCGCAAAGTCGCTCCTGGAACAGACTGGCGCCACCTACACAGACAAACGCGTCGTGTCTGCGGGCAAGATCATCACCGCGGCTGGCGTTTCTGCGGGAATCGATATGGCGCTATTCGTGATGGGGGAACTCGTCGGCCCGGAACTCGCCAAGCTCGCCCAACTCAATATCGAGTACGACCCTGAACCGCCGTTCGATGCGGGGTCTCCCGCGAAGGCTGGAGACGCGATCGTGCAGCGCGCACTCGAAGAATTTGCGAAGGAAGTCTCGTAATTGGGCGAACCGACGAGTTTACACTCAGGGTGAACCGGAATCCTTCGCGGTTCGGAAAAGCCTGGATAAGGCGAAGATGAGAAAGCCGCCGAGCATGCCCGGCAAGACGTCGAAAACCGCATCGCTAAATTCGAGCCCGTAGCGCCAGACGAGGGCCGAAATCGTTCCCCCGATCATCATGGCCGTTCCCCAGAACGGCGAAACCGGCTGATTGAGCACACGCACGACCAAGAGGGGGCCAAGCGACGAAGCCAGCAAGGACCAAGCGAGTGTCACCAGCGCGAATACATTGCGGCTACCGTACAGCGCAATGACGACGGCCAACAAGGTAACGCCGACCGTCGCACCCCGGGTCAGGAGATAGTGGTCGCTCTTCTTGCTCGGAAAGATGTCCTGGGCGATCGAAGCCGAGCAGGAAAGCACCTGGGAGTCCGCGGTAGACATGGTGGCCGAAAAGAGCCCGCCGAGAACGACACCGACGAGGACACCGGGAAGCAACTGCAGCGCCAGCTGAGGTAGCGCGAGTTCCTCATCGAAGTTCTCTCCAATCGGAATTTCGAGTAGCGCCCGGCATGTCAGGGCGACGAGGATACAGCCCGCCGAGAACAACCAGTACCACACGAAATAGATCCTGCGCGCCTTCTTGATCTCCTCCGGATCCCGGATCGCCATTGGGCGAATCATCACGTGTGGCTGCCCCACGACTCCCAGACCCGCGCCGAACCAACCGAGCACATAAGGCAGGAATCCAAATTCCTTCTCGGGAATCACCTGAACGAGCTTGGGATCAATGGCCCGGAGTTTCGACCAGAGCGCCTCGAAACCTCCGAGTTCCTCCAGCGCGACTACGCTCAACATCAACATCGAGAGCATCATCACGATCGACTGAACGGTGTCGGTCCAGATCGAGGCGCGAATGCCTCCGGAAAAACAGTAGAGGACGATCACGGCAGCCCCGAGAATCGCTCCGGCTTCGTGCGGCCAGCCGAACATCACATGAAGCGCCTTGCTGCCCGCACTGAGCTGCGCGCCCGCATAGGTGCCGAGAAAAACTACGGTGATCAGGCCCGCGATCAGCGCCAGCAAATTCGACCGCTCTCCTCGCTCATCGAGCGCAAGAAAGCTCGGAATCGTGTCCACGGAAGCAGCCGCAGTACGCTCACGAAGCTTTTTGTGAACGACGAGCCAGGCGAGCCAATCCCCACCCACCCAACCCACCATGATCCACGCCGCCGAAATACCGTAGAGGTAGGTCGTGCCGATGAGGCCAATGAACATGAAGCCGCTGTTGTTGGTCGCCACAGCGGATAAAGCGGTCATCCACGGGCCGATGCTTCGACTCGCAAGCAGGTAGTCATCGGCGGTCTTCTTGGCCCGCGTGGCCGAGTACGCTCCGATCGCCACGAACACGGCGAGAAAGAACAAGAAGCTCGCGACTACGGGCATGGCTGCGCTCTGCAAAAACGGCTCCTCAGGGCGACCGGATGCCCACGCTATCTCAGGGATTCGATCAGATCCAGAGCCGCGCGAGCGAAGCGGAATTCTACTCACAGCATTCCCGCTCGCGCGCGAGCTCGCCAGAATGCTCGTGCCGCACTATGGCGAGTTTATTCCCCCCGCCAACAATCGCTGTACGTATAATACGGCTTGACCGGGAACGAACCCGCGGAGCCAGCAGCTCGATGTTCCAAACCATCACCCTTCGATCCAGGCGACCCTTGAATTGGCTGACATTGCTGACGATCGTCGCACTCGCAGCGGTCGCGTCGGGTTGCGGGTCTCAAGAAACAGTTGAACCCGACACCACAACCGAGATCGGATCGCAATCTGCCTCCGACCGCCAGAATTTTCCAACACGCAAATCCTATGTCGAATACTCCAACGGGCGCGTGACGATCCGAAGCGATGGCTCGCTTCAACTCGCCATTCTCGAACGACTAGCCGACCAGGTGGGTTTCGAGATCGTCGCGGGGAGAACCACCGCACGCCGAATTTCGCTACAGATCGAGCGCGTTTCAGTCATCGATGCGATCGCAGCGATACTCGACGGTTCTAACTACACCCTCGGATACGATCGAGATGACGCGTCGGGAACCCAGATTCTGGCTCGCGTCGAAATCGGCGAAACGCTCGAGGAAGCTGCGGTGAATGCGGTGAGGACGATGCCCACCAACGCGCGGGGGCTTCGCGATCGCCTCACGAGCCCATCGACCCAAGCCGAGCCGCGCACCCGCCGTAACCCGATAGACCCCGCTGACGAGGCATACATCGCCGAGCAGGCCGAAATGTTCTCGAGCCTCGACAGCCCAGACCCCGAAGAACGAATCGATGCGGCGGACTGGATCGACCTCGAGGGAGAGGCCTTCGAGCGCATCCTCTCTTTGCTCGAAACCGATCCCGATCCGGATGTCCGCCTAACGATCGTAGAGCGGCTTGGCGACGATGGATCGCCCGCCGCCATTGATGCGCTGGTCGATGCACTTCGCGACCCGGACCCAGAGGTCGTGCTGCTCGCAATGGATGTCCTGGAACTCGAGGCCGAGCAACGGCTGATCTCCGAACTGGACGCACTTCTCTCACACCCCGACCCAGAGGTTCGCGAAGCGGCCCAGGACATCGAGGACTTCCTGCCGTAGCGTTTCTGGTGGAGCGTAGGGTTCAGCGGCTTCCTGGCGGACGCTGATCGGCGGTCGCGAAATTCCAGGAATCGAGTGGTGACGGGAGCAGCTCGGCTGCAGCGACCGTGGAGCCATCCATGAGCCAGAGCTGGGTTTCTCCGGCATCCCCGTCGTAAACGATCAGATCGGTCAGACCGTCTCCGTCGTAGTCACCCATCGACGGCACCTGGCGATCGCGGGTGCCCTCGTTCAAATCCGACCCAATCACCTCGCGGCTACCAGTCGTCGAGAGGCGCACAGCGAGTCGATTTGTATCGACCTCTCGCAACAGCACGTCGTCGCGTCCGTCACCGTCGAAATCTCCGGCTCCGATCGCACTCCAAGAATCCCGGCCGCCCTCCAGCGGGCCGAGCGTCGAGTCCTTCGTGAGCCCCCAGATATCCACATCGCCACTGGCCTGGTCGCGCCAGAGGATGTCTGACATTCCGTCACCATCGAAATCGCCCGAAGCGATAACCGCTGCGTCGCTCCCAAAATCGTCCGGCAGGATCTCGCTCTCATAGCTGCGACCATCCTGCATGGTCCAGACATCGAATAGGTTCTCTGACGCGTTATGGCAGAGCACGTCCGATCGACCGTCGCCGTTGTAATCACCTGATCCGACGATTTGCCATTCCTGCTTGAGTCTCGTCTTGACCATCCTGCACCTGAGGGAACCATCCCTCCGCTCGACGCACTTTTCCGTGGATAGCTTGACAATCTCCCGCACGCGACTGCCGTCCATCAAGAAGGCCAAAATCGGTCCGGTCTTCTGAACGCCGCCGCGGTGTCTGCGAAACAGGATGTCCGTCATTCCATCGCCGTCATAGTCACCGTTGCCAACCACCATCCAACGTTTTCCGTTCATCTTGACTGGTTTGCATCGGGAGGTACCGTTGGCTCGCGTCCTGCACTTCTCGATGGCGATCGACTCGCCC
>Ga0209987_10001984_pt1 | contig 11260 bp, 7 predicted proteins | sample N074metaG_FD_182134 | JGI IMG/M metagenome (GOLD analysis project Ga0209987, IMG submission 182134) | Deep subsurface microbial communities from Kermadec Trench to uncover new lineages of life (NeLLi) - N074 metaG (SPAdes) (version 2) | ecosystem: Environmental > Aquatic > Marine > Ocean trench... | reverse complement strand
CAGGCGGCGCAACGCACCGGTACTGAAATACCTCGTTTATGCTACACCGAGGGTTTGCGCTCCGATGGTAACTGCCGCGCCTGCATGGTTGAAATTGAGGGTGAGCGAGTTTTAGCACCGAGTTGTTGTCGCAATCCAACTGCCGGGATGGTGGTGTATTCTGACAATGAACGCGCTCAAAAATCTCAGAAGCTGGTGCTTGAGCTTCTGCTCTCCGATATGCCGGAGCAGTCATACACGATCGACAACGAGCTGACCCAATGGGCTGATAACCTCGGCGTAACAGCGCCGCGCTTCAAACCACGGCAACAGCCAAAAGCTGACTTGTCGCACCCGGCTATTGCGGTCAACCTCGATGCCTGTATCCAGTGCACGCGCTGCGTGCGTGCCTGCCGCGAAACCCAGGTCAACGATGTCATTGGTTTCGCCCAGCGTGGTCATCATGCTGAAATAGTATTCGATCTCGGCGATCCACTGGGCGAGAGTTCCTGCGTTGCCTGTGGCGAATGCGTCGCGGCTTGCCCGACCGGTGCGTTGAGCGACGCGACTGGCGCGCACCTGATCGAAGCCGATCGCAAGGTTGACTCGGTATGTCCCTATTGTGGGGTTGGTTGCCTGCTGACTTATCACGTCAAGGACGACAAGATCCTGCGTGTCGAAGGCCGTGATGGTCCGGCTAATTTCAGCCGGCTCTGTGTCAAGGGACGTTATGGTTTCGACTATGTCAATCACCCACAACGGCTACTCAAACCGCTAATTCGTAAGGAGGGTGTGCCCAAGGGCCTCAACGAACATTTCGACCCGAGCGACCCGTCGAAAATGTTCCGTGAAGCCAGTTGGGATGAGGCAATGGCGCTCGCTGCTGGCGGATTGAAGAAGATCAAGGACGAACTGGGGGGTTCGGGACTCGCCGGTTTCGGTTCTGCCAAGGGTAGTAACGAAGAAGCCTATTTATTTCAAAAACTGGTTCGCGTCGGCTTTGGCACCAACAACGTCGACCATTGTACAAGACTTTGCCACGCTTCCAGCGTCGCCGCGCTACTCGAAGGTATCGGTTCGGGCGCGGTCTCGAACCAGGTCGAAGATGTCAAGGAGGCGGAAGTCTTGCTGGTGATCGGCTCAAACCCGTCCACCAATCATCCGGTCGCGGCAACCTTCATGAAAAACGCGATCAAGAATGGTAAAAAGCTGATCCTGCTCGACCCGCGTCGTATTGATCTCGCGCGCCATGCAACACATTTTTTGCAGTTCAATCCAGCGACCGACGTTTCGTTGTTAAATTCAATACTGCACGTGATTATTGACGAGGGTTTGACCGACGATAAATTTATCGCCGAGCGGACCACTGATTTTAAAGAACTTAAAGCCAATGTCGCCGATTACAGTCCCGAAAAAATGGCAGCCGTGACCGGTATAGACCCTGAAACTGTGCGCGAGGTCGCCCGCCTGTTTGCGACCTCGAAAGCGTCCATGATCTTCTGGGGTATGGGTATTTCGCAACACATCCACGGTACCGACAATTCGCGTTGTCTGATCGCCCTGTCGATGATTACCGGCCAGGTGGGGCGCCCGGGTACTGGATTGCATCCTTTACGCGGGCAAAACAATGTTCAAGGCGCTTCCGATGCTGGATTGATTCCGATGATGTTCCCTGATTACCAACGCGTCGATAACCCGGAGGCCAACGCCAGATTTTCTAAATACTGGAATGCTGAACTGGATCAGAAGGCCGGATTGACAGTGGTCGAAATCATGCACCAGATACTTGAAGGTAATATCCGTGGCATGTATATCATGGGTGAAAATCCGGCGATGTCGGATCCGAACCTGAACCACGCGCGTGCCGCACTCGCCGCGCTCGACCACCTGGTGGTACAGGATTTGTTTCTTACCGAAACCACGGCTTTTGCCGATGTAGTATTGCCTGCTTCCGGCTGGGCCGAGAAGGATGGCACCGTGTCAAATACTGATCGGCGCGTACAACTGGGTCGTGCTGCAGTGCCTTTACCCGGCGAGGCAAGGCAGGACCTGTGGATTATTCGCGATATCGGCAAGGGTATCGGCCTCGACTGGAACTACCAGCATGTATCCGAGGTCTACGAAGAAATGCGCGGCGCGATGCCGAGCATTACCGGCATTACCTGGGAGCGTTTAGAAAAACACGGCTCGGTGACCTACCCCTGCAAAGATGCCGATGATCCCGGTCAGAGCGTGGTATTTGTCGACGATTTTCCCACTCAGAACGGCAAGGCCAAACTGGTAGCGGCAAGGTCGATTCCCGCTGACGAACAACCCGACGATGAGTACCCTCTGATATTGATTACCGGCCGCCAGCTCGAACACTGGCATACAGGGTCGATGACGCGTCGTTCCGAAGTGCTGGATGCGATGGAACCGGTTCCGGTGGTCTACGTGAACCAGGAAGATTTACGCGATCTGGGTATCGAAGCGGGTAGCGAAATTATTGCACGGTCGCGCCGTGGAGAATTACGCGCTTACGCACGCCTGGATTCGGCATTGAAGCGAGGTGAAGTATTTATTCCCTTTTGTTACCACGAAGCAGCCGCGAATTTGCTCACCAATGAGGCGCTCGACCCGGTTGGGAAAATACCCGAATTCAAGTATTGTGCGGTGAAGTTGCAGGCGGCCTAGGGGTTGTCGATGTATTGGTTTAATTAATAGTTTTTCGCACACTATTGCTTCTATTACTCCGTAGTTATTATCGAGTAAGTGCGCGAGTCCCTTTTTGTCTACAGCAACAAAAAGAGACGAAAAAATGCCGCCCCCAACAAGCCCTTCATCAGAAAAATTATGCCCATATTGCGGTCGGTTTACACGCGCTCCCTCGGCAATAGCTCCTGCATTGCTCTACTACCGTCCATCCTTGGACATAAGCACGGGTAAACTTAAAACAGCTTTATAGCTGCGCATTCCATGCTCCGCAATAAAGGCCAGCCTGTACATCCGTGTACAGGCGTTTGTGGCTCCTACCCCGCCACTCACCCCTGCTGTTTTACCCCAATCTGAACACTATTTTTCTGCGGGCTTGAAAGGGGGGTTTAACCGCCCTTATCGTGTGCTGGAAATAGTTGTATTTTGTCTGGTCTATGGGCATGGATGCCCATAGAGTCGCTCCGCGCTTGGAGCGCGTTGCGGCGTGCCTGATAAAATGCAGTTATTTCCAGGTAGCCGTCAGGCCACAAGATGGGGCTGTCATTTTCTTGGTTACTTCTTTTGGGCAAGCAAAAGAAGTGACTCGCGCACTTACTCATAATTAACTACGAAGTATAAAGAGTATTAGTGTGCGAAATACCTTTTGAGAGAAGCGGCTTGCTAAAATCGAGCTTAACTTCGCAAATCAAGTCCAGCAGAACAAATGGATGGATAATTCCAGTAATGTGCGAAGCACGTTGCACCGCGCTAACCCCCGGTCACCGGTGGGAAAAAAGCCACTTCGTCGCCTTCTTTCAACTGGGTATTTGTCTGGCAAATTTCATAATTGACCGCGACGAGGACTTTGGTTTCAGCCGAGAATTCGGTTATCCAGGGCTCGCCCCGGTCGATTAATAGCTGAATCACCGCGTCTACGGATTTACTTTGTTCGCCGAATTCGATTTCTTCGCCCTTTGACTCCAGGTTTTCACTTAAACGCGCAAAATATTTGATATTGATCATCGACGAGTCCTAGGCAAGGTCGAAAAGCTGGATATCGACCAGGTCACCTTTCTTCACACCCTTATTTTCTGCGGGTAAGACGATAAAGCAATTGGCGCGGCTCATCGATGTCAATATACCCGAACCCTGCATGCCCGTTTTTTCCACTTGCCATTCGTTGTTTGCTCCTTTACTGACAATGCCGCGTATATATTCATGTCTACCCGGTTTTTTACGCAGATCCTGTAGTGCGCGTGCTTGCAGTAAATGGATCTGTGACGAAGGCGCGCCTGCTAGTTTTCGGATCGCGTGGGTAACAAATAAACTGAATGTTACCATCACCGCCACAGGATTCCCCGGTAAGCCCATAAATATGCTCTTCCCGATGGAGCCAAAGGTCAGAGGGCGTCCGGGCTTGATTGCGATTTTCCAGAACTCGGTTTGCCCAATTTCTTCCAGGATGGACTTGATATAATCGGCTTCACCTACCGAAACGCCGCCGGTAGTAATAATCAAATCAGCTTTTTGGGAGGCCTCCAGCAACCCGGATCGAATCGCCCCCGGTTCATCACGGATCACGCCCATATCGATAATATCGACCTCAAGCTGCGATAGCATGCCATACAGGGTATATCGATTGCTGTCGTATATTTCACCTTTCGCCAGGGGCTTGTCGATTGAAACCAGTTCATCGCCGGTAGAGAAAAAGGCCACCACCGGTTTTCGGATCACGTTTAAAGTCCCGATTCCCAGCGAAGCCAGGATACCCAGGTCTGCGGGATTGATCTTCGAGCCTGGCTGCAACACGGCTTCCCCCGCTTTAATATCCTCCCCTGCAGCCCGCACGTTTTCACCCGCGCGATGATTGGGACCGATCCGAATGGTTTGATTGTCGAGTAGTTCCACCTGCTCCTGCATGATTACGGTATCCGTGCCCTCAGGAACCACGGCCCCGGTCATGATGCGTACACATTCGTTTTGCCGGCACTCGCCATCGAATGTCTTGCCAGCGTAGGCGATACCTATTTCGGTGAATTCAGCGATGCCCTGTGCTGGCAGGCTGGAACCAGGGATCGCGAAACCATCCATTGCCGAGTTTGCGTGACCAGGGACGTCGATGGTCGAAATAACAACTTCGCTACTGATCCGGCCCAGACTATCCCTGATCGGCAGCGCTTCCACGTCTTCCAGTCGAGGGATGCTCGACTCGATGAGATCGCGCGCCTGGGCTACAGTTTTAGAGTCGGCATCCCAGGGATCGGCGCAACTTGGAGCGGTTTTAATAGAGGCTGTCATAATATTTTCTAGCAATTGTTCTACCGGTTATTACTGATAAACAAGCAGGTAAAAAATGGTATAGATGTTTGACCAAAAAATCAGTATTTACCTGCATTAATTTTATTGCTTAGTGCCTGGGTTGCAATAAATAAACTGTATAGGCTATGGGCTTGCAATCCTAATTAACTTCGTACTATGATGAGCTCCATAAAGGGTGCCGGACTACCCATCAATAAAGTACTCCGATTGTTAAATTTGGACCACGTATAATAACCCCTGGAGGATAGAATGCAGAAGTCCCTACATATCGACCCGGGTAAGTGTACCGGCTGTCTCCAATGCGAGATGGCCTGCTCTTACGAGCACACTGGCACGTTTAACCCATCACGATCATTCATCAAGGTTTTTACCTTCCATGACGAGGGTCGTTTTGCACCCTATACCTGCACCCAGTGTGATGAAGCCTGGTGCATGCTCGCCTGTCCGGTCGATGCGATAAGTATCGATTTTTCCACCGGTGCCAAGGTCGTCTCCGACGATAAATGCGTCGGCTGCAAGGTTTGCACCATCGCCTGCCCGTTTGGCACGATCAATTATTCCCAGGCAACCGGTAAGGTCGTCAAATGCGATCTTTGTGGCGGTGACCCGGAATGCGCCAAAGCCTGTCCCACCGATGCGATCACCTATATCGATGCGGACTGGACCGGGTATGACCGTATGATGGCCTCGGCAGCGAAGAGCCTGCCATCCGCCGAAGCCACAACCTAAAATGAGAGGAAACGAAAATGTCCTGGACAAGAAAAATTCTGAGGGTCAATCTCTCTAAAGGTACCTGTACTCCCGAAGCGCTCAATATGGATTGGGCCATGCTATATCTCGGCCAACGCGGCCTGGCGTCGAAATATTTAATCGAAGAAATCGATCCGAAATGCGATGCGCTCGGGCCCGACAACAAACTCATAATGGCCACCGGCCCACTCACCGGTACCATGGCCTCAACAGCGGGGCGCTATTCGGTTGTATGCAAAAGTCCGCTCACGGGCGCGATCGCCGCTTCTAATTCCGGTGGTTTTCTCGGCGCCGAAATGAAATTCGCCGGCTGGGATATGATCATTTTTGAGGGAAAATCCAAAAAACCGGTGTATTTGCTGATGCAGGATGACAAGGTCGAACTGTGTTCGGCCGATGCCATCTGGGGTAAATCCGCCTGGGAAACCGACGATATTCTGCATGCCACCCACCAGGATCCACAAATGCGCATCGCCTGTGTCGGTCGCACCGCGGAAGCGGGTTGCCTGTACTCGGGGGTGATGAACGACAAACACCGTGCCGCAGGGCGTTCCGGCGTCGGCACCGTAATGGCGGCGAAGAATCTGAAAGCGGTCGCGATTCGCGGCACCGGGGGTGTCGGTAATCTGGAAGATGCGAAAAAGTTTATGGACGCCGTCGATGCTGGGAAACAGGTGCTGGCAGAAAATGCGGTGACCGGGGAAGGTCTACCCACTTATGGCACACAGATATTGATGAACCTGATCAACGGTGTTGGCGGATTACCGGCCTATAATATGCGCGATGTTGGCTTTGACGGGGCGGACGACATTTCTGGTGAAGCAATGGCTGAACCCAGGAAAAGCGATGGCAAGCCAAACCTGACTACCAAAGCTGGCTGTTTTGCCTGCACCATCGCCTGTGGTCGAATCTCGACCGTCGACAAGACCCATTTTTCGGTTAAGGATAAACCCCAGTATCACGGTGCTTCCGGCGGTCTCGAATACGAAGCAGCCTGGGCACTGGGCGCGGATACCGGTGTCAGCGATCTGGATGCGCTGACCTACGTCAATTTCCTTTGTAATGAAGATGGCTTCGATCCGATTACCTTTGGCGGGACGGTGGCCGCGGCGATGGAAATGTTCGAGGCTGGCGATATCACTAGCAAGGATACCGGTGGACTCGAGCTCAAGTTTGGCTCGGCCGAAGCACTGGTCGCTGCCGCCGAATTACTCGTCACCGGTGAAGGTTTTGCAAAGGACCTGGCGCTCGGATCGAAGCGACTATGTGAAAAGTACAAGCGTCCCGAACTGTCGATGGCTGTCAAGGGCCAGGAATTTGCAGCCTACGATCCCAGGGGAATTCAGGGTATGGGATTAGGTTATGCTACATCAAATCGCGGTGCCTGCCATTTACGGAGTTATACCGTCGCATCTGAAGTTCTCGGTATTCCGGTTAAAACCGAACAGGCCGACACCGAAGGCAAGCCGGAACTAGTGAAAGCGTTTCAGGATGCTACTGCGGTGGTCGATTCGGTTGGATTGTGTCTTTTCACCACCTTTGCCTGGGGTATGGACAATATCGCCCCGCAGATCGATGCCGCCTGCGAAGGTGACTGGAGTGTTGAAAACTGCCTGGAGGCAGGCGAGCGGATCTGGAACATGGAGCGAATTTTTAACCAAGCAGCCGGCTTTACCGCCGACGATGATAAACTACCTAAACGCCTGCTTAAGGAGGCAATTAAGGGCGGACCGACCGACGGTCAGGTCAGTCGTCTGGGTGATATGTTACCCAAGTATTACGAGATTCGCGGCTGGACGCCGAAGGGCGAGGTAACGACCGAAACTCGCGAGCGTCTATCCTTGTAAACAGTGATAACCCCCAGGGCTACGCTCTGGGGAAAAATCCCATTTTGAGAGTGTATTCTTACAAGAGTGCCTCTAAAAATTTAGATTTTATCGTGAGTGCAAGGAAGCACCGCGCGCAAAACCGCAGTTTACACGAACGTAAATGAGGATTTGAGCACGGAGCTGACGCCGCAATCGCGGGAAAAGATAATTTTTATAGGTACTCTTATGCAACATATCATTATTGGTGCCGGCCCTGCGGGCGTGATAGCGGCAGAAACCCTGAGAAAATCTGACCCGGACGCTGCCATTACGATTATCGGCGATGAACCGGAACCGCCTTATTCGCGAATGGCAATACCCTATTTTCTGATGAATAATATTGGTGAAGAGGGCAGTTACCTGCGTGACCCGGATACTCATTACAGCCAGCAAAATATCGAACTGGTGCAGCAGCGAGTTGAAAAGGTCGATGCCGGGGCCAAACAGGTAACCCTGGCTGATGGCAGTTCCCGCACATACGACAAACTCTTGCTGGCGACCGGCTCAAGTGCGATTAGTCCACCCATTCCGGGGCTGGATTTACCGCAGGTACACTCCTGCTGGACGCTGGAAGATGCGCGCCACATTATCGAGCTGGCCCAACCGGGTGCGAATGTGGTACTCATCGGCGCCGGTTTTATCGGCTGCATTATTCTTGAGGCCTTGATGAAGCGAGGTATCAAACTTTCGGTAATCGAAACCGGAAACCGCATGGTGCCACGCATGCTCAATGAAAAGGCAGGCGGTTTGCTTGAGAAATGGTGTATCGACAAGGGTATTGACGTTCGCACCTCGTGTAGTGTTAAGTCTGTTGAAGCCGCTGATAATAACGGGGTGCAGGTGAGTTTGAGCGATGGCAGTAAGCTACCCGCCGTGCTGGTGATTACCGCAACAGGGGTTAAACCAAATGTAGATATGCTCGAAGGTACCGATATCAAACTGGACGTTGGCATATTGGTGAACCATTCGATGCAAACCAGTAATAGCGACATCTATGCGGCAGGCGATGTGGCGCAGGGTATTGATTTTTCGACCGGCAATTTCGAAGTTCAGGCGATCCAACCGACCGCCAGTGACCATGGACGCATAGCGGCACTGAATATGTCCGGGAAGATCATAGAGCACCATGGTACGTTGAATATGAACATACTCGATACGGTAGGATTGATTTCCTGTTCTTTCGGCCTGTGGATGGGCGTCGACGACGGTGAGCAGGCCGAGTTATATAATCCCGGCGAATTTCAGTACATCAATCTGCAGTTTGATGGGGAATGCCTGATCGGCGCCAGTACGATTGGCAAGACCCAGCATATTGGCGTTCTACGCGGCCTGATCGAGTCCAGAATCCAGCTTGGGCCGTGGAAAGGGAGACTGTTAAAAGATCCTACCCGTATCATGGAGGCCTATGTCGGGTCCACCCAGGTACTCGGATATGCCTGATGAGCACCCCGAAAAATGCGCTTTCCCCGCGATAGCGTCTTAACCGAATTTTGCTCCCGCAAAATCGGCATACTTTACATCCTGTACATAAGAACCGTGCTCTTATTGCCATGGATGGCATGTATGCAGGCTTTGCAGGAGCAAAAGCCTGTCACGAAAAAATCGCTATTTTGCGGCGCACTAATGTAAGAGACTGGCAATCCGATGATTATGTATATCGAGTTCTACGCTTCACTGATGAAGTATTTGCCACCAGGGAAATTAAGATTTCGTAGAGAGATACAGGTTGAAGATTCACTGATTCTGAACCGCCTGATAAAGAGCTATCATATTTCGACCGAAGAGGCCCATATCGTGCTGGTAAATGGACATTTCGTGTACGCCGAAGACAGGGAACAAAGGGCTTTGCAGGAAGGTGACGTGGTCTCGATATGGCCGCCCGTTGCCGGGGGGTAACGTGCATACAGTGACTCCCGAAACTGGGCCCATCGAATTAGAAATGGGCTATCGGACCGACGAATTCGGTAATGTCTTAACCGGCGCTTTTACCGGCGAAAAATCGGACTATCGTTGCCAGTCGGTCTCAACCTGTCATTGGCGCATTACCCAGCCAGGCACGACCCTGATAATAGATATCGTGGTTAGTGAAAAACCACCACGCAAGCTCGGATTATTTGTTTTACCGGTACTCCAGGTTCAATTTCAACTGTTGGATACGGCTGCTGAGCTAGAAGCGAAATTCTTCGAACGTTTTCATAAATATTTTCACAAGGGCGGCGGGTAGATGGACGAAAAGCAGCTCGATCGTTACGCCCGTCAAATCCGCCTGCCGCAGATCGGCGAGCAGGGGCAACAGAAAATACTCGATTCGAGCGCCCTGATAGTGGGTATGGGTGGTCTCGGCTCACCGGCGGCATTGTATCTGGCCGCGGCGGGCATCGGCAAACTGGTAATCAACGATTTTGATATAGTCGAGGCATCCAACCTGCAGCGACAAATAATCCACACCGACCGGTCGATTGGCGAAAACAAGGTCGACTCAGCGAAGCAGGGTATCGAAGCAATCAATCCTGAATGCGAAGTCGAGACTATCTATTATCAGATTGACGGCGATGAGTTGAAATCAACCATCGATGGCGTCGATATCGTACTCGACTGCACCGATAATTTTCCGACCCGTTTTGAAGTCAACCGCTATTGCGTAGAAACCGAGACACCCCTGGTTTCAGGGGCTGCTATTCGGCTCGAAGGCCAGATCATGAATTACCAGCCCGGGATACGGAGTCCCTGCTATCAATGTCTGTATACGAAGATATACGAAAATGCCGAAACCTGTGAAATGGAAGGTGTACTGGGTCCGGTAGTTGGTGTTATCGGCACCATGCAGGCACTGCAAACGCTATTGATATTGACCGGACAGGGGGAGCCACTAATTGGTAAGTTGCTGTTGCTGGATGCTGTCAGTATGGAGTGGCAGGGGGTAACACTACCCAGAAATCCGGCCTGTCCAGTATGTGGCGGTTAGTCGTTGAGCGAATAGAAAAAATGCGTCATTCCTGGCGGGATGCCGCCCACTTAGCAGGAATCTTGAAACTAGCCATATATAGTAAGATTCCGGCTCTAATGGCCGGATTGACGATTTACAATAATATTCCGGCTCTAACGGCCGGGATGACGAATAAAATCCACTCACGCTTATCCCGAATATTTCAGGTAAACCCGATCAAAGATAAACTCGGCAATTTGCTGCGGACTATTAATATCCAGCATGGGAATAGCGAGCGCATCCGGCGATGACGCATCGCAGGCTAGTGCAATGATGTTTGGGTCCTCTGGATATAGATAAGGTTTTTTCATCGCAGTGCGGTGCAACTCAATTTTGTCAAACGCCAGGTGCTTGTATCCTTCTACCAGCAGAATATCAAATTGACCGGTATCAAGCGTATCGACTATCTGCTGCAGTGATGGTTCCTCGTCCGGGCTTGCGAATTCGCTGATCGCTGCCATGCGCGTGGTAGTGCAGATAATCGTATGGGCGGCTCCGGCCTTGCGCAGCTCGTAACTGTCCTTGCCGGGTTGATCGAGATCGAAGTGGTGATGGGCATGCTTGATGACCGCTATTTTAAGTCCCCTCGACTTAAGTAGCGGGATCACCTGTTTGATCAGGGTAGTTTTGCCGGTGCCGCTGTAGGCACTAAAACCGATCACTGGTAATTTTGTACTGAGCATTA
>Ga0209987_10001983_pt1 | contig 11263 bp, 9 predicted proteins | sample N074metaG_FD_182134 | JGI IMG/M metagenome (GOLD analysis project Ga0209987, IMG submission 182134) | Deep subsurface microbial communities from Kermadec Trench to uncover new lineages of life (NeLLi) - N074 metaG (SPAdes) (version 2) | ecosystem: Environmental > Aquatic > Marine > Ocean trench... | reverse complement strand
CGCCGAGTAGCACCGCCTCCGATGACGTGATAGAGCGAGGCATGGTACTTTACCATCGCACCTGTTTCGCCTGCCACGGTGATACGGCCGTCAGCGGCGGTGTCATACCGGATCTGCGCTATACCACCCGGGACACTCACAAACTGTGGGATAACATTGTCCTTGAGGGGCTGCTCAAGTCCGGCGGCATGGTGTCATTTTCCCAGATCCTGAGTGAAGATGACTCCAGCGCCATTCAGGCCTATGTTATCAAGCGGGCGCACGATGCGAAGTCGGAATTGGATGGGGGCGCGACATAACGCGCGGGGGGCAGAGAATGAGTAACAAGATAAGCCGGCGGCATTTTTCCCGGAGCCTGACGCGAGCTACCCTGGGTTACGGCGCGGTTTCGGCCCTGGGATTGTCCAGCCTCTACTCCCTGGCCGACAGTGCGCTCAGCGCCGCTCCGAAAAATCCTGAAACAGAAACGCTTGTTCAGTACGCCTATTTTATGCTACCTGTACTTGAGCCCACCCACGCTCGCTATCGGGCGGTTGCCGACAAAATCTCCGCACAGGCCGCTCAGGTACCGGCAATTGCCTCGCTAGTGGTTGGCGGCATTACTGCACTCAACGCCAGTAATAAAGGTTCGTGGCTCAAGTTGCCAGCGCGGGAAAGAGCCGAAATAGTCAGAGGCCTGGCGGGCACGCCTTTTTTTGGTTTCCTGCATTGGACCACCTCAGAAATCGTGATGCGCGACCCGCAGCTCTGGGAAACGCTGGGTTACCAGGGCTCGGCGATCGAACACGGCGGGTATCTTCACCGCGGCTTTGATGACATCGACTGGTTGCCCAAGCCCCCTTCGGAGTCCTGATATGAAGACATTTCAACACAGTGATGATTCGGTGGTGGTCATCATTGGTTCAGGTGCAGGGGGGGGGACACTGGCCAATGAGTTGTCCCGGCGGGGCATCAATGTCGTGTGCCTGGAGGCTGGCAAGCGGCTGGCACCGGCGGAGGTGGTCAATGATGAAGCAGTGATGTTTGATCGGTTGACCTGGCTGGATAAACGCATTGGTAGTGGCAATGCGGTGGCGCAATTTCCCGTGTGGACCTGCAAAACTGTGGGCGGCACGACCATGCACTGGACGGCGTCTTGTCCCAGGATGCAGGAACACGAATTTCGCGCGCTATCTACCTACGGTGAGATCGAGAATACCAACCTGGTTGACTGGCCGATCGATCTTAAGGAATTGGCGCCCTATTACGATCGTGCCGAAGATAAGATGGGCGTGACCGGTACCCACGGTATCGAGCGGCTACCGGGCAACAATAATTACAAGGTGCTCGAAAGCGGCGCCCGGGCGCTGGGCTACCAAGCTATCGACACCAACAATGTGGCGATTAACTCCGCCACCCGAGATGGCCGCCCCCCCTGCCTGCAACTCGGTTTTTGTACCAGCGGTTGTGTTGTTCACGCCAAGTGGTCAACACTGTACACGGAGATAAGCACGGCGGAGAGCACGGAGCACTTCGAATTGCGCGCCGAATCCATGGCGCAGAAAATAACCCATACCCCCCAGGGGCGGGTAGATGGCGTCGTTTATCGAGACAGTGCCGGGCAACTTGTCACGCAAAAAGCGCGCATGGTGTGTGTCGCAGGTAATGCGGTGGAGACGACCCGGCTGCTACTGAACTCGGCAAGCGAGCGTTTTCCCGTTGGCCTGGCGAACTCCAGTGGGCAAGTAGGGCGGAATTACATGCGTCACTTCGCGATTCCGGTTATCGGCATTATGCCCGGGCCGGTCAATATGCACCGGGGCACTCACCAGGCCGGTATTGTCAAGGATGAGCGCCACCACGACCCGCGGCGCGGCTTCAAGGGCGGCTTCCTGTTTTTGACCGTACCCTTCGCGCCGGAAATCGTCGCCAAGATCGTATTGCAGGATTTATGGGGCGAACGCCTGGCTGGCATCATGAAGCAGTACTCGAATATGGCGGCCATGTTGGTCCACGGTGAAGATATGCCACAGGAAAGTAATCGAATCAGCTTACACCCGACGCAGTTAGATCAGAATGGCCTGCCGGTACCAGTGGTGCATTACGAGGATCACCCCAATACCGCCGCCATGAAGGCTTTTGCCGCCGAGCGGGGCAGGGCAATTTATCAGGCACTGGGTGCCAAAGAAGTATTTGCGGCTCCCGATGTCTTCCCGGCAACGCATAATATGGGGGTTGCCCGTATGGGCAACGACCCTGCAAAGAGTGTTTGCAACTCCTGGGGGCAAACCCACGATATCGACAATCTATTTGTCTCTGACGGCAGTTTGTTCCCAACGGTGGGTTGTGAGAATCCGACCCTGACTATCGTCGCGCTGGTATTGCGACAGGCCGATTATATCGAGCGGCAAATCAACAAAGGGTTGCTCTAGCCCTATCGCTTTGACAGTGCACTGTATGCCTGTCACAACAGAGTGTCGAACATGATTGAGACAGCGTTTACCGAACTACTGGGTATCTCAGCGCCTATTCAACTGGCGGGGATGCCGGGTGTCACAACGCCGGAACTCATTTGCGCAGTTGCCGATGCCGGCGGCCTCGGGATGCTCGGTGCCGCCGGCGCGCCCTTTGTCACGCCGGATTCACTGGGAAAATTACTGGACGAAATATCGGGAAATACTTCCGGGGTCTTTGGCGTGAATTTTCTCATGCCATTTCTGGAACATGACTGCGTTGAAGTTGCCGCCAGTAAATCGAAGCTCGTGGAATTTTTTTATGGGGAACCGGACGCGCAGTTAATCGAAAGAGTCCACTCCCTGGGCGCGCTGGCCAGTTGGCAGGTCGGCTCGCTGGAAGAGGCGGTGGCGGCCGAGGATGCCGGCTGCGACTTCATCGCCGTGCAGGGAACGGAAGCGGGCGGACATGTTCGCGGCGAGTCCTGCTTATTGCCACTGCTATCACAGACGCTTGAGCGAGTAACAATCCCAGTACTGGCGGCTGGTGGGATCGCAACGCATAAAGATCTGGCGGCGGTACTTGCCTGTGGTGCTGCGGGGGCCAGAATTGGCACGCGCTTTGTTGTCTCCGAGGAGTCCGGCGCTCATCCGGCCTATGTGAAAGCTTTAATCGAAGCCTCAGCCGCGGATACCTCGTTAACGGAAGTGTTTTCCGTGCTGTGGCCGGATGCCCCGCATCGGGTTTTGACTTCCGCAATCGATGCGGCGCAAACTCTGACCGACGAAGTGGTGGGCGAGACTATGTTGTTTGGGCAGAGCTATCCGGTGCCCCGGCTGTCAGTTCTTACACCGTCAATCGGGGGCTCCGGGTCTATTGATGCCATGGCCTTATATGCGGGTGAGTCTGTATCGCATATCAACAGCGTGCTATCGGCTGCGGATATTATGGCCGAACTGGTATCAGGCGCAGGGTAACGGGATTGCCGACCCGTTAAATAGCGAGGCATATTGGCTGGCCTCCGGCGTGGCAGCCGGAGTTGCCTCGGTTAAATCCGCGATTACTCGTCTAATATTTAACAACAAGGATTGAATGCGTTCGCGCAGTTCCCGTAGCGTTTTATCTGGCAACTCACCTTTACGCTCGGCCAGTAGCAAGGTGTCGTTCATAACGCCCAATTGAATATGCGCGCGTTTGGCGAGCTGCGCGCCACGGTGCCCGTCTTGATTAGCCAGTGCTGTCTTGAGCTGCTCTAACAGGTGACTGACTTTATTGATCTCAAGCTTTGCCTGCTCGCAATAGGATGCTGGCTCCAGTGCTGTTAGCCCACCGACAGGCACCATGGGGCTGCGGTATCTTTCTGGCAGTGTACTGTTCAGGCCATAGTAAAAGAAAGAACCGAAGATAGAAGTGTGGCTGACAGAGAGCCGGCCAGCGGTACCAATATTTATCATTCCCTCTACCGTATCCCTGACTTCTATGCATTCCAGTAATTCACCATCCTCGGGTCGCAGCGCACATACCACCGTTTTGTGCGGCACAGGCAGGATTAAGCCGGTGTCCGGCTGATGGTAGTCGTAGCCTAGGTTCATCCCCACCCAAACTACATTGGCCGAAGCGGAAACCACGCTCACCAATCGAGCCACCGGCTTGCCGCTGGGGAACTCAGGTGGCTGCGACTTAAGAGTTGGCAACATTGTCGCGGCATAGTCATCGTAACTTTTTGCCCAGCGTTTTGAGCCATCTACGGGACTGAGTGCGACGACGGTGGGGGCGGCAAATATGTTTCCTGTGAGAATCGTGCCGTCATCGCCGATGGCTGGTGACAGTAGTCCCTCTCCTTTGGCGGCCCAAACCACCTCACCGGTGCTGGTATCAACTGCGAGCATCTGCCCTACGCCGTCCGCGCTGTAGACAAATTTACCGTCTGCAGACAGGGCGGGGCTGGTGCCGCTACCGCCTCCCATTTTTGTGGCGAAACCGATTTCGACCCCCGTGTCCTTGATGTCCAGACCATAGAGCACGCCTGTCAGAGATCCATTTTCCATCGGTCCCGCAGCGGTTATGAAAACCCTGCCCGTCGTGGGATGGACCGCCGGCGCATTGGCAACCTGTACGCCATAACCAAAGGCAATTTGCTTGAACAATTCGATAACCGATTCGTGGAACAGGCCGCCTAGCCACAAGCCGGGCAGGGCGGGACCCTTTGTCGGAGACACACCTGGGGGTAGTTGAAATATCGGTATTGCCAGACTGCCGTTCTCCCGATTGTAAAACAACACCTTGCCATCGACAGTGATGCCGCCGACATATCCCTGCTTGCTAATTATCTGGTAGACAAAGGGGTTGCCCTGGTCCGGTAGTGGAGTCACCCACTTGAGTTGGCCATCGGCGTGAAACGCCCAGAACTGGTTGCTATCGCCAATATAGAGATCTCCGGCTGGGTCGATTACCGGTGCGTTAAAGCCGGACATGGCGTCGAGATCGTTTACGCTGCGTTGTACCGGGCTCTCCCACAGCAACTCGCCATTGGCGTTAAAAGCGTGCAGGTGACTGTAACCCGGGCCGCGGCCGGACGTCAGGTAGTGGCTGCCATCGGCACTGATCACTCCGGGGTTAATGACTGCCGCGCCACCCAGTACTGACCAACTCTTGACGAGGCTGGTGCTGGTTACCAGTGGCGAAAAGTCCGAATTTCGCGAATCTCTATGGACGCTCGCCCAGGGTGCCTGGGCGTAAAAGCTCGGTTGGCCCAGGTCGCTCTCAGCAGTCGGCTCGCCTGCGGATGCGACAACACCTGTCAGCGTTAAAAGCAGGGAAATACCCAGGCCAATGCCCCACATTTTGCAATTTGTCATATTCGATGGCTCCGAAAAATATTCATAAAATGCAGTATTTTTTGTTAATTTTTACGTATTTTTATCACTCTAATATATATTAAATAGTAATATAATATGGGTACAGTCTGCACAAGCGCAACCCTTAATCCATGACTTTGAAGTCATTATTACTGGCGCCTGGCGACCTCACTAAAAACGCAGAGAGGGCCGGTATTTTGGAGTGTGAATTCAATTGACCCGCTGCGCAGAAAGCATTGACCGAGAGAGCGGCGATAGCGCTGAGAACCAGTGTATTGGGGGGTTGGTTAATTACCGCAGCTGTTTTTCAATAGTGGAAAAATAGTGAAGACCAGATAATGTGAGGCCTACATTCGGGGAATGATCATCAGCACATCCAAAAATTATCCGTTTCATAATAAATAAATTAACGAGGTATTAATGATGTTCAAAAAAAGGATCAAACAAAGGCTGACTGACGGCATGGAAGCAGTTTTCCGCGTTAGCTGTCGCGGGATGACGGCGCCTGAAAAGCATTATTTCTGCGTTTGGGAAAAGCTCGCGACAGAGCCTATTTTCGTATAATCTAAGTGTGATTGTGATAGGCACGAATAAAAGTTCTAATAATATTTGAGGCCAGAAGTATTATTCCACCAGTCCGTGTATGGCAGGGACAATATCTGGTAAACATATAGAGGCTTTAGTATGAAGAATCTGATCAACGAAGCGGTAGTAGAAGCAAATCGATCTCTAACTGAGAATAAGTCCAAAATTGCCCGGCTAGTCACTGCTGCTCTGCTGACGGTACCCTTGGCTGTGCCGAGCTATGGGCAAGAAAAGGAAGCGGAAATCAGTGCTCTAATGGAAGAAATTTTGGTCACCGCCAGAAAAAGAGTGGAAAGTGTCCAGGATACGCCCATCGCGGTGTCCGCTTTCAGCGGAGCGAGTCTCGCGGCGCGTGGTATTGAAAAAATCGACGGCATTGCCGCACTCACACCCAACATGACTTTCAGCAATATCAATACCAATGGCGGGGGTGGTAGTAATGCATCCGTTTACATTCGCGGTGTCGGTCAGACGGATTTTATTCCTTCAGCTGACCCGGGTGTGGGACTTTATGTTGACGGTGTCTATCTCGCCCGCAGCATCGGCTCAGTCCTGGACTTGATCGATGTTGAACGCATCGAAGTGCTTCGTGGTCCCCAGGGCACATTGTTCGGCCGCAACACCATTGGCGGAGCGGTGTCTATTCACACGATCAAACCCCATGAAGAATTCGCCGCGAAAGTACGTGTTAGGGTAGGAACCGATGATCGCCTGGATGTCGTGGGCACAGTGAACTTCCCCCTGACCGAAAATCTCTTCGCCAATGCCACCCTCGCTAGCTTCAAGCAGGATGGATTTGTGAATAACCGCAACACCGGCGTTGATACCGGTGACGATGAAACGCTGGCCTTTCGCGGTGCATTGCGTTGGCAGGCGAGCGACGATCTGGTGATCGATTTCAACGCTGACTATTCTAAAGACAGAGAACATGGTCAGCCGCGCGTGAGCACATCAGATCCTGATCGCGCAATACAGTTTATTCTACCAGACAGCCCTACAGGAACGGGGAATGGCGCCGTTCAACACAATTTTTTCCTGGGCGCGAATTCCCCTTTCAATTCCGACACCCCTCCTTTCCCCCTGGTGAATGTGCCGGAATTAAGGCAGTTCAACAACTGTGATGCGACCTTTGCAAACATAGAGGGAACCCACCCGGATTGTGCGAATGCCAGCACCCTTGGACTTGGGAAAGCTACCGGAACAGAAGACACGTTTTATAATGCCGATATCTGGGGTGTCTCGGCCACCATTGACTGGAGTATTTCGGATACTTTGCAAATCAAATCCATTACCGCCTACCGTGATCTTGACAGTGAGTTTGCTCACGACGGCGATAACTCTCCATTCTTATTGGGCTGGGTAAGAGATGAGATTTTTGATCAAACTCAGTTCTCCCAGGAGATTCAGGTACTCGGCACCGCATTTGATGAGAAATTGGACTGGATTGTTGGTGCTTACTATTTCACTGAAGATGGCACTAACTTCAATCCGGTGGACTTTGCTGCGATAGACATTGAAAGCGGCGGTGATTTTGACCACGAAAGTAAGGCCGGATTTGCCCAGGGAACTTTCCACATAACGGATGCATTGCATTTAACGGGCGGCATTCGCTACACCGAGGACACCAAGGATTTCATTGTTAAGGGTGTTGTTCAAACAGCGGTCCCCATTTTGGCGCCGCCGTTTGTCGGTAGGGTGACGCTTATTGACAACGGTACCACGACACTGGAGGCCGATGACTGGACACCGATGGTAAACCTGGCCTATGACTGGACTGATGACCTCATGGTCTACGCCAACTATTCTGAAGGCTTCAAAAGTGGTGGCGTGCAGCAGCGTAATGCCGGTGTATTTGGTCCAAAAGCCCCCACTTACGATCCGGAATTTGTAGAATCTTACGAAGTCGGTTTCAAATACACCAGTGACAGTGGAAATTTTGTGTTGAATGCGGCGGCTTTCTTTTCCGATTATACCGACATCCAATTGGAGACTCTCGCCCCCGAGGGTATTGCGCCACAGCTTGAAAATGCCGGCGAGGCTGAGATCAAGGGCCTTGAATTTGAAGCGCGTTGGGCACCGGGTGCCAGCTGGTTTTTAGAAGCTGCTGTGGGGTATATCGATGCGGAGATCACTGAGGCCGACCCAAGCGCAACGGATTCTGGTGGCCCGGCGAAGGGTGATACATTGCCGTTTGTACCAGAATGGAATGGCGCAGTCTCTGTCATAAAGGTATTTGACCTCGGCGATAGCGGAACACTTACTCCAAGACTGGATTACACCTTCCGTGACGACGTGTTTTTTACCCCGGACAACAACCCGGGTGATACGCAGGATGCCTACGGTCTGTTAAACGTAAATGTGAGTTGGACCAGTCCCAGTGATAAATATGGAGTAACGCTGTATTTGAATAACATCACTGATGAGGATTACATAACCTACACAGAAATCTCCGGATCATCGACTACCGGTAACGATATCCTGGGACGTGGCCAGGAGTGGTATTTGTCCGCCGAAATGAAGTTTTGATAATCAGGTAAAGGCTAAGAAATAGCAGGAGGGTATTGCAAAAACTCTACCGCTGAGCGCCACACCACGTTGACCTGAACTCAACGTCGTGTGGCGCAATTACGTTCCCATCAGTTACAGGCTTTCGCTCAACGTGACTGCATTTCTATAATTTCAATGGTCTCTTCACCCGCATTTTCGTAGCTGTGACTTACACCGCCGTCGTGCCAGAGATATTCACCTGCTTCAACCAGGGTTGGTTTGTCGGTGTCGTTGCCTAATTTACCCGCCGACAGGTAAACCTGGGTGAATGGCAGATTATGTTGATGCAGCCCGCTTTTTTCGCCGGGCTTTAAGCTAATACGATAGACACTGGCGTGGGGTTTTTCATCGACCAGTTGCATACCCTTAGTATCGCCCTCAAGGGGTACAGCGTCGCTCGAGATATCACTTTTTATACCTATGCCGATTACATGAAAGGGCGATGTGCCGATATTCCCCACCCGGTGTATGTGGGGCAGGCTGTGGTTATCAGAACTGAACCTGAGGTCGCCGGTTTTAACATCAACCTCGCGCTTTTCCCCGTCGAGGGGTTGTGCCCAGACTTTGGTGCCGGCAATGGTGACGTACAGTAGATCTATCTGATGCTTGTGATAGAGACTCTCATAACCGGGTGGCAGGTTAACGTTAAGAATCATGACTTGATCATTTTCAAAAACCAGTCGATGCTTTGGCTCTTTGTGCACCGGCACCCAATCCTCAGAATAGGCCGTGTTACAGAACAAAGATAAGCCCAGGCCTATGAGTAAAGGACGTAGTAAGGGCATCGGTTTTTGACAAACTGACAACGCAGTAACCGGATTCGCTTTAGCCCTGTTAAAGGTCTTATTTTGAATTGGCATTTGCTTCTTCTCCATTGGGTTAGGGGCAGGTTGAGGTCTCAGGGATGGGTTTTCTTAATTGGGCTCTTCGTCGTAGAGATATCAGGGCAGCAGCACGGCTTTGACGATTGTTCCGGCCTCGGAATCCTTCACTGCCGTTTCAATATCACTCAGCGGATAAAATGTCACAAGCTTGTCGATAGGAAATCGGCCCTGACGGAATAACTCCAGCAGGGTTGGGATAAACAGGTCGGGTACGCTCGCACCTTCAATCACGCCCATGACGGTGCGCCCAAACATAATGCTGTTCATATCCAGAGTCACTTCCGTGCCCAGGGGTGAGGCCCCAACCAGGCCGCACACTCCGGTAACAGTCAGCGAATCAACGGCCTGGCGGAAAACAGCGGGCGAGGCCGTACACTCCAACGAGTAATCGGCGCCGCCATCGGTGAGATCCAATATTCGCTGGACGGGATCCTCTGCCGTGGGATCTATGCTTATCGTTGCGCCCAGTGACATGGCCAGCTTCAGGCGCTCGGAATTCAGGTCCACAGCAATAATTGCAGTGCAGCCCACGACTGCGGCTGCCATAATCGCCGATAGGCCGACGGAACCGCAGCCAAACACAACTATGCTTGATCCCGGTTCGGGCGCCAGGGAGTTCATGACCGCGCCGGCCCCCGTTTGAATGCCACAGCCCAATGGCCCCAACAACTCCAGTGGCAGGTCTTTGTCTACCTTAACGGTGTTTGCCTCGGTCGCCAGGGCGTACGTCCCAAAGGACGACTGGCCGAAAAAATTGCAATGTACGGGCTCGTCTTTATTGTGCAAGCTATAGCTTCCGTCATCGCGCAGTCCGGAAAAGTTGCGCTCAAATAGTTTCAGGCAATGGCTGGGGTCGCCCTTGCGGCAATTGCGACATTCTCCGCAGGAGCGATAGCTCAGTACCACGTGGTCGCCCGGTTGAACCTTGGTCACCTTATCGCCGACCGATTCCACCACTCCGGATCCCTCGTGTCCCAGTACGGCTGGCAGTGGTACCGGGTACATCTGGTCCCGGCAGCTCAGGTCGGTATGGCACAGGCCTACGCCGACGATGCGCACCCGTATTTCATGCTCACGGGGACTATCGAGCTGCAGCTTCTCGATGGCAAAAATACCGTTTGGTTCTCTAACGACGGCAGCGACAATATCCATAGATTAACCCCGCACTATATATAAATAAGCAATGACTTGTGATTGGCATCGCAGTTGATCAGGTCGACGCGTTTCTGGCGAATTTTGAAACCGTCTGGCTCTACTTGCAGCTGGTGAGTATAGCGTCCGGCGTAGAGGGTTTGCTCCCGATAGTACACCACGGCCTGGAATTTTGAGGTCACTGTTAGCTGGCCCCGGGTTGTATCTTCCTCGGCAATCCTCACGTCGGAAATAATATGGTTACAGCGCACGGGATACTCCATGGAGGGGGCCAGGCGGTGGCCAAAATTATTGCAGCGAATCGCCATCAATGTTCGGTTCTCGTAGAGAATGGAAATCTCATTCAAGGGGTCGTCCTGGCCCTCGCGCACTGGCATCCAGTACGTTCCGTCCTCGGTGTAAAGAGCCATCCAGTTTTCCAGGTCTGTTCGATCCAGAAGGTCCGCCTCTACATTCAGAAAATTTTCGACTTCACGTATATCCACATTCATGCCGTGGCCTCCACGATCATATATTTAAGCCAGGCCTGATATTGGTTCCGCATGGTCAGATCACTGGTACCAGGTGCTCTTTTCAGGTCTGAACCCTCCACCAGTTCGTCGTGGCCGAGATAGCGGTGCATATCCACCCACTCCGCGGCGTTGGACTGCAGGCTCTCCTGCAACCGAGAGTACACATCCCAGTCATCGGGGCCGACCATGGAGGCCGGGGAGTTAATCAGGCGCGAGTAGGTGATGGTTCGGTGCAGCAGCTGTTCAGGGGCACCTTTGAGACGAAAGTGCCAGGATTGAATCAGGGTCTTGT
>Ga0209987_10001982_pt1 | contig 11264 bp, 10 predicted proteins | sample N074metaG_FD_182134 | JGI IMG/M metagenome (GOLD analysis project Ga0209987, IMG submission 182134) | Deep subsurface microbial communities from Kermadec Trench to uncover new lineages of life (NeLLi) - N074 metaG (SPAdes) (version 2) | ecosystem: Environmental > Aquatic > Marine > Ocean trench... | reverse complement strand
TGCCCTCGGTGGAACGGCCGGTCTCTTCCTGATGCTGTCGGCAGAGTTTGTTGCTTGGGTGTTGGTCCTCGTTTACATCGGCGCAGTGATCGTCCTCTTTCTGTTCGGGATCATGATCACACGAGCTCCCACGGGACTCGATGAAAGTCTCAACTCCGATCACAAGGCCCTGCCCGCCTTACTGGCGTCCGGTTTCTTCTTGATGATGTCGTGGGCATCAATCGACGCGTTCGGGACACAGGTGATCGACTCGACGGGGGAGCCGGTTCCGACGGAGATCATCGGGGAGTCATTGTTCGGTCGATTTGTGATCCCGTTCGAGGTCGTCTCGTTTGTCCTGCTGGCAGCGCTCATTGGCGGGATCACACTGGCCCGACGCGACCTGTCACCGGCTGAAGAAGAGGAAAGGTCCGCCGTCTGATGCTTCTGAGCCAGTTCCTCGTCCTCGCAGCGGCGCTGTTTGCCTTTGGCATCTACGGCCTGTTGGTGCGGCGCAACATCGTGCTGATCCTGCTCTCGGTGGAGTTGATGCTCAATGCGGTCAACATCAACCTGATCGCCTTCGAGTCCATATGGGTCAGCCCGGAGGCGATAGGGCAAATTTTCGCCATTTTTGTGATCACGGTGGCCGCGGCGGAGGTCGGTATCGGCCTGGCCATCGTTTTGATGATCTTCAGAAACCGTAAGTCCGCCAACGTCGATGATCTGAATCTGATGCGGTGGTAGGCAACTCGAATTGCCGGCCGGCCTTGCCCTCGGCGACCTTTCGGCCTCGAACCGGGAACGGCGTTCCCGCGCTCACAGCCTCGAGCAGACAGACGCCGGTCGGCCAGGGCTGCCGCTCCGCTGAGAGGTTCTCGAGATGTTGACCCGGCTAGCCATTATCGCTCAAGAAGGCGAGCACAACGAGATCCTCGCCGGTGACGGCGGATGGTGGGCCGACACCGCCGGGATCATGCTGATCCTGCCGTTTGTGGCGTTCCTTCTCATCCTGGCGTTCGGGAAGAAGTTGAAGCACAAGGGCGGTGAGATTGCCGTAGCAGCTCTGGCCATCAACCTCGTCTGGGCCACGGTCCTGCTCTTGATGAACGCCAGCGGTGGGGTTCTCGACCAGACCACATTCGAGATAGGGCGCATCGGCAGTGGTCTCGTGTTCGAGTTGGGCTGGGTTGTCGACGGCCTTTCGATCCTGATGTTCTTCCTGGTCAACTTTGTCGGTCTGATCGTCTTCGTCTATGCCCTCGGCTATATGAAGGGCGACGTCCGGGTCGACTGGTTCTTCGCTGCTTTCTCTTTGTTTGCAGGGGCGATGTTGGTTCTTGTTGGTGCTCCCAACCTGATTCAGCTGATCATCGGGTGGGAGGGGGTCGGCTTGGCCTCCTATCTCCTGATCGGTTTCTACTGGGAAGACATCGCCAACGTCAAGGCGGGCAACAAGGCGTTTCTCACCAACAAGGTTGCCGACGTCGGGCTCATCCTTGGTGCCATCCTGGTGGGTGTCTCCATCGGCAGTTGGGACTTCGGAGCCATCGATTTCGCTGCCTTTGAAGGTGCCCCCGAACTTGCCGCCGTGGCCAGCGTGGGCGGTCTACTCTTCTTCTTCGGTGCGATGGGCAAGAGCGCCCAGTTTCCGTTCCATATTTGGCTGCCCGACGCGATGGCCGGCCCCACTCCAGTCTCAGCCCTAATGCATGCAGCCACCATGGTCACAGCCGGGATCTACCTGATGGCCCGTATGTTCCCCCTCTTCGAATACATGGCCTCGAACGTGCGGATCGTGATGATCGTCATCGGGACGGCTACGTTGTTCGGAGTCGGGCTGCTTGCCATCGTCGCCGATGACATCAAGAAAGTCCTCGCCTATTCGACGGTCAGCCAGCTCGGTTACATGATGACGGCCATTGCCGCAGGGGGGTACACCGCCGGGATGTTTCACCTCTTCACCCATGCCTCCTTCAAGGCTCTGCTGTTCCTGTGCGCCGGCTCGGTCATCCATTCGGTTCACTCCAACAACATGAGTGACATGGGTGGGCTGCGGAAGTTCATGCCCACCACCTTCTGGACGTGGGTCGTTGGTGCTCTGGCCCTATCCGGCATCGGTCTGTCAGGTTTCTGGTCCAAAGACGAGATCCTCGCCACGATGGGTGAGCGGGGCCTCGACATCGTCCTTTGGATCTCCATCACAGGCGCGTTTGTAACCGCCTTCTACATGGCGAGGGCCACGTTCCTGACCTTCTTCGGGACCTATAAGGGCGATGGCAAGCCACACGAATCATCGAGGATCCTGACTGTTCCTCTTGTCATACTGGCTGTGCCTGCTGTTTTCGCCGGATTCCTCAATATTCCTGGCCTCTCTCTGCCAAGACTCGGTAATTACACCGAGTGGCTGGCAGTTCGCCTCGTGCCCATGGGCGATCCCCATGCCGAGGCGATCAACTTCGGTCTGGCCGCTATCGGGTTGGGGGCGGCGATCCTCGGAGTGGTGATCGGCTGGCTCATCTATTACCCGGACGCCGAGACACAGCTGGAACGTGATTCTTTTGAGATTCCGGTTCTTTTCCCGCTGTTGCGAAAGAAGTACTACATCGACGACCTCGCCCTCGGAATCGTTGCAATAATCAAAGGTCCACTTGCTCGTTTTGTCGACTGGACCAACACCTACATCCTCGATCTCATCGTCAATGGCGTCGCCGGTCTGGTGAAGGGTGTCGGTGTGTTTGTCTACGACACCATTGACCAGCGCGGAGTAGATGGCGTGTTCAACGGTTTGTCGGCAGCGGTCGACGGTGCCGGATCGGTTGTCCGAAAGTGGCAATCCGGTCGGGTGCAGCAGTACGCGGCTGCCTTTGTGGCGGGCGCATTGATCCTCGTGGTCCTATTCGTGTTTGTGTTGATCTAGGAGAGGCTGAGAGCAATGGAATGGTTTGGAACCTGGGGTCTGACGTTGACCGTCTTCCTGCCCCTCCTTGGCGCCCTTCTGCTTGGGTTGATATCCAAGGAGAACGAGAACGCCCTGAAGAGAACGGGCCTGGCGGCGACGGCTCTGGCGTTCATCGCCTCGCTGGTCCTGATCGGCCAGTTCGACTTCTCCAGTAGTTCGTACAACACGTACCAATTCGAGGTCAGTGAGACCTGGATCGGGGCAATCAACGCCAACTACCACGTAGGCATCGACGGGATAAGCCTTCCTCTCCTGGTCCTGTCCACCTTCGTGATGGTCCTCGGCGTCATCTACTCATGGAACCACTGGGAAGAGCCCAAGAACCCCAAGGCCTTCCTGATCCTGATGATGATCCTGGCAACCGGCATGAACGGGACCTTTGTGGCTCTGGACCTGGTGCTGTTCTTCATCTTCTTTGAGATCGTCCTTCTCCCGATGTATTTCATGATCGGTATCTGGGGGGACAAGACGCCGAGAAAGGTTCCCGGCTTCGCCAAGGAGTTGGAGACCAGGCTCTACGCCGCGATCAAGTTCTTCCTGTTCACGCTTTTTGGATCGGCCTTCATGCTTCTGGGGTTCCTGGCCCTCTACTTCGAGTCCGGCAAGTTTGGTGAACGCACCTTCGACATTCCCCGCTTGACCGAATTGGGCACAAGCGGCGCCTTCACCGGCACATTCGCCTTTCTCGTTTTCGGCGCGATGTTCCTGGGCTTCGCCATCAAGGTGCCGATGTTTCCGTTCCACACCTGGCTTCCCGACGCCCACACCGCTGCCCCAACTGTGGCTTCGGTGCTGCTGGCGGCCATCCTCTTGAAGATGGGCGCATACGGTGTCATCCGGATCTCACTGCCGATCCTCCCGGATGAAGCGGTGACCTGGGCGCCGTTCATCGCCATTCTGGCGGTGATCGGGATCATCTACGGCTCGCTGGCGTGTCTTGCCCAACATGACTTGAAACGTCTGATCGCCTTTTCTTCGGTAGGTCACATGGGCTTTGTCATGTTGGGAATCTCCACGATGACCGACATCGGCATCAACGCAGCGATCATCGGCATGGTTGCCCACGGTCTGATCACCGGTCTCCTCTTTTTTATAGCCGGATCCATGCAACACCGGTATCACACAAGGGAGATGGCACGACTCGGCGGCAACATCAAGCTGATGCCGGTAATGGGTGGGATTTTCGCCTTCACCGCCATGGCATCGCTCGGGCTGCCCGGTCTCGCCGGTTTCTGGGGTGAGTTCATGTCCCTCGTTGGCGCCTACAACCCCCTCGCGGGTCTTCCGCTGGGCCTGTTCCGCTCGGCGATGGTCATCGGAGCGATAGGCACCGTACTCACCGCCGGCTACATGCTGTGGATGCTCCAGAGGGTGAATCTCGGCGAGCCCAGCGACGAGTGGGAGGGCCAGGAGTTCCATGACGTCGATCGATTCGAGCTTGCCGCCTGGGTGCCCATGATCGTCCTGATCGCGGTTATCGGGTTCTTCCCGAAGATCGTCTTCAACTCGACCACCGATGTTGTGACGTCGTTGGTGGACATGGCGTTCAGCCCTGATACGACGGCGTCAATCACGTCGCAGATAGGGGGATAGGAAGCGCACTTGACGTTCCAGATCGACTACCTCGCGCTCTCTCCGGAGCTGATCGTGGTGGCCACCATGGTGACGGTGCTGACCCTTGATCTGATACTGCCGCGGGCCAAGAAGTACTGGACCGCGACAGTTGCGGTTGCCGGAACGGCGCTCGCTCTGGTACCGCTTGCAGTCCTTGCTCTCGACGGTGAGGTTCGCTCGATGTTCGATGGGTCCTATGTGGTCGACGAGTTCGCCCTCGTTCTCAAGAGTCTGTTTCTGGTAGCCGCGTACATCGTTTTCCTGATGTCGCACAACTACATCGAGTCGGACCGCTACTACCAGGGCGAGTACTACTTCCTTCTGCTGGCTTCGGTGCTCGGCACGCTGGTGATGGCCTCGTCGCGGGACCTGATCACCCTCTTCATAGGGATCGAACTGGTGACCGGACCGCTCTACATGCTCTCCGGCTGGAGAAAGGGCGACGTCAAGTCGAATGAGGCATCGATGAAGTACTTCATCGTCGGTATCCTCTCCACAGCCATCCTTCTCTACGGCATGTCTTTCCTCTATGGCTTGACCGGCGAGATCACCTTCTCCGGACTGGCTGAGGCCACTGCCGGTATGGCCGACGAACCGGCGCTGATCATGGCGGTTCTCTTCATGATCGTCGGATTTGGATTCAAGGTCTCAGCGGTGCCTTTTCACTTCTGGGCTCCGGACACATACGAGGGTGCCCCGACTCCTATTACTGCGTACCTGTCGGTGAACTCGAAGGCTGCAGGTTTCGTCGCGATGTTGCTGGTGATGTACCTGGCGCTTCCCGGCGTAGCGGAGGTTTGGGCGCCGGCACTCTGGCTGCTCGCGGCGCTGTCCATGACCATCGCAAACCTTGCTGCTCTCCGGCAGACCAACATCGTCAGGCTGCTGGCCTACTCGTCGGTGGCTCAGGCAGGCTTCATGCTGGTGCCTTTCGCCGCCGCCGGTGTAGCCGGCGCTGATCTGAAGGAAGCCTTCGCGGCGACTGTCATCTATCTCGTGATCTACGCAGTGATGAACCTCGGTGCTTTCGCCGTGGTCATCGCGGGCGCACGGAAGACGCGATCGGGCGAGATATCGGCATGGTCCGGTCTGGCGGGGGTGGATCCGAAGCTCGGCGTTCTGGTTGCCGTCTTCTTTTTCAGTCTCGCCGGCATCCCCCCGCTGGCCGGCTGGTTCGCCAAGTTCGCCATGTTCCGCTCGGTGATGATCGCCGGCGGGACGGCCACGGTGGTCCTCGCCGTGATCGCTGCGGTCAATGCCGTGATTGCCCTTTACTACTACGCCAAGGTGGTCAAGAGTGTCTGGCTGGACGACCCGATCGGTGAGTTCGCCGATGATGTTGAGCCTGTTGGTTCGCTAGGCCTTGCTCTCGGTATCACGGTGGTCCTGACTGTGGTCATTGGATTCTTTCCCGCCTTTGCCACTTTCGCCGGTGAGGCCGCACGGGTGATCGCCAGCGGCGGTTAGGTGTGACAACCGGGGAGGTTGTCCCTGCGCCTGGCGCGCCTGGCCGCCGATTCGAGCAACGGCATTGATCAGCAGACTCCTAGCGCTTCACTTCGCTTCTTCTCAGCGCCCGGTATTCCCGATCAAGAAGTGACCACAACGAGTGGTCAACCCAGTTGCCCCTGATCAGCAACTCCTCACGAAGCACGCCTTCTCGGGTGAATCCGAGCTTGTCGGCCACTCGATCAGAGGCGTCGTTGCCGATCGCAATCCTGAGAACGGTCTTGTGATATCCGAGGGCGGCGAATCCTTCCTCGAGAACCCGATCGACGGCCTCTGTGCAGACTCCCCTGCTTGTCTCATCACTCCGTATCCAATAGCCGATCTCGGAGATCTTCCCCAGTTTGGACACAGTCCAAACTGAGATGTTTCCGATGTGTCGTTCCGGGTCGGTATTCAGTCGGATCGAGTAGTCCCAGGCGCGGTCTTCCTTCCATGCCTGGACCGATTCGCGGATGAAGGCGGTGGTGTCGCCGCTCGTGTAGTCCATACGAGCCCATGGCAACCACTGGTTCAGGTCTCCGAGGGACGCCCGGATGGCGTCGTCGAGAGTTGACGCATCCTTCCTAGTGAACCGCTGGAGGATCAGTCGATCGGTCTCGAGGTGGGCCCTGGGCACCCGGTCAGGATATCGAGGCACGTAGTCTTGACAACCACACATGTGGGACTCCATCAAACTCGTAGATAGTTATCCCGATCATGGCGATCGACCGATGGCGGCTGTTCTGGCTGCTCTCTACGAAGACGATGACGGGAAAGTGAGGGTCGTGCTCACGAAACGCCCGGACTCGATGCCAACTCATGGGGGTCATATCGCTTTTCCCGGTGGTAGCCCGGATCCGGCAGACAACGGGCCGGTCGACACCGCCCTGAGGGAGGCCTACGAGGAGGTTGGTATCGAGCCCTCCCAGGTGGAGGTACTCGGGTTTCTCCCGCCGATCGACACTGTCGAGTTCCCTCTTCTCGTCGTGCCGGTGGTTGGCCGCGTGTCCACGCCGTTGGGTTTGGTGCCGTCGGAGCGGGAGGTAGCAAAGGTCTACACGCCACTCCTTTCCGACCTGGCCGACGCTGACCGTTGGTGGTCGATTCCATGGAACGGCTGGGACGTTTGGTACTACGACCTCGAGGGCGACACGTTGTGGGGTGCCACAGCGCAGATGGTGCGTTTGATGGTCGGCCTCGACGAATAGGTGGATCGGCTTCGGCACATGAGGCCCTAGCAACCACCAGGTGATTCCTCATCTGGTCACGAGCCGCCAAAGCGTTATAGAATCCGCCGCTCGGGGTTATGGGTTCTTCACTCCTGCGGAAACGCTCGATAATTGGTGGTGCCCTCGTGGTCGTACTGGTCACGGGGGTAGCTGTCGCCTTTGCCGCGTCCACATGGGGTGAGGTGAAGCGGGTCACTATCGATCGACCAACGGACCCAGCAGCTGCTTCGGCAGACCCGGCCGACGATGGTGAGCCGGGTCAGAAGACCGAAAAGTCGGCAGGCGAGGCCGAGTTCGGATTGGTAGATCCCGATGACGGTCTCGACGTGTTTCTTCTGGTCGGCTCGGACTCGCGTGATGATCTCGATGACCTCGAGGGGTTTGGCGAGTTCTCGGGGAATCGTGCTGACGTTCTCATTGTCTTGTTGCGCACCCAGACCGAGGCTGCCCTGCTCTCCCTGCCAAGGGATTTGTGGGTCGCCGACCCATGTACCGGTGGTGAGGCCCGGATCAACGGCTTGCTCGAAGGCTGTGGCGAGAAGATGAATGGGCCGACCCTCCTGACCCTTGCCGTCGAGAGTCTGATCGGGGAGACGGTCGACCACTTTGCTTTGGTTGACCTCGCCGGTTTCCAAGGCGCCGTCGACGCAATCGGTGGTTATGAGATCTGTGTCGAACTTCCGGTCCGGGATATCCGAGCAAACCTCGAGCTACCCGCCGGATGCACGATGGCCTCCGGGGAACAGGCTCTCGCATGGCTGCGCTCCCGTCGCACCCAGGAGCTCACAGACGCCGGCTGGAGGACCATGCCCGGCGTGAGCGACCTTGTTCGCAACGACCGCCAAAGGGCATTCCTCATCGACGTGATGGCGAGCCTCGCCGACTTCTCGAGCCCGCAGGCGGTGACGGCGGCCGCCCGGGCCGTAGCCCCGTTTCTCACAGTCGACTCGGATCTCACCCTCATAGAGGCCGTCAGCATTGCATGGACCATGCGGGGCTTGAGCAGCGGATCCCTGATCGAACTCAGCGTGCCCGTCTATAGCTATACGACACAGCAGGGAGCCGCCGTGCTTCTGCCATCGATTCCGGTTGACGAGATCGTTGCCGGTTTCGTCGTTCCAGAGACGGCAGACTCGGCGACTCTGTTGACCGGCTAGGAGGGCATTGGCGAGCAGACGACACCCGGCTGTCGTAATGTCGCCGCCGGAGCCCTGACGCCTTTTCTGCGAGCGAGGACCTGACGTATGACTGACCAAAAACGAGTTTTCTCGGGCATGCAACCCACCGGTGACCCGCATGTAGGGAACGTGATCGGCGCCCTGAGCAACTGGGTTCGCATGCAGGACGAGTACGACACGATCTACTGCGTAGTCGACCTCCACGCGATGACCGCACCGTATGATCCGGCCAACCTCCGCAGGGAACGCGCCGATCTGGCCAAGATGATCCTGGCTGCCGGAGTGGATCCCGAGCGGTCTCTTCTCTACTACCAGTCTGAGGTGCCTCAGCATGTTGAACTGGCTTGGATCCTGAGCACTCTCACCGGTGTCGGGCATCTGGAGAGGATGACTCAGTTCAAAGAGAAGGCCGATATGGGGGGCCAGACCCTGGGGCTTTTGGCGTACCCGGTTCTTCAGGCCGCTGACATTCTGATACATAGGGTTCACGCCGTCCCTGTTGGCAATGATCAAGCTCAGCATTTGGAGCTGACTCGTGACCTGGCGGAGAGGTTCAACAGCCGTTTTGGCCACGTGTTCCCGATCCCCGAGAGGATCACCCCTGAAATCGGGGCGAGGGTCATGTCACTCGCCGACCCGACGTCGAAGATGTCGAAGTCGGACCCGAGCCTGAAGTCACGGATACTGCTTACCGACAGCACCGACCAGATCATGAAGAAGGTGAAGTCGGCTGTGACCGATACCGGAACCGAGGTGGCCTTTGACTGGGAGGACAAGCCGGGCATCTCGAATCTTTTGGAGATTTTCTCGTTCTTCAGCGACAGGTCAATCGATGACCTCGTTTCGGAGTACGGTGCCTCGGGCTACGGGGCTTTCAAGGTCGCTGTCGGCGAGGCTGTGGCCGAGGGCCTCAAACCGATCCGCGATGCATACGAAGGCATGTCCGATGCGGAGGTGGGTGAGGTCATGGCATCGAGTGCGACCAGGGCACGCGAAATGGCCGACGGGACGATGACATTTGTGCGCGAGAGCGTTGGTTTGGCCTAAGGGCCCACTGCCGGCGATAAGCAACAGAAGCATGCGCCACCAATGGGGGGTTGCAGCTACCTATAGATTGCACCTGTGATCGACCGCGAAGTGGTACGTCCTCATATTCCCAAGCCGAAGTTGAGAGGGTGGCTGCATGCGGTGATGTTTCCTCTCGCCGTTGTCGCCGGGATCGTGCTTGTCGCGCGGGCGGAAACCCGCGATGCAGGCATCGCGGCCGTCATATTCGCGACAACTGCTGTCCTCCTGTTCGGTTCCAGCGCCCTACTTCATCGCGGCTCGTGGACTCCCCGCGTCAAGGGACTGCTGCGACGGATGGACCACTCGAATATCTACCTGATCATTGCCGGTACTTACACGCCGTTCGCGGTTCTCTCTCTTCCGCCGAGTAAGGGTCGGAGTTTGCTGCTGATCGTGTGGATCGGCGCGCTGGCCGGCGTGATATTCAGGGTCTTCTGGATCGGCGCACCTCGATGGTTGTACACATCGGTGTACGTGGTCATCGGGTGGGTGGCGATCTTCTTTCTACCTGACTTGATAGCCGGCGCTGGCCTCACCGTGGTCGTGCTGATAGCGGTCGGTGGAGTGTTGTACAGCGTTGGGGCGGTGATCTACGGTCTGAAGCGCCCGAACCCTTCTCCACGCTGGTTCGGATTCCATGAGGTGTTCCACTCCTTGACCATTGCCGCCTTCACCGTGCACTACGTGGCGGTGTCGATCGTCATCTACTCGTAGCGCGACGCTCGTTACGATTTGATTTGCGTCAGATCGACCGAGGCCGTCTGTTCCACGGTCACATACGCCTGGGAATTGGTCTCTCGTATCAGCCGCAAGATGCTCGAGACTCTCTTGCGGGGGACAACACAAAAGGTGATTCTCACCTCACCGTCTCGACCGTCAGCATTGATGACGGTGACGGCTATCCCCTCTTTACGCAGTCTGTCCGCTACAGGGGTGGACTCCACCGGGGCGATGACCCGAACCATCGATTGACCCAGCGCCAGCCACTCTTCCACGATCGAGCCTGTGTATGTGCCTGCGGCAAACCCTGCGGCGAAGGCGACCATTCGTAGAGGGTCATCGAGTCCGTCGAGAACCCTGACCACAACAAGGACCCAGATCAGTGACTCGAAGAAGCCGAGCAGGGTGGCTGGTCCCCGTCGGCCCCGCCCGAGCAGGACGATCCTGACGGTGGACATTCCGACGCTGATCAGGCGGAGCAAGAAGATGAAAAGAAGGTCGAGGACGACGTCCATGCCATCAACGTTAGGAATTTCGCCAGCGACTACCGATGACATTCGATCCCTAGTTTTGAAGCGCGGTCAGCCGTTGGTGTGCTCGTCGAGCCATACCTCGAGGATGGTTCTCTCCTCGTCTGTCATGCTGGTGACGTTGGCGAGAGGCATTGTTTCCGTGTCGACCGCCATGGCTCTTATGAGCGCGGCCTGGTTGACCATCTGATCAGAGGTGTCAAAGACGATGTCCTTGGGAGGGACCCGAAAACCGGCCTGTGTAGGCGTGTCTGAATGGCATGGTGTGCAACGGGTATGAACAATGTCGACACCTTCCTGAAAAGTGACCGTTTCGGTCCCAACAACGGGACGGTTCGATGATGGGACGGTCACAAGGGCGAGGACGATCATGCCGAGAGCCGCGGCGGGCATCAACCACACATTGTCATGACCCTGCCCTCTCAGGTTGTACCAGTGTCGGATGGTGGCGCCGACCACAATCAGCCCTCCGAGGACAGCCCAACTCCGCTCATGT
>Ga0209987_10001981_pt1 | contig 11269 bp, 9 predicted proteins | sample N074metaG_FD_182134 | JGI IMG/M metagenome (GOLD analysis project Ga0209987, IMG submission 182134) | Deep subsurface microbial communities from Kermadec Trench to uncover new lineages of life (NeLLi) - N074 metaG (SPAdes) (version 2) | ecosystem: Environmental > Aquatic > Marine > Ocean trench... | reverse complement strand
AGGAAAACCACTTTCCACGAACCCGGGTAATTCCTTCGCTAATGTCCAATAAGGCGCTGAGCGCGGTTCCGCCAAGAAGAATTATGACCTTTGGGCTTACCAATTCAATATGGCGCTTGATAAAAGGAAGGCACAGAGTTTGTTCAACCGGGGTTGGCTTGCGGTTACCTGGCGGCCGCCAGGGCAGGATATTGGAAATGTAATAATCCTTGTCCTTTTCCCTGCCAATGGCGGCCATCATAGTATCCAAAAGGTGGCCTGAAGCGCCGACAAAAGGTTTGCCCTGGCGATCTTCTTCGGCACCGGGGGCTTCGCCGATCAGCATCAGGCCAGAGGCCACCTCGCCGCGTGAAAAAACTGTATTCATGGCAGTCTTTTTCAAGGAACAACCATCAAAACCTTCAATGGCGGCTTTTAATTCGCCCAGGGTTTTCGCGGCCTTTGCCAGTTTCTCAGCCGAAATTTCTGCTTCTGGTGGCGTTTGAGTCAAGGATTGGGCAATAGGTTGGACGGGTTTTTTTTGTTTTTCCGGCAACGCCTGCCGGGGCTCTGCGCTTTCTTTCTCCTTGAGCAGGAACCTGTTGACCGGTTTGTCCAGGACCGCCTCATTGGCACCACTTTCGACCTGCCAGGCAAGGTTCGATAAGTCATCATTAGCGCCGGGATCGGGAAGGGTCATGTTTGCTCCGCGGTTTTGTAAAAATTTACTGTCTTTCCCTTAACAAAAGGGGTCGGTAAAGTCATATACTATTCGCAGGAATGGTATCGGTCCACATTGATTGACCGGCTTGTCACTTTGTGGGCATAAGTTTAGGCCGAAATATGGCCGGGAACCTTGAATAAGGAATTTAAATGGACCGCGAGGTGATGGAATTTGATGTCGTAATTGTTGGCGGCGGGCCCGCGGGGCTCAGCGCTGCAATCCGCCTCAAGCAATTGGCGGCAGAAAACAATTCCGAAATCTCTGTCAGTGTCCTGGAAAAAGGGGCCGAGATTGGTGCCCATATCCTGTCCGGAGCGGTTATTGATCCAAAGGCGCTTTATGAATTGTTCCCCGATTATAAAGACCGGGGGGCGCCGCTCACCACCCCGGTCAGTGAAAACCACCACTGGTTTTTAAGTGAAAAAAGCAAAACTGCGTTTCCCCATTTTTTGATGCCCCCCCTGATGAGCAACAAGGGAGCCTACACCTTATCACTGGGCAATTTCTGCCGTTGGCTGGCGGAACAGGCTGAGGCGCTGGGGGTTGAGATTTATCCGGGGTTTGCCGGGGCCGAGGTTCTTTACGATAAAAGTGGCGGGGTCAAAGGGGTCGCCATGGGCGACATGGGGGTCGCCAAAGATGGCAGCCATAAGGAAGGCTTTATGCGGGGGCTGGCGCTTTTGGCCAAATATACCTTGTTTGCTGAAGGGGTGCGCGGGTCGCTCAGCAAATCACTGATTGAAAAATTTTCCCTCGATAAGGGATGTGAGCCACAAACCTATGGCCTCGGTCTCAAGGAACTATGGGATGTGCCTAAGGAAAGCCACACCCCTGGCAAGGTTATCCATACCCAGGGGTGGCCGCTTGACAATGAAACCACTGGCGGTGGATTTATTTATTTTCAGGAAAATAACCAGGTCTCGATCGGATTTGTGGTGGCGCTGGATTACGCAAACCCCTATTTGTCCCCATTCCATGAATTCCAACGATACAAAAACCACCCCGCGATCCGGCCCATCCTCGAAGGCGGACGGCGTGTTTCTTCCGGCGCCCGCGCCATTAACGAGGGCGGCCTGCAGTCGATCCCCAAGCTGGTATTCCCTGGCGGTGCCTTGATAGGTTGTTCCGCGGGTTTTGTTAACGTGCCTCGTATCAAGGGCAGCCACAATGCCATGAAGACCGGGATGCTGGGGGCTGAAGCAGCCTATTGGGCAATTGCCGAAGGCCGCCGCGGCGATGAGCTTACCAGCTATCCCAAGGCCTTTAAAGCCTCGTGGGCCTATACCGACCTGAAGAAAGTGCGCAATGTGCGCCCGGCCCTGAACAAGTTCGGTGCCAGGTTTGGCACTCTCTATGGCGGACTGGATATGTGGTTAAATTCGCTTGGCCTTGGTTTTTTGTTGCCGTGGACGTTTGCTCACCAAAAAGACCATGAAGCCACCAAAAAAGCGGCCGAATGCAAACCAATTGACTATCCCAAACCCGATGGGGTGATCAGCTTTGATCGGCTGTCTTCGGTGTTTATTTCCAATACCAACCATGAAGCAGATCAACCTAATCATTTGCACCTAAAAGATCCCAAGGTTGCCATAGATATTAATTTGAAGGATTACGCAGCGCCTGAGCAACGCTATTGTCCGGCCGGAGTTTATGAAATTATCGACGATGGCAAAGCTGGCCCGCGGCTTCAAATTAATGCCCAAAACTGCGTCCATTGTAAAACCTGTGATATAAAAGATATGACGCAGAATATTAACTGGACCGTGCCCGAAGGCGGCGGCGGCCCGAATTATCCAAATATGTAAAGCAATGAATAAATGAAACAACTTTTTGGCGAACGCTTCAGATCGGCCAACCTGGTTTTTTGCCTCCTGTTTTTGGCCGGGTGTCAAACCACTTCACCGCTTGATTCCGAAAAAGACAGCGAGCTGTCCAATTATTTGTTGGCCATTTATGCCGGCGCCCAAGGCGACCGCGCCCGGGCAAGCGAGTCTTATTTGAAGGTTTTAAAAAACAATCCACAAAATAACAGGCTGTTGGAAGAAGCATTTTCCTTTTTTCTTTATAATGGGGAATATGAGAACGCCCTCAAGGTTGGCCGGGATTTTTATACGGTTAAGCCCGCAAACACCCCGGTTGCTATGCTGCTCAGCCTGGAAGCGTTTAAGGCAGGGGAAATTACGGCCATGGAAGGGTACCTTTCCCAGGTAAAGGGATTTGGCTTCGATAATCTGATGGCGCCCTTGATGAAAGCCTGGGCGGCGGCCAGAAACGATAATACCCAGACGGCCCTGGCTGCCCTTGAGCCATTGCTGGAGACTGCCCCGTTCGAGCCCTTTTATGCTGAACACCGGGCGTTCATTCTGGATTATTCCGGGTGGGGGGCTGCGGCCGAAGTTGCTTATTCCGCGCTTGTTAACCGCAAAGAAATAACTTCCCTGCAGCCGGTTTTAAGTTTTGGATCCTTCCTGGCGCGCCGCAATAGGGACGATGAAGCCCTGGCGCTTTATCAAAAATTTCAAGACCTTTTTCCTGATAACCTCCAGATTGAGGGCGCGATTAAACGTCTTCAAGCAGGTAAAGTGCCATCTCGTGGTGTCAGGGACCCTGACCGGGCGATGGCGCTCGGTTTCTTGCGTACCGGGGTTGAATTGGGTCGCGACCGGGCATTCTTGCCGGCAATCGTTTATACCCGGTTCGCGCTTTACCTCGACCCCGGCCTAGACGAAGCCTACCTTTTCCTGGGTAATTTATTATCCAACGAGACCCACCCGGGACTTGCGCTGGATGCTTTTTCCAGCGTCGCCCCTGATGGTCCGTTTTCTGAAACGGCACTCCTCAGGAAGGCATTCGTCTTAAACGCCCATGACCAGTGGCCACAGGCAATTACGCTGGTTGAAAATTATCTGACCCAAAATCCTGGCAGCGAAAATGCCCTGATGGCTTTGGGTGATCTTTACCGCACCCGGGAAGAATATCTAAAAGCATTGGCCTATTATCAACGGGTGAGCACGCTTAAAGGTGAACTTGGGCCCAACGACTGGTTTTTGCTTTTTGCTCGCGCCATTTCCTATGAGCGTCTGGATCGCTGGGAAGAGGCTGAGGCGGATTTCCTGAAGGCGCTGGAGTTCCATCCCGAAGATCCGGATATTATGAATTACCTCGGATATTCCTGGATAGACCGGGGCCTCCGGCTGAACGAGGGCCGCGACCTGATCGAACGGGCCGTCAAACAACGCCCCACCAGCGGGTTTATTGTCGACAGCTTGGGCTGGGCCCAGTATTTGCTTGGCGAATACAAGGAAGCTGTTGAAACGCTTGAACGGGCGGTTACCCTTGAGCCCTCTGATCCCACCCTGAATGACCATTTGGGCGATGCCTATTGGAAGGTTGGCCGCGAACGCGAAGCCCGGTTTCAATGGGACCATGCCCTGGGGTTGGATCCAGCCCCGGAGGACCAGCGTAAAATCGAAGCCAAAATTGCCTATGGTTTTAACCTGGCAGAAGCGTTGCGGGACCGGAAATGACAAAAAAACCAGAGGTCTCGCCAACCCAGCCTGTCGCGAGAGATATTACCGTTTTGGCCCCGGCTAAAGTTAACCTATTCCTGCACATTATCGGCCGCCGTGATGACGGGTACCACCTGTTGGAAAGCCTGTTGGCCTTTGCTGATTTTGGCGACTGCATCACCGTTCGAAAGGCTCCTGAAATTGGTTTTTCAGTCACCGGCCCGTTTGCCCATATTTGCCGCAAGGCCGGGTGCGATGGCGAAAAAAATATTGTCGTCAAAGCCGCAAGAATGTTGCAAAAATTAACCGGGGTCACCAGCGGGGCAGAGATCATATTGGAGAAAAACATCCCACTTTCGGCGGGCCTTGGTGGCGGATCTTCCGATGCCGCAGCGGCCCTGAAGGCCCTTCAGATTTTATGGCAGGTTGAACCCGAAGAAGAAGCCTTGTTTGCTCTTGCCCTTGATTTGGGCGCCGATGTCCCGGCCTGCCTGATTGGTGAGCCATCTTTTGTCACCGGCATTGGCGACCATATTACCCCCCTGAACAGGTTTGATGACCTTGCCTGCGTTCTAATTAACCCGCTGAAGCCGCTGTCGACCCAAGCTGTTTTCCGAACTTTTGCCCGGACCGAACGGCCGTTCTCGGACTCATTGGCGCTTACGCCTGATTTGCTGGAAGATCTGCCCACACTTTTGAAAGGCAGCCATAATGATTTGCAAGGACCGGCGCTGGGTATTTGTGATGAGGTTGGCGATATCCTTGGCGCGTTGCAGGGGGCAGAGGGCGCTTATCTGGTACGCATGTCGGGCTCTGGCGCCACTTGTATAGGGCTGTTCGAGACCTCAGAAAAAGCAGACGATGGCGCCCGGGCCCTGGCCAAGGCCCACCCCGAATGGTGGGTCAAGGCCTGCGGGCTTTCGGCCAATACCCAGTTCCTTGTCCATGCCTAATAGTTAGCCCTTTACAGAAAAATGGACGTGTGCTTTATGATCTCAAGTTTCCTTCAGATGGGGCGTAGCCAAGTGGTAAGGCAACGGGTTTTGATCCCGTGATTCGCAGGTTCGATCCCTGCCGCCCCAGCCAGTTTTCAAAAAAAATAAAATTTAATTGTCTTTTTGATCCCATTTTGCCTGCAAGTCTGCCCACACCACTTCGGCGGCCTCAACTTTTTTGGTCTGAATACCCATTTGTTTTTGCAGGGTTATCAACCGGGCCGGGTTATCCTTATACAATTCTGGATCTGCCAACTGGACGTTCAGCTTTTTAATCTCAAAATTCAGGAGATCAATCCGGGCCTCGGCCCCACTCAATTTCTTTTTCAGGTCGGCGTGAGCCTTTCTTTTTTCCGCAGCTTCGCGGCGCCGTTCTTTCTTGTTTGGTTTACCTTTTTTGGTTAATTTCTTTGTCGCCAAAGATCCGGTTTTCCGCTTCAGTAGGAAAGAGCGGTAATCCTCAAGGTCGCCCTCGAACGTTTGAATAGTCCCGCCATCCACCAACCACAACTGGTCCGCGGTCAGCTCAAGAATATGAAAATCATGGCTGACAATCACGACCGCACCGGGAAACGCATTGATGGCCTGGATCAAGGCTTGGCGATTATCGACATCAAGGTGGTTGGTTGGCTCATCAAGAAGCAAAATGTGAGGCGCATCACTGGTCATCAGGGCAAACAGCAGCCGGGCTTTTTCACCCCCGGACAGATTACCGACCTTGGTTTCACCGCGTTCCTGGGAAAAGCCGTAACGGCCAAGATGGCGCCGAAGCTTTTCCTCGGGGTCTTTAGGGCGTTTACGGCCAAGCTCGATAATTGGCGTAGCCCCGAGATCCAGTTCATCGGCCTGGTTCTGGGCGAAATAGCCAATCCTTAATTTATTGGATTTGTTAACGGTGCCTTCAAGCGGCGCCAAACGCCCAGCCAAAAGTTTTATCAGGGTTGATTTGCCGTGGCCATTGGCGCCCAACAAGGCAATCCGGTCTTCGCTGCCGATGTAGGGTGAAAGTTTGGTCAATACCGCCTTGCCATCGTAGCCGACGGCAACCCCATCCATACTGTAAAGCGGTGGCGGCAGATGGCCGGGATCGGGAAAATCAAAATGCGCCGACCCGCCTTCGCGGTCCTCGGGGATAGGCTCCATTTTGGCCAGCATTTTAATGCGCGACTGGGCCTGCTTGGCTTTGCTTGCCTTGTAGCGGAAGCGGTCGACAAATTTTTGAATATGGGCGCGCTGGGCATCCTGTTTGGTGCGTTGCTTTGCTTGCAGGTCAAGGCGCATACGCCGGGTCGCTTCAAACCGGTCATAACCGCCCTGGTAGAGCGTTAATTTACGATGCTCGAGGTGCAAAATTTCCCCGACAACCCGGTTGAGCAAGTCACGGTCGTGGCTGATTAAAATAAGAGTTCCCTGATATTTGCTTAAATAGTCCTCAAGCCAAAGGGCGGCCTCAAGGTCGAGGTGATTGGTCGGTTCATCAAGAAGCAAAAGATCAGGCTGGGTAAACAACAGTGATGCCAAGGCGACGCGCATGCGCCAGCCGCCGGAAAAACTGTCGCAAGGCTGCATCTGGTCATCTTCGCTAAACCCCAGCCCGGCCAAAATTCGCGCAGCGCGGGAATGGGCCGAATAGGCGCCTTTATCCAAAAGTTTCTCATGGATTTCAGCAATTTTTTCCGGGTCGGTTTCAACCTCCGCCGCAGCGGTCAGCGCAGCCAGCTCTTTATCGGAAGCAATAACAATTTCCAGAAGGTTTTGTGTCCCGCTGGGCAAATCCTGGCTGGTTTGACCAATCTGCCAGCGGGCAGGGACATGAATGGTGCCGTCATCGGCCTCAAGGTCGCCGGCAATCAGGCGGAACAATGTGGTTTTGCCAACCCCGTTACGGCCAATAAACCCGACCCGGTGGCCGGGATTGATAATCACCTTGGCTTGGTCCAATAAAATCCGTGGGCCGATACGGTAGGTCAAATTTTCAATGCGTAACATGCCCGCGGGTCTATCATGGCTCACCCCGGTGGTGAACCGAAATAAGTCCAAAACTATTTTTCAGAAACTTTTAACCTTTTTAGAGCAGGCCCTTCTCATTCGAAACCCAGAATGAGTTTTAAATTTTTTTGAATTAAAAGAGTTTCCTCATATTTTTCGCCGCCAAAGCTGAACGCCTACGGCGACGCTCCAACTCGCTTGAACCATAACGACCAAGGCCATGCCATGTACGGTTAAAACAAGAAAACCAAACAAAATGGCTATCGCGGGGGCCGCCGCAACCGGAACTCCCAAAATGCCAATTACCCGGGTAACACCACTCTTTTGAAGTAAAGACAAAGACCAGAAAAAGATCGCCACTGAACTTGCTATCACCCCGAATTGAGCAAGTGTTTGATTTATACTCGAATACATAAAAAATGCAGTTCGTAAGCTTTCCAAGTCGCCGATCGGGTTGTCCAAATATCCAATCGCCAGGTCCGGAAACAGAAAACCACTTGGAATGACTGCCCCGACCATTGCCATAGTCCCCATGACATAAGCAACGAATCCGGCGAGGGGGAGTGATTTATACAAACCTAAACGGGCTGAAAAGCCGGCAAAGCCGAATGTTTGTACACCAAGTATTGCAATCATACCCCCATGTACGATTTTAGAAACAAACGCCTCATTTGCTAATTCTTCCAGTGCTCCACTCGTAGTCCCTGCCGATATGGAAGGATGATACGACATAAGAACAATCGAAATAATTGCGCCCAACGCAATGCTGGCGCCGCTAATCATCGGGTTTGGGGTCATGGTGGACGAGTCTTGTGTTATTTTTGACATTACGGATTTACCTCCTCAGATTTAGGTAACTATTATAGCGACAACCAAGAGGAGTAGACGGAATTTTTGCGGTTTATGTCCGAAATTGGACAAACAAGAGTAATTGTCTTTGACTGAATTTAACCAAAAAGCCATACTCGAATAATGGAAAAAAACAGTCAAGATAGGCGGGTTGTCAGAACACAAAAGGCTATTGTGGAGGCTTTTAATGGGCTGGTGTTAACGCGAAACTACGAAGATATTAAAATAAACGATATTGCCGCCCTCGCAAATGTAGGACGCTCAACATTCTACGAACATTTCAAAAATAAAGACGATCTTTTGGCAAGGAGCATTAGTGGACTGTTTTCAATTCTGGCCAATTCAATAAGTAAAGACCAGAACACAGCAGAAATTGAATTCCTATTGAAACATTTTTGGGAGAATCGGCGGTTGGGCCGGGCCCTTCTGACTGGAACGGCGCGGCGGGGGCTTGTGAGATTCCTTGCGCGGCTCATTGAGGAGAAAATTTTTGAACAAGAACCGAAACCTAACAATCAATTTCGAATTCCCATAAAATTACTTGCGGTACAATTAGCCGAAGGAAATTTGGCGCTTATTTCTTCATGGTTGACAGGCGAGGCCCCCTCCGATTCGAACTCACTAGCCTGTGCAATTAAAGATTCATCTCAGGCATATTTGGAGGCGCTCCGAATAAAAACCCCAAAAATTACGGTACCGAAATAAAGTCGACCTCTTATTTAGAATTTATGTATTTTGGCCCGGCAAAGCCGCCTCTATCAAAACCTTGGCGGCGGCCTTGGCATCGGCTGCCACCCCTGATTTTCCAAGGATAAAAGCGGTGACGGTTTCCCCTTCGGTCAGCATGAAAAGTTGCCGAGCGAGAAGTTTTGGGTTTTTGGCGCCGGCTTCCCCAGCCAGGCCTTGAATAAAAGCCAGAACCTTGCGCTTGTGTTCGGCCGAAGCAACATGGATGGGATGTTCAGGGCTTTGGTATTCGGATGTCGCCTTGATAAACATGCAGCTATAAAAATCGCGCCCCTCAATCCAATCTGCCAGAGCATCAAAAACCCCCAGCAATCGCCCCTTGGGTGTTTTTGCCCCCTCTTCAACCTGGCGGGTAAAGCTACTTAAGAATTCATCATCGCGCAACCGGAGGGCCGCCAGGATCAAATCCTCCTTTGAGCGAAAGTGCTTGTACATGGTCATTTTTGAGACACCGGTTTCCTTGGCCAACTTATCCATTCCGGTGGCATTAAAGCCCTCTCGGTAAAAAACATTCATGGCGCCTCTGACCAGGATATCGCGTTTGGATGCTGACACTTGAGTTTTCCTTTTTCATTATTAATATACTGATCAGTAAATATAAGATGATTATTTTTTAAGTCAACAAAAATATTATAATGCATTGTTTTATTTAGTAAAATAATAAATATTGTGTTATTTTTTATTTTTTTTATCAAAAATACCTTGACAAAGGCTTACCGAAAAGTATATGTAAGTATACCGATCAGTAAATGATTGCGTAAACAAAGATATAAAAGGGAAAAAAATGTTAAACAAAACCAGAAATTTCTTAAAAGCCACCACCGCAATCCTTTTAAGTGGGGCAATTATGGCCGGGGCGATGACCGCCTCAGCCCAAACCCCTGAAAATGATGTGACACCGCTGGCCGCCGTCCAAACCTTGCATAAAACCATCGAGATTGATGGCCTGAATATTTTTTACCGTGAAGCCGGCCCCAAGGATGCCCCGGTGATCCTGCTTCTTCACGGGTTCCCAACTTCTTCGCAAATGTTTGCCCAGCTGATGGAAGACCTCGGTGATGAATACCATCTGATTGCCCCCGATTATCCGGGCTTTGGTAACTCTTCGATGCCAACGGTAGATGAGTTCGATTACACTTTTGATAACCTGGCAACCGTTGTAGACAAATTTATTGCGGCGATGGGCCTTGACCGGTATGCCCTTTATGTCATGGATTACGGCGCCCCGGTCGGCTTTCGCATCGCCACCAGGCATCCGGAGAAGGTTACAGCCCTGATTGTTCAAAACGGCAATGCCTATGTTGAAGGCCTTCGTGAGTTCTGGGACCCGATCCGGGCTTATTGGGCGGAACGGTCAGACGAAAATGCAGAACCCCTTAGAGGCTTCTTTAAGGTTGGCGTTACCGAGTGGCAATACACCCACGGCACCCGGAATGCTGAGGTTATTGACCCCGATAATTGGATTACCGACCAATATTTCCTGGATCGTCCGGGTAACAACGAAATCCAGCTGGCGCTTTTTTACAGCTACGGCTCAAACCCGCCGCTTTATCCCGAATGGCAGGAATATTTTCGCACCTACCAGCCGCCGACCCTGGTGGTCTGGGGCAAGAACGACTACATCTTCCCAGCGGACGGCGCCCATCCCTACAAGCGCGATTTGACCAACATTGAATTTCATCTTCTCGATACTGGGCACTTTGCCCTTGAAGAAGACGGTGATGTGATTGCATCAGAGATCCGTGATTTCATGGCCCGTCTGGAACAATAAAACTTCATGGCCGGTGGCTTCCTCCCCCTCACTCTCTGAAGCCACCGGCCTTTTTTGGAGGATAAAATGATGCAAAAACCAATTAGCGATATTGCTTTCACGCCCGCAGTCAAAGCCTGGCAAATAGATAAAGGGTCGCGAGCCGGCTATGAACGCATGGAAGAAAAGGGTGGTTGGCGCGATACTATTGATGAAAATCTTGCCGGTTACATCGCCGAACGCAATTCCTTTTATCTGGGGACCGCCAGCGACGATGGCCAGCCCTATATCCAGCACCGTGGCGGCAAAAAAGGTTTTTTGAAGGTTTTGGATAAAAAAACCCTGGCATTTGCTGATTTCAGCGGCAATCGCCAATACATTTCTGCCGGAAACCTGTCTGAAAACCGCAAGGCCTATATTTTTCTGATGGATTATGCCAACCGGCGGCGCATAAAAATCTGGGGTACCGCTAAGACCATTGAAAATGACCCGGAGCTTCTGAAGAAAGTATTCGATAGCGATTACAAGGCGCGGCCTGAACGGGTTATAGTTTTTAAAATCACCGCCTGGGACGTCAATTGCCCCCAGCACATTCCGGTCAAATTCGATCAGGAAGAGGTTGAAGACCTGCTTGAGCCTTTCAAAGCCCGCATTGCGGAACTGGAGGCAGAAGTGAAAAAATTGAAAATATGATTTCACCTTTCTTTTTAATATTTGAACCATCAAT
>Ga0209987_10001980_pt1 | contig 11275 bp, 18 predicted proteins | sample N074metaG_FD_182134 | JGI IMG/M metagenome (GOLD analysis project Ga0209987, IMG submission 182134) | Deep subsurface microbial communities from Kermadec Trench to uncover new lineages of life (NeLLi) - N074 metaG (SPAdes) (version 2) | ecosystem: Environmental > Aquatic > Marine > Ocean trench... | reverse complement strand
TGCCCTTGGGCCCCTTGACCTCGACGGTCTGCCCGGAGACCGCGGCGGTGACGCCGCTGGGCAACTCTACTGGCCGTTTTCCGATACGAGACATGCGATTTCCCTCCTCAGAACACGGTGCAGAGCACTTCGCCGCCGACATTCTCGACCCGCGCGCGGGCGTCCGACATGACGCCTTTCGAGGTCGAGACGATCGAGACGCCGAGGCCGTTGCGGACCTGGGGCACTTGCTTGACCGAGACGTAGACGCGCCGGCCCGGCTTCGAGATGCGCTTCAGTTCGCGGATCACCGGATCGCCGTCGAAATACTTCAGAGAGATCTCGAATTCCGGCCTGCCGGCGGCATCGTCCGCGGCCTCGTAGCCGCGGATGTAGCCCTCCGCGGCCAGCACATCCAGCACCCAGCCGCGCAGTTTCGATGCCGGGGTCTTCACGGTCGACTTGGACCGCATCTGCGCATTGCGGATGCGGGTCAGCATATCGCCGAGAGGGTCGTTCAATACCATTGGGTTCTCCTCACCAGCTCGACTTGACCATGCCCGGGATCTCGCCATGAGAGGCGAGGTCGCGCAGGGCAATACGGCTCATCTTGAGCTTGCGGTAGTAAGATCTGGGACGTCCCGTGATCAGGCAGCGGTTGTGCAGCCGGGTCGGCGACGAGTTGCGCGGCAGCTTCGCCAGTTTCAGGCGGGCCTTGAAGCGCTCCTCCATGGGGAGGTCTTCGTCTATGGCGATCGCTTTCAGTTTGGCGCGCTTTTCGGCGTATTTCGCCACCAGGAGCTGACGCTTCTTCTCGCGCTCGATCATGCTTACCTTGGCCATGTCCGGTTCCTCCCGATCAGTTCGTGAAGGGCATGTTGAAACGCTTCAACAGTGCCTTCGCTTCGGCATCGGTGGACGCCGTGGTGCAGATAATGATGTCCATGCCCCGGATCTCGTCGACCTGGTCGTAGTCGACCTCCGGGAACACGATTTGCTCCTTGATGCCCATGGCGAAGTTGCCGCGGCCGTCGAGGTTCTTGCCCCGGATGCCGCGGAAGTCGCGCACCCGCGGCAGGGCGATCATCACCAGCCGGTCCAGGAAGTCGTACATCCGTGCGCCCCGCAGGGTGACCTTGACGCCGATCGGCATGCCGTCGCGCAGCTTGAAGGTGGCGATCGACTTCTTGGCCTTGTTGATGACCGGCTTCTGGCCGGCGATCATCATCAGGTCGTCATGGGCCGACTTGATCTTCTTGGTGTCGGCCACTGCGTCGCCGACCCCCATGTTCAGCACGATCTTGTCGAGCCGGGGGATCTGCATGTCGTTGGTGTAGCCGAACTCTTCCTTGAGCGCGGGGCGGATTTCGGTGTCGTAGAGCGTCTTCAGACGCGGGACGTAAGCGGAGCCGTCAGACATCGATGACCTCCCCCGATTTCTTGGCGAAACGCACCTTGGTTCCGTCCTCCAGGAACTTGAACCCGACCCGGGTCGGGCCGCCGTCCTTGGGGTCGACAAGCGCGATGTTGGACAGGTTGATCGGCATCTCTTTGGGAACCCGGCCGCCCTGATCGGACTGGGTCTGGCGGGTATGCCGGATCACCATGTTGATGCCGGAGACCACGGCGCGGCCATCGGACGGCATCACCCGGGTGATGTCGCCTTCCTTGCCCTTGTCGCGGCCGGAGAGCACGACGACATGGTCGCCCTTCTTCAGCTTGGCGGCCATTACAACACCTCCGGGGCGAGCGAGATGATCTTCATGAAGTTCTTGGCCCGCAGCTCGCGAACCACCGGGCCGAAGATACGGGTGCCGAGCGGCTCCAGGTTGTTCGACAGGATCACGGCGGCACTGCGGTCGAAGCGGATCGTGGTGCCGTCCTCGCGGTGCACTTCCTTGGCGGTGCGCACGACGACGGCCTTGCGCACGTCGCCCTTCTTCACCCGGCCGCGCGGGATCGCTTCCTTCACCGAGACGACGATGATGTCGCCGACGCCCGCATATCTGCGCTTGGCGCCGCCGAGCACCTTGATGCACTGCACCCGACGGGCGCCGGAGTTGTCGGCGACGTCAAGATTGGACTGCATCTGGATCATGGCGGTTCTCCCGACCTTGGCCCATTACCCCGCCATCAGTTCCTGGGGGTTCGGGCCTGGTTTCGACAAACCGGGGGTCGTGTCAGGTCACTCGGCCTGGGTCACGACCTCCCAGCGTTTGGATTTCGAGCGCGGGGCGCATTCCTGGATGCGCACCGTGTCGCCGGCCTTGCACGCGTTCTCTGCGTCATGGGCGCGGTATTTCTTCGTGCTCCGCACGGTCTTTTTCATCACCGCGTGGGTGTAGCGGCGCTCGACCAGAACCGTGATGGTCTGATCGTTCTTGTCGCTGACGACGGTGCCGGTAAGGATTCGCTTAGGCATGTCTTCTCACTTCACTCGGACGTGGCGGCCGCGCGGGCCTTCTCGTTCAGAATCGTCTTCACACGCGCCGCACCGCGGCGCACGTCGCGCTTGCGCGCGGTGTTCTCAAGCTGGCCGGTCGCGGCCTGGAAACGGAGGTTGAACGCCTCCTTCTTCAGGCTCTCCAGATCCTCGCGGAGCTGGTCCGGTGTCTTGTCGCGCAGCTCTGCTGCTTTCATTGCGACATCCCTTCCTGACAGATATGCCGCCGGGCGCTCCCGGCCGCATCATTCATCAAAAACCGCCGGGCCCTGCACCTGGCGCGGTGTCCACCCTGACCCTGTCAGGCTGGACGCTCCATCCCGCTACATTCGAGCAATTTCCGAGTCGCCGAATGAACCCATTCGGCTCGAAATTGCTCTAGCGGGCGCAGGCCCCTGCCATTACCAGTCCTCGCGGACGACGATCCGGCACTTGACCGACATTTTCATGGCGGCGAGGCGGAGGGCCTCCCTTGCCACAGGTTCGGTCACGCCGTCAATCTCAAACATGATCCGTCCGGGCTTTACCTTGGCCGCCCAGTATTCCGGCGAGCCCTTGCCCTTGCCCATACGGACCTCGATCGGTTTCTTGCTGATCGGCACGTCCGGGAAGATGCGGATCCACACCCGGCCCTGACGCTTCATGTGACGGGTCATGGCACGGCGCGCCGCCTCGATCTGGCGGGCGTTGATCCGGTCCGGCTCGAGCGCCTTGAGACCGTAGGCTCCGAAGTTCAGCTCCGAGCCGCCCTTGGCCTCGCCATGGATGCGGCCCTTGTGCTGCTTGCGGAATTTGGTTCGCTTTGGCGAAAGCATTGTTCTGTCTCCTCAAGCGGTCAGCGCTGCGGGCGCCCAGCGGGGCGTCCTCCGGCGGGGCGCCCTCCGGCGGGGCGTCCAGCGCCGCTTTCCTGCAATTCCTGCAGGCGCCGGTCACGGGCCGCGGGGTCATGCTCCATGACCTCGCCCTTGAAGATCCACACCTTGATGCCGATGATCCCGTAGGCGGTCTTCGCCTCGCAGTGGGCGTAGTCGATGTCGGCGCGCAGCGTGTGCAGCGGCACCCGGCCCTCGTGATACCACTCGGTCCGGGCGATCTCGGCCCCGCCCAGACGGCCGGCGGCGTTGATCCGGACGCCCTGCGCGCCCATGCGCATGGTGTTCTGCACCGAGCGCTTCATGGCGCGGCGGAACGACACCCGGCGCTCGAGCTGCTGGGCGATGTTCTCGGCCACCAACTGGGCATCCATCTCGGGGCGGCGGATCTCGACGATGTTGAGATGCAGCTCCGAATCGGTCAGCTCGGAAACCTTCTGGCGCAGCTTCTCGATATCGGCGCCCTTCTTGCCGATGATCACCCCCGGTCGCGCGGTGTGGATGGTCACCCGGCACTTCCTGTGCGGGCGCTCGATGATCACCCGGCTGACGCCGGCCTGGGCGCACGTCTTCTTGATGTAGGCGCGGATCTTCAGATCCTCGTGCAGCAGATCGCCGTATTCCCTGGTGTTGGCGTACCAGCGGCTGTCCCAGGTCCGGTTGATGCCGACGCGCAGGCCGATCGGATTGATTTTATGTCCCATTAGGCATGTTCCTCTACCTGGCGGACCTTGATCGTCAAGCTGCTGAAGGGCTTGAGGATTTTCCCATAGCGGCCACGGGCGCGCGGCCGGCCCCGCTTCAACACCATCCTCTTGCCGACCCAGGCCTCGATGATGACCAGCTCGTCGATGTCCAGCCCGTGGTTGTTCTCGGCATTCGCCACCGCCGACTGAAGGGTCTTCTTCACGTCCTCGGCGATGCGCTTTGGCGAGAACGCCAGGATCGACAGCGCGGACCCGACCGACTTGCCACGGATCATCGCCGCCAACAGGTTCAGCTTCTGGGGGCTGACCCGCAGCATGCGGTTCACGGCCATCGCCTCGTTGTCGGCGCAGCGGCGCGGATTGTTGTCCTTTGCCATCGGATTATCTCCGCCTCGCTCTCTTGTCGGCCGCGTGGCCGTAATAGGTCCGTGTCGGCGAGAACTCGCCGAACTTGTGGCCGATCATGTCCTCGGTGACACTCACCGGTATGTGCTTCCTGCCGTTGTAGACCCCGAAGGTGAGGCCGACGAACTGCGGCAGGATGGTCGAGCGCCGCGACCAGATCCTGATCACTTCGTTGCGGCCCGAATCGCGCGACTTGGCTGCTTTTTTCAGCACATAGGAGTCGACGAACGGACCCTTCCAGACGGAACGCGCCATATGCCGTTCTCCCTACTTGCCCTTGCGCGCGTGACGCGAGCGCAGGATGTATTTGTCGGATGCCTTGTTCGAGCGGGTGCGGTGGCCCTTGGTCGGCTTGCCCCAGGGGGTCACCGGATGGCGGCCGCCCGAGGTGCGGCCCTCGCCGCCGCCATGGGGATGGTCGACCGGGTTCATCGCCACACCGCGCACCGACGGGCGCTTGCCCAGGTGCCGGTTGCGGCCCGCTTTTCCGAGGTTCTGGTTCGAGTTGTCCGGGTTCGACACCGCGCCGACGGTGGCCATGCACTCCTGGCGCACGATGCGCATCTCGCCCGATGAGAGGCGAAGCTGGGCATAGCCGCTGTCGCGGCCGACGAACTGGGCATAGGTTCCCGCCGCACGGGCGATCTGGCCGCCCTTGCCGGGCTTCATCTCGATATTGTGGACGATGGTGCCGATCGGCATGCCGGCGAACGGCATCGCGTTGCCCGGCTTGATGTCGACCTTGGCGCCGGCGACGACCTCGTCGCCCACGCCCAGGCGCTGCGGCGCCAGGATGTAGGCCAACTCGCCGTCCTGGTAGCGCACCAGCGCGATGAAGGCGGTCCGGTTCGGGTCGTACTCGATGCGCTCAACCGTGGCCGGCACGTCGTATTTGCGCCGCTTGAAGTCCACGATGCGATAGAGCCGCTTGGCCCCGCCGCCGCGCCGCCGCGCGGTGATCCGTCCGGTGTTGTTCCGCCCGCCCTTCTTGGTCAGACCCTCGGTGAGGGTCTTGACCGGGCGGCCTTTCCAAAGTTCCGAACGGTCGATCAGAACCAGCCCACGCTGGCCCGGCGTCGTTGGTTTATAGGTTTTCAACGCCATCTTGCTGTCTTCCGTTTATCTATTTCAGAGACCGGTGGTCACGTCGATCATGTGACCCTCTTCCAGGGTCACATAGGCTTTCTTCACATCGTTCCGCTTGCCGAGACGGCCACGGAACCGCTTGACCTTGCCCTTGGTCAGGACCGTGTTGACCGCCTTCACCTTGACGTTGAAGAGGGCCTCGACCGCCTGCTTGATCAGGGGCTTGTTGGCATCGATCGCGACCTCGAAGACCAGCGCATTGGCCTCGGAGGCCAGGGTCGACTTCTCGGTCACGATGGGGCGCCGGATCACGTCGTAGAGTTCTGCCTTGGTGGTCATTTCAGTCGTGCCTCCAACGCTTCGACCCCGGCCTTGGTCACGACCAGGAGGTCGCGCCGCAGGATGTCGTAGACATTCGCGCCCTGGCTCGGCATCACGTCGATCCCGGTCAGGTTGCGGGCGGCGCGGGCGAAGTTCTCGTCCACCACCGTGCCGTCGATCACCAGCGCCTTGGTCCAGCCCAGCTTGCCGATCTTCGCGGCCAGCGCCTTGGTCTTGGGCTCGGTCAGCTTGGCCTCGTCGATGATGATCAACTCACCCGCCTTGGCCTTCGAGCTCAGCGCCATCTTCAGGCCCAGCTTGCGCACCGCCTTGGGCAGCGCGAATGCGTGGCTGCGCACGACCGGGCCTTTGGCGGTGCCGCCATGGCGCATCAGGGTGACCCCGCGCGAGCCGTGCCGGGCGCCGCCGGTGCCCTTCTGGCGGTAGATCTTCTTGGTCGAGTAGCTGGTCTCGCCTCGGCTCAGGGTCTTGTGAGTCCCGGCCTGGCGCTTGGCGAGCTGCCAGCGCACCACCCGGTGCAGGATGTCGGCCCGCGGCTCGATGCCGAACACCTCGTCCGAAAGCTCGACCGAACCGGCCGCCTTGCTCTCCAGGTTTATCGCCTTGATCTTCATTTCTCACCCCCATCGGCAGGAGCATCGGTGACCGGAGCCTCCGCCGCCTCAACGGCGCGGATCGCGGCCGGGAACGGCAGACCGTCGGGGGCCCGGCGCTTGACCGCGTCGCGCACGGTGACCCAACCGCCCTTCGAGCCCGGCACCGCACCCTTGATCATGATCAGGCCGCGGTCGGCATCGGTCCGGATCACTTCCAGGTTCTGCACGGTGACCCGCACGGCGCCCATGTGGCCGGGCATCTTCTTGCCCTTGAACACCTTGCCCGGATCCTGGCACTGGCCGGTCGAGCCGAGCGAGCGGTGACTGACCGACACCCCGTGCGAGGCGCCAAGCCCCTTGAAGTTGTGCCGTTTCATCGCGCCGGCGAAGCCCTTGCCGATCGAGGTGCCGGCCACGTCCACATACTGGCCGCTGACGAAGTGGTCGGCGGTGATCTCGGCGCCGACGTCGATCATGTTCTCGGGCGCCACCCGGAATTCCACCAGCTTGCGCTTCGGCGCAACGCTGGCGCGGGCGAAGTGGCCGCGCATCGGCTGGGTGGTGTTCTTCGCCTTGGCGTTGCCGGCGCCGAGCTGGACGGCGGTGTAGCCATCCGTTTCGGGCAGGCGCTGGGCGACGACCTGGAGGTTCTCCATCTGGAGAACGGTGACAGGGATCTGCCTGCCGTCCTCCATGAAGAGCCGGGTCATCCCGAGCTTCTTGGCTATGATACCAGAGCGCATCACGCCCTCCTCAGAGCTTGATTTCGACGTCGACACCGGCGGCCAGGTCGAGCTTCATCAGCGCGTCCACGGTCTGCGGCGTCGGATCGACGATATCCAGGAGACGCTTGTGCGTCCGGATTTCGAACTGCTCACGGCTCTTCTTGTCGATGTGCGGACCCCGCAGCACCGTGAACTTCTCGATCTTGTTGGGCAGCGGGATCGGGCCGCGCACCTGCGCGCCGGTCCGCTTGGCCGTGTTCACGATCTCCGCAGTGCTGGCGTCCAGCACCCGGTGATCGAAGGCTTTGAGCCTAATTCGAATGTTCTGACCTTGCATCTCTCGCCTCTCAGGCTCGCAGGTTCGTCAAGTGATGGCCCGGTTCTGCCCGGGCCATCGGGAATACCGCTGTTACTCGATCACTTTCGAGACCACTCCGGCGCCGACCGTGCGGCCGCCCTCGCGGATGGCGAAGCGCAGCTTCTCCTCCATCGCGATCGGGTGGATCAGCTCGACCTCGAACTTCAGGTTGTCGCCCGGCATCACCATCTCGGTGCCCTCGGGCAGCGTCACCATCCCGGTCACATCGGTGGTCCGGAAGTAGAACTGCGGCCGGTAGTTGGCGAAGAACGGCGTGTGCCGGCCGCCCTCCTCCTTGGTCAGGATGTAGGCCTCGGCCTCGAACTTGGTGTGCGGCGTCACCGAACCCGGCTTGCACAGCACCTGGCCGCGCTCGACCTGCTCGCGGCCGATGCCGCGCAGCAGCGCGCCGATGTTGTCGCCGGCCTCGCCCCGGTCGAGCAGCTTGCGGAACATCTCGACCCCGGTGCAAACGGTCTTCTGGGTGTCGCGGATGCCGACGATCTCGATCGGATCGCCGATATTGATCACCCCGCGCTCGACCCGGCCGGTCACCACCGTGCCGCGCCCGGAGATCGAGAACACGTCCTCGATCGGCATCAGGAACGGCAGGTCGATCGCCCGTTCCGGGGTCGCGATGTAGTCGTCGACCGCCTGCATCAGTTCGCGCACCGAGGCCGCCCCGATCTCCTCGTCGCGTTCCTCCAGCGCGGCCAGCGCCGAGCCCTTGATGATCGGGATGTCGTCGCCCGGGAAGTCGTAGAGCGACAGCAGCTCGCGCAGCTCCATCTCGACCAGCTCGATCAGCTCCTCGTCGTCGACCTGATCGATCTTGTTGAGATACACCACCAGCGCCGGCACACCGACCTGGCGCGCCAACAGAATGTGCTCTCGGGTCTGCGGCATCGGCCCGTCGGCGGCGCTGACCACCAGGATCGCGCCGTCCATCTGGGCGGCGCCGGTGATCATGTTCTTGACGTAGTCGGCGTGGCCCGGGCAATCGACATGGGCGTAGTGGCGCGCCTCGGTCTCATACTCCACATGCGCCGTCGAGATGGTGATCCCGCGCGCCCTCTCCTCGGGGGCGGCGTCGATCTGGTCATACGACCTGAACTCGCCGAACTGCTTGGTGATCGCGGCCGTCAGCGTCGTCTTGCCGTGGTCGACATGACCGATCGTGCCGACGTTGACATGCGGCTTGGTGCGCTCGAACTTCTGCTTCGCCATGGTGGCCTCCGTTTTTCTTAGTAGGGTGGGTCCGCGACCCGCCGTGATACCCGATTTTTCTTAGTAGGGTGGGTCCGCGACCCGCCGTGATACCCGATCAGGCGTATTTCGCCTGGATTTCTTCCGAGATGTTCGACGGCACCCGATCGTAGTGGTCGAACTGCATGGTGAACTGCGCCCGGCCCGACGACATCGAGCGCAGCGTGCTGATGTAGCCAAACATGTTGGCCAGCGGCACGAAGGCATTGATGACGACCGCGTTGCCGCGCGCCTCCTGGCTGCGCATCTGGCCGCGCCGCGAGGTCAGGTCGCCGATGATGCCGCCGGTATATTCCTCCGGGGTCACGACCTCGACCTTCATGATCGGCTCCAGCAGCTTGACGCCGGCCTTCTTCAGCCCTTCGCGCATCGCCGCGCGCGCCGCGATCTCGAAGGCCAGCACCGACGAGTCGACGTCGTGCGACGCGCCGTCGATCAGCGAGACCTTGAAGTCGATCACCGGGAAGCCGGCCAGCGGCCCCGAATCCATCACCGAGCGGATGCCCTTCTCGACGCCGGGGATGTACTCCTTCGGCACCGAGCCGCCGACGATGCGGCTCTCGAACGAGTAACCCTCGCCCACCTCGGTCGGGGTGATGACCAGCTTGATGCGGGCAAACTGGCCCGAACCGCCCGACTGCTTCTTGTGGGTGTAGTCGATCTCGGCCTGGCGGCTGACGGTCTCGCGATAGGCGACCTGCGGGGTGCCGATATTCGCCTCGACATTGAACTCGCGCCTCAGACGGTCGATCAGGATGTCGAGGTGAAGCTCGCCCATGCCCTTCATGATCGTCTGGCCCGACTCCTGGTCGGTCTCGACGGCGAAAGACGGATCCTCGGCGGCGAGCCGCGCCAGGCCCCGGCTCATCTTCTCCTGGTCGGCCTTGGTCTTCGGCTCGACCGCGATCTCGATCACCGGCTGCGGGAAGGTCATGGTCTCCAGCACGACCGGCTTGGAGATATCGCACAACGTATCGCCGGTGGTGGTATCCTTCAGCCCGGCCAGCGCGATGATGTCGCCGGCAAAGGCCTCGGTGATCTCCTGCTGCTTGTTGGCGTGCATCATCACCATGCGGCCGACGCGCTCGCGCTTGCCCTTGGTCGCGTTCAGGATCTGGTCGCCCTTCTTCAACTGGCCGGAATAGATCCGGGTAAAGGTCAGCGTCCCCATGAACGGGTCGTTCATGATCTTGAAGGCGAGGCCGGAGAACGGCTCGGCGTCATCGGCGCGGCGTTCGATATCGCGGGTCTCGGTCTCGTCGCCGGGCTTGAAACCCTTGTAGACAGCCACGTCGAGGGGCCCCGGCAGGTAGTCGATGACCGCGTTGAGCAGCGGTTGCACACCCTTGTTCTTGAACGCGGAACCGCACAGCACCGGAACGAAGCTCAAAGCCAGCGTGCCCTTGCGGATCAGGCGGCGCAGGGTCTCGGTATCGGGCTCATCGCCTTCGAGATAGGCCTCCATCACGTCGTCGTCCTGCTCGACCGCCAGCTCGATCATCTCGGCGCGCATGATCTCGGCCTGGTCGCGCAACTCGGGGCGGATCTCGCGGGTCTCCCAGCTCGCGCCCAGGTCGTCGCCCTTCCAGACCCACTCCTGCATGGTGATCAGGCTGATCATGCCCTCGTACTCACCCTCCGCGCCGATCGGAATCTGGACCGGCAGCGGGGTGGCGCCGGTGCGATCCTTGATCATCTTCACGCAGATGAAGAAGTCGGCGCCGATCTTGTCCATCTTGTTGACGAAGACGATGCGCGGCACGCCGTAGCGGTCGGCCTGGCGCCACACGGTCTCGGTCTGGGGCTCGACCCCGGCATTGGCGTCGAGCAGGCACACCGCGCCGTCGAGCACCGCCAATGAGCGCTCGACCTCGATGGTGAAGTCGACGTGGCCCGGGGTGTCGATGATGTTGAGGCGGAACATCGCCTCGCCCGGGGTGTCGCCATAGCCGCCGTTCGGAGTCTTGCCGTCCTCGGTGCGGAACCAGAACGTGGTGGTCGCCGCCGAGGTGATGGTGATGCCGCGCTCCTGCTCCTGCTCCATCCAGTCCATCGTCGCGGCGCCGTCATGCACCTCGCCGATCTTGTGGCCCTTGCCGGTGTAAAAAAGGATGCGCTCCGTGCAAGTGGTCTTGCCGGCATCGATATGCGCCATGATACCGAAATTCCGGTAGCGCTGAAGCGGGTATTCGCGGGGCATCGTCGTGTCCTCAGACTCTGGAAATTACCACCGGTAATGGCTGAAAGCCTTGTTGGCTTCGGCCATCTTGTGGGTATCCTCGCGCCGCTTCACCGCGGTGCCGCGGTTGCTGGCCGCGTCCATCAGTTCGCCGGCGAGGCGCGCTTCCATGGTGTTCTCGTTGCGGGCGCGGGCGGCCTTGATCAGCCAGCGGATCGCCAGCGCCTCGCGGCGCTCCGGGCGAACCTCGACCGGCACCTGGTAGGTGGCGCCGCCGACCCGGCGGGAGCGGACCTCGACCGAGGGCTTGATGTTGT
>Ga0209987_10001979_pt1 | contig 11275 bp, 8 predicted proteins | sample N074metaG_FD_182134 | JGI IMG/M metagenome (GOLD analysis project Ga0209987, IMG submission 182134) | Deep subsurface microbial communities from Kermadec Trench to uncover new lineages of life (NeLLi) - N074 metaG (SPAdes) (version 2) | ecosystem: Environmental > Aquatic > Marine > Ocean trench... | reverse complement strand
CCGCTGTAGACACTTCCAAGGGGTCTCGGCGATGGGTGCGGAGAGTTCGCCCCAGGCGTAGGCGAAGAGGTGCAGCGGCCGGCTCGCGGTCACCGTGATGTCCAGTTGGCGCAGGGAGCCGGCGGCGGCATTGCGCGGATTGGCAAAGGCCTTGTCGCCTGCGGCTTCCTGGCGCGTGTTAAGTTTCTGAAAATCGTCGCGCCGCATATAGACCTCGCCGCGTACCTCTATAACCGCAGGCGCGTCTTTGGGTAAGGTCACGGGCAGGTCTGCGATGGTGCGCAGATTGGCAGTGATGTCCTCGCCGGTGGCGCCATCGCCGCGCGTGGCCCCTTGCACGAACTGGCCTCGTTCGTAGCGCAGCGAAATCGAGAGGCCATCGATTTTGGGTTCTCCGACCGCTTCGATCGGAGCCTCGGGATTGTCCTTCAGCTCCTTGATGAAGCGCCGGACGCCGTCGAAAAATTCCTGTACCTCGGCCTCGTCGAAAGCATTGCCGAGGGACAGCATGGGCACCCTATGGCGCAGCTTGGCGAAGCCGCCGGCCGGCGCCGCGCCGACCCGGCCCGAGGGGCTGTCGGGGCGGACCAGCTTGGCAAAGCGCGCTTCGATGGCCGCGTTGCGGCGGCGCAGGGCGTCGTAGTCCGCATCCGATATTTCGGGTGCGTCGTCCTGGTGGTAGAGCCGGTCGTGATGACCGATCGCATCGGCCAGGCGGGCCAGCTCGGCCGCCGCCTGTGCTTGAGTAAGTTCGTCGGCCGGGATTTCCGCGCCCTGATCCACAGGGTTTGGACCTGGGGCCGATTCGGTCATCCCGGCACCGCTTCGATCAGGCGCTTGGCGGCGGCACGCGCCTCTTCGGTCACTTCGGCGCCGGACAGCATGCGTGCGATCTCCTCCTCGCGTCCGTCGGGGTCGAGCTGGCTGACCCGGGTCGTCACGCGCGCGCCCTCGGCCTCCTTGTGGACTCGCCAGTGGTGGGCGCCGCGCGCGCCGACTTGGGGCGAGTGGGTCACCACCAGCACCTGAAGCCCGTCCCCGCTATCGGCGCTCACGCCTGATCCAGCGAGCCGGGCCAGACGCTCGCCGACCGCATGGGCGGTGGCGCCGCCGACGTTGCTATCGACCTCATCGAACACCAGAGTGCGGACCGGGCTGACCTCGGCCAACACCACCTTGAGCGCCAGCAGGAAGCGCGACAGCTCGCCGCCGGAGGCGATCTTGGCGAGCGGGCCGGGCGGGCTGCCCGGGTTGGTCGCAACCTCGAAGGCGATGCGGTCCAGACCCTGGGCGCCCCAGCGGTCCGGCTCCAGGCGTTCGAGCCGGGTCTGGAATTGAGCCTTGTCGAGCTTGAGCGGGGCGAGTTCCGCGTTCACCGCCCGGTCCAGGGATTTGGCGGCCTTGGCGCGCGTCCGGCTCAGCTTTTCGGCCGCGGCCTCATAGGCTGTGCGGGCTTTGGCGACCGCAAGATTGAGCTCGGCCAGCGCTGCGCCGCCACCGTCGATGGCGGCGAGGCGCTCGGCCAATTCGCCACGCAAGCCGGGCAGGGCCTCGGCCGCGACGCCATGCTTGCGGGCCAGGTCGCGCAACGCGAACAAGCGGTCCTCGATCGCGCCGAGCCGGCCCGCTTCGAGTTCCAGTTCGGTGGCCGCGGTGCGGAGTGCGGTCAGCGCCTCTTCGGTCTCGATCGCCGCGCGTTCGACCGCGGCCAGCGCCGGCCCCAGGCGTCCGGCGGCCTGCTCGGCGACCTGCCCAAGCGCGCGGCGCGCGTCTGTCAGGCGCGATTCCGCGCCCATTTCGGTGCCGGCGCCTTCGAGCGCGGTGACGGCCGCATCCATGGCCGTGCGCAATCTCTCGGCGTTCATCAGCAGGCCGCGCTGTTCGGCGAGCCGCGGCTCCTCGCCGGGGCTTGGGTCGAAGGCGTCGAGCTCCGCGACCGCATGGCGCAGGAAGGCCTCGTCCCGGCGCGCCGATTCCAGCGATTGCGCTGCCCGGTCGCGCGCATCCTGGGCGTCGCGCCAGGTAGACCACAGGGCTGCGACGCCGCGCGCCGCCTCGGCACAGCCGCCGTAGGCATCCAGCAAGGCGCGGTGGCTGGCGCGGTCCAGGAGGCCGCGTTGCTCGAACTGACCCTGAATCTCGATCAGGGTATCGCCGAGCTGGCGCAGCAGGCCGATGGAGACCGGCTGGTCGTTGACGAATGCCCGGCTGCGTCCGTCGGCACCGAGCAGCCGGCGCAGCACCAGGACATCGTCCTCGGCCTCAATCTCCCGCTCTTCCAGGATCGTCCGCGCCGGGTGGCCGGCCCCGACCTCGAAGACGGCGGCGACCGAGGCTTGTTTGGCGCCAGGGCGCAGCAGCCCGGCATCGGCGCGGTGGCCGAGCGCGAGCCCCAGCGCGTCGAGCAGGATCGATTTGCCGGCGCCGGTTTCCCCGGTCAACACGCAGAGCCCCCTGTCGAAAGACAGATCGAGGCGATCGATCAGAACCACGTCGCGGACCGACAGGCTCACCAGCATGCGGACCTCATAAGAAGATGTGCTGGACTCTATCCACCATACTAAATAATCGATTTCCAGACCCGGGAGATCCAGGAGTCGGTGGTTTCTTCGGGCCGCAGGTCGATTCCCGTCAACAGCACGTAACTGTCCGCATACCAGGCGCTGCCGGGATAGTTATGGCCGAGCACGGCGGCGGTCGACTGGGCCTCGTCGGTGACCCCGATGGCGAGATAGGATTCGACCAGCCGGTGCAGTGCCTCGGGCACGTGGGTGGTGGTCTGATAGTCCTTGATCACCAATTGAAAGCGGTTGATCGCCGCCAGGAATTCACCCTGTCCCAAATAGTAGCGGCCGATGTCCATGTGCTTGCCCGCCAGATGGTCGCGCGCCAGGTCGATCTTGAGCGCCGCGTCCCGCGTATAGCGGGAATCGGGGAATCGGCGGGCCAACTCATCGAGCGCTGTCAGCGCCTGTTGGGTCGCCCGTTGGTCGCGCCGGACGTCGGAAATCTGCTCGTAGAAGGAGATCGCACGCAGATAGTAGGCGTAGGCGATGTCCTTGTTGCCCGGGTGCAACTGAATGAAGCGGTCGAGGGCGTTGATCGCCTCGTCGTAGGCGTTGTCCTGATAGTTGGCGTAGGCCGCCATGAGCTGGGCCTTGGCGGCCCAGGTGGAATAGGGGTGCTGGCGCTCGACCTCGTCGAACAGGCGCGCGGCCTCGCTCAACTGGCCGGCCTGCATGGCGTTCATGGCGTTGTTGTAGAGGGTCTCGACAGGCTGCTCGAAGTACTCCGTCTGGTCCTCGTCGATTAACCCGCAGGACCATAACAACAGGCACAGCCCAGCCACCGCCAGTGCTCGCCCGCTGCGCCGGATGCCACTTACGGCTTCGCCTGCTGTTCCCGATTTCTGCAACTTTCCGCCCCTCCCAGCGGTTTCCCAGGCCCCTTACGCAAGGGGTCCTTCGGGCGGACTATAGGTGCAGGGCCAGGGCGTCTCAAGCCGCCAGAATCGAAACGGCGCCCCGTGGCGGGACGCCGCGTCATGGGGCCGGGATTATTGTGTCAGGCCCGGGCGGCGACGGCGCGGGCCGGCGGGATGGAAGCGCCCATGCCCGTCTCTGGCCCGGCCTCCAGGTCCGCTTCCGTGAGTTCGCGCCAGCGCCAGGCCGCGTCGTCGGCGAATAGGGTCTGGAGCAAGCGCAGATTCATGCTGTGGCCCGTGCGCTTGCAGCAGAACTTGCCGATCACCGGTCCGCCGATCAGGGCCAGGTCGCCGATCAAGTCGAGAACCTTATGGCGCACGAATTCGTTGTCGTAGCGCAGTCCGCCGTCGTTGAGCACGCGGTCGCCGTCGATCACGATGGCGTTGTCGAGCGAGCCGCCGAGCGCCAGGCCCATCTCACGCAGCCGATCGACCTCCTCGAGAAACCCGAAGGTGCGGGCGCGGGACACCTCCCGCTTATAACTCGCCTGGGTGACTTGGAACGACCACCGCTGGCGCGCAACAGCCGCGTTATCGAAATCGATCTCAAAGTCGATGGACAGGCCCCGGCCCGGCATCGCCGTGACCGCACGCTGGCTGTCCGATACGGTGATGTCGCGGCGAATCTCCAGTGCCCGGCGCGGTGCATCCTGAGTGACGCTGCCGGCGCATTCGATCAGGAACACGAAGGGCGCGCTGCTGCCGTCCATCACGGGCACTTCGGGACCGTTCAATTCGATCACGACATTGTCGATGGCGCAGCCCGACAGGGCCGATAACAGATGTTCGATCGTGCCGATCTTGATGTCGGCCTCGCCCATGAGCGTGGTGCTCAACGGGGTTTCGATGGCGTTTTGCCAGATCGCCGCAACCTCGGTGCGCTGCACCGTTCCGTTGCGGCGGAACCGGATGCCGGTGTCCGCTTCGGCGGGGTGCAAGGTCATGTTGACCTCGACGCCGCTGTGCAAGCCGATGCCCGAACAGTGGATCGAATCCTTGAGCGTTCGTTGACGCAAGAACCCGTTCGCGGCCCCAAACTTCATACCCATTGTTTTGTCTCTTCCTGCCGTCCGTTGCGGCGGGATCGTTATCCGAATCGCCCTTGCGGTTCCGGGGCATTCACCCTGGCTGGTGCCGTGGTCGAGACGGAATTCCCCCAAACAAAGAATCGCGATAGATCGCTTCAGGGGAACTTATAGGCGCGTTCCCCTGAAGTTCTCAAATCACTCTTTGTTACAGTATGTTACGCCGATTTCCCGCACTCCTGGGAAGCGATTCGTTGGCGGGCATCCTAGTTTGCCTGACGACGCAGGAAGGCCGGAATATCGAGCAGCTCTTCATCGACCTGACCGGCCGATTCCGGACCCGCCGATTCGAACCCCGACAGACGCGGCTGGGCGGCCGGGGTCTTCAGTCTCGGATCGGCGCTGGACCGGGGCGCGGCCGCCTGCTGGGCCGTCTGCTGGGCCAGCGGCAGGGCCGAATTTTGAGCGGCGGTGTCCCGTGAGCCGTGCCGCTCGCCGCCCCGGGCCGCGGCTTGGATGGCGCGCGAGGCGCCGCCGGTCATCTTGGCGAAAAAGCCGGGGGCTTTCCGGGTTTCCGGCGCCTTGACCGCTGCGGGTACGTCATGCCGCGGTGCTCGCGAGCCGTTCTCCAGCGCCGCCGTGGCGAAGGGATCGGCCCGGCCCGGAGTTGGGGCCTGGGCCGGGGCCCCATAATCGGGTTCCGGCTCTGGCTCCAGCTTGGCCGGCATTGGGGCGATGAAACAATCCGTGGCGGGTGCTTCCATGACCTCGACAAAGGTCTCGATCTGGGGTGTCGGCTCGGCCAAGTGGGCAGCGGGAGCCTCTGGGGCGGTCTCAGGTGCGTCCTCTGGGGCAATCGCGACCTGGGACGTGCCCACGGCCAGTGTTTCGGCGGCCATGGATTCCGCCACCGCGGTCGAGGTCTTGGCTACCGGTTCCGGGGGGGTCCCCTGTGCTATCGCCTGGGAGTAGGCGTAAAGGCTGTTGCGTGCCGGGGTCTGAACCGGCATGGCAGGTGCGGCTGTGGGGGTCGCTGCGGGTGCCGCCATGGGCGCCTGAGCCGTAACGGTAGCTTCTGGCGGCGAGGCGGCGGACTGGCGGGCGGTGGTGCCGGCCTCGGCGGACACCAAGCTGAGTGCGGCCGGACGCGGCTGGACCGCCTCATCGGATTCGATTCCGGTCGCGACCACGGAGACCCGGATCCGGCCCTCGAGATTCTGGTCGAAAGTCGAGCCGAAGATGATGTTCGCCTCCGGATCGACCTCGTCGCGGATTCGATTGGCGGTCTCGTCGACTTCGAACAAGGTCATGTCGTGGCCGCCGGTGATGTTGATCAAAACCCCGCGCGCGCCCTTCATGGAGACGTCGTCCAGAAGCGGGTTCGAGATTGCGGCCTCGGCGGCCTCCAGCGCACGGCTCGCGCCTTCGGCCTCGCCGGTACCCATCATGGCCTTGCCCATCTCGGTCATGACCGAGCGGATGTCGGCGAAGTCGAGATTGATCAGGCCCGGCATGACCATCAAATCGGTGACCCCGCGAACGCCCGAATGGAGCACGTCGTCGGCCATCTTGAAGGCGTCGGCGAAGGTGGTCTTCTCGTTGGCGATCCGGAACAGATTTTGGTTCGGGATGACGATCAGGGTATCGACGTACTGGGTCAACTCGGTGATCCCGGCCTCGGCGATGCGCATGCGGTGCACGCCTTCGAAGTGGAACGGTTTGGTCACCACGCCGACGGTGAGCACGCCCGCCTCGCGCGCGGCGCGGGCGATCACCGGCGCCCCGCCGGTGCCGGTGCCGCCGCCCATGCCGGCGGTGATGAACACCATGTTGGCGCCCTCGAGCTCGGTCAGGATGTCGTCCAGCGCCTCCTCGGCCGCCGCCCGTCCGATGTCGGGTTTGGCCCCGGAGCCCAGTCCCTGGGTCACGCCGCGGCCAAGCTGGATGCAGTTGTCGCAGAGCGACTGCTGGATCGCCTGGGCGTCGGTGTTGGCAATCAGGAAGTCGACGCCTTCGAGGTTGGACTGGATCATGTTGTTGACGGCGTTGCCGCCGGCCCCGCCAACGCCGATCACGGCGATCTGCGGTATGATATTCGGCTGCAACGTGGGAACGTTCAAATTCAAGGTCATGCTGCTCTCCACTTCCCCTCCTGGTGGCTGATGCTGCCAGTCCGGTGGCCAAGTTGGCTGCCGAGCCGGCCGATCGTTCCGGACCCGCCCGAAACGCTCGATTGAGTTCTCCTAGAAATGTTCACGAAACCAATCGCCGAAGCGGCCGATCAGGCCGTCCGGCTCCCCTGTCTGGGCCGGCGCCAAGAATGGCGCGGTCCGTTCCGCCGTGACGGCGTAGTTCAAAAGCCCGGCGCAGGTTGCAAAGGCCGGGCCGGCGGTCGCTTCGGCCAAGCCGGCGATGTGGCCCGGCCGCCCAATGCGCACCTGCTTGTCGAGAATGAGACTCGCGAGTTCGGTCATGCCCGGAAGCTGGCAGGCGCCGCCGGTCAGGACGGTGCGCCGACCGGCGATCTTGTCGAAGCCGCTCGCTTCGAGATGCGAGCGCACCAGCTCCAGTGTCTCTTCGAGGCGCGGCTGGATAATGCCGACCAGCAAGGAGCGCGGCACCTGATGGCTGCCGGCCTCGCGCTCTTCGCCGACCCGCGGCACTTCGATCGTCTCGCGTTCGTCGGTGCCGGTTGCGAGCGCGTGGCCGTAGAGCGTCTTCATGCGTTCGGCGTGGACCAGCGCAGTCGAAAGTCCGCGCGCGATGTCGCTGGTGACGTGGGCGCCGCCGACCGGCACGACGTCGGTGAAAATCGCGTTGCCTTCGTAGAACACCGCGATGGTGGTGGTGCCGCCGCCCATGTCGATGACCGTGACGCCGAGCTCCATCTCGTCCTCGACCAGAGCCGCAAGGCCAGAGGCGTAGGGCGAAACCACATATCCGGTGACGTCGAGGTGGCAGCGTTCGATGCAAGTGGTGAGGTTGCGCACCGCGCCCGAAGCGGCGGTGACGATATGAATCTCGACACCCAGACGATGACCGTACATGCCACGCGGATCTCGGACGCCGCGGTTGCCGTCGATATTGTAGGCGATCGGAATAGAGTGGATCAGCTCGCGGCCATTTTCTGCATCGCCATTCATACTCTGGCGCTGGTGGCCGCGTTCGAAGGCGCGGCGCAGGTCGGCATCGCCGATCTCATGGCCGTTGATGGCGAGCTCGATGTCGATGGCGCTCGAGGCCGGGTGGCCGCCGGCGAGGTTGACCATGACCCGGTCGATGGTCTGGCCGGCCATTTGCTCGGCGGCGTGCACGGCGTTGAGGATCGCCGCCTCGACCGCCGCCATGTCAACGATCACGCCGGCCTTGATGCCGCGGCTGGCCTGTTGGCCGATGCCGATCACCTTAGGCAGGGGACCTTGATCGACGCGCGCGATGAAGCAACAGGTTTTGCTGCTGCCGACGTCGAGGCCGGCCACAATGCCGTTCTTGGTGCGGCTTAGGTTCTTGCGCATGTTCGTTCCAAAGTTAGCCAGGGTCGTATCCATTGCACTCATTCAGGTTTCTTCGCCGGCCCGGCCGGGCGCCCGCTTGGGCGCGGCCTCGGAAGTGGTGCGCACCACCAGCCGGTCCGGAAGGCGTAGATCGATGACCGCCACGTCGCGGCCGAGCACACCGTGCTCGCGCTGGGCGCGGGCCAACTCGGCCCAAGCGGCGGCTGGGTTCTGCTCCGGCAGGCGCACGTCGATGCCGTCGTCGAGGCGCAGATTCCAGCGCCGGCCATGCACGCGGATTGCGGTCGATACCCTGGCCCGGAGTTCGGGCTGGCCGCTCAACATGTCCAACAGCTCCGCGGTGTGATCGGGGGCGTTCTTGCCAACCACCATTGGCAAGCGCGTGAAGGCCTTGGGCTCGGCACCGGGAATCACTTCGCCGCCGCGATCGATCACCGTGATCCGTCCCTGGTGCTGCCACAGGGCGAGCGGCTGCCGTTCGATCAGGCGCACGTAAATCGCTGCCGGCAGGCGCCGTTCCACGGTTGCGGCGCGCACCCAGGGCAGGCGCTCCAGCCGCGCTTGGGCTGCGTGAGGGTCGAAGGCCAGAATCGGTTGGCCCCGGACCACGCCGAGGGTGTCCAGGACCACGCGGGCCTCGGTGCGCTGCCGGCCTTCGACCAGGACGTCGCCCAGTTCGAGTCCGGCATCCGCGCTCGCCGCGAGCAGGGCCAGCCCGGCCCGCTCCAGGCTGCGCGGAATCCAGCCGCTGATCGCGAGCCAGCCGATCCCGGCCAGCACAAAGCCGGTGGCGAGGACGATTCCGCCGCGCTGCCAGAGGTGCCGGGTGTCGGCCTTGCGCGCGCCGCGCCTGGAGGTCCGAATAGCAGACCGCTTTGCCGGCGTGCGCCGGGCCTTGGTCCGCATCTTGGTCCGGGCCTTGTCGCCGCGCCACCAATTGAGGGGGTTCAGGAGTCGCATGCGGCGTTCTCCACAATCCAGGCGCAGATTTCGGGAAACGAGATGCCCAGGTGGGCCGCTTGCTCGGGGACCAGACTGAGCGGAGTCATGCCGGGCTGGGTATTGACCTCCAGCCAGTAGAGATCGCCCATGCCGCCGTTTTCGATCCGAGTATCGTCGTAGCGGAAGTCGGAGCGCGACACGCCGCGGCAACCGAGCGCCCGGTGCGCGGCCAGCGCCGCGTCGAGCGCCGCCTTAGTTGCCTCGGGACCGATCTCAGCGGGGATCACGTGCACGGCCCGGCCTTCGGTGTATTTGGCCTCGTAATCGTAAAATCCGCTCTTGGCCTGTATATCCGTGACCGCCAGCGCCCGGTCGCCCATCACCCCAACGCTGAGTTCGCGCCCGGCAATGAACGGCTCGATCAGGACCTCTTCGCCGAACTCCCAGACGGCGTCGTCGATCGCCGGCCGGTTGTCGCCCTCGCGCACGATGCCCACGCCGACGCTGGAGCCTTCGTTGATCGGTTTGATCACGTAAGGCCGCGGCATCGGATCGTGCTCGCGCAACACTTCACGCCGCACCACCAGGCCCTGGGGCGAGGTAACGCCGGCGCCCGCGGCCACGCGTTTGGCCACGACCTTGTCCATCGCCATCGCCGAAGCCATGACGCCGGAGTGGGTGTAGGGGATGTGCAGCAGCTCCAGCAGGCCTTGGACGCAACCGTCCTCGCCCCAGCGGCCATGGAGCGCGTTGAACACCGCGTCCGGCGCCGGAGTGAGCGCCGCGACTAAGGCACCGATATCGCGGCCGACTTCGATCTCGGTGGCCTGGTAGCCGGCCTCGCGCAGTGCCTTGGCGCAGGCCTTGCCACTGACCAGGGAGACTTCGCGCTCGGCGGAGATGCCGCCCATGAGCACTGCGATGTTTTGGCTCATGTGGCGCCCCCCGGGCTCTGCGGCTCTTCCGGCTCGCCGATGCGGCGAATTTCCCATTCCAGTTCGACTCCGGAGTCCTCGCGCACTCGGGCACGGATCTCCTCGCCCAGTTCCTCGAGGTCGGCCGCGGTCGCCATGCCGGTGTTGATCAGGAAGTTGCAGTGCTGTTCGGAGACCATGGCGCCGCCGCGGCGCAGGCCCCGGCAGCCGGCCCGGTCGATCAGTTGCCAGGCCTTGGCGCCGCCGGAGACCGCTGGGTCCGGGTTCTTGAAAGTCGAGCCGCCGGTGCGGCTGCGGATCGGCTGGCTGCCGCCGCGTGCGGTCTGAATCTCGGCCATGCGCCGGGCGATCGCCTCGGGCGTCCCCGGGTGACCGCGCAGGCGGGCGCCGAGGAAGATCCAATCGGCCGGCACCGCCGAATGGCGGTAGGAGAAGCCGAAATCTTCGCGCTCCAGGGGTTGCAGCCTGCCGGCGGGATCGATGGCCTCGGCCTCGACCAGAACGTTCTCCAACTCGCGGCCGTAGGCGCCGGCGTTCATACGCAGCGCCCCGCCGATGGTGCCGGGCACGCCGCAGAGGAACTCGAGTCCGCCGATACGCGCAGCTTGGGCCACCTTGGCGACGTTGAGGTCGAGCGCCGCGGCGCCGCAAACCAAGTCGTGGCCATCCGCCGCGATCTCCGCGAAGGCACGGCCCAGGCGCAACACCACGCCGCGCACGCCGCCGTCGCGCACCAGCAAGTTGGAGCCGACGCCGATCACCGTGACTGGCACGTCGCCGGGTTTGCCGGCCAGAAACTCGGCCAGGTCGTCCCGGTCGGCCGGGCGGAACGTGACCTCGGCCGGACCGCCGACGCGGAACCAGGTTACCGAACTGAGCGGCGCGTTCTGCCGGTAGCGGCCGCGCACGCTTGGCAACCGGTCGATGAGCGATGTCGCGGCGGGTTTGGTCATCGCCAGCATCACCCTGGCTCCGAGGCAGGCGGGATTTCGACCGCGTCTTTAGCCGCGTAGACCTCGTCGAGTTCCCGGGGCAGGGCGTTGGCCCAAGCGGTGATGTTGCCGGCGCCCAGGCAGGCTACCAGGTCGCCGGGCTGGGCCAACTCCGACACCAGGGGCGCCAGCAGCGCGACATCGGTCAACGCGGTCACGTTGCGGTGGCCGCGGGCACGCAGGCCGTCGACCAGGGCGTCCCGGTCGAAGTTCTCGATCGGGTCTTCGCCGGCGGCGTAGACCTCGGCCACGATGACGTGGTCGGCATCGTTGAAGCAGGCGCAGAACTCTTCGAACATTTCGGCCAGGCGGGTGTAGCGGTGCGGCTGCACGATCGCGATCACCTTGCCTTCGGTCGCCTGGCGCGCGGCCTTGAGCACCG
>Ga0209987_10001977_pt1 | contig 11278 bp, 11 predicted proteins | sample N074metaG_FD_182134 | JGI IMG/M metagenome (GOLD analysis project Ga0209987, IMG submission 182134) | Deep subsurface microbial communities from Kermadec Trench to uncover new lineages of life (NeLLi) - N074 metaG (SPAdes) (version 2) | ecosystem: Environmental > Aquatic > Marine > Ocean trench... | reverse complement strand
TGGAACCCAATCGAAGTTGTCAAGGAAGCGGGAATTGGTTCCATGGAACTGCATACTTGGATTGCCGCAACTGCGGCACATCTGGCTGCGGGCGGCGAGAGCCCACAAACAGATTTCTATTCAATCGCACCGGAACTTGGTATTGCCGCTGGAATCGCGCACGCTGGTTAACAGGAGCCCGCCCCTTGCGGGCGATGTTCAAACGCCAACTCTAGAGAACGGACTCGCAATAGCAGCGTTCGTACTCCGGAATTTCTTTAGCTCCGCCTTTCGCCGGTGGCTGCCGAGACTCGCAAATCAGGATCAGGCCGTCGGAGCAGGAGGGTACATGGCGGTGCCGAAAAAACGCTGCTTGCGATTAGTTGCAGAATAAGTCTTCTTACCATCGTTGCACCGTTTAATGATTTTGCGAACACGGCCTTAGATGGGGGCGAAGGAAGAAAATTTCAAGGTTGCGCGCACATTCGAAGGTGTACGCTCATGATGTAGCGAAGCTGGCCGGTTATAATCATGCAGAAATCGGGGGATCTGCAATATGAACACAAGACCAATAATCGTTTTACTGACACTCCTGGCATGTCAGATGCCGCCAGCGCTGGCGCAGTGGGATGCACGTAACTATCCCGGCTCGAATTTCGATGGCCCGGCGTTCGTATTCGAGGAGGTTGCCGCGGATATCTACCAGGCTCGCGGCACAGGAAACCTGTTAGTGGGTTCCAACACGGCAATCATAGTCAATGACGATGACGTTGTCGTTATTGATTCCAGTATATCGCCAGCCGCTGCAACTGCTTTGGCCCGAGAATTGAAAACCATAACCGACAAGCCGATCAGGTACGTGATCAATACGCACTTTCACTTCGATCATGCGCACGGCAACCAGGTTTATCCGGCGGATGTACAAATCATCGGTCATGAGTTCACCCATGAGATGCTTTTGAATGGTGGCTCGATCGGTCGAACGTATGGCCGTTTCACCGATTGGATGGCGAGCGAACCGGGCGGCGCCGAGAGTCAGGAAGGATTGATTCCAACACCACCGAACATGACCCTGACCGACAAACTGACGCTCTATCGTGGCGCCAGAGAGATCCAGTTGTTGTTCTTTGGCAGGGGCCATACCGGTGGAGATGTCGTTGTCTATCTGCCGGCTGAGAAAATACTTTTTTCAGGTGACTTATTGCTGGAATCGATGCCGTTCATGGGTGATGGATTTCCGACTGACTGGATCGATACGCTCGAACGGCTCAAAGCGCTGGAATTCGACACGGTGGTGCCCGGGCATGGCCGGCCGTTTTCAGATCGGGAAAGGATCGGCCACCTGCAAAGCCTGTTGGCTCAACTCTGGGAAAAAACCGGCGAGTCCTGTAAGCAAAGTCTGAGCGCTGAACAGGCGGCTGCACAAATCGACCTGTCGGACCACACTACCGCTTTCCCGCAGATTTCGGGTCCTGGTGTGCCGATCGCCACAGTGGAGCGCTACTACGAGTTGCGTGGCTGCGAGCCGTAAATGCCATTGTATTGATCGCTAACCAGGCTCCAGGATGTCGTCGGCCCAGGTCATGGCGGCTACGACCGTCGGGAACCCGATGGTACTGGTTCAATAGCATGATTGTGTGGCGAACCCCCTCCGCACTTGCCCCGGCCTTGACGGCGCGGCGTGCGTGGCTGTGCACCGCACCCTCAGAACGTATCGCGGCCGCGGCCGCCAGCATCATGATGCTGAAACTGATGTTTCAGCCCTGGATTCGTTACTAGCACTGGGATGATTGCAGACGTGCCGTTATTGTGATGCTACGTGCTTTCTGCGTACTACATCGCTGAACGGAGTCATGAAATGCTCATCAGTTGCCGCGTATTCCGATTCCGGGTGTCGGTCACGCATCATCGCCTTGATTGTCTTGCCTTTGCCTTTCCTGGCATAAATCAGGAACAGGTATTGGCCACTTTGAATGGCTTCATGAAACTGACTCAGCTTTTTGTTTTCCATGCCCGCACCCAACAGCACACCCAGCCAGCCACCGAAAAATGTGGCAATCAGAATTACGGAAAAATACCCAACAACAGATACGTTCGGGCCAAATACCCTGGTAGCCATGATGAGAAAGGCAGCGAACATACCAACGCAAAACCCGATATAGGCACCAAGGAGTCCGGTACGCAAAAAATCAAGGGTTTCAATGTAGTTGCTGGAATGGATCCGTTCTTTCTTAAGACCAGCTTCGTCGTTACTGATCACGTGAATGAACCAGTCCTTGACGCCAATGGCATGCCAATCATCGGAAATTGTGCGAGTGCTGGCCAGCGTAGGTGCGAGATAATATAAACATTTCATGATGCTGCCCCTATACCATCAATTATAGTCCTGTTTGCGGAAAAGACCTCGATTGTCCTGACGCCTGCTTCCGACTGCCCGAAGCAGCCATCGGTTACGCAGTAATTACCTGCTTCCTGGTTCAGTAACGAAGTCGAAACTTTCGTGTCGAAGTCGCATTTATCCCGAAATATAGTGCTGTAGCTGATCGATGAGCACCTGTTGCTCACTGATCATTGTTTTTACCAGGTCACCAATAGAAATAATGCCAATAACACGCTTGTGATCGAGGACCGGCAGATGCCTGGCGCGCTTGTCTGTCATCAGTGCCATGCACTCGTCGATGGTTCGCTCCGGGGTAACGCAGAGGACCCGTTTTGTCATGACTTCCGCCACTGAGGAAGTTTTGGAGGATTTTCCTTCGAGGATGACTTTGCGCGCATAGTCGCGCTCAGTCACGATGCCGACCAGCCTGTCGCCATCCATTACCAATAACGCCCCGATTCCTTTCTCGGCCATTAGCTGCAAAGAATCGAATACAGTGTCATCGGGTTTGACGGCCCAGACCTCATGCCCCTTGGAATCGAGAATATCGCTAACCAATTTCGTCACGTCAGACTCCTTCATGCCTTTGACTATTAGGATAGTCCAACAATTGATAGCCGGAAACAATGCTGGTAAATTTCTACTTTTCGGAGTTTACAGATGCCAGGCTGGAACCGTGTTAGAATCAGTCTAATAAGCTCGCCTGCGAAGCAGACAGGCCTCGATCCGGGAATTGGCAGTTGCTATCGCCATAAGCACTGAGATCGGCGGTTGAGCCTGATTTTCGATAAACTGAACCATTGGCTGTTCCACTGGAACTGGCGAACTCGATCAACTGCAAGTGAAACTAAATGATGAATGAATCCTCAGTAAAGGGAGAACACTACGAGATTGTATCGGTGCGGAGCGCAGAGCCTCCGCCCGGTGTGGAAGGCTCCAACTGGCATCAATATGTGATTGCGTTTGAAGGCAGCAACACCATTAACGGCTATCAACAGGGGAACCTCGGTGCTGTGACGACGGCAGTGCAGGAGATGGTCGCTCAATTGAACGAACGCCACCTGGGCAAACGCGGCCGCGTCAACCTGGTGCCGACGCCGAAGAAGAAAGCCAGCAACTGAGCGGGTAGCCTGGCTGGCGCCGGCAGCACCAAAAACCAGAATGGGCAATTAGAGCGTCAAATGCGCAGGGGAGAAGCATGGCAGACGACAAGGTTTCGCGCCGCGAATTCATAAGCAAGACCTCAATGGCGGCAACGACCGTAGTTGCCGGCGCTGCGGCGGGTACTGCGGGCGCACAGGAAGCGGAGGAGTACGTGCAATCCGATTACGCTGTGCGCACCAAAGCGCTCGTCTCTGTTCTCACCCGGAAAAATCTTGTCAATCCGGCGACGATGGATGCCGTGGTCGATTTCTACGAGAACAAGGTCGGGCCGCATATCGGGGCCAGGGTTGTGGCAAGAAGCTGGCTCGATCCCGATTATCGGCAGCGGCTGTTGGCAGATGCACGCGCCGTTGCGCGCGAAGACAACCTCACCGGAGTGCAGGGCACGGACCTGGTTGCCGTGGAAAACACACCGGAGGTGCATAACCTCGTCGTTTGCACACTCTGCTCCTGTTATCCGTGGGCCCTGCTGGGCTTGCCGCCCTCCTGGTACAAGGACACCGCTTACCGGGCTCAGGCGGTGATCGATCCACGCGGCGTGCTGCAAAAATTCGGGCTCGAACTCGATGATGACGTGGAAGTGCGGGTATGGGACAGCACGGCGGAGGTGCGTTATCTCGTCATTCCCGAGCGCCCGGCCGGGACAGAGGGCATGACCAAGGCGCAACTTGCAGATCTCGTGACCAGGGACTCGATGATCGGCGCGGAAAAACTTGCGTCACCTGCATAAAGGATACCGTCGATGAACACGATTCATGACCTCGGCGGAATGGATGGTCTGACGATTCCGGAACGGGACCAGGGACGAATTCTCAAGGAGGATTGGGAGCGGCAGATATGGGGGCTGGCCTTAGCCGTTTGGTCCAAGCCGATACCCGGTTACGCGGGCAGCACTCGCGCCGATATCGAGCGAATTCCGCCAGAGCTCTATCTCACCATGCCGTACTACGCGAAATGGTTATGGGCTGAAGAGGTGGCGCTGCTGCGTAGTGGCCTGGTAACAAAGGACGAGCTTGCAAAACCGGACGATTCGATAACCAGGGCTGATACAGGGAATTTTGTGCCTGCAAGTCCGGCAGACGTCACCGCATTCCTCACGGGCGACAATTCATCTGAGATCCCCGCGGAAGTGCTGCCGCGTTTCGCGGTTGGCGACGAAGTCACCGTCAGGAACGAACACCCTGCGGGCCATACGCGAATGCCCAGGTACTTGCGAGGTCACCACGGTGAAATTCACAAACATCACGGTGTGCATATTTTCCAGGATGATGTTGACGAAGATGTCGGGCAACAACACCTGTATACCGTGATGTTCAGCGGCCCGGAACTCTGGGGCCGCAGGGCCCATCCGAAAGATCGAATTTACGCCGAACTGTGGGACTATCATTTGCAGCCAACTGCATAAGGTGACTGCGCGTGCTCGATTCAAATGAACTCGCCGACTTGCCACTGTTACCGCGTGACGACGATGGTCCGGTTTTCGCCGAGCCGTGGCAGGCTCAGGCATTCGCAATGGTTGTCGAACTCACCGAGGCTGGCACACTGACAAGAGAAGAATGGGCGGATCACCTCGGCGCGGTGTTCAAGGAAGCCGAAGCGCGCGGCGAATACGACACCGGCCAGCGCTATTACGATCACTGGCTGACGGCGCTCGAACGGGTCGTTGTCGAAAAAAACCTGGCCGGATGGGAGGATCTGAGTAAGGAAGGCGAGAGCATTCGCGAGAACGATCATCACAACCGTGAGCATCAACTGGAGGGCGGGCACTGATCGGAAGCGGTTTCCCACCGTGTAATCCAGTGCAAAACTGGTGCCGGCGGTAACTTGTCAACCTATTGGCGTCAGTTCCAACCCCTGTTGCAGTGGTTAGTGGGAGCGGCTGGCTTGTGGGAGCGGCTTCAGCCGCGAATGGATAGGGAATCGCGGCTGAAGCCGCTCCCACAAGCCGCTCCCAAGGTTCTCTTGGTTGCAATACGCTTGACTAGTCGTTTAGAACGGCCGCGTTTTGTGTCGACCGTAACGCGATCTCTGCGTCGCAGGTGAATTCATAGATCATTGAGTCGAACGGCATTCTGTGCCAGATGACCTTGGCGGTGTAGGGTTCGGTCAGGTAGGCCGGATCAGTCACCGTGTATTCAAGCGTCAACACTGATCCATCTTCGTTAACGGTATATCGCTCGATCAGTTCTTTTTGCGTGCTTGACGGGATATCCGCCCCATTGCCGTTCGGCTCCCAGCCGGAGGCGAGTCCGGCAGGCATTGCGGGGAAGCCGTTCGACTCGATAATCAGTGTGTCATCTTCGTACCTGCCGACGCGCCTGCCAAAACTCGGGTCAGTAACGTTAGGAGTGCTTGACCCGAGAGTAAACGGACGGTGAAGAGTTGCGTACTCGTGAAAAATTTCGATGTCATTGCCGTCACGCTTGATCTCGTAGACGTAGGGAATCATCAGCAGCGATGGCAGGTTGGACGGAACGCATGCCGATGCCGGGTTGACCAGGGGGTCGAAGTTTTCGCGCGCTTCCCGGCCGGCATCATTCAGCGGCATCGGCGAATCCGATACTTTTTGCCCCGTGATGAACGTCATCCATTTACCGGTAAGGCGATCGATGCCGGTAATGCCTTCGCGCGTGTCCGAGATTGCGTAATCCGGCGCTTTGCGGATGGAATCAAGCATCTCGAATCGCTTGCCGTCCGCTGTGTTGATTTCCGCACCGAACAGCAGCAGCTTTTCCGGCCGCCGGCTGCGAGGGCCGCGAATCGTTACCGTATCGCCGACTTTCAGCGTATCTTTCGTGATGCCGAGGCGTCTGAGTATCGGTACTGCATGAGCTTCGACCGCCCAGGTTTCAATGGTGCCATCCTCGGTGACGACATCCACACCGAAAAATGAATGCGGGCTGCGCATTTTCACTTCGGAAAGGACGCCACTGATTTCAACGACGTTGGTCGTGTCATAGTGGGTGGCGAATGAATGATGGGCGTTCGCAGTACTTGCGAGGAAGAAAACAGCGCCGGCCAGGGCAAAACCAGAAATTTTGAAGTTATTCATTTATTCGCAGACCTGGCAGTGAAAATGACGGGTGTCGATTGACTACCTGATCAGTAATACTTCCTGGTTGACGGGATAGAGCCATTCTACACCACGCTCCGTAACGATGGCATCGTCCTCCAGCGGGATACGCAGTTTCTTACCACCCCATTCGGGGATCGCCGTGTAGGCAAATAACTCGATCGAGAACAGGTTCGTCGGCTGAATCATGTAGCTCATGCGTTCGGGATTGAACCACGCGATTGACGGGCCGATGCCGTGGCCGAGATTGCCGACAGAGTGACAGCCGATGATCACATCAATGAGATCAGGATCGTCTGTTGGCTGGTTGAAGGTTTCCATGACCGTGAAGCCAGCCTCGCCAATGAGTCGGTTCAGCAGTTCGTACGTTTCCCCGGCAGTTCGGCCGGCCTTGATGTTCTGTTTGAGGATGTCGCGGACCGCGCGGCCATTATCGAATGCCTTTTGGAAACTGTCCGGCAAACGGGTTTCGCCCTCCTGCAGTACATAGGCGTGACGCTTCATATCTGTGTAGAAATTGAGATAGCCGACACCCCAGTCTATTGCGAGGAAATCGCCCCTCTGGATGACGTGATCATCTGATAGCGCAACGAATCCGTCGGGTCCCGTGATGTAGACAGAGGGCATGCCGAACGATGTCTCGAGATTGTTCTCGAACTGTTGCTCGCGCATCCACCATGCGACATCGGCGAGCGTGGTTTTTCCAGGTGTGATGACCTCGTTCGAGAACGCGCGTTCGGCAATGTTGCGTGACATCTCGCCGGCCCACGCGAATGCGGCGATCTCGGAGGCGACGCGTCGCGAGCGAAAGTCCGAGGCGAGTTTTTCAGCGGAGACGAAGCGCTCCGCAAATCGTGCGCCCAGTTCTTCGGTCAGCTTTTGATGTGTGGTGTGACTGAGCCCATCGGCGGCGCCTATATTGCGGGCGTAATTCAGGGCGATGGTCTGCGGGTTTCGCTCCTCGACAAACTCACGGAGCTCCGCGCTGCTGCCGAAGATGTCGTAAGCGCCATTGTCTTCGACGAGCGCGGTTTCGACGCCGAGTATCGCCCGCTCGATGCGGCCATCGCCACGGTCGGTGAAGATGTAGTAGCCGTAGTCACCGACGTATCCTCTGCCGAAGTCTTCGGTCAACGGATCTTCGAAACCCTCGCGATTGACTGTGATCCACATATCCACATTGTTCTCGCGCATGACTTCCGGCAGGACAAGATCGAACTTCTCCTGGCGGATCTGGTTCATGAGCTCCCAGCGCCGTTGCGCCTCACCCTTGGCGCTCGCGGTACTGATTACGAGGGAGAAGAGGGTGACAGTTAGAAGGAATCTTGCGGTGCTGGTGGTCATGGTTCGCCCCTTTCTTGTCAGAACAGGCCGGTGATACGCTTTTCGTCGTTGACGTCGATATTCTCGGAGGTCGGCTTACGCGGCAGACCCGGCATGGTCATGATAGCGCCACAGATCACAACCACAAACTCGGCGCCGGTTGCCAGGCGAATTTCCCGAATTGGCACGTCATGTCCGGACGGGGCCCCCAGGAGATTTGGATCGGTTGAGAAGCTGTATTGCGTCTTCGCCATGCAGATCGGGTAGTGGCCGTAGCCGTCCTCCTGGAACTGCGCAAACTGGTCGCGAATCTTCTTGTCCGCGATGATGTCCTCGGCGCCGTAAATTGACCGTGCGATGCGCCGGGTCTTGTCCCACAAAGTGACTTCGTCCTTGTAGAGTGGCCGGAACTGCGATTTGTGATTGTTAACGAGGTCGATCACCTGTTCTGCGAGATCGACAGCGCCGTCGCCGCCGTTTTCCCAGTGCGAGGATACGATGCACTCAACACCAAATTCCTTGCAATAGTTCCTGATCGCCAGGTGCTCTTCCTCGGTATCGTTAATGTATTGATTGATAGCGACGGTCACCGGTACGCCGAACTGACCGATGTTGCGGATGTGACGACCGAGGTTTGCGCAACCATTGATGATCGCATTGGCGTCTTCCTTGCTGAGGTCGCTCTTCGGTACGCCGCCATGCATCTTGAGTGCCTTGGTCGTGGCCACCAGCACTACAGCATCGGGGTGCAATCCGGCTTTGCGGCACTTGATGTCGAAAAACTTTTCCGCGCCGAGATCGGCGCCGAAGCCTGCTTCAGTAACGACGTAGTCGGCAAGCTTCAATGCAGACTTGGTCGCAATCACCGAATTACAGCCATGCGCGATGTTCGCGAAAGGTCCACCATGCATCAGCGCGGGGTTGTTCTCCAGCGTTTGCACGAGGTTTGGTTGGAACGCATCGCGCAGCAGTGCGGTCAATGCGCCTTCCGCCTTCAACGCTTGCGCCTGCACGGGTTTCCGATCACGCGTATAGCCGATGGTGATGTTGCCGATGCGTTTGCGAAGTTCATTGAGATCGTCAGCCAGGCAGAAGCAAGCCATGATTTCCGACGCGGCCGTGATGTCGAATCCGGCCTCGCGGACGACACTATTATTAAAGCCGCCGAGACCGGATGTAATCGTGCGCAGGGCCCTTTCATTCATATCGAGAACGCGGCGCCAGGTCACCCGCCGGGGATCGATGTTGAGTTGATTCTCCCAGTGCATGTGATTGTCGATCAGGGCCGCAAGGAGATTGTGGGCAGCACCGATCGCGTGGAAGTCGCCGGTAAAGTGCAGGTTGATGTCCGTCATGGGTACGACCTGGGCATAACCGCCGCCCGCGGCGCCACCTTTCATGCCAAAGCAGGGTCCGAGGCTGGGCTCTCGCAAGCACACCACTGTTTTCTTGCCGATCTTGTTCAGACCGTCACCCAGTCCGACCGTGGTCGTGGTCTTGCCCTCGCCCGCAGGCGTCGGGGACATCGCGGTAACGAGTATCAGTTTGCCGTCGGGTCTGCCGTTCAAACCCTCCAGAAAATCATAGCCGATTTTGGCCTTGTCATGGCCGTAGGGAATGATGTCTTCGGCAGGAATACTTAAGTTCGCGGCAATCTCAGCGATCGGCAGTTTGCTCGCCGCCTGGGCAATTTCGATATCCGGGGGTACTCTACTCATGGGGCTCATCCAATGGCTGGAGCTGCTTGATTTTCAGGCGTTTTAGCGCGAAGGCAGGCGATACTATGTGAAAATCACCGTGCCAGTCCAGCGCTTCGTTCAGAGATGTAGAGAATTAACCGGGGTCGAACCGAGGTTTTCTTTATCTTCGGCGCGGCATACAGATATCTCAGGAGCAGCGTCGATACGACCAGACCAGCATTGCTTCGGGTCAACTCCGTCACGTACAGTTTGGCGCCGTTCTATTCCAGATCTATTACTATTTTTCCTTGAGCGTGCCCTTCTTCGGAATACCGGATCGCCGCTGGAACCTCACCCAACGGGTAACGCCGGTCAATCACTGGCGTCACTTTGCCGGCCTGCATGAAGTCACCCAGGATGGCCAGGTCATTCTGGTGAAGTTGCGCCAGAATCATGACGAACTCCTGGTCCACGAACGGCGACATTAGGAGCGCCTTGATTGGATTCATCATAGGCCCGAGCCAATTGCCTTTTCCACCTCCGACTATGACGAAGATGCCCTCTGGCTTCAGAACACGCCTGTTCGCTGATAGCGAGTGATTGCCGACCATGTCGATGATCAGGTCGTATCGTTGCCCGCTTTCGGTGTAGTCCTCTTTGGTGTAGTCGAAGACGTGATCTGCGCCGATTGATCGGACCATCTCCACATTTCGGGTACTGCATACGCCGGTCACCTCCGCACCGAATGACTTGGCGATCTGCACTGCAAACGTACCCACACCACCGGACGCGCCGTTAATCAGGACTTTTTGCCCTGGCTCTAATTTTCCTGTGTCGCGAAGCGCCTGAAGTGCGGTGAGTGCCGCTATTGGCACAGAAGCCGCCTGCTCAAATGACACGTTGGCCGGTTTCGCCGCCAATGCCCCGTTCTCACCAACGGTTATATACTCGGCGAAGGACCCGGTTCCGCCGCCAAACACCTCATCTCCCGGCTTGAACCGCTTGACGTTGCTGCCAACCGCCTCGACCGTGCCCGCAAAGTCCACTCCCAGCCTTGTTTCATTGGGTGCGCCCAGGCCAGACATCAAGCGCAATAAATACGGCGTGCCTCTCATGAAGTGCCAGTCGAGCGGATTGACGGACGCAGCAACGACTTTTACCAGGACCTCGTCGTCCGCAGGCGTCGGCTTTTTGACGTCTGCAAATTCAAGCACATCGGGTGAACCATAGCAGCGATACACTATGGCTTTCATCAACTCCGTTTCATCGGAGACTGTGGGCGCCGGTCCGCAAGCAGAGGTGTGGCTCAGAACAAGGGCCAGTGACGATATCGCCACGCCTAAGAACATCAGGATACCGCCTGCGATTTTGTAACGTAGTTTCATTGATCTGTCTCCCGCGAGTCGGGGATAGATGCCATACCATCCGACCGTACTTTTGTAGCCTACAGGGTGAACGTTTATAAGAAAACACCCTGGTGGCCGCTACGCTGCAGCAATGGGTATATGTATCGTTGACTCGCTGTATCAAGCAGTCAACCCGGGCCGGGATTGCCTTCTAGATAGCCTTTGAAAACCTGTTATCGTTTGTGTCTTCCTGCAGGTGCCGGTCAAAAATCATTGCGACGCTGCGCATGAGCAGGCGACCACTTCCGGTAATCTCAATCTCGCCGTCATCGAT
>Ga0209987_10001975_pt1 | contig 11285 bp, 7 predicted proteins | sample N074metaG_FD_182134 | JGI IMG/M metagenome (GOLD analysis project Ga0209987, IMG submission 182134) | Deep subsurface microbial communities from Kermadec Trench to uncover new lineages of life (NeLLi) - N074 metaG (SPAdes) (version 2) | ecosystem: Environmental > Aquatic > Marine > Ocean trench... | reverse complement strand
GTTCCCGAAGCCATGTCCGTCGTGCGCGAGCGGGGGGTGGATGCCTTCCTGGTATCGGTCCACCGGTGCCGGGATCGGGATCTCCGTGCCGTCGGGCACCTGGTTCGGGATTTTCCAGGTATTCCGACCGTAGCCTTGGTGTCGCAACACGAGGCCTTGGTCAGCGAAACCCTGTTGCACCTCGGTGCCAGCGGGGTGCAACAGGTGGTCGACGTCACTTCCCCATCGGGGTGGCAGCGCTTGCGCCAAATCGTCGGTCCTCCCGCCACTAGGGCCGTCAGCAGCATCCAAGGTCCCATTCTGGACGCCCTGGGTAATACGCCAGCGGACAACCGGTTGTTCTTCGAAGCGGTGATTCGGCTGGCGCCCGAAGTCGTTTCCGTCCGTCAACTGGCCCGGCAACTGGACTTGCGGCCCAGTACCCTCATGTCCCGCTTCGGTAGGGCCGGACTCCCCTCGCCCAAAAGCTACCTCGCCGGGATCAGGCTACTCCATGCCGCCCTGCTGTTTGAATCCAGCGGACTCTCCGTGGCCGACGTCGCCTACCGCCTCGAGTATTCCTCGCCCCAGAGCCTGGGCCGCCACTTGCGAGCCATGCTGGGGATTGCCGCCACCGAGTTCCGCCGCCGCTTCCCGTTTGCCACCGCGCTCAACCGGTTCCTGAGCCGGATGATTAGTCCCTACGAGAGAATCTGGCCTACGTTCCGTCCCCTGGGAGGGCCGCGCCGGTAATGGCCCTCCTGTTACAGGAAGACGAAGGGGGCGGGCGGGGGCACACGGCGGGGGCAGCAAGGGCAGTCTGAAAGGTCTGGGGACGGAACCACTGCGTACTGCGACCTGCGCACTCAGTCTATGGCAGGAGCGTTGGGGTTGCTGATTGGGGGTTCACTGGTGGTGCGGCAAGAAGCTACAGTCCGAGGTCGTGAGTAGTAGTAAGAACAACTACTATAATCCCGGCCGATTCCAGCAACTCCCGGCCACCCTGCAGCCGGTCCACAACGCTCAGGACCCCCAGCACCTTCCCTCCCTCCGCCGTTACCGCGTCGATCGCCTGCAGAGCTGATTGGCCCGAGGTGATCACGTCCTCGACCACGACTACAGACATCCTGGGAGAGAAATTGCCTTCGATGCGGCGCTTGGCTCCGTGGCCCTTGGCCGCCTTGCGCACGCTGAAGGCGTCGATCGCCGGAGGGGCGTCGGCGCTGGCAGAGGCGATGGCATAGGCCACGGGATCGGCACCCATGGTGAGGCCGCCGACCGCTTCCGGTCGCCAGCCGGCTTGGCGGACGGCCGCCAACCCCAAGCGGCCTATGACCTTCTGGCCTTGAGCCGACATGGTGGTGGGGCGGGCGTCGATGTAGTAGCTGGATCGCCGGCCGGAGGCCAGGACGAAATCACCGGTTTGGAGCGAGCGGTCCCTGAGGAGCTGGATCAGGGTTGCCTGGTCGCTCACCCCTTGCTACCGAACAGCTTGGAGAGGAAGCCGGTCTTGGGGGGCTCTTCGGTCTCGGCCGCATGGCAGAAGCCGTCGGTGAAATCTCCGACGGTCTTGCTGCGTTCCTTGAGGTCGCGCTTGAGGCCCGCCATGACACCGGCTTCGAGGGCGGGGGAGAACTTGAGGCCCTTGATGGCGGAGTTCAGTGGTGTCGGGTCCTGTGACAGCAATAGCTGGAATAGTTCCCGCGGTGTTCGGCCGGGGAACGGTAGCTCGCCGGTCAGTAGGTAGTAGGTGATGGTGGCCAGGCTGTACACATCGGCCTGCTCCCCCACCAATTCCCCGCTGAGTGTCTCTGGAGCGACGTACTGAAGCGTCCCCACAAAGAAGCCCGCTCGGGTCAGCCGGTCCTCGGGCTGGCTGGAGGCGTCCCGGGCGATGCCGAAGTCGAGCAGCATGGCCTTCTGGGTGGCCGGGTCGTACATGACGTTGGCCGGCTTTAGGTCACGATGGATGATCTCGGCCTTGTGGGCCGCGGTGAGGCCTTCGCCGAGTTGCTGGATGATGCGGGCCACCAATTGAGGTGCCAGGGGGCCCGAACGGGAGGCGAATGTGGCCAGCGGCTCGCCGGGGGCCCACTCGAGGGCCAGGTAGTACAGGTGGTCGTCGGTCTCCCCGAAATCGTACGTCTGCACCACGTTCGGGTGGCTAATGCGTTTGCCGTACTCGGCTTCACGGAAGAAGCGGGTGATGGCGTTGGAGTCTTTGCTGAGGCGGGGCCTCAGGACCTTGACGGCTGCTGTGCCGGAATCGGGGCTTTCGGCCCGATATACGGTGGCCGTCCCCCCCTCGCCGATATACTCGTTCAGGCGGTACCCGGCTATGGTTCGACCCACGAGGTCTTGCTGTGTCATGATGAGCGACCAAGCTACTCTCTCCAGCCACTGCCAGCAAGCCGACCCGGCGTTTCCGCTTGACGGTCAACGCCCCGCCCGACTAACCTTTCCCCGCAGATACCTTCGCGCGGCTCTCGTGGTCTATGGGGGAGTAGTGATTCGTCGTTTTCTGGTGGTGGTCCTGGTGGTGGCGTTCGGCACGGGGTGCGGAAGCCAGTGGAAACGGGTCGGAACGGATGATCTCGGTCCCACCACGGAAGAGACGCTCACTGACGTCTTCAATCCTCAAAACGTCTACCGTGGGATGGGGCGACTGACGGCGCCGGAACCACTGCCGTTCATCGGCCACGTGGTGTTCGCCGACGGCCCGGCGGATTCGGTCATCGCTGTGGTCGCCCTGTCGCTCGAGAACCGTTCGCTCACCTTCCAGCGTGAAGACGACACTTTCGTAGCCCGCTACCGCGTGGAGATGCGCCTCCAGCAGGATGGAGAGCCGCCCATCCGGCTGGCGCGGGATGAATTGGTGCGGGTTCCTACATTTCAGGAGACGCTCCGTAACGACGAGAGCGTCCTGTTCCAGCAGAGTTTTCATCTAACCCCGGGCCGATACACGGTTGCCATCGCGGTGAGCGACCGGGCGTCGCCGGCCCAGAGCAGGGCTCAGGCGGTATACCAGGTCCCGGCCTTCGGGCCGGGCTCCACGTCCGAGCCGATGATCGTATACCAAGTGACGGGCCGTGATTCACCGCGGCAACCACTTTCGATCCTGCTGAATCCTCGTGGGGCCGTGTCGTATGGCGGAGACACTCTGCTGGCCTACATCGAGGGCTACGGTTTCCCCAAACCCACCAAGGTGCCGTTCGAGGTGCGGGATCAGTTCGGCAAGGTGGTCTACAGCGACTCCCTCCTGTTTCAGGGTGTCCATCCGGTGGAGAGCCACATCATTCGGCTGGCGCCGGACAGCCAGCCGCTGGGAGAGATAACCCTGGCGATCGGATCGGCGGTCGATGAGCGGACCACCACGGCGCTGGTGTCGTTTTCCCAGGGATGGGTGCTGACGAACTACGACGAGATGCTCAGTCTGTTGCGCTACTTCGGGCGCGACGAGTGGGTGGACAGTCTCCGGCGGACGCCCGAAGCCCAGCGCTCGACCGTATGGCGAGAATTCTGGGTCGCCACCGATCCCAACCGGGCCACGCCGGAGAACGAGGCCCTGGACATGTACTTCGCCAGGGTGCAGAGCGCCAACAGGCTGTTCCGCAACGAAGGCGTGCCTGGGTGGCGCACCGACCGTGGAGAAGTGTACATCACTCTCGGTCAGCCCGACGACGTGTTCGACAACCGTACCGAGGCCGAGGGGCGGTACATCGTCTGGAGTTACACGCAACTACGTCTCGACTTGTTTTTCGAAGACCTTGCCCGGTTCGGACACTACCGGCTGACACCGCAATCCCGGGCCGACTACTCGCGGGTGCTGGTGCGGGTACGACGTCAGGGCATAGGGTAGCTGGGCCGTATCGTCCGGCCATGTCCCACCATACCCCGCCGCAACTGTTCCTGATAGACGGATATGCGCTGATCTATCGCGCGTTCTTCGCCATGATCAGCCGGCCACTCACGACCTCCAAGGGTATCAACACCTCGGTCGCGTGGGGGATCGTCAACTTTCTGCTGCGACTGCGGGACAAATACCAACCCGATTACCTCGCCTGGATCAATGACGCTGGCGACTCGTTCCGCACCGAGACCTACGCCGAGTACAAATCCACCCGCGAAAAACTCGACGCCGAGCTGCAGGCTGACTTCGATCAATCCCTCGATCACGTCAGCGCGCTGCTGCAGGCGTTTCGCGTGCCGCAGATCGAGGTCCCCGGCTATGAGGCAGACGATGTCATCGGCACGCTGGCCACCCGTGCGGCCGGGGCCGGCTACCAGGCGGTCATCGTCTCGGGCGACAAGGACTTTTATCAACTCATCGACGACCACATCGCCCTGCTGAACCCGGGCCGGGGCGGCCCGGCCGCGGTCACCGAACAGTGGGTCGACAGCACCAACGCCGAGGAACGGCTCGGCGTGCCACCCCACCAGGTAGTCGACTACCTGGCGCTGGTAGGTGACAGTTCGGACAACATACCGGGAGTGAAGGGCATCGGCCCCAAGGGAGCGGCGGCGCTGCTGGCCCAGTACGGCGATCTAGAATCCATCATCGCCCAGGCCTCGACGATCAAGCAGAAACGTCCGCGCGAAGCGCTCGCCGACCAGGCCGACAACGCCCGGTTGTCCCGCGATCTGGTCACCATCAAGTGTGACCTCACCGTCGAAGTGGACCTGGCCGAGCTCGCCGCGCGGGACCCGGACATGGAGGCCCTGGCGCCGCTGTTGTCGGAGTACGAGTTCTACACCCTCGCCGAGCGGCTGGATCTCGACGCCGGACGCCGGACGAGTGGCCAGCAGGCGGCCTCCCGGGGGGCGACCGAACGGCCGGTGAACGTGGTGGCCGACCCGGCCGACCTCCCCAGCCTGGTCGACACCCTGCGGGCCGGCAGCTTGGTGGCTCTGTCGGTGCAGGCCTCGTCAGGCGCCGCCCGCAGTGCCTCCCTCACCGGGATCGGTCTGGCGGCGCCGGGGGGAGAGGTCTGGTACCTCCCATTCGGTCACGGCAACAGCGTCGGAGCCTTGGCCGCGCCGACTCCGGTGGCCAACCTCCCGCCGTTGTCCCACCCGGAGTGTGCCCCACTGGCCGACCTTCTGCGCGACGCCGCGGTGCCCAAGCTGGGTCACGACATGAAGTTCGGCTGGGAGATCCTGCGAGGCGCGGGCCTGGAACTCGCCGGCCTGGCGCACGACACCATGCTGGAGAGCTTCGTGCTCGACCCTGGCCGCCGGTCCCACACGCTCGATACTCTGATCCTGGATCAGACCGGTGCCCAATTGCGCCCGTGGCAGGACGTGGTCGGCAAGGGCAAGACCCAGATAGCCTTCGCGGAAGTCGCCGTGGCCGACGCGGCGGAATACGCCGCTCGCCGGGCCGCAGCGGCCTTGGCGTTGCACGAGACGTTTGCGCCGGAATTGGAACGGCTGTCACTCACGGCCCTGCTCGACGAGATCGAGCTGCCACTGGTCGAGGTCCTGGTCGACATGGAGTGGGCCGGGATCGCCATCGACCAAGCGCTGTTCGCCCGATTGTCGCAACGGTACTCGCGCGACCTCGAGGCGCTCAAGAAACAAACGTATCAGGCTGCCGGCCGGGAGTTCAACCTCAATTCACCGAAGCAGCTGGCCACGGTGCTGTTCGAGCAGGGACAGCTGCCGGTGCTCAAGAAAACCAAGACTGGTCCGTCGACCGACGCCGACGTTCTCGAGCAACTGTCGGCCATGGGATACGAGGTGCCGCAACTGATCCTGGAGTATCGGGAGTTGCAGAAATTGTTGTCGACCTACGTTGACGTACTGCCGCAGGCGGTCAACCCGCTCACCGGCCGGATCCATACGACATACAATCAGACCGGCGCCGCCACCGGACGCCTGTCGTCCTCCGACCCCAACCTGCAGAACGTCCCGGTGCGAACCGCCAGGGGCGGTGAAATCCGGCGCGCCTTTGTCGCCGCTCCGGGACACCAGTTCGTGGTGGCCGACTATTCCCAGATCGAACTGCGCCTGATGGCGCACCTGTCCGGCGACGAGCTTCTGGTGCAGGCGTTCGAACAGGGCGGCGACATCCACCGGCAGACTGCTGCCGTCACCTTCGACGTGGCACTGGACGAGGTGACGCCCGATATGCGGACGCAGGCGAAGACGATCAACTTCGCCACCATCTACGGCCAGGGCCCGTTCGCCCTCGGCAAACAATTGGGGATCACCCAGGCGGACGCCAAGGAATTCATCGCCCAGTACTTCGAACGGTTCGCCGGCGTAAGAACATATCTGGACCGACAAGTGGACCTGGCTCGTGAGCGGGGCTACGTCGAAACACTGTTCGGCCGGCGGCGCTACATCCCTGAACTCAAGAGCAAGAACTTCAACGTCCGCTCTTTCGGAGAGCGGACGGCGCAGAATTCGCCATTGCAGGGATCCGCCGCCGACCTGATTAAGATCGCCATGCGCAACATTCACCGGCAGCTGGCCGATGAGGGGCTGGCGGCCCGGCTGATCCTGCAAGTGCACGACGAACTGGTGCTCGAGGTCCCGGAGGCGGAAGTCGACCGGGTGAGCGTGTTGGTGCGGGAGGCGATGGAATCGGCGGCCGACCTGCGGGTACCCATCGTCGCCGACGTGGGTGTCGGGCCCAATTGGCTCGACGCGAAAGCCTGAGGTCTACTCCGACTCGCCCGTTTTCAGTGCGGGGGGATGGGCCGACGGTGTCGGGGCAAAGTTCTCGGCCGAGGTCGTCGGACCGGACTCGGGTGCCGGTTTGAGTGGCACTCCAGGCCACCAGTTCCAGCGCCCCATGATGTGCATGAAGGCCGGCACCAGCACCATGCGGATGATGGTGGCGTCGAGCAGAACCGCGACGGCTAGGCCAAAGCCCAGGAACTGCATCACCAACACCCGGGCAAAGGCAAACACCCCGAACACCATGATCATGATGAGGGCCGCCGAGGTGATGACCGAGGCGGTGGCGCTCAAGCCTTCCATGGTGGCTTCATCGTTCTTGCCGGTCCGGTCGTACGCTTCCTTGATGCGGCTCAGCAGGAACACTTCGTAGTCCATGCTCAGGCCGAACACGATGGCGAACACCAATACCGGGACCACCACGAAAATGGCGGACGTCGGTCCACCGATCCCCAGCAGGCCCCCATCCCAACCGTACTGGAACACCAAGACGATCAAGCCGAACGTGGCGCTGACCGACAGGGCGTTCATGATGATCGCCTTGATGGGGACCAACACGGACTTGAACGCGAACGCCAACATGATCCCGGTGGCGCCGAGGATCAGCAACACCAACAAGGGAAATTGGGCCAGGAGTTCCTCTTGAAAGTCGAGCGCTGAGGCGACGTAGCCGCCGACGTAGAACTGTGCTCCCGTCAGTCCGCGGATCCCCGAGTCGCCCATGGCGCGAATGGAACGGACCAGGTCCATCGAGGTAGTGAGCGACGTGGTGTCGGACGGGATGACGTCGAGCAAGGTGACACGCGCTTCCCGGCTGAGGTAGGCGCCGATGAAATCACCGTATCGCTCGCGAGCGCCGTCGAGATCGCTGTAGAGCAACGACAGGCCCAGGATCGAACTGTTGGGGGCGATGTCGATGACACTGCGTACCTGCTTGACCCGGGGATCGGCCTCCAGGGTATCCGCCAGTCGTTTGATGCCGCGCAGCCGGCCGGCGCCCACGGCCCGCTCGCCCTCGGGCACCTCGACCAGGACGCGGATCGGCATGATGATCCCACCGGCTCCCATCTGGGTCAGTACCTCCACCCCCTGGCCGGACTCCGTTTCGCTGGGCCACCAATTGCGCGACGGTAGCCCGATCTTGATCAAGAACAGCGGTGCCGTGAGGATGGCGAGGGTCAATCCGCCCAGCATCAAGGCACGGTAGGGGTGCCGGCTCAATGTCCGGGCCCAACGTTCCCATATCAATGGCGAGTGGTACCACGCCAGCCGCCGGGCCAGGAACCGGGGATGGTTGATCTCCTTGCCCAGGATGGCCAACAGCGCCGGTAGCAGGGTGACCGATAGCAGCATGGCCACCGCGACGACGATGAGGCCGCCGATGCCCACGCTGCGAGTGTCGGTGAGCGGGGTGATGAGCAGCGCCGCGAATCCGACCATCACCGTGAGCCCGGAGGTGATGACGGCGGAGCCCGCAGTTTGCATCGTCTTCACGGCCGCCTCGGTTCGGCGGAGGCCGCGCCGGAGTTCTTCGCGGAAGCGGGTCACGATGAGCAGCGAATAGTCGATGCCCACACCCAGCCCGACCATGGTGGTCAAGTTGAGCACGAAGATCGACATCGGCGTCCATCTGGCGACGTACGTCACCACCGCCAAGGCCACGAAGATGGCGAGGAAGCCGATCAGCAGCGGCAGCATCGCGGCGACCAGGGCGCCGAAGGCCAGCAACAAGATGACCAAGGTTATCGGCAGCAACCGGATCTCACCGTTGCGGCTGTCTTCCGCCGATATGTTCCGGACATCCAGATCGAGCGGTGCCCGGCCGGTAACCAGAACCCGGTAACTGCTGCGGTTGGGTACCCGGGCCATGGTGCGTGCCAGCCTGGCCCGGGCGTCCGGCACGATGCCGCCAACGTCCCGACCTGGCACGTTTACTGCCACTACGAAGAAGGTTGTTCGCCCGTCGTCGCTGATGAACAGCGAGTCGCCGGTCACGGGAAAGGAGACCACCCCTTGGACGTACGGCTCCCGCTCCATGTCCGCTATCAAACTGTCGAGGACGGCCCGCGGCCGCGGCGTGTGGAACGGTGCCGGACCCTCGACGGTGACGGCGAAGAATTCGCCCACCGGCCGGGCAAATCGCTGCTGCAGCATCTGGTCGGCCAGGAGTGCTTCGGTGGAGTGATCGCTGTCACCCCGGAGGGCCAGCACATCGAGTACGTTGCGCGCCTGCCAGACGGCGCCGGCCCCGACCACCACCCATACCACCACGATCAGCCACCGGGCCTTGACCACGGCGTTGGCGAAGCGGCCCATGAGCGTCGAATCGAGGTTGCCTACCGGCATTGCGTTCCTAGGCGAAGTCGATGGCCGGGGGCAACCAGAGGGACCTCCCGCTGGCCCCAGTGCCCAACCCCGGGTGATATTGGGGCATGAGTGTGCGTAACGTGCTCGTTCTGGTCCTCAGCGGTGCGGTGGTACTCGTTCTGGCCGACAAGCTGCGCCACGACGGTGACACCGGCGCCGTCGGCACGGTGGATACCCTGGCCGGCGACGTTGCGGCCGGGTTGCTGGAGCACGCGCCATCAGGAACGGAACTCGACCCCCGGGCGCGCCGGGCACAAGTCGCGCGTATCCGCTCATCGGCGGGTCAAACATACCTCGACTCGCTTCTTCCCGGCACCGATTCGTTGATCCGGCGCTGGCCGGATCGTGGCCTCCGACCCTTCACCGTGGCCATGGTGGCCGGGGGGTCGCCCGACTACATCCCCCGGTTCCAGGCCCTGGTGCGCGACGCCGGTGCCAGCTGGGATCAGGAAGGACTCGGCTTCCGCTTCCGATTCCAGGCGGATACCGCCGGGGCCGACATCGTGATCCGCTGGCGGACCAGCTTCACGCCCACCGAGCGGGCCGGGCAGACGGACCTCCTGTGGGATCGGTTGGGCCACATCCGCAGTGCGGTGATCACCCTGGCCATCCGGGATCCACGCGGCCGTCTGTTCACCGACCAGGCACTGCGCGCGGTGGCGGTCCACGAGCTGGGTCACGCGGTCGGCCTGCCGCACTCGGCCGACCCGGGCGACGTCATGTATCCCAGCACCAGAACCGGCACCATATCCCGGCGCGACCGGGCCACCGCCATGCTACTGTATCAGCTGACCCCCGGTTCCCTGAAGGGTGAGGAGCGGTGATGTTCCCTCATCGGGCAGCGATCGTCGCGGCCATGGCTGCCGCCGCGGGGCTGGCTGGGTGGGGCAGCGCCGGGGCGCAGTCGTTTGACGATGTCGACGCCATCGTCCGCTCAGGTATCAGCCGGGGGATCTACCCCGGAGCGGTGGTGGTGGTGGGCCGGGCTGACGGCGTGCTGTTGGCTCGGGGGTACGGACGCTTCACCTGGAAAGCCGACTCGCCGGTGCCTGATCCCGACCGCACGCTGTGGGATATCGCCTCCTTGACCAAGGTGGTGAGTACCGCCAGTTCGATCATGGTCCTGGTCGACGAAGGACGGCTCGATCTCGACGCACCGGTAGCGCGATACCTCCCCAGGTTCCAGGGTGATCGAAAAGACGAGGTCACGGTGCGCATGCTCCTCAACCACACCAGCGGCTTGCGGAGCTATGTCCAGTTCTTCAAGCTGGCCGAGGACCGCGGCCAGGCCATCGGCCTGCTGTACCGGGAACCGTTGCGACGCGCGCCGGGAACCAGGCCGGTGTACAGCGACCTCAACGGCATGCTCCTGGGATTGGTTGTGGAGCAGGTCGCGGGGGAGCCGCTCGATCGCTTCGCCCGGCGTGAAGTGTTCCGGCCTGTCAGCATGGACCACACACGCTATGTGCTTCCCCGGGCGCAGTGGGAACTGGCGGCGCCCACCGGACGATGGCGCGGACATCCTGTCGCCGGCGTGGTCAACGATCAGAACGCCGTTGTCTTCGGCGGGGTCGCCGGGCACGCCGGGGTGTTTTCGACAGGGGCCGACCTGGCGCGTTACGCCAAGTGGTGGCTGAAACGCGGCTATGGGGCCACCGGGCCGGTGGTTGCAGCCGCTACCATGGAGGCATTTCTCTCGCGCACCCCATCCAGCGGCAGTCGGCTCCTTGGGTGGGACACCAGAGACCCGGAGTATCCGCCGCCGTCGGTATTCGGCGAGCTGCTGAGTGGTAGTGCCTACGGTCACACGGGGTGGACCGGGACCGAGTTGTGGGTCGATCCCGACCGCGACCTGTTTCTGGTGTTCCTGACCAACCGGAGCTACGCACCCAAGGTGTCGCATTCCATCAGCGCCCTCCGCCGGGTGCGGGCCGAGTTGTCGGAGGCCGTCGTGCGGGCCGTCCCGGGGGCGTGCCGGCCCACCATCGTTCCCGCGTGCTAGCCGGGCCAGTCCTGCTGTACGACGGAGACTGCGCGTTCTGCCGCACCTGGGTCTCCCGGCTGGAGCGAATCGACCGCGCCGGCGCCATCAGCTGCATCCCCGCGGCCCAACGCCGGCAGATCGAGGGATTGCCGCCCATCAGCGACGCCGATCTCGATCGGGCAATGCATTTGGTGACCGCCGACGGGGAGATTCTGGTGGGGGCCCGGAGTGTGCCGGAAATTCTGCGGCACATCCCGCGCTGGCGCTGGCT
>Ga0209987_10001974_pt1 | contig 11285 bp, 7 predicted proteins | sample N074metaG_FD_182134 | JGI IMG/M metagenome (GOLD analysis project Ga0209987, IMG submission 182134) | Deep subsurface microbial communities from Kermadec Trench to uncover new lineages of life (NeLLi) - N074 metaG (SPAdes) (version 2) | ecosystem: Environmental > Aquatic > Marine > Ocean trench... | reverse complement strand
CGTTTAGCCTGTGTATCCCTCTCGGACTTTTGCTATCGTTCGCACTGGGCTGTTCCCAATCCTCAATCCGACCGTACCGGCCGCCGCCGCCCTCCGCGGCTGAAACAGAAAAACCCGCCAGCCCCACTCCACTTCTGGCTCCGGCCAAATCGCCGGCGCCAAAAAACCCAGGACTTTCGTTATTTCGGCCGCTGGCCGCCCCTCGATTTAAAAACAAAAATTACCTGCCCACCCACCTGCACCTCCAGGACCGCACGGTCATGGTGTTGGTTCCGGCCGGCACTTATCAGGTCAATGCCCCCTCTTCATCAAAGTCCGCCACTCGACTGACGGCGGTGACCCTGCCGGCTTTTTATATCGACCGTACTGAAATTACGGTGGAACGCTATCAGGCTTTTCAGGACGCATACGACGAAACCGGGTTCACCGGCGAACCTTCCTGCCCGCAGTGCCCGGCGGTCGGCATCGACTGGCACAGCGCGCGGCGTTATTGTCTGTGGGCCGGAAAACAATTGCCGACGGAAGCCGAGTGGGAAGCGGCGGCACGCGGGCCTTCGTCACAACGTCTGCCCTGGGGCCATAAACATTCCGCGCAAACCGGAAACATTCTGGGTGCGGAAGATGGTTTTGACTGGCTCGCGCCGGTCGGGTCGTTTCCGCGGGGGGCTTCACCGTTTGCCGCGTTGGACATGATCGGCAATGCCTGGGAATGGGTGCGCCCGGTTCCGGCCGTCGCGCTGGCGGGGGAAGCCAGGCCATCCGGGGAAAAATTCCAACGGGTCAAAGGCGGCAGTTGGAGGAGTCCCAAACAAATGGCGGTGATTTCCTTCCGCAATACGGTCGAATCGACGGTAAAAAATCCCACCTTCGGATTTCGCTGTGCCAAACCGGCGGCTCTTCTTTCCAACAAAGGGTCCGGGAATAAATAAGAAAAGGCCAGATTCTTACTTTGGAAGATTAAGTAAGAATCTGGCCCTTAAAACGCGGTGATTCGGGTGACGGTGGTGGGTGAGAAGATTATGAACAACCCGAAGTCGCACCGCAAGATACGCATTTCAGGCAAGTCCCATTGCGCACCAGAGTCAACTGGCCACACTCGCCGCACGGGTCGCCTTCATATCCTTTCATTTTCGCTACTGCCATAGCCTGCTGAGTTCCCCCGGAACCATTGCTCATCGAACTGCCATTGCCGTTGCTATAAGTGAATCCCTTGGAATGCAATGGGGAGCCGCCATTAGTATGACCATTGGAATGCGTGGTGCCATTTTCAATCTTCACCGGACTTTTCGGGTCCGGAGCCTTCAGGTCTTGGGCCGCATTGCCGGATATTTCATCATCGGAAACTTCTTCAGTTTTTTGCAGAGCGTCGCCGCGTAAATCTTCGGGAGTCACCTGGGCCAGATCGCTCCGGCCCAGGTAGCTGATGGCCAGCTCGCGGAAAATGTAATCGATGGTGGAGGTCGCCATAGCGATGGTGCTGTTGCCGGTGACGATGCCATTGGGTTCAAAACGGGTGAACACGAAGGCATCCACGAACTCTTCCAGCGGCACACCGTGTTGCAGTCCCAGAGAAATTGAGATGGCGAAGCAGTTCATCAAACTGCGGTAAGCGGCACCTTCCTTGTGCATGTCGATGAATATTTCACCCAAAGTGCCGTCTTCGTATTCCCCGGTGCGCAGGTACACCTTGTGACCGCCCACCACAGCCTTTTGCGTGTACCCCTGGCGGCGATGGGGAAGCATGCGGCGATTCTTGCGGTCCCGTTCCCAAACCGCCTTGACCAGTTTTTCGGCCACCTGCAACGGTTCCCTTGCTTCCGGGTCTGCCAGCTCGGACAATTTGAAATCGTCCGCCGCCACGCTGTTCAGCGGCTGACTCAATTTGGATCCGTCCCGGTACACGGCGGTGCCTTTGAGCATGAGTTTCCACGACAACATGTGCGCCGCTTCCACATCTTCAATAGTCGAATCGTTCGGCATGTTGATGGTTTTGGAAATGGCGCCGGAGATGAACGGTTGCGCCGCCGCCATTTTGTAAATGTGAGCTTCATGGGGGATGAACCGCTTGCCGTATTTGCCGCACTTGCTGGCGCAGTCGAAAACCGGGTAGTGTTCTTTTTTCAAATGCGGGGCGTTTTCAACGGTCATCCTGCCGCACACCCAATCGTTGGCCTGCTGAATCTCTTCCGCTGAGAACCCGAGATGATCCAGCAGATTGAAGTCGAAGGCGTTCAACTGCTGATCGGAAATTTTCAAAACGTCCTGGCAGAAAGTTTTCCCCAGAGAGTGCTGGTTGAAGGCGAAGGTGATGTCAAATGCGCGCGGTAGTTCCGCTTCCACCCGGGCCAGAACTGCATCGGTGAACCCTTTGGCTTTCAGCGTTTTGGAATTGATGACCGGCGCACCGACCAGGCTCCCCGTGCCCACACAGTAATCCACCACGCCCCTGATCTGGTCCGGCGTGTATCCGAGGTTTTTGAGTGCCAGCGGAACCGATTGATTGATGATTTTAAAATACCCGCCGCCCGCCAGCTTCTTGTATTTGACCAACGCGAAATCCGGTTCGATGCCGGTGGTGTCACAATCCATGAGCAGGCCGATCGTCCCGGTCGGCGCGATGCAAGTGGTCTGCGCGTTGCGGAATCCGTAGAGTTGCCCGAGGGCCAGTGCCTGGTCCCAGACATCCAGCGCGGCTTCCCGCAGATACTCCGGACAAAATTTGGGGTCCACGCCCTGCGGCGTAATGGTCAGGCCTTCGTATTCGTGAGGTTCGCAGTTTTTTATGGCGCGCTGATGGTTGCGCAGGACCTTCAGCATGTGGTGCCGGTTCGCCTCAAAATGAGGGAAAGGACCGACTTCATGGGCGATCTCAGCTGACATGGCGTAGGACGCGCCGGTGGTGATGGCCGTGATCGCGCCGGTGATCGCCTGTGCTTCTTTAGAATCGTAGGGGATTCCCGATACCATCAGCAGGGTGCCCAGATTGGCGTATCCCAAACCGAGAGTCCGATACTCATAACTTTTTTGCGCGATCGCCTTGTTGGGAAATTGCGCCATGGTGACGGAGATTTCCAGCGTCAGGGTCCACAGCCGGCAGGCCTGGATGTAACGCTTGACCTCAAATTTGCCGGTGGCTTCGTCATAAAATTTCATGAGGTTGATCGATGCCAGGTTGCAGGCGGTGTCGTCCAGAAACATGTACTCGGAGCAGGGATTGGACGCGTTGATGCGGCCGCCCTCCGGGCAGGTGTGCCACTCGTTGATGGTGGTGTCGAACTGCACCCCGGGATCGGCCGAAGCCCAGGAGGACTCGTTCACTTTGCGCCACAGGTCCGCCGCCTTCACGGTTTTGGTGACCTTGTCCGTGATACGGGCTTTCAGATCCCAGTCGCCATCGCGCTCCACCGTGCGTAAAAATTCGTTGTCCAAGCGCACGGAATTGTTCGAGTTCTGGCCCGCCACCGTTTGATAGGCTTCGGAAGTCCAGTCGGTGTCGTACTCCTCGAATTCAATATCGCGCGCACCCTGTTTAGCCAGTTGAATCACGCGGTAAATATAATTTTCAGGGATGAAAGATTCCTTCGCCGCACGCACCGCCTGCCGCAGTTTCTGGTTGGCCTTGACATCAAACCGGGCCGCCGTTTCCTCCCAGTCCCAGCAGGCCTGAACGATTTTGCGCAGATGCTTGCGGCACATTTTACTGCCCACCGCGAGCGCGGCGACTTTTCGTTCCTCCTTGGCTTTCCATTCAATGAATTCTTCGATATCCGGATGGTCGATGTCGAGGGTGACCATTTTGGCGGCGCGCCGGGTGGTGCCGCCGGATTTGATGGCGCCCGCGGCGCGATCCCCGATCTTGAGAAAACTCATCAGGCCGGAGGAAGCGCCCCCGCCCGACAACAATTCGCCGGCGCCACGCAATTTCGAAAAGTTGGTGCCGGTGCCGGAACCGTATTTGAACAGCCGCGCCTCCTGGCACCACAAGTCCATGATGCCGCCTTCGTTGACCAAATCGTCTTTCAGCGAAAGGATGAAACAGGCATGCGGTTGCGGCCGCTCATACGCGTTCGGTGATTTTTCCAACTGGTTGGTTTCAGGATTGAAAAAATAATGGCCCTGGGCCGGTCCGTCAATGCCGTAGGCCCAGTTCAATCCGGTATTGAACCACTGCGGAGAGTTGGGAGCCGCGTACTGCCCGGCCAGCATAAAACACATTTGAGCATAATAACTGCGCGCCTCGTCCTCATTGTTGAAGCACTTGCTCTTCCAGCCCCAGTAAGTCCAGCAACCGGCAAGGCGATGAAACACCTGGCGGGCGTCGGTCTCCGATCCCGATAATTCGGATTCCCCCACCCCAGCCAAGGCTTCCGTATCCGGTTCCGAGGGACAAAGCCACTCGGGAACCCCGGCTTCCAAACGCTTCCGGGTGCAGGCGGGAACCCCCGCTTTGCGGAAATATTTCTGCGCCATGATATCCACCGCCACCTGCGACCAACCGCTCGGAACCACTACTTCACCAATCTCACTGACCACCGAACCATCGGCGTTGGTGATCTTTGAGGCGCGGTTCACAAATTCAATTTCGTGGTACGGGTCGTCCAGCCGGTCGGTGAAAGTGCGGGGGATATCCATTAAAACTCTCCAAATACCAAAATTTTTAGCTCATCCCTTTTCCTCTGTTTTCTATGACATATCCTAATAACTAGGACATGTCATCATTGGGCTGAGCCGTAAAAACCTGCCAATAATATTGATTCCTGAAAAGTGTTTTATTCGGACCAGGCCGAACTCATTAAATTTCAAGGTCGTAACCCCCTACCAACAACAATAGATGGTACTGACACTGCTACCATACCACTAGATATGGGGTTGTCAAAGCAAAATATTCCTCAATTATCGCCCGAAGATAAAACCGGTTTAGGCATAAGGAGTTAGACGACAACCTGTTTAAAATCCAATAGATAGCCCCTATCAGAGGTAAAAATAGCAGGACCGGAAAAGGTTGATTTTCAGCCCGATTTCACGGGCAACATGAATATCGGCCAACCGGGGCCTGTGCGGCACGGGCAAACCACCCTGAATCCCTTGATAATCCTGCTGATACAGGTGGCACCACCGGCAGACCCCCATGGGACGCGGGAGAGCACCTTAGGCACTCAAAAACACCTTATTTTTCAATGATTTTAATACCTACGATGCCGATGAACTCGGTCAACTTGAGAGCGCCCTCATTATTGCCTTCGGAGAGCTTGATATGCGTGGCATCGACCCGGTCCTGGCCGAATGTGGGGTCCAGGGCCCGCCATTCGCCGACCCAGACCTCAGGCCAGGCATGATAGACAAACCCTTTAAATTCATTGGAATAGACCAGTCCATTGACCACCTTGGTGGGAATCCCAGCGGCCCGGGCGATGGCGGTGAACAGGTTGGTGTGCGATTGGCACTCACCTTTGCGATCGTGCAGGGCGTCGAGTGCGGTGAACGCATCCACCAGCACTTTTTCCATATTCTGGTAAACCCAGTGGTTGATCTTGAGGGCGGCCCGCCAGGCATCCGTTTCACTCGCAACCACTTCCCGCATCAAAGCCCGGATCATGGGATGCCGCGATTGGATTTGTGACGTCTCCTCCAGCAGAGACGGGTTCTCCGCCAGTTGCAATGGCAAGAGGGCAGACCGCGCCGGGCGGTTAACTTCCCGCTGAACCACGAGGGTGGTGGTGAAAGTCCCCTGCTTGGTTTTCACGGTTTTGAGGACGGTTTGACGATGGTCCTGCGGCACCGAATCGACCTGGGCGAGACGCGACACCTCAATTTTCAAGCGGTCTTGGTGGAAGGAGTTCGTAATCGGACGATCGATCTCGACCAGACTGAGCGTGATAAAACTGCTGACCGACAGCGCGTGCGGACCCATATCACGCGCCTTGGCCTCCGGTTCTTTTCTCGACTCAAACCCCTGGACGCTGACCTCGCGCAGAACGGACCCGTCCGGCGCGACCCACAGCGTGGTTTGAAACCCGGCGTATTCCTGTTGCACGACAAACGTTTCCACCTGTTTGCCCTCAAAGGAAAAGGCTTCCTTGCGCAAAACGCGGTAACTCATCGGGGCGAAAGTCTGGAAAGACTCGATGAACAGATTGAAGCTTCCCTGGCGGCCGACTTTCAGCCCTCGTTCCAGAATATTAAGCCAGACGGTGGAAGCCGGAACCGTGCCGGGCGGAAACGGTAAAGTCTTTTTTTTGTAAAAACCGCGGGTGGTCACTTCATAAATCAGTTGATCGCCTGCCACCCGGCCTTCGATTTTCTGCCGTTTGCCCATGAGTTCCTGCAGGAGGGAAAACCGTATCAGCTGGAGGTCGTGGGTCAGTTCGGTTTCCTGGGTGATCGAAGTCTTTTGCACCGCACCCCCTGCTTCCAGCCGGAAAAACACCTGAGTGTTCACGCGGATGGACTTAGGGCCGACCTCGACCCGGGCGTGGTTGAACCCCAGTTTCTGGCCCATGAAATAGGACCCCGACCACTCCTCCCGGTCGGTCACCGCCGACGCCGGAACCACCGCGCCGACAGTAGCTGTCAAAAACAGGGCAATAATTTTTTGCCAGGAAAACTTCATTTATTCAGCTTAACATATCGGGCAAAGGGCTTATATAAGCTAAAAAAAATGTGAAATCGATCTGGGAGGCGTGCTAATATGCCATCTTCACGAAGGCCTCTGGCCTGATAGATTTCACCCCCTAACTGAAGTTCAATGGCCAAGGATGCACCGGAAACTTACCTGACCTTTGACGACGTCCTGCTGTTACCGGGCTATTCCAAAGTCCTGCCCGCCGATGTCGATCTCGCCACCCAGTTGACCCGTAAAATTCGTTTGAACTGCCCGCTGTTGAGCGCCCCCATGGACACGGTGACGGAGGCCGACCTGGCCATCGCTTTGGCGCAGAAAGGCGGCATCGGCATCATCCATCGCAACCTCACGGCCGACACGCAACGCAAGATGATCGACCGGGTGAAACGCTCGGTGAGTGTGGTCATCAAGGATCCGTTGACTCTGGAGCCGGATAAAAAACTGCGCGACGCCCTGATGATGATGGAGAAATATCACATCACCGGCATCCCCATCATCAAAAAGAAAAAGCTGGTGGGCATTCTCACCAACCGCGACATCCGTTTTGAAACCAAACTGGATCAACCGATCTCGCAGTTGATGACGCGGGAAAACCTGGTGACCATTAAGGAAGGCACCTCGCTGGAAAAATCCAAAAAACTGCTTCACGACAACCGCATTGAAAAACTGCTGGTGGTGGATGGCAAAGGCAACCTCAAAGGACTGCTCACGCTCAAGGATATTCTGAAATCGACGGAGTACCCCAACGCCGCCAAAGACGCCAAGGGACGTCTGCTGGTGGGTGCGGCGCTGGGCGTTTCCACCCACTACATGGAACACATCGAAGACATGATCGGTGTCGGGCTGGATGTTTTGACGATCGACAGCGCCCACGGTCACTCTGAAAAAGTTCTGCAAACCATCACCGCCATCAAAAAAACATTCCCCAGGCTCCAGGTGATCGGCGGCAACGTGGCGACCGCCGAAGGCACGCTGGCCCTGATCAAAGCGGGGGTCGACGCGGTGAAGGTCGGCATTGGGCCAGGCTCGATCTGCACCACCCGGGTGGTGACCGGGGTGGGAGTGCCGCAAGTGACCGCGGTCCAAAAATGCACCGAAGCGGCCTCTAAAAAAGGCGTGCCGGTTATTTCCGACGGCGGCATCCGCAATTCCGGGGACATCACCAAAGCCATCGCCGCCGGCGCGCAGGGGGTAATGATCGGTTCCCTGTTCGCGGGAACGGAAGAAAGTCCGGGAGAAAAAATCCTCTATCAAGGCAGGAGCTATAAGGAATACCGGGGAATGGGCTCGATCGGCGCCATGTCGCAGGGCAGTAGCGACCGCTACTTCCAGGAAATGGGGATCAACGAAAGCAAACTGGTCCCGGAAGGTGTGGAAGCGCGCATCCCTTACCGCGGATCGGTCGCCTTCACGGTACACCAATTGTTGGGCGGCCTGCGGGCGGGAATGGGCTATTGCGGCACCAAAAATATCGAGGACTTGCGTGCCAATGGCAAGTTCATCAAAATCACCGCTTCCGGATTGCGGGAAAGTCACGTGCACGATGTGATCGTGACCAAAGAAGCTCCCAACTACAATATCGAATAACCGGGCAGCGCCCGGAGCAAATAGGGTCGAACTCTGTCACGCGCTCAATAATTATTGAGCATGATTCCAGAGTTCAGCCCCTTGCCAGCGGACGCAGTCCGCAAAACATTATGGATAACGGCGACAGACTACACAGCCAAAGAATTCTGGTGCTGGATTTCGGTTCCCAGTACACGCAGAACATCGCGCGGAAAGTGCGGGAATGCCAGGTGTATTGCGAGATCCATCCGTACGACTGGCCGCTGGCGGAAATCCAGAAATTCAATCCGAAAGGTATTATTTTTTCCGGCGGCCCAGCCAGCGTTTTGGAAAAGACGTCGCCGCTGGTGGATCGTGAACTGTTCGCCCTCAAGATTCCGGTGCTGGGCATCTGCTACGGCATGCAGTTGATCACTCACCTGCTCGACGGGAAAGTCGATCCCGCCAAAGAACGTGAGTTTGGCCGCGCTGAATTGATCACCAAAGTGTTTTCCCATTTGTTCAAAAACGTCCAGAGCAAATCCATCGTCTGGATGAGTCACGGCGACCGCATCACCAAACTGCCGGACGGGTTTCAGGCCACCGCCTTCACCGACAACGCGCCGATCGCGGCCATGGAAGACTCCATTAAAAAAATATATGGCCTGCAGTTTCATCCGGAAGTGATGCACACCCAGGAAGGAATAAAAATCCTGGAAAACTTTCTGTTTCGCATTTGCCAATGCCAGGCCAGTTGGAAACCGGAATCGTTCATCGACTACGTGGTGAAATCGGTCCAGGACCAGGTGGGCAACGAGAAAATTTTGTGCGCCCTCAGCGGCGGCGTGGACTCTTCGGTGGTATCGATCCTCCTGCACCGGGCGATCAAAGACCGCCTCACCTGTATTTTTATCGACAACGGATTATTGCGGGCGGGGGAACGCACCAAGGTCGAGGAAACATTTCGCGGCCACTTCAACATCAACCTGCTGGTGGTGGACGCTTCCCGCAAGTTTCTGGACCGGCTGAAGGGGATCATCGACCCGGAACAGAAGCGCAAAATTATCGGCAACACCTTCATCGAAGTGTTCGAGGAAGAATCCGCGAAGATGGGAGATTTCAAGTTTCTGGCGCAGGGCACTCTGTATCCGGACGTGATCGAATCGGTTTCCTTCAAAGGGCCTTCGGCGGTCATCAAAACCCATCACAATGTCGGCGGCTTGCCGGAGAACATGAAGATGGAACTGGTGGAACCGCTCCGCGAATTGTTCAAGGATGAAGTCCGCGCCTTGGGCCGCGAGTTGAACATGCCGGAGGAAGTCATCTCCCGGCAACCGTTTCCCGGACCCGGATTGGCCATCCGCATCATCGGCGAAGTCACCGATGAACGATTATCTATTCTGCAGGCGGCCGATAAAATCATCATCGAGGAAGTGAAGGCGGCGGGGCTTTACAAAAAAATCTGGCAATCGTTCGCCGTCCTCCTGCCGGTTAAAACGGTGGGCGTGATGGGCGACTCCCGCACCTACGAAAATGTCATAGCCGTACGCGCGGTCAACAGCACCGACGGCATGACCGCCGACTGGGTACACCTCCCCTACGACCTGCTGGGGAAAATCTCCAACCGCATCATCAACGAAGTCCAGGGCGTCAACCGCGTCGTGTACGACATCAGCTCCAAACCCCCCAGCACCATCGAATGGGAGTAGCGGCGAGCCGCCGCGGCAACTGGGGAAAGCGCTCGACAACCGCAGGGCATGGTACCGGCTCAGCCATCTACCCCTCCCAGAGAACCGGCGAAACGCCGGAGCTAACAGGTCGAACTGTTTTCCCCAAAATCAAACGTTTGCGTGCGGCAACCCGCTCGCCACAACGGTCGAGGGCGACATTGAATGGAACCCCTTCAAATCAGCCTCGTTAAATTCCATCTCTTGATCGACTCCCCAAAAACGCGTTAATATATTGATATGAAACCTATTACCATATTCATCTGGGCGGTTCTTATGGGGTTGGGCGCCCTGCAAACCGGTTCCGCCAATACCCCTTCGGGGCATGAAGTTGATGGGGGGTTATCACCTATGCTGGTAGAAATCCCGGAAGGACCGTTCATCATGGGAGACTCCATCGGGACCGGGGAGCACCGTTTTTTCCTGAATGGATTTGAGATCGACGGGTTCGAGGTCACCCACCGGGAGTTCAAGCAACAGTTTCCCAGCCACAGCTACAACGAAAGCGCCGGCAACCACCCGGTCACTCAAGTCGACTGGTATCGGGCGGTGCAATACTGCTTCCGGGTAGGGAAGCGCCTGCCGACTTCCGCGGAATGGGAAAAAGCGGCACGCGGGCAGGCTGGCTGGGTCTACCCCTGGGGCAATAAACGCGTCAAAAAAACCGGACACCCGCATTACTCCGGCGTGGTCAAAAAATCGGTCGGCTCCAACCGCAAGGATGTCTCCCCCTACGGTGTCCACGACATGGCCGGGTCGGTTTGGGAATGGACTTCTGACGGCGATGAACAAGGGAGCGACAAAATCATCCGGGGCGGGTTGTGGAACTTGCACCTCGATTTCGAATACAGTAAAACTTATGAGAAGACTTTCATCCCGCCCATGGAAACGTTTACTTTCTTAGGATTCCGATGCGCCCGGTCGATGGCTGTAACCGAAGATTCTTCTTCACCCGGTTATTAGCGGGGTTCTGGACTTTTGCCCTGACCTGGGCCGCCGGAACGCGCCGCGCCCGCCGGTTAAATTTCGATGTAGAGGCCGTCGTCTTTGAGGTAACTGCGGTAGGTGCTCAACCCCATGGCACGGTCGAATTTGAACAGGCCGGTTTTGACGTTCCAGGGATGTTCTTCAAGCGCGCATTTGGCGATCAGGCCGTCCAATGCTCCCTTAGCCAGACTGCATCCACATTTTTTGCAGTCATCGGCCACCACGTAATACTTGTCCTTGATGTGGAACACGCCCAAAATGTAGGAGATCTCGGTATAGGGATGGTCGTACTCAATACGCAGGGATTCACCGTCCTTGGGGATATCGTTCAGGTCTAATAGTTTTTCGAGAGACATGATGGGATCAGTCTTTGGGTAGATAGGGACCGTAATGGTCACCGAAGT
>Ga0209987_10001973_pt1 | contig 11286 bp, 9 predicted proteins | sample N074metaG_FD_182134 | JGI IMG/M metagenome (GOLD analysis project Ga0209987, IMG submission 182134) | Deep subsurface microbial communities from Kermadec Trench to uncover new lineages of life (NeLLi) - N074 metaG (SPAdes) (version 2) | ecosystem: Environmental > Aquatic > Marine > Ocean trench... | reverse complement strand
ACTCGCGCCCGTAGCAGCTCCGACTGCGGCCCCTTTTTTGCCACCGGCAATGGCCCCGATTATAGCTCCGAATAGCGAGGCACCCCCGATCACCTTGGCGGATTGCTTTCCCTTGCCTTCACTTGCGATATGGGCGAACTGATGGGTCAGCGAATAGGCACTGTCCCCTACCGTGATGCTGCGAAGCTGCAGGGCGATTTCCTCTTGCCCCCGTAGTTTTCCGGACTGCTTGACCCGAACCAACTGGACCAGAACATGGCTGCCCTTGGAAGCCCGAATGTCTCCTGAGAGGGTTACCGGCTCTTCCAGGGTGGCGCGAAAAGAGTTTCCTGGCTTGTGCACGTCGGAATTGATGGGGTCGATCATGCGAACGACCAGATTCGCCCCTCGGGGTACGGGGTAATAGTCAGGAGGCGGATCGGTTAGGGAATTGCGGGTCTGGTTCGCCTGATTGGCAAAAACGAGAGTGTCCACATCAGAAATTGCGAAGCTCTCAACCTGGCCGTCTCGGTGGAGAAAGCGGACGGTCCGAGAGTCGCCTCCTAGAAAGGTGCCGTGTACCTTGCGCCCCCCGTGCACGTATAGAATGTCCGCGAATGAGTTCAGCGTGGACAATAGGAAAAAACTGGTCAAGAGCAGACTGAATCGATAGTGCATCGTTTTACCTTCAATGTTGGTTTGAACTTGTTCCGGTTTCCGTGTTTTTTTAAGAGCGAGGCTTCTTCCCTTGCCGAGAAGATCGCTTGGGTGCGCTCAACGATTACATTCAGTGGAAATTCTGCCGTTATCTCGACTGTCTTACAGTGACGAACGTCACCAAGAATGTGAAAAGTTTGAATAGAATCAGTACATGTCTAAGGCTCGCTTTGGAGAGCGGCATCCTGGCTGGGCAGCCCTATGGGTGGTCCTCTTCATGTCTGTTCCTCAATGGGCTGAATGGATCTGGTCGTTGTATTCGAGCGCCCCGTTGGTGCCATGGATGGCCCGTGCCATAGGGTTATCCGGAGTACCGGATGTTTCTTTAACGGTGCTGCTCTGGGTCACAATTCCCATTGGCCTTGTCCTGCTTGCCCTGATCTTGTACCGGAGCAGGTCCGGCACCCTGCTCAGTAAGGACGTTTTAGAGGTCAGCATTCAGATGAGTAAGCCGTTGTACGTCGAAAGAGTGGACCTGGTGCTGGGCGAAGGGAAAAGTCCCTACTGGATGCTTGTGTTGAGCGATGCTGTGGTGCGGAATCGAACGAAGTCCAGGATGAGTCTCATGTTCGAGCTCCACTGCAAGTTAAAGGACGGTAGGCCTTGTGAGATACCCGAGCGCAGCGATCTGGATGCCTTCATCAAGACCCCAGAAAGCCCCCATCAGTTTTTGAGGGGGCCGGTCGCTTTAGATAGTCGTGCTCACGCCCAAGGGGATCTCTGCTTTGGTTACGCCGAGTTTCCGCCAACTCGAGAAGGCCCCGGTTTAGACACCTCTCACACTCAACTGGTTGTTCTAGACAGACTATCCGGCAGGAAGGCTGTGTTGGATCTGTAAAGCCTTAGCCCGGGCTCTAGAATTCAAACGAATGGGTAAACTTAACTAAAATTGCCCGATCACTGAGTACCGGATCAAGACGGTTGCGAATGTCCCTGTAAACGATGAAGAGATCGTCTCCGGCACGATAAATGTAATTGAACCGGAAATTGAAAGCCTTCACCTGTGCCGCGTTGTTGTACTGAAACGTTGTACTGGTGATGAGCTGAGTGCTCAGGGAATAGTTCACTCCTGCATTGACGACATGGCTGGTGAAGCTTCCCTGGGGTACATCAATCTTGTTCAGCTCGTAGTTCAGATCCAGGATCAAGGAAGAGACGGGTTTCCACTGGGGATTCAGCCCAACAAAAATCTTATTCCCTCCAAAAAATCCACGCTGGGGAGAAAATCGGAGGCGTCCTGCCAAACGGCGAGAGGGGTCGAAATTGTATTCCATTAAATAACTTTGTCCTCGGTAATCTCCGGGAGGAATGATCACACCGGGGGCAAGGATAAGGGGGCGAAACAGGCGATCGAAACGGTCATGGGGCGAAAACCGGAACTTTCCCCCATTTTCAAATATGAGATCCAGGTTGTAGTGAGTGATCTTCTTTTCCACCACATTGTCCGGTGTGGTGAAGTATTCGAAAAATACCCGCAGCGACATCTGGCGCAACCAGCTGATATTGGGCCTTGGTTTGTAGGCAATGTCCCCGATTGTTTTCCGGGTGTGAGCACGTTGAGCAAACCCCATTTCCGCCTGAAAATCTTCCTCCAGGGTCAGGTGCCCGGCGCCGATATCCCATAAGTCCGTTCTCCAGAACCCTTTGGCATGGTAGGCATTTTCGTCCCCACTGACATTGGATGTGTCCGAGCCCATGAAAAAGCCGTCGAAAATGAAATTATCAAAGAGAACCACACGGGTATCGATTCCAGCGGTCCGATTGAAGCCCCCATCCCCGGAGCGGTTGGTCACAATGGCTCCGATGTTGGAGCGGGAAAATAAGTCATATCGCAGGCGAACAACGGTGAAGTTGTTCGCTCCGATATCTCCCTCTTCCTCTGTTTGTACATTCAAAGCGCCAATGGAAAGAGCGTTCATTTTGCCCGTCAGCTTGGCCCCCCCGAACAGAGGGATTTGCTGCCCATCGGAGGTCAGTCCGATCCTGCGGCTAAAGAAGGCACGGAAGGTATCTCCCTGGAACTCATTCATGCGTGCTGCGAAATCAAAGAAAGAGGCTCCTTCAAAAAAGAATTCTCTTTTCTCCGGGAAAAACAGCCGGCTTCGAGGATTCGTGAAATTGACCCGCTGCGCATCCAGCTCCACTTCCGCAAAGTCGGTGTTGTAGGTGAGATCAGCGGTTAATGTGGAAGAGACTCTGATCTTGAAATCGTCGATCCCCACCTCTGATCGATTCTCCCAGCCCTCGGTTCCGCTTTTTCCCATTCCTCCTAGAACATAGGGCTTCAGTCGCCAGCGATTACCCAGTTCGACATTCTCCAATCCAATCAGGTGCCCGGCTCGTGAAACCTCCTCAAACTGAAAGTCGCGATCCCATGAATTCCAATAAACGAATTCGTTCTTGCGTCGAATCACTCGCTGAAACTCCAGGCCGATCTCGCCCTCGGAGGCCTTGATTCGAAGGGTAGTGAAGGGGATTTCCACTTCCACACTCCATCCTTTCTCATCGCGATGGGCGGCGACATGCCAAACCTCATCCCAGGCCGAGTTCACCTCACTGCCTTCGTCAATGATCAGTGCATCGTATAGAGTTCCCAGTGAGTTGGTCGCGAACAGAAAGGCATTGCGGTGGTCGTGAAAAGAGTCGAGCAGGATCCAAATGCTGTCGTCTTTCGTCAAGTCTCCATCTCTTCGAAGCTCTGTTGCCACAATATTCTCTGGAGAGGAATCGGCGCAGACGATACCCAGAAACAGGCTGTGTCGGGTGTAGACGACCTTGACAACGGTGGACTCGGAAGCCTCTTTACCGGCGGTAGGTTCTTTCTGTGTAAAGGGCTCGGTCTGAGAAGCGGCCTCCCACACTTCGTCATCCAATAAGCCGTCCAGGGTTGGGGCAGTTTCCGAAAAGTGGGCACGAAGAACCTGGTCTCCGTGCGACGGCGATGAAAAAAGAGGGGTCCATTGCAGCAAGAAAGCAGCAGAGATGATCGCTCTTTTTCCTACCCTCAGGACGCCTACACTCATTCCTGCGTCAATTGGTAGATAAAGAGGGCTGCCCGCTTAGCCATAAGGGGAAGAGAGCTCAGATCCACCGATTCTTCGACCGTGTGGCCCCCGGATCCCACCACTCCCAATCCGTCCAAGGCGTCCAGATAAGGTGCCACGAAGGAGATATCAGCAGCCCCCCGCTGTCCGGGATCCACAGCTTCGACGGGCCCGTATCCCAGGCTCCGACTGACCTGATCCAGTTGCCTGAGAAGCTCATAGTTGCCGGGTGTTGGACTCATGGCTGGATAAGAGTCCTGGAAGGAAACGGTGGCGGATGTGTGGGGAAGGCTTCTCGCAGCGATGGTACGCATGCGCGTCTTGGCCCTTTCTCGCTGTTCTTCCGATATAAAGCGCAGGTCTCCTGCAACAACCACAGTTTCCGGGATCACGTTCGTTTTACCGAAGGCTTCACCCCGGCTCTGGACCGGATCGTACCGTGCAGTCGTCCCTCCCAGAATGATGCCCGGGCTGAAGGTGAGATACTCCTCTCCCCGCAGCTCGTCGTAGAAGTTCTTCAGGATACGGGAGGCTTCGTAGATGGCGCCGCTTCCGAAATCCTCCTGGAAAATAAGTGAGGAATGGCCAGGTCTCCCGGTGACCCGAAGTTCCCATCCGGTAAACCCGCGGCGAGCTACGGTGGCGGTGCCGATACCCCCAACCCCACCCTCAAAGCCCAGGGCCACGCTGTTGCGACGTGCGGCATCGAGCAGATCACGGCGGCTGAGACTGAGCGGATCACCCGTATCTTCTTCGTCGCCGGTCAAGAAGACGGTGATGCTGGTATCTTCCAACGCTCCAACGACCTGCAGCGCCTTTAGAGCGTAGAGAATGACCACGTTTCCACCCTTCATGTCCTCGACCCCAGGACCTTTGGCGATGGTGCCATACCGCTCGAATCGTTGGAATGGGCTGTCTTTTTCAAAAACCGTATCCAGGTGTCCAATCAAAAGGAGACTCTTGCCACGATTTCCACTTCGTTCAGCGATGAGGTGGCCGGCCCGGTCGACACGGTCCATCGAAATCCAGCGGGTCTGGAATCCTAGGGCGTCCAGCTCAGACCGGAAAACTTGTCCCACCGCACGCACGCCTTCCTGGTTCATGGTGCCACTGTTGATATTGACTACCTGCTCCAACAAGCCAATAGCTTCTTCAGCGGTGGAATCGATGTATTCGAGGATCCGGCCCTCAATGGGTGAAGGGAGCTGGGCCCAGGAAAGTGACGGTGTGGTGGCGAGAAGCCACAAGGAACTCAGGGAAATTGCTATGAGCCAGAACCATTTCATTTCGATGTCGTTCCTCGATCTGCTCACCCAAGCCCCATTCGCGCAACCTCTCCATGACTCGGACAGGCACCTGGTGTAAGGAATCTTCTGAATCTCTTACAGAATATTGATATTCTAAGTGATCAGACGGGAGGAGAAAAGCCCCAAAGGAATGAATATGAGATCCAAACATATCGGTCTCTTGGGTGCTGCGGTCTTCATCATTCTGGTGTTCGTCGCACTGGGGATGCGGAACCGCTTAGCCGGTTCCGTTGAAGAGCAAGAACAACCTGCCGGCTCTTCCGACCTTTCTCCGGCCGCTCAGAGCTCGGACCCGGAGCAAGAGCGCGAGCCCAATCGCCTGATTCACGAGAAGAGCCCCTACCTGTTGCAGCATGCCAGAAATCCGGTTGACTGGTATCCCTGGGGAGAGGAAGCCTTCAGCAAGGCTCGAAATGAGTCCAAACCTATTTTTCTTTCCATCGGATATTCGACGTGTCATTGGTGTCACGTGATGGCGCGTGAATCTTTTTCCAATCCTCAAATTGCTGCCATCATGAACCAGCACTTCGTCAGTATCAAAGTGGACCGAGAAGAGAGGCCGGATGTGGACCAGATCTACATGGCTTTTGTCCAGGCTTCCACGGGTAGTGGGGGTTGGCCCATGTCGGTAATGGTAACCCCGGAACTGGAACCCTTCTTCGGTGGCACCTACTTCTCTCCAAAGACGTTTGAGAACCTACTGCTTAAAGTTGCTGACGAGTGGCAAAACAATCGGGAAGCCATTCTACTGTCGGCCGGGAGAATCACCGACCAGCTCAGAGCCTCCGGCGATGTTCAGGGAGAGGGCGACCTGAAATTGGAGAAGGAACTTCTTGACCGCACCTATGAATGGTACGAAGCCAGCTATGATTCCGCTCAAGGAGGCTTTGGAGGAGCACCTAAATTTCCGCGACCTGTCAATTTCAACTTCTTGCTCCGCTACTATGACCGGACAGGCCAAAAGATGGCTCTTGAAATGACAGTTCGGACACTGAAGAAAATGGCTCAAGGAGGAATTCACGACCACATCGGCGGGGGATTCCATCGCTATTCGACGGACAACCGTTGGTTTCTCCCTCACTTCGAGAAGATGCTTTACGATCAGGCTCAGCTTGCCAGCTCTTATCTGGAGGCTTATCAGATCAGCGGTGATCCTCTATTTCAGGAAGTGGCGCGGGGTATTTTCGATTATGTGCTGCGGGACATGACCGGGGAAGAAGGGGGTTTTTATTCGGCAGAGGATGCCGACAGTGCCATCAGCCATGAGCATCCCGACGAGCATGTCGAGGGTGCATTCTACGTGTGGACCTACCAGCAAGTTGTCGACCTTCTGGGAGAAGCTGCAACCCCTTTCAGTGAATACTATGGAGTTCAGAAGGGTGGCAATGTCGAGCGGGACGTCTTTGGGGATTTTAAGGAAAAGAACCTGTTATTTGTCTCAGCAACGGCAGGGACATTGAGCCAGTCTCAAGAGGAGCTGAAGGACGTCTTCGAGAAGAGCCGGGAGAAACTTCTGAAGGCTCGGGAGAGAAGGCCTCGTCCTGGTCTGGATGATAAGGTTCTCACGGCCTGGAACGGTCTCATGATTTCCTCGCTAGCCAGAGGCTACCAGGTCTTGCAGGAGGAGAAATATCTTAGAGCCGCCGAGAGGGCTGCCACAATGATCACCGAAAAGCTCTATGACCGGCAGACTGGGCGTTTGAAAAGGCGTTATCGAGAAGGGGAGGCGGCTATCGACGGCTTGTTAGACGACTACGCCTTCTTCATTCAAGGGCTGCTGGATCTGTACGAAACTTCACTGGACGGTCGCTGGCTTATCCTGGCCATGGAACTGACCGAAACCCAGAATCGACTTTTCTGGGATTCTGACAACGGAGGCTTTTACAGTACGACGGGAGAGGATCCGTCGATATTGATCCGCATGAAGGAAGACTACGATGGTGCTGAGCCTTCGCCCAATTCCATCGCCGTCCTGAATTTGCTCCGTCTTTCTCAAATGTCGGGGAACAAGACCTGGAGAGAGATGGCACAGCGGTCGATTCAAGCTTTCGAGAGGAGGCTGCTCAGTACGCCCCACGCTATGCCTCAGATGATGGCGGCGGTCAATTTTTATCTGGATAAGCCCAAACAGATTCTCATTGCAGGTCAGAGAAATTCGCCCGATACAAAGGCGATTCTGCGCGAGGTCCACAAGCGGTTCATTCCAAACAAAATCCTCGTTCTAGCCGACGGGGGCCCGGCCCATCAGCGCCTGAACGCCAGTCTGGAGATTCTGGATAGTCTGCGACAGGTTGACGGCAAAGCCACTGCTTACATCTGCGAAGACTATGTTTGCAAACTTCCCACCAACGATGTTGCCGTGGTGGCACGTTTGCTGGATGAGTAAATGAGAAATACGGGCTAACCCATGGAAGTGAAGATAGGAACCTGTACGGTGGAATTGGTGACCGGTGACATAACCAGGCAAGAGAGTGATGCCATCGTCAATGCCGCCAACAGTCGGCTGGCCGGAGGCGGGGGCGTGGATGGGGCCATTCACCGGGCTGGAGGGCCGAGCATCATGGCCGAGACCCGTCAAAAATATCCTGAAGGGTGTCTTACCGGTGATGCCGTGATTACGGGTGCGGGTGATCTCGTGGCCCAACACGTGATCCACACCGTAGGGCCGGTGTGGAGCGGCGGGCTGCGCAGCGAGGAGGAAAAGCTGGCCAGCGCCTATCAAAGGAGTCTCGAGCTGGCCGTCGAAAACGGCTGTGGGAGTGTTGCCTTTCCCTCCTTATCCACGGGAGCTTATGGCTTTCCGGTGGATTTGGCCGCCGGAACCGCCCTCAACACGGTTCTCTCCTTCCTGGAGAAGAACCACCAACCGAAAGTGGTGCGCTTTGTCCTCTTTGACGATCCCACTCACGCTGCCTATGTGGCGGCCCTGCGGAAAATCAAAACAAACCGCTGACAGCAGACCACAGACCGCAGATCACAGACCATTGTTGGAACTTGGAACCTGGAACGCGCCCGAAGGGCGCTCCGAGGTTGCCGAAGTGATTCGGGCTTGATATGGTCTCAGGCAGATTCCCAGGAAATGGACTTTTTCCTGGGCGTCCGGGCTGAACACACACAACAGTTTGAAAGGAGACATTATGTCTGTTTCTCTTCCTGAGTTATCGTATTCTTCGGAGGCCCTGGAACCTCATATCGACAAGGCCACCATGGAGATCCATCACGGTAAACACCACGCTGCTTACGTCGCCAATCTCAACAAAGCCATCGAGTCGACACCGGAACTCGAGGGTAAGAGTCTTGAAGAATTGTTGGCCAATAACTGCTCTGCCGTTCCAGAAAACGTTCGCACGGCGGTCAGAAACAACGGCGGCGGCCACTCCAACCACTCCCTGTTCTGGCAGATTATGGGGCCCGGTAAGGGTGGTGAGCCGGTAGGGAACCTTGGGGAAGCCATCAAGAGCAGCTTCGGCGGTTTTGAAGCATTCAAGGAAAAGTTTGCCGCTGCTGGCATGACCCGTTTCGGTTCAGGATGGGCCTGGTTATTAAAAGATCTGCAGGTCGTGTCCACAGCCAATCAGGATAGCCCTCTGATGGAAGGAAAGATCCCCATCATTGGTCTGGATGTCTGGGAACATGCTTACTATCTCAACTACCAGAACCGTCGAGCCGACTACATCAATGCTTGGTGGAATGTCGTCAACTGGGAGGCCGCCGAAGAGCGATTTAACTCCTGAGTATCTTTTCAGCATAGCCGGCAGTTTGAATCCATCCGGGTTAAGCTATGGCGGAATTTAGCCTGAGAAGGGTGATCTTGTTAGCGGCCGCGATCACAAGCAGTTGGATTGCTCTGCTTGTGTTCGATTGCCTGCCGACTGAGACTTTTGCCCAGTACACCAAGAAAACCCTGGTCGCCCACCGGGGGGCTTCCGAGGATGCTCCCGAGCACACGCTGGAGGCCTACCGGTTGGCGATTGAGCAGGGCGCTGACTACATCGAGCAGGATTTACAGATCACCAAGAATGGTGTTTTGGTTTGTCTCCATGATTTGACCCTGGAGCGCACCACTAATATCGAAGAAATTTTCCCCGATCGTTATCGCGAAGTAAATCACTCCGGAGTGAGTGAGAAGCATTGGTTCGTTTACGACTTCACCCTGGAGGAACTCAAACGACTGGATGCCGGCTCCTGGTTCCACAAAAGATTTTCGGGTGCACGGATTCCTACCTGGCAGGAGGCCATCCAGGAGATTCGGGGTAAGGCGGGTCTGTTTCCCGAAATCAAGACCCCTGAGGTCTACGGTCTGCATGGCTTTGACATGGAACGGCTGGTAATGGATGAACTACGGAGGCATGGCCTGGATCAGCCCGGTGCAGATCCGGACACTCCCGTCGTGATTCAATCCTTCAGTGCTGACAGTTTGCAGAAAATGGCGGGGGAAATGAATGTTGCCCTGCCGCTGGTAATGCTGCTGGGAGAACGCAACAGGCAGTGGATCTCCCCCGCTGGACTTCAGAAGGTCAAGCAATTTGCCGTAGGTATCGGGCTGGACAAGAGCATCCTCCGGGGCAACCCTACCCTTGCGGTTTGGGCTCGCAACGCGGGACTGAGTATCACCCCCTATACGTTTCGATCCTCCGAGGTGGGTAAGGGTTTCTGGAACGTCCGAGCGGAGATGGCTTACTACCTCTACACTCTCGATGTAGACGCCCTGTTTACCAACAACCCAGATCAATTTCCTGATCCCTAGCAAAATAGCGCCTTGCAATGGTATGAAGCAAGGCACTCATGACTCGGCCTGGGCTCCAAAATCAGCAGGTGAGTTCGCTTGAGAGGAGAAATGACCGTCTATCTCGCTGAAGCCATTGGGACGATGATTCTGGTCATCCTGGGTAACGGGGTGGTGGCCAACGTTCTGTTGAATCGAACCAAAGGCCAAAACTCGGGTTGGATGGTCATTACCACGGGTTGGGGCTTGGCCGTTACCGTGGCCGTTTATTCTGTAGGCCGCATCAGCGGCGCTCACATCAATCCGGCGGTCACCTTCGGTCTGGCCTCCATCGGGGCCTTTCCCTGGTCTCAGGTGCCGGGATACCTGTTAGCCCAGATGCTGGGGGCTGGGTTGGGAGCTGTGATTGTTTACCTGGTCTATTTTCCTCACTGGGCTGAAACTGAGGATTCCGGAGTCAAGTGTCTCGCTCCATAAATACGATGACGTTTGCTGATGGGGCTTGGGAGGGGAGATCAAGGAGCGAGGAGGAGGTGATGCAGGGACATCGGCGACGACGAGAGACACAGAGATCACCCGCAACCCCCATCAGCCCGAAGGGTGGCGGCGGGACGGCATCGATTTCTTTGTTGCTCCTCCTCCGTGATGTACACTGACATCGCGTCGTCGTCGCTTCGCGAACTCGACGCCGTCGCGCTCGCCACAAACGTCACCATATTTATGGAACGAGACACTAAGCTGGCCGCCTTCTGCACCGCACCCGCTATTTCCAACCGTGTGGCCAATTTCGTGACCGAAGTGATTGCAACCGCTATGTTGTTGTTCGGCATCCTTGCTATCTCCGCCAATTCTGCAGGCTTTGCAAACCCGGGTGAGGTGGATCTCTCGGTTGTCTTCAGAATGGGCCTGCAGCCTTTGCTGGTGGGTTTCCTGGTCTGGTCTATCGGGCTCTCTCTGGGAGGACCGACGGGTTATGCCATTAACCCCGCCCGCGACCTGGGACCGCGCATTGCCTACGCTCTCCTTCCCATTCAAGGGAAGGGAAAAGCGGACTGGGGGTACAGTTGGATTCCCGTGTTCGCCCCGATTCTGGGTGGCGTTTTGGGGGCATGGTTCTTTGTGATCGTAGGTTTTTGATACCTGAAAGGAAGTGATTCGCGGTGGGTCAATACGTCGGCTCGGTAGATCAAGGGACAACCAGCACTCGTTTTATGATCTTTGACGGTCAAGGTCAGGAGATGGCCAGACATCAACTGGAGCACCAGCAGATTCTTCCCCGCCCGGGCTGGGTCGAGCATGACCCTCTGGAAATCGCCCAGCGAACAGCGCAGGTCATCGAAGTGGCAATGCAGCAGGCTCGCATCCCGGCCTCTGAGCTCTCAGCCATCGGAATCACCAACCAACGGGAAACCACCGTCGTTTGGAATCCCAAGACCGGCACACCCTGGTACAACGCAATCGTTTGGCAGGATACTCGAACCGACTCCATCATTGCTGCGCTTCAACGGAGTAG
>Ga0209987_10001970_pt1 | contig 11293 bp, 12 predicted proteins | sample N074metaG_FD_182134 | JGI IMG/M metagenome (GOLD analysis project Ga0209987, IMG submission 182134) | Deep subsurface microbial communities from Kermadec Trench to uncover new lineages of life (NeLLi) - N074 metaG (SPAdes) (version 2) | ecosystem: Environmental > Aquatic > Marine > Ocean trench... | reverse complement strand
TTTCCAGTACTCCGGATTCGACCATTGGTAGCGATGCGCTTGTTGATCAAGTGCGATCAGCATTGACAGTACAGCCTAAAAGACCGGTTCTGGTGCGTGGCGATGCCAATGGCCCCTATCAAAATGTGGTCAGGACTTTAGTGTTATTACAAAAGGCCAATGTTGAATCGGTGGGGCTGGTAACTGAACCTGAGGAAGTTCGGTAGTGTTTCCCAGGCTAACCGGGTACCCGCGCGCCCTGGCTTTATCGATTGTATTTCACCTGGTAGTGATTGCAGCCATATTACTCAATTTTCACCTGAGTGGCAGGCCAAACCTGGTAAAACAGTCCGAATTGGCGAAGACGGTAAAAGCAGAGATTGTCGATCGGCAGCAACTTGAGGCGCAAATAAACAGGAAGCAAAAAGAGCAGGAGGCAAAACGGAAAAGCGAGCTCGAGAAGCAGCAGAAAGCGAAAGAAGCGAAAAAGCGCGAAGAAGAAAAGAAACGTAAGCAGGTAGAAGAGAAAAAACGTAAGTTAGCGCAGGAGAAAAAGAAGCAAGAGGAAGCAAAGCGTATCGCCGAAGCGAAAACGCTGGCCGAACAAAAAAAGAAACAGCAGGAAGCGTTGAAAAAACAGCAGGAAGTGAAAAAACAGGAAGAACTGAAAAAACAGGTGGCAGCGGAGAAGCAGAAAAAGTTAGCCGAGGAAAAACGTAAACGTGAAGAAAAAATTGCCAGGGAGGCAGAACAAAAACGTCTTGAAGCGGAAAGACTAAAGCAAGAGGCTGACAAACGTCGGCTTGCCGAAGAAGATAAAAAACGCAGGCAGCAGGAACTTAATGAAAAGCTCAGGGCCGAAGAATCGCAGCGCCGATTGAAATCGTTGCGTGACGCTTATATTCTAGCGATTAGACAAAAAATCGAACGCAATTGGCTGAAACCACAGGAAAGTGGGAAAATGCCGGATTGCACAGTAAAAGTGCTGCAAGGGCCCGGTGGTATTATTCTGGATGTTAGTTTCGGCACTTGCCAGACTACTACCACTTACCGGCTGTCGATTGAAAATGCGGTTTATAAGGCGGAGCCTTTACCAAAGCCGGGTGATCCTTCATTATTCGAACGTGAATTAGATTTTGTGTTCAAACCAGAATAAACGTGAATTAAAAATGAATATTCAATTCAAATATCTGAGCATAATGCTATTTTGCACATTTATACCGACCTTGAGTCATGCTGCCCTGACCATCGAAATTACCCAGGGTGTCGAGGGTGCATTACCGATAGCAGTCGTGCCATTCGATACCTCCAGGCTGGAAACCGAGCTGTCAGCAGACGTGGCGGAGATCGTTGCCAACGACTTAAATCGAAGTGGCATCTTCAAAACCATGGATCGACAGAATCTGCCGGCCCAACCGCATTACAGCACCCAGGTGATTTACTCCAAATGGCGTACTGCCGGTCAGGAGTACCTGGTAGTCGGTCGAATTTTTCAGAAATCGTCAGGGCAATACGATATTGAGTTTCAACTGCTCGACGTGCTCAAACAAAAACAACTGGTTGCCTATAAGCTACCGGTCAAGAAACGAAACCTCCGTTCGTCGGCGCACAAAATCAGCGATCTCATCTACGAGAAAATCACCGGTACACGGGGCGCGTTTGATACACGCATAGCCTATGTGCGGTCGCAAAAGGACAAGGCACGGAAGTACATATTACAGGTGGCGGATACCGATGGATTTAATGCCCAGACTATCCTCGAGTCGGACCAACCGCTAATGTCGCCGAGCTGGTCTCCCACCGGCCAGTCACTGGCTTATGTTTCCTTTGAAAACAATAGGCCAGAAGTTTTTGTTCAACATCTGGCGAGCGCCAAGCGCAGCAAGATTTCCGGATTCGAGGGAATTAATGGCGCGCCGAGCTGGTCACCCAACGGCAAAATGCTGGCACTGGTGTTGTCAAAAGATGGCAATCCCGATATATACACCTTAAACACCACTACCAAACGACTGACTCGTCTGACCCGTAACCGTGCCATAGATACTGAACCGGTCTGGAGCAATAAAGGCAGGTCGATTATTTTTACCTCCGATCGCAGCGGTACGCCTCAACTTTACGAAGTGACGGCCACCGGCGGCAAACCTAAACGTATTACCTTTGAAGGAAGTTATAATTCGGAAGCCAGTATTTCTCCAGATGGCAAGTACATTACAATGGTGCATGGCGAGCGAGGGCAGTTTAAAATAGCGCAACTAGAACTTGAAACCGGGAACCTGACTGTATTAACAGATGGCGCGCTGGACGAGTCGCCCTCGTTTTCACCCAATGGCAAAATGGTATTGTACGCATCGATGCGAGGTGAAAATGGAGTGCTTTTTGCGGTTTCAGTTGATGGGCGTTCAAAACACAAACTTTCTGACCAGACCGGCGATTTACGCGAACCGGTGTGGGGACCTTATAAACTTAAAAATTAATCGAATTCAATTGGAGCGGGATAATTATGATACAGAATTCCTTGATCAATAAACTTTGCCTTTTAGTCCTTGTGGCAATTTTCGTTAACGCTTGCGCGACGACCCAGGAGGTAAGTGTCGAGGATGAAAGCTTACAATCGGGCACCGGTGGCGTCCTGGTTGAAAGTGATGGCGTCATTTCGATTACCGAGGATGATGTCGGCGCCTCCGCATCTGCGTTTACCGATGAAGATATGACCGCCCAGCAAATGCTCGCGCAAAGTGATTCTATATTGGCAAGCCGAACAATCTATTTTGAGTACAATAGTGCGAAATTAAGTGACGAAACACTGTCTATTCTGGAAGCTCATGGTGCTTTTATAGCGGAAAACGGCAATGTCGAAGTGCGACTCGAAGGCCATGCCGATGAGCGCGGTAGCCGCGAGTATAATATTGCGTTGGGAGACCGGCGAGCACAATCGGTCAGGCGTGTGCTGTTACTCCAGGGCGCGTCGACTAACCAGATCGATACTGTCAGTTACGGTGAAGAGCAGCCGGACGTACTCGGGCAAACCGAGGAAGCCTGGGCTGCAAACCGGCGCGTCGAACTGATCTATAAGGTGAGATAGTTATGAGAAAAATGCGCATCGGCAAACTCACACTGTTAATAAGCGTTTTCAGCGTTGGTTTAATGGCGACCACGGCCTCGCTAGCACAGGCCCTCACGCCGGATCAGCTCACCCTTCGGGTCGAAGAAACCAGCCGTAGCTTAAACAAAATTCAGCAGGATATCATCAGGTTAGGTAACCAGATGGAAAATCGGGCAATGCTGGACCTTTTCCAGCGCGTGGACGAACTTGGCGATGAAATTAGTCAATTGCGTGGTGAACTGGAAATTCAGGGTAATGACCTGTCTGAAATTAAAAAACGCCAACGCGAGCTGTATCTTGATACCGATCGACGCTTACGTGATCTGGAAAACCGGGCGCTGAACCAGTCATCGATGGTGCCGCCAGCTCAAATTCCGACCCAGGATACATCGACAGACCTGACACCGGGTACCGACAGTACGGGCACCGCTGTGATTGCACCTGTCACCAGTACCACTCAAACCGTGCAGCCGAGCGGGACTTCCAGCGAAGAAAAAGCAGCCTACCAGGCGTCCTTCGATATCTTGAAGGAGGGGCGATATAAAAAAGCCAAGTCCAGTTTTAAGAGTTTTCTGAATCAATATCCAAACAGTATCTATGCCGGTAATGCACAATACTGGTTGGGTGAAGCGAACTATGTAACGCGCAATTTCGAACAGGGGATCATTGAATTTAAACAGGTAATAGAGCGCTATCCAAAAAGTGCCAAAGTACCCGATGCGATGCTAAAGCTGGGATATACCTACTACGAATTGAAACAGCACAACGAGGCAAAAGCAATCCTTCAGGAATTGCGCAAGCGTTTTCCAAAGTCTACCGCTTTTCGACTCGCCGGCAAGCGCCTGGATCGAATGCGTAAAGAGGGTCTCTGAGTTTATCTGCACCGTCCAATCGGCGCTTTTTTTTGCTTCTCATGAGAGCAGCGAATATCAATTAGCGCCGATGGCCTGGTCGTCAAATTCGCTTGAATTCGATCTGCGGATCGGTATCATTCCCCGTTCTTTTCAGAGGGCCGTTAGCTCAGTTGGTAGAGCATCTGACTTTTAATCAGGTGGTCGCGCGTTCGAATCGCGCACGGCCCACCATTTTTTTTGTTTTAAATCAAAAGGATATGTATTTGAATTATAATTGAGTAATTCATATCCCCATATGAGTTACCACTGAGTTACCAATCGAAGATAAAAATACGCTTAATCTTTCTCATTACTATCAGTCTATTGGAATATGCATTGATGCCCCGATGCCTAAATTCACTCCAATTGAATGAGGGGAGGGGGGATTGAATGTTCCAATACTATATACATTCAGTCCCCACATTTTTCGGGATGAAAATTCAATAATATGTTTTCCAGTCGATCGAGGATTATGTCTGGTTGGTATCTTCTTTATTGGATTTATCACGCAATGACGGGGTAATTAGAATAGTCAAGAAAAGTGGTATTGATATAAATGTGCACGGCACTATTACTATAATTCCTAATAAGGCTCTCGCTAAATCACTACCGCGTTCGAACTTTTCATCTTTATCAGCTATATAAGCCTGCCGACAATGATTGGGGCCATCGACAGGATAAAAAGTAAAATCTATAAACCTTTCAAGGGTCTTCCAATACCACTTATATGAGCAATCATCTGTTTGTGAAAAATAACCTACTCTGGCAGATATTGTCGCATCAGGATTCCCACCAGCTATTGCGTTACCGAGTTGGTCTACTGCTACCAATACTTTTAGTATCCAATCCATATCGATCCCCTACTTAAGCAGCAAATATAACAGGGCTGGAGGATAACCATTGGAACCACTACTCCTCATATAGCAATTTCATTTATCCAGCACGTTTACTGTGCTCTGAACCTATCGCATAGTCAAACCTATATATTTGTAATCCAAATCCTACGAAAATTACTGCCCCACGCTATATCACACCCTCTATCTATTCGGCATAGTTACCTGGCACTTGCTAAGGATGGCTGAGTGTAAATTCAATACTCTAAACTTCGGTAATGAATATCCCGCCCCTCTGGGAGCTTCGGCTTCCCAGGGGGTTTTTTTATTCTCTAACCATTACGAAATTTTCCGCTGAGTATTAATCAGCGATACTGGCAGTGGCATAGATGGATACTTTGAAATTTGTAGTTGCATGCTAGAAATCTCAGGCACAGTATAAAATTGTAAAGGATTAGGATAAGTATAAGTTGTGGGTAGCTATCAAATGAAAGAGAAGGAAATATGCGACGCTGGGGAATAGCTGTTTCCGTGTTTTACGCAGCCGTAGTCATGGGATTTCTGCTGCCTGGTGTTCTCTTTTTAAATCCTGAAGGTGAAGCGAATTTCATTGCTAATTACCTCGAGGCTCTTAGCCTTTACCCAGAAACCATTAGTGATTCAAAATCGATATGGGCGTTGTACATTTGGCCTCTGATGCTCGTTGGTGGTAATGCGTTATTGCTATTTTTATCGGTTGATACATCATGGCAACGCCTAAGGCCCCGGAGACATTTAGCGTTCACGATTGCTGTCATTGCAATGTTTGCAGCCCTGCTCAGCTCTTCAGCAATTTGGTCTCTTATTGCGGGAATTTTTGGAGACGATGGGGGTGTTTGGCTAAGCCTCACCAATTGGGTGATTGCTTGCTGGGCTGTATTGTGGGCCTTATGGGCTATCGTGTTCTATGTGTATTACAAGACAAGAACTATGCGTCTAGAGAAGGCACTATCGTGGTTGCTAAAAGGAAGCGTCCTTGAATTGTTGATAGCAGTTTCAGCCCACGTGGTTGTACGGCAAAGAAATGAATGCTCGGCTCCTTTTGCTACCAGTTTCGGTATAGTGACAGGAATAGCCATTATGTTGATGTGTTTTGGCCCAGGAGTTCTGGCTCTCTATAAACGACGCATGGCGCGTTATCCGAAAGCGGATTCCGGGTAGTAGAGGTTTATTAATAATTGCTTCATTCCAATGAGTGTTATCACCGATCCCTCGAATTTGTAATTGCTTCTTTGGGGGGTTTTACTTTATTTCGACCCGCTGGCATCATGGTTGGATGAAAGGACTCTTCATATTTCCCATCCTACTAATACTGCTGTTTGGTACTCCTGCGAACAGCCAATCATGAATATACGGGAAAATTTAATTAATTCTAAGCAGTCTGCACTGGTTGTAAAAGCAATTTTGATTGCAACTTTTATCTCCTTAATATTAGTTGCTGTTAATTGGTATCAACTTGATGAATACAAATCAGAATTTAAGATTACTGATAAAGCAGCATATAACTTATGTGTAGACAAGGAGGTTGAGAAATTAAAGAATAGAGGTTTGAAATCTGATGGAATTGAGATTTTAGCTCAAATAGAATGCAGTGTACCCTGGTTAGTAAAAAAATCGGTAAAAATAGAAAAACCTTCGTTCCAGGCTTACATTTTAAAGAAAATTGATCAGGCTTTAATCCTCATAGCAATTATAGCGGCAGGCATCTATTTCATAATATTTACTTATATCTTTTATGCCAGGTGCAATTTCAGCATATTTCATCGCTCGATTCCTTCTCCCACTTCCGATGACCACAATACTTACATTGCACTTCGTAAAGGTCATTCTCGAAAAACCCCATAGTCTCTCCCTCCGCTACTCACCGTGGCTGCCCAAATTTGCTACTCAAGGCGTTGTACTAAAGAATCACTTTCCAAATGAGTATTAGATGCCCAAATCCATTTTACTCGGATGCTGTCTCCGAGCAAACGGATGCCCTGATGCCTATCAGTTAGCAATAGTGAGAGTTTAGGGGGTTTGTAATATATATCCTACGATACCTGCCGCACTACGCTATATCTCACCATTAACCTATTTGCCATAGTTACCTGGTACTTGCTAAGGATGGCTGAGTGTAACTCCATTTCCCCCTGCTGAGGCTTCGGTTTCTCAGGGGGTTTTACTTTATTCCGACCCGCTGGCATTATGGTTGGATGAAAGGATTCCTCGCATTTCCCATTCTACTATTACTCCTGTTTGTTACCGCTGTGAATGCTCACTTTGCTACCGGTTTGGAGGCCTACAATAGTGGAGACTATGCGACTGCGATAAAAGAATGGAAGCCGCTTGCCGAAAAGGGTATGGCCGATGCCCAGTTCAATTTAGCCTGGATGCACTACTTTGGTGAAGGCGTCAAAAGGAGCTACACTCCTGCGGCCAAATGGTTCCAGTTAGCCGCTGATCAGGGACTTGCCGACGCCCAGTCCAACCTAGGTGTGATGTATCGGGAGGGGCTAGGTGTCACTCAGGATTACAATAATGCACTCAAGTGGTTCCAGTTATCCGCTGAACAGAGAAATGCCTATGCACAGCACCACCTAGGCCAAATGTACAGGCAAGGACTCGGTGTCACCCAGGACTACAAGGCTGCGAACAAGTGGTTCCAGTTAGCTGCCGAACAGGGAAATGCCTACGCCCCGTCCAATCTGGGTTATTTGTACGAACAAGGATATGGCGTAATTCAGGACTATAGACGCGCCCACATGTGGTTAAGTATATCTGCTTCGCGGGGGATTAAAAAATCCCTGGTGGATCGCGACATGCTTGAATTGAAAATGATTCCCGCGGACATAGCGAAAGCCAATGAACTTGCCCGTGAATGTGTGGCGAAGAACTACAAGGGTTGCTGAATTACAGGTAATGCCCGAATCCTGCGAATACCAATAACGGTTATGGATAAACTCCTCAAGACACTGATAGAACTGGCGTGTTTCGGGGGTGTTTTATGAAAATAATCCGCTAAACCGTTGATTTGTTCTCTCACCAATAGCAGATTATTGCACTTACTAATCGAGTAAAAGCAGACACTGAAAAGTACCTAACGAGGGTCGACCTTCGGCCAGAAACGGACCCTCCTTCTCCTTCAAATCGATTTAACTACCTCGTACGGCCTGTATCGAGGATACGGGATCGATCGCGCTGACTTGAACACCGCCCTCAACCTGGCGCAGGATTACATCCAGTGCAACACTGCGCCTACACGCGGTTCCATATTGATAGCCTGATGAAGACTAAGGGATCAGGTAGAAAATGGTGTTGAAACACAATAGGTTGTGCTTGAACTGTGGGATTAACACTATATAATGTGTTTTGTTGATTCTCAAGAAAGGAGAAATGCCATGCATCATGGCTGGATGAAAGGAATCCCCGCCTTTCCCGTTCTAATATTCCTCCTGTTTAGTACTCCTGCCCTTGCTGACTTTGCGAAAGGTTTGGATGCCGTAATGAGGGGAGACTACGCAACCGCGATGAAACAATTTAAGCCACTCGCCGAACGGGGCATGGTTGATGCCCAGTTCAATATGGGCTGGATGCACGACTATGGAAAAGGTGTCAAACAGTCCGACAAGACTGCGGCCAAATGGTATCAGTTAGCCGCTGAACAAGGACATGTCGGCTCCCAGTATAATTTGGCATTGATGTACCAAAAGGGAAAGGGTGTCACCAGGGACTATAAGGTCGCGATCAATTTGTATAAGAAGGCTGTTTCGCAGGGGCATACCAAAGCCCACTACAATCTGGCAAAGATGTATGTCGATGGATACGGTGTCACCCAGGACTACAAGACCGCGAACAAGTGGTTCAGCCGGGCTGCCGAACAGGGGGATATCTATGCCACATCCAACCTGGGTTATATGTACGAACAAGGATATGGCGTAATTCAGGACTACAGGCTCGCCCACATGTGGTTAAGTATATCTGCTTCACAGGGAAATAAAAAAGCGCTGGTGGATCGCAACATGCTTGAATTTAAAATGATTCCCGCGGACATAGCGAAAGCCACTGAACTTGCCCGTGAATGTATAGCGAAGAACTACAAGGGTTGCTGAATTACAGGTAATGCCCGAATCCTGCGAATACCAATAACGGTTATGAATAAACTCCTCAAAACACTGATAGAACTGGGGTGTCTTGAGGGGGTTTTATGGATTTAAGTTTAATAAATTATTGATTTATAAGGATTGTGTCACAAACTTTTAATCAGGTGGTCGCGCGTTCGAATTGCGCACGGCCCACCATTTTTTCTCTTTTTAAATCAATAGAATATGTATTTGATATAAGATATTGTATTTCAACCCACCGTTCCATGTATTGACTATCCAGGTCGCCCGGGGAGTAGCTGCTCCATCGGGGGTTTTACTTTATTCCGGCCCACTGGCATCATGGTTGGATGAAAGGATACCTCGTAACTCCCGCACTTCTAATTCTGCTGTTTGGTACGCCTGTGTCCGCGGATTATGCCAGGGGTATGGATGCTTACCAAAGTGGAGACTATGCAACCTCGTTGAAGGAGTGGAGGCCGCTCGCCGAGCAGGGGGATGTCGATGCGCAGTTCAACCTGGGTGTGATGTACCTGCAAGGGGAAGGTGTTACCCAGGACCATAGGGTAGCGCTGAAGTGGTTCAAACGGGCTGGCGAACTTGGGTACGCCAGGGTACAGCACATCCTGGGTTTGATGTACTACTATGGCCAAGGGGTTCCTGAAGACTACAAAGCCGCGTTTAGGTGGTTCAGGGAAGCTGCGAATCAGGGGCATGTCGAAGCACAGGCTATCCTAGGTGATATGTACTTTGGCGGAGACGGCGTAATTACAGATCGTCAGGCTGCTATCAAGTGGTACAGCCTTGCAGCCGAACATGGGCATGTCGGCACCCAGACTTACCTGGGTCAAATATACAACAATGGATGGGATGTTGCGCAGGACCACAAGGTTGCTTTTAAATGGTTTAGGAAAGCAGCCGAACAGGGGGGTACCGAAGCACAGGCCGTTTTGAGTAAACTGTACGAGGAAGGACTCGGTGTTCCCCAGGACTATACCCGCGCCCATATGTGGTGGACAATTCCAGAGTTGGGAGGAATGTTGGAAGTATTAGGGGAACAAGGCGAAATTGAACAAATGATGACCTCCGCCCAATAAGAAAAAGCACAGAAATGTGAGGTAAAAAATTAACCGGACTGCTGAATAACAAAAGTGCCGAAGACCTAAAATCTCCAGCGCCCTGTTATTGTTAACCTACTATGGCTACTCGTTGCTCTGCGGACAGTTTCTTTACTTCACTGGTCGCAGGTAATGAGCAGTGGCCATCAAATTTTGCAGCGGCATAAACGCCAGTTTCTACCAGTTCTTTAGCGTCGATGGCCTTGTCATAAAGTGCTTCCATAGCACCCAGGCTGTATCGAGAACCCGAACCGATTGCCCAGAAACGTAGGTACTGGTTTACCTCACGGTAGCTGCCAATTTCAAAGATCCCATTTTTGTTGATGATCAATGCATCTAGTTGCAGTGATTCAACCGGTTGAGATTTGTTTTCATCAGTTTCCAGGTAGTAGTTCGCTTTCATTTCTTTATGCAAGTTCATCAGGCTCTTGTAGATTTTCATTCGATCATCCATAACAAAAAGCCCACCCTTTTCGCTGATGATGGTTTCCAGCATGGCGGACATTGCCGTCCAGCCAACGATGCCGATGATGTTATCATTGACCCGCAACAATTTGTCGCAGTTCTTCAGGTTCTCTGCTGTGGTAACTAACGAGCCCGTGCTCATTTGTGTGTCTGCGGCAATGGCGATTTCGTCATTTTTGATTGCCGCGCATACGATAGACATATTTCACCTCGCTTTTATAAAAAGTGATTCACTCACTTCGTTTGGCGTCATGTTTTATTCAGGCATAGGAATCCCTTGCCCGGCTACTATTCAGGATGGGATCTTGGGTATAAAAAAAGCCCTGACCGTGTACCAGCCAGGGCTTTGTATCGACTGGCTTGGGCTTGAAAGATCCCGTTATGACCTTCCAAGCACGAGTACCTGGCAGACCGTTATATAAACTGCTCGCCGTAAATCGTTTTCATTTTATAGGTACTCCTATGTAGGATTGGTAATGCCGCGCGCACGCTACTCCGTTCAATGTTTTTGTTAACAGGCTAAGGAACCTCTGATCAATTCATGAATGAACGCGTTGTGCCCAAAATGACCAATTCCCATGTTGTGAGACTTAGCAATAGCCCTGCTATTACGCCGCACAGGGAAGTGCCAGTGCCGCGGCGACAGGATGTCGATGAGCGGCCTAGCGTTCCACGCCTTGAACTGAACGGTCCGACGCTTCGGCATTTTGAATCACAACCCGATTCACCCAGAATTGATCAAAGGTTCCCTAATTAAAACTGTGTCGAAATGGGGTTGCAC
>Ga0209987_10001969_pt1 | contig 11293 bp, 10 predicted proteins | sample N074metaG_FD_182134 | JGI IMG/M metagenome (GOLD analysis project Ga0209987, IMG submission 182134) | Deep subsurface microbial communities from Kermadec Trench to uncover new lineages of life (NeLLi) - N074 metaG (SPAdes) (version 2) | ecosystem: Environmental > Aquatic > Marine > Ocean trench... | reverse complement strand
ATCCGCGTTCTCGCCCCGGCGCTCGGCGACAAACGGCGCGAGCCACCCGTGGTGGCGGTGGCCGATGACGGGAGCGCGGTGGTGCCGCTGCTCGGCGGCCACCATGGCGGCAACGCGCTGGCCCGCGACATCGCCGCCGCGCTGGGCGTCACCGCCGCCATCACCACCGCCGGCGACGCGCGGTTCGGCGTGGCGCTGGACGAGCCGCCGGCGGGCTGGCGCCTGGCCAATCCGGACGACGCCAAGCCATTCGTCGCGGCGCTGCTCGGCGGCGCCACGGTGACGCTGGAAGGCGCCGCGCCGTGGCTAACCGATAGCCGCCTGCCCTTCGCGGCCACCGGCGAGGTGGAGATCGTCGTGACCGACGCGGCGGTGGCGGGAAGCGCCACGCGATTGGTCTTCCATCCGGGCCGCCTCGCGCTCGGCGTCGGCTGCGCGCGCGGGGTCGCGGCGGCCGAACTGGCCGATCTGGTTCACGGCGCGCTTAACGAGGCCGGCCTCGCGCCGGAGGCCATCGCCGGGGTGTTCTCCATCGACGTGAAGGCGGACGAGGCGGCGATTCATGACTTGGCCGCGGCACTGGACGCGCCGGCGCGTTTTTTCGACGCCGCAACCCTGGAGGCCGAGACGCCGCGTCTCGCCAACCCATCGGAGACGGTGTTCCGCGAGGTGGGCAGCCACGGCGTCGCCGAGGCGGCGGCGCTGGCGGCCGGTGGACCGGACGCGGAGTTGGTGGTCGCGAAACGCAAAAGCGCCATGGCGACCTGCGCCGTGGCGCGCGCGCCGGGGATCATCGGCGCCGATGTCGGGCGCCCGCGCGGCACCCTCTCGGTGGTCGGCATCGGGCCCGGAGGCGCCGCGTGGCGCACGCCCGAGGCCGAGGCCGCCATCGCGGCATCCGGCGATCTGGTCGGCTACCGGCTTTATCTCGATTTGCTGGGCGGCCTGGCCCACGGAAAAACGCGCCACGATTACGGCCTGGGCGAGGAACAGGCGCGGGTCCGCGCCGCCCTGGACCTGGCGGCGGCGGGGCGGCGCGTCGCGCTGGTTTGCTCGGGCGATGCCGGCATCTACGCGCTGGCCAGCCTGGTGTACGAGGAACGCGACCACGCCCAGCGCGCCGACTGGCGGCGGGTCGAGGTGCGCGTGGTGCCCGGAATATCGGCCATGCAGGCGGCGGCGGCGCGGGCTGGGGCGCCGCTGGGCCACGATTTCTGCGCCATCTCGCTGTCCGACCTGATGACCCCGTGGGACGCGATCGAACGCCGCTTGCGGGCGGCGGCCGACGGCGATTTCGTCGTCGCGCTGTACAATCCGGCCTCGCGGCGCCGCCAGGATCAGCTAATTCGCGCGCGCGACATTCTGCTCACCGCGCGGCCCGCCGACACGCCGGTGGTATTGGCGCGCAATCTGGGACGCGACGGCGAGTGCATCCGCACCATCGCGCTTGCGGAACTCACCGCCGACATGGCCGACATGCTGACCTTGGTGCTGGTCGGCGCCTCGACCACGCGCGTGGCGGCCGACGGCGCGGTCTATACCCCGCGCGGCTACGCCGAGAAGGCGGCGCAATGACCGTCCATTTCATCGGCGCGGGCCCCGGCGCGCCGGACCTGATCACCCTGCGCGGGCGCGACCTGATCGCGGCCTGCCCGGTGTGCCTTTACGCCGGATCCCTGGTGCCCGAGGCGGTGGTCGCGGTGGCGCCGGCGGGCGCGCGGGTGATCGACACCGCGCCGCTGACCCTGGACCAGATTCTCACTGAGATGCAGGCCGCCGACGGCGCGGGACACGACGTGGCGCGGGTCCATTCCGGCGATCCGTCGCTTTACGGCGCCACCGGCGAACAGATGCGGCGTCTCGACGCGCTGGAAATCCCCTACGACGTGACCCCCGGCGTCCCGGCCTTCGCCGCCGCCGCCGCCGCGCTGAAGTTGGAACTCACCGCGCCCGAAATCGCGCAGACCGTGATCCTCACGCGCACCGCCATGAAAAGCTCGCCCATGCCGGCCGGCGAGGACCTGGCGGCATTGGGCGTTGCCGGCGCGACCCTGGCGATCCACCTTTCGGTCCGCAACCTGAAGCATGTCACCGAAACCCTGACCCCGCTTTACGGCGCGGACTGCCCGGTCGCCGTGGTGTACCGCGCGAGCTGGCCCGACGAACAAATCGTCCGGGGCACCCTGGCCGATATCCGCGCTAAAATCCGCGCCGCCAAGATCACGCGAACCGCGCTGGTCCTGATCGGCCCCGCGCTGGAGCCCGCAGGCGCCCCCGAAAGCCGCCTCTACGACCCCACCCACGTCCACCTGCTGCGCCCCCGCCGCGAGACGTAGCCGCAAAAACCCCCTCCCCCCTCGCGGGGGAGGGATGGGGTGGGGGGTGCCGCGCGGCGCGCGGTTAAATGAATCCCGGTCTTCAGAGCGGAAAATGGCCTTCTGATGGAAACCGTACCCAAGCTTGCCCTTGGCCTATCGTTCGTCCCCACGATTCTTCGTGTGGCCGCCCCCCACCCCGGCCCTCCCCCGCGAGGGGGAAGGAGGAAGATTACGGCGCGTCGTAGTCGACGGCCATCAGGTACAGGCCCTCGGCCGGGGCGGTGGGGCCGGCGGTGGCGCGGTCGCGGGCCGCGAGGACGCGCGCCATGTCGCCGACGCGCCATTTGCCTTCGCCGACCAGCACTAGCGAGCCGACCAGGTTGCGCACCTGGCGATGCAGGAACGAGCGCGCGCTGGCGGTGACCGCGATGGCGTCGCCGTCGCGCGTCACGTCGAGCACGTCGAGGGTCTTGACCGGCGACTTGGCCTGGCATTCGGCGGCGCGGAAGCTGGAGAAATCGTGTTGCCCGATGAGCGCGTCCGCCGCCGCTTGCATGGCGGTGGCGTCGAGCGGCTTTTGCACCAGCCAGGCGTGTCCGCGCTCCACCGTCAGCGGGCTGCGGCGGTTGACGATGCGGTAGCGGTAATGGCGCTTGGTGGCCGAGAAGCGGGCGTGGAAATCCTCGGCCACGGTCTCGGCGCTCAGCACCGCGATGGCGGCCGGCCTGAAATGGGCGTTGAGCGCGTCGCGCACCGTGTCGGGGTCGTGGTCGCGCGACAGGTCGATATGGGCGACCTGGCCGCGCGCGTGCACGCCGGCGTCGGTCCGCCCGGCCGCCACCGCCACCACGATGTCGCCGCAGAACCCCATCACCGCGCTCTCCAGCGCTTCCTGGACCGAGGGCCCGTTATCCTGGCGCTGCCAGCCGACCAGGCCGGCGCCGTCGTATTCCAGGGTCAGTTTGTAACGCGGCACGGACGCGGCCCGCCTAGCGCATTTCTCGTTCGGGTCGATCCAGCGCCGCCCTCACCCTGTCCCTCTCCCCCGGGAGAGGGAACCCGCCGGCGCCGACCTTGGCGACCCGGCGTACGCGGTGAAGGGTGGAAAGACTGGCGCGCGAGCGTTCCCTCTCCCTTGGGGAGAGGGACAGGGTGAGGGGTTGGCCGCGTCGGACCGTTCGTGACACGCTTTAACGCCTTGCTATGCGCCGGCCAGGGCGCGGTGGCGGTCGGCCAGCGCGGCCAGGGTGGGAAAGGTGAAATCGGGCACCGCGTCGGACGGTGGCGTGGCGCCGGCGCCGGGCTTGCCCGCGCGGCGGTCGATCCAGCAGGTCGCCAGGCCCAGCGCGCCAGCCGGCGCGATGTCGTGATAGAGGCTTTGCGCCGTGTGCAGGATTTCCGAGGCCGCCACGGCCGCCTCGCTCAGCCGCGCCACCAGGGCCTCGAAATTGCGCCGGTCCGGCTTGTAACTTCCGATCGCCTGGGCGGTCAGCACGGCGTCGAATTCGACGCCGAGGCGATGCCGGGTTTGGCGAAACGAGTCCGCGTCGATATTGGACAGAATGACCAGCCGGTACTGGCGCTTGAGGTAGGCCAGCGCGCTGGCGGTGTCCGCGAAGGCGGGCCAGTCGCCGATCGAGCGCGCCAGCGCGTCGTCTTCCGCCGCGTTCGTAGAGACGCCGTGCTCGGCGCCGATGGCCCGCATCACGCGGCGCAACACGTCGGTGTAGAGCAGGGCCGGATCGGCGTCCTGGATGGCGTGCTCGTGGCGGCCGAAGGCTTCCAGCAGCGCCTCGTCGGCGACATCGATCCCGCGCGTCGCGCGCCACGGCGCCAGCGCGCCCAGGATGCCGGCTTCCCAGTCGATCAGCGTGCCGTAGCAATCGAAGCTCAGCGCCTTGAAATCGGTGATCTCCATGACCGTCGCCCACTGGTCACGGCGGTTCAGGCGCGCAGCCGCTCGACGACGAAGCTTTCGTCGATGAACCACAACCCGCCGTATTTCTGCAACACCTCCCAGGTGGCGTTGAGATAGGCGTCCGAGCCCAGCGCCTCGGTCATGCGCGTGTCCTCGATCTGCGACACGTAGACGGCCGCGTTCCACGCCGCCAGCAGGGTCGAGGTGCCGATGTTGTTGCCGACCTCGTCGGGCAGAGTGTGCAGGGTGAAGCGGAATTCGTGGCGGTGGTCGGGTTCGGATTCGAAGCGGTAGCGCTCGACCTCTTCGCCCAGTTGCTTGCGCAGCTCCTCGATCAGCACCTTTCGCGGCGTGACGAAGGGGTTTTCGTCGGGCCAGATCGCGCGGATGATTTCCATGCCCGGGTCGCGCCCCGTCGACTGGATCAGCACCAGCCGCCCGCCCGGCGCCAGCGCGCGGGTCAGCGGCGCCAGCACGGTGCGCGTCTTGACCTCGGCGTCGCGACGCGCCTGATAGGGCTGCGAGGCGAGGATCAGGTCGTAGCCCTCGACCCCCTCGCCGGGGCGCGGGATGATCGAATCGAGGACGAACTTCCGATCCTCGCGGTACAGCACCAGAACGGAAGGCATGACGTAAAGCGGGTTGCCGCTTTTCTCGCTGGTGCGGGTGCGCCAGCCCTCGGCGATGACCGGCTGAAGGGCGCGAATCTGTTCGTCGAACTGGTGCGTGGAATCGCCGCTCAGCGGCACCTCGTGCCAGTTGATGGCGCTGGTCATGGCGCCGCTGGAGGCGTCGGGCACCAGCCGGGGCGCCTCGGAATAACGCATGTTGGTGATAACCAGCACGGTCTCGGGGTGCTCGAAAAAGCGATCGGCCATTTTCTCGAGGCCGAGGCGGACGTCCTCCAGGCTGACTTCCTTGGCCACGATCAGCACCGGCACCGCCGGGAAGCGCCGATGGATGTGCCGCATCACCCGGGTCAGCACCGTGGCGTCGCCCATGCCGGCGTCGAACAGACGCAACGCCGGCGGGCGCGGCTCGATGTGAGCCAGCTCCTGGCCGATTCGCTCGCCCACCGCCCATTTCTCGCTGCACGTGGTGACGAACAGAAGGTATTTCTCGCGGTTGTCGAAGAACCGGAACGGGCGGTCGGCGGACTCGCCCCCCGTGACCAGACGAGGTCCCAAATTGGGCCGCCCCATGGGCGGTTTCTCCGTCGTGCCGTCGCTCATGTCGATATTCCTCCGTGCCCGGGGCGGGCCTGCGTGCCAAGGGCGCGATTATCCACGGCCGGGAGCCCTCGGCAAGCACCGTTGCTTCGCCGAGGTTTTCCCACCGCCCGACAATTCCCGTCATGGCCGGGCTCGGACCCGGCCATCCATGCACACGGACCGCGGTTCATACTCATGGAGTCGCGCCTCGCGCCCGCGAAAGACGGACGGAGGTTGGTTTCGGGCGCCGCCTCGTCCGTGGCCGCGCGCCGCCCCGCTTACCGCAAAAAACGGCGCCAACTTAACCTATGTTAAGGTCGGTTGTAGACGGGCCGCTAGGGTGGCTGTGTCGAGTCTCCACTCTGCTCGAACCTCGCACAAACTACGGGCCCCGCCTCTCGCGGGGCCTTCTTTTCGCGGATTGCCGCTGTTTTGTGGCGCCGCGCGGCGCCGCGCGCGACTTTACGGTTGCCGCGCCGACGCGGGGCGACCACAATGGCGCCGATGATTGCGAATAAGAACCGTTCGAATTGGCGGGCCCACGCCGCGCCGATCGAGCCATCGACTCGGGGTAAAATTTTGCAAGGAAGGGAACGTGGAGCATGAAGAATCCCCTTGAATCGTTGCACATGACCATTGTCATGGGCGTGGTCCTCACGGTCGCGTTGCATTTGGTCGTGGCGGCCATCGGCGCCTCGGCCGGCGCCTGATCCGGTCCAGGGAAGGGAGATAAGGAATCATGGTGGAATATTGGCCATTCTTCTTCCGCTGGCTGCACGTGCTCAGCGGTGTCATGTGGATCGGTCTGTTGTGGTATTTCAACTTCGTGCAGATCCCCAACATGGGCAAGATCCCCGACGAGCAGAAGCCGGCGATCAGCAAGGTGATCGCGCCGGCGGCGTTGTTCTGGTTCCGCTGGTCGGCGCTGGCGACGGTGATCACGGGGCTCATCCTGGCCGGGTTCAACGGCTATCTCGGCGACGCGATGATGCTCGGTCTGAACACCGGCGTCTCCACCGAGGCCGCCATCGGCTTCGGCATGTGGCTGGGGCTGATCATGGCGGCCAACGTATGGTTCGTGATCTGGCCCAACCAGAAGAAGGCGCTGGGCATGGTCGAGGTGTCGGCCGAGGACAAGGCCAAGGCGGCGCGCACCGCCATGTTGTTCTCGCGCACCAACACCATGCTGTCGATTCCCATGCTCTACGCCATGGTGTCGGCGCAGAACTACGGCTACTGACGGTCTAAATACCGTCCACACCTTGTCCGGCCCGGTCGCCTCGGCGGCCGGGCCGACTTGGTATAAGCCGCGCGTTAGTTTTGGTTAGTTTTGGGGACACAATACTTATCCTGGCCGGCGAACCTCCTGTTTTACCGCCTGAACCACGGATTTGCGGCGCCCTTGGCGGCCGCATCCGGATCAATTATGTATAGTGTCCCCTTAATTCCGTCCCCTTAATTCCACGTCAGTGGCCGGGCCGGCTTGGTGTTATGCTGCGCGGCATGAGTCGGCTCTTGTGGATCGCGGTGGCGCTGGCCACCTTGTCTTGGTCGGGCGCGGCGTCGTCCCAGGAAACACGCGGCACCGAAATGCTGGTGCTGACCCCGCCCAAGGACTGGCGGCTGGCGTTCCGGGAGCGTCGCGACGACATGTTCGTCGTGCAATACGCCCCGCCCGAGGCGAGGGGCGCCGATTGGCGCGACATGGTCCAGGCGCAGGTGTTCCTGGGCGTCACCGGCCTCGCGCCCGAGGCCTATCTCGACCAACTCGTGGATTTCTACGCGCAAGCCTGCGCGCCGATCGGGGCGGGCGCCACCGATGTGGGTGATGTCGCGGGATACCCGTTCGCCAGCAAGGTGCTGCTGTGCGGGCGCAATCGCGAAACCGGCCAGGGCTCGGTGATGCTGTTCAAGGTGATCGCGGGCCGCGAGGCGCTCTATGCGGTGACCCGCGCGTGGCGCGGCGCCGCCTTCGATCTCGAGAGCGCGCCGATCTCGCGGAGTGAGCTGGCCGACTGGGCCTACTATCTGGCCGGCGCGCGCCTGTGCGACCTGGCCAGCGCCGAGACCCCGTGCCGGGCGCCGTAGCGGCCACGACTCCCCTGTTTCTGTTTTGGGGACACGATACCTATCCCGGGACACAGTTTTAGGGACATCACAGTTTTGGGGACACGATACTTCACAGTTTTGGGGACACGATACTTAATTGACCAAATATCAGGTTAAGGGGACGCGATACCGATCCCAGCCCGCGGACCTCCTGTCTCGCCGCTTAAACCGCTGATTGGCGCCACCCTTGGCGGCCGGTATCCGTCAATTAAGTATTGTGTCCCTTTAATTAGTGAGACTTCGCTTTACGTCTCCACGCGCTTGAGCATGGCGCCGAGGCGGCGGCCGCCGAGCACGTGGATGTGGAAGTGCATCACTTCCTGGTGCGCGTCGGGGCCGCAATTGGCGATCACGCGGTAGCCCGATTCGACGAGGCCTTGTTGGCGCGCGACATGGCCGATGGCGCGCAGCAGCGCCGCGGCCTCGGCGTCCGAGGCGTGGGCGGTGAAGTCGTCCATGGAAACGTACTGGCCCTTCGGGATCACCAGCACGTGGGTGGGGGCGAGGTGGGCGAGGTCGTGGAAGGCGAGCACGTGGTCGTCCTCGTAGACCGTGTCGGCCGGAATTTCGCCGCGCAGAATGCGCGCGAATACATTGTCGCTGTCGTAGCTCACGAACGGGTTATTTTTCGCGCGGCGGCGCGCGGATGATCTCGTCGCCGACCGAAAGCTGGCCCATGCGCCAGCATCGCAAGGCTTTGTAATCGTCGCACAAGATCTCGATGACGGCGATATAACCCTCCGCCCCGGTCTCGCCGATTTCGGTTGTCGAGAGGATCTGTCCCTGCACCGCCCACCGCGCCACGCTAAGTCCGAACCGTTCGCGGCGCGCGTGGATCGACGTCACGTTGACCCCCGTGACCTGCGGGTCGCCCACCGCCGTCTTGACCAGGCCGATGGTGACGGCGGTGATGCGATCCTCGCTGGGCCCCTGGGTCCTGTACCATTCCGACGCGTAATAAAGCCCCGCGCCGATGGCGCCCAGAAGGCCGATCACCAGCACGCACCCGATCGGGCCGTAGTTGGTCGTTTTCTTTGCCATGGTCCGGGTCCCGCTAGCGCGCGGCGCGCGCCTTGGCGGCGTCGCGAATCGCGTCGAGGGTTGTTTTGGTGGTGATCACATTGGCATCCATGCGTAGGTCGATGACCGCGGCCTTGCCGGATTGTCGCGCGCGCGCCAGTGCCGGCGCGAAGTCCTCGGTCCTCTCGACCGTTTCGCCATGCGCGCCATAGGCCCGCGCGAGGGCGGCGAAATCGGGGTTGGTGAGATCGGTTCCGATGATGCGATCCGGGTATTCCCGTTCCTGATGCATGCGGATCGTGCCATACAAGCCGTTGTTAAACAATAAAATTATTGGGTCCAATTGATGGTGCATGGCGGTGGCGAGTTCCTGGCCCGTCATCATGAAGCCGCCGTCGCCGACAAAGGTCAGCACGCAGCGCTCCGGGTGCGCCACCTTGGCGGCGATGCCGGCCGGAACGCCGTAGCCCATGGCGCCCACGGTTGGCCCCAGTTCGGTGCACCCGTGGCGGAAAGTCCAGTAGCGATGCGCCCAGCCGCTGAAATTGCCGGCGTCCAAGGTGACGATGGTGTCCTCGGGCAGGTCGCGCTTGAGAATCCGGAGCACCTCGGCCAGGTTCAACGCGCCGTCGTACGGTTCCGGCGTTTGCGTCGCCACGTAATCGGCGCGGCCCGATTCGCGCCACGTGTTCCATTTGGCGCCGTCCACGGGTGCCATGGCGCGCGCCACGGCGGCGAATTCCTCCATCCCCGACAGGATCGCCAGGTCGGGCTGGAACACGCGGCCCAGTTCCGCGCCGTCGGCCTGGATGTGAATCAGGGCCTGGCGCGGCGCCGGCGCCTCGATGGTGGTGTAGCCGCGCGTGGTCATCTCGCCCAGCCGCGCGCCCACCACCAGCAACAGATCGGCGTCCTTGATGCGTTGCACCAGCTTGGGCTCGACGCTGGAGCCGAGGTCACCGATATAGACGTCCGCGGTGTTGTCGATAAGGTCCTGGCGGCGGAACGACACGGTGGTGGGCAGGCCGTTGGCCGCCGCGAACGCACCCATGTCGGCGCGCGCCGCCTCGCTCCAGCCGCCACCGCCGAGGATCATCACGGGCCGCGCCGCCCCGGACAGCATGGCGCGCATGGCGTCGATCTGCCCGCCGCCGGGATGGGCCCGGACCGCCTGGTAGGGCTTGCCGTCGGCCACCGCGCAACTCTCCGTCAGCATGTCCTCGGGCAGCGCCACCACCACGGGGCCGGGCCGGCCCGACATGGCGGTGCGCACCGCGTGGTGCATGATTTCGGGAATCCGGGCCGGGTCGTCGATCTGCACCGCCATCTTGGCGATCGGCGGGGCGAACATGGCCGTGAAGTCGATTTCCTGGAACGCCTCGCGGCCCAACATGCCGCGCGCCACCTGGCCGACCAGCAGCAGCATCGGGGTCGAGTCCTGCATCGCGGCATGCACGCCGATCGAGGCGTTGCACGCGCCGGGCCCGCGCGTCACGAAGCACACGCCGAGCCGCCCGGTGGCCTTGCCGTAGGCTTCCGCCATGAACGCCGCGCCGCTTTCATGGCGGCAGGTGATCAGGCGGATGCGGTTGCGCGCGCCGTACAGCGCGTCCAGCGCGGCCAGGTAGCTTTCGCCCGGCACCGCGAAAACCGTGTCCACGCCGTGCAGCAAAAGCGCGTCGATCAGCACCTGGCCGCCGCTGCGGCTGGAAGGCGTTGCGTCCAAGTCTCTCTCCTGCGACAGATTTGCGCCAACCTAGCCCAGCGCGGCGTCAGGTGCCACTGTCGGACGATTGGGAAGGTGGCGCCGGACTGTAGCGGTCGATGGCGACGCTCTTGACCAGGGCATGGACCCGCGCGCCGGGGCCGAGCGCGAGGTCGTGTACGGCGCGCGCGGTGATTTGCGCGTGCAGCCGGGGACCGGGGCCGATGTCCAGCGTCACGTCCACCGTTCCGTCGCCGTGGTCGTCGATGCTCTCGATGGTTGCCGGGAGAATGTTAAGCACGCTAATGTCGGCGGGCCGACTCAGGGCCAGCGACACGTCGCGCGCGCGGATGCGCAGGCGGACCATTGAGCCCACGGCGCGGTCCAGGCGCGGCACCCGCAACGCGCCGGCCGGCGCGGCCAGCCGGGTCAGTCCGAATTCCGGCTCGTGCCCCGCCACGGTGGCCGCGATCACGGTCTCCGCGTGACCGAGCCCGCCCGTCCCGGCGCGGCTCGCGACCTCCTCGACCGGGCCGACGGCGACCACGCGGCCCTCGGCCATCAGCACCATGGTGTCGGCGATGGCGAGAACCTCGTCCATGGCGTGGCTGACATAGATCACGGGGACGTCGATGTCGCGGTGCAGGCGCTCGATGAAGGGCAGGATCTCGGCCTTGCGCGCGGCGTCGAGGGCGGCCAGCGGCTCGTCCATGAGCAGCAGGCGGGGGCTGGCGAGCAGCGCGCGGCCGATGGCGACCCGTTGCTTCTCGCCGCCCGACAGGGTAGCCGGACGGCGGGTGAGCAACGCGCCGATGCCCAGCATGTCGACGACCTGGTCGAGACCGACGTAGCGTTGCGCCGGCGGCGTCCGGTTCATGCCGTAGACCAGGTTGGCGCGCACCGTGAGATGGGGGAAAAGCCGCCCTTCCTGGAAGATGGTGCCGATGCGGCGGCGGTGCGGCGCGATGTCCACGCCGGCTTGCGAATCGAACACGGGCGCGCCATTGACCAC
>Ga0209987_10001956_pt1 | contig 11328 bp, 10 predicted proteins | sample N074metaG_FD_182134 | JGI IMG/M metagenome (GOLD analysis project Ga0209987, IMG submission 182134) | Deep subsurface microbial communities from Kermadec Trench to uncover new lineages of life (NeLLi) - N074 metaG (SPAdes) (version 2) | ecosystem: Environmental > Aquatic > Marine > Ocean trench... | reverse complement strand
TTGGTTCTGGTGTTGGTTCTGGTGTTGGCACTGGTGTTGGCACTGGTGTTGGTTCTGGTGTTGGTTCTGGTTGTGGAATTGGAGAACCTGAAAATGCATAAAATCCTTCAGAACCATAAATCTCACGAACTTTTTGAATATCAATATCTGTAATTTGTAATAAACTGGAAATCCGTGGAATTGTAGGAATCATTGCAGAAGGTGGACTTTTAGTTCCCGATTGCCATTTTTTATTGATATCATTATCATCTGAAACATAATGATCTAAACCCATCGAGTGGCCAACTTCATGAATTGATATTGCATAAATGGCATCATACGATTTGAAAGTTTCATCATCATAACAAGGTACTACAATATTGCACAACTTTGGTTGTAAATAATAAATTACAATTTTTCCTGGAGGCCAGGAAAAATATCCAGCAATTGTATCTAACAGGTCTGGCTTGTCCTTGAATTCTATTTTGATATCACAACCATCATCATTTTCGTCGGAAATTACTTTTACGTTCATTTCCCATATGCTATCATTTTCAAACTCTGCATCCTTGAGGTTTTTTTCCCAATCTAACACCGCATTTTCTGTTAATCTGATCCATTCCGTATTTTTATTTTGTGAAATTTCGTCTGTGGGTATGATTATGCAATATGTGGTAGCACCCTCTAATCTGACATTAGTTGATGGAAAAAAAATCTCTGCTGAAACTGCTTGAAAATTAGAGCTAATCACTAAAACTGAAATGGCAAGAATTATTGTTTTTTTATTCATGTTTTCTTTCTATGCAATTATCTTTTTGCTGATCATTAAAATCGTTCTCCAAACACTGTTCAAATTGGCAAGGTTGTTTTTGCTAAAAAATTCATTTAGATTCATAAATTGGAATTTTTTTATTACATTTACGAATTACTACTCCCATTCAACGTCTTCAAAAAAGCTAATACGGTAAGGGAAATATTGTAACGAAATTATTGTTACATTATGATGCTAGATTTTGATTCCTTTAGAATGTCTTTGTGCCTCGTAAGAAGAGAGAAACTATTGCCATATAGCATGCGGTGGCAATAATCTCTGAAACCAGTGAGGCTAGGTAGGGCTCTATTCCTATCTCCAGAAAATAATAGAATGTGGGCCATCTTACCGCGAGATATCCAATTTCCCCAATTCCAAATGAAGAGATTAGGCCGAAAAGTTCTTTTTTTATCAGACTGGCTTTCATTTGCCTATAGCGGTTTTTGTTATCGCAATAAAATATACCAGAAAAGATTCCAAAATAAACCACATATCCGAACACTATTGTAATTGTAGTGTTGAGATGGTTTTCGTAATCTGATAAAAGTTGGGCAAGAATTGCCGAAAGCGATGCCGAAATAACAAAACAAATTACAAAATTTCTGTTAATTTGCAGTAATTGCTGATTAAGCTTCATGACTGATTTCTGATTTAGTAACTAATATTTTGTGTCAATTTTCTTGTATTTGATGTATGGTTGTTAGATGTGAATGGGCAACAGAAGAACCAAATCTTTCATACCATGATAAAGAATGGGGTAGACCTGAGCATGATGATCAAAAATTGTTCGAATTTTTGATTTTAGAAGGTGCCCAAGCAGGTTTGTCTTGGGTAACTATTCTTAAACGAAGGAAAGGGTATAGGAAAGCATTCTCTAATTTTGATGCAAAAAAAATAGCCAAATACAATCAAAAACAAATAGACAAACTGCTCAAAGACGAATCAATAATTAGAAATCGACTAAAGATAACCTCTGCAGTAAACAATGCAAAACAATTTCTAAACGTACAACAAGAATTTGGAACATTTGATAAATACATTTGGAGCTTTGTGGATCATAAACCAATTAAAAATAAATTCAAAAAACTCTCAGACATTCCTGCTTTTACTTTGATTTCTGAGAAGATGAGTGAGGACCTTAAAAAACGTGGTTTTAATTTTGTTGGTCCAACTATTTGTTATGCATTAATGCAAGCTATAGGGATGGTAAATGATCATACTTCTGGGTGCTTTAGATATCAGAAATAATTTTTTGTAATCTTATACAAATCATAACGCTGGTTAGTACAGGTTTTTCCTGCCTGATGGGGGGAGGAAGCGACTTTTTATCAACTGTCACTAAAAAGGCAATTTTAATATCAACAAAGCATCAAAATTATCCAATGAACAGAAATATTGTCATTATCCTAATAATTATGACCTTTGTGGTAGGCATATTTGTTTTTTCAAGCACAGTCAGTGCAGAAAAGAGTGGACCGATTACCGAAATTAAGATGTATGAAAATCAGGAATACGGGTTTACAATTGAATATCCCTCTGGATGGATTCTAAACGATACAATCCCACAAAAAAATAAGTGGATTGAAATTGTTTCCTTCATTCCTGATACAGAAGATTGGTCGCAGGGAATTTATGTAAACAAATGGGAAGGTGATTTAAAAGACAAGAATTTTGATTCTAACGAATATTTAGAAAATCATAACAAAGCAGCTCAGGACTGGTGTTCTTCATTATCTGTAACAGAAAATGGATTTGCCTGCATAAATTATTCCCTAGTTAATCAAAAAATAGCCTCAGTTTCTGGAAGACAATCTCTCCTTCTAGAAGAGGTTTGGACTCGAATTGATAATAAGATTAGCTCAGAGGTTCTGGTTTACAATTTACAAATTCTGGACGGTGAGGATAGATGGACTATAATTGCTGAAAGCAGGAAAGAAATTCTGAATGAAACTAGTAACATTCTCAAAAATTCATTGGATTCTTTCACCTTATTAGATGAACTTCAAGATAGTTCAGTTATTGAAATAATTTCTTCTCCAAAACAGCAATTAAAAAACAATATTGCACCAACTGATATTTCATGCAAAATTGACTTGGTCTTAATTTTCAAAGCCTCTGACAAATCTCCAGCATGTGTTAAATCAACTTCAGCAGAAAAATTAATTGAAAGAGGTTGGGCAGTACCAGAATTTTTACCATAATTCTCATCCTTCCCAAAAAATAATTTAATTTTTAATTGACTTATTTGAACACTGATTTTTTGTAGATCGGGATTTCATGATTTAAAGTGCATTAATTGAAAAAAGTATTATGACACTTTATTCGTAAAATAACATGTTTACAAAAGGATTGTCGTGATGAAAAAATGAAGGCTTTACATTTTGATGGACAAAAGATGACTTTTCGTACCGACTACAACAACCCAAAATCAGGTGAGGCACTAGTGGAGGTAAATCTGGCAGGAATTTGTGGCACTGACATTGAAATTCTTAATGGATACATGTCATATCAAGGCATTCCTGGTCATGAGTTTGTAGGTGTAGTAAAAGAATCCCAAAACAAAGACCTGATTGGAAAGAGAGTAGTTGGTGAGATAAATGTTGGATGTGGGATTTGTGAATCGTGTAAAAAAGGATTGGAACGACATTGTCCTTACAGAACCGTATTGGGTATCTTAAGACGAGATGGTGCATTTGCACAATTTCTATCTTTACCTGAAAAAAATCTTCATGTAATTCCAGATCAAATCAATGATGAACAAGCTGTATTCGTAGAACCGCTAGCCGCAGCTTTTGAAATTAAAGAGCAAATTAACCTAAAAAAGGAATCAAATATTGCAATTGTAGGAGACGGACGTCTTGCTCAACTTGTTGCCTTAGTGTTAAATCTTTCTTGTCAAAACATTACTTGCTTTGGAAGACACAAAAACAAGCTTGAACTGTTAAAAAATCTTGGAATCAAAACAAAAATTGGAATTGAACCAGATGATAACCAGAAATTTGATCTAGTTGTAGAGGCAACAGGAAGCAATTCGGGGTTTGAAAATACAATGAAACTGATAAAACCTAGAGGTATTGTAATTTTAAAATCTACGCTTGCATCTAAAAAGAATATTGATCTAACACCTACGGTTATCAATGAGGTCACTGTAGTTGGTTCAAGATGTGGTCCGTTTAGGCCGGCCATACATGCTCTCGCTAGTGGGATGATCTCAGTTGATAATTTAATTGATTCAACATATTCATTAGAAAAGTTTCAAGATGCATTTGAGCATACAAAAAAACCTGGTACTCTTAAGATTCTTTTAAAACCATAAATTGAATTCTAATCTTTCCCAAAAAATAATTCATAGTTAAATGTTGACAAAAAATTGCACACTTCCAAACATAATCTTGGTAAAATAGTTAATCTCAATTTGACAATGATGATTTTAGGATGTTGGCTCAATCAGAATAAACTATTGATGACCATGGAGCTGGAAAATCTCGCTCTGGAAGATGAATGTCAACTAACCAACATGCATCAGAATGTTTAATTATTTGCTGTAATACTTTTTGAAGATCATCTACGGTATGTACCGTCGCAGATCGTCCAACTTTGGAATCATTATTTGAAAATGCATTCATGAGATTACAATAATCCCATTGTGGAAGAATATTAGCCCCCTCAAAGTTTGATTTGTGAATTTTAAAAGGAGTTGGATCCGTAAACATTTGTTCTATTCCATAAACCCCATTATTCATAACAAAGATTACTGTATTTCTTTTGGTCTTGATCATACTTGAAATCTCTTGACATGTCATCTTGAAAGCACCGTCACCCACAATTACAATTATTCTATGGTCTGGAAGAAATGACATGCCCAGTCCTGCAGGTACAGACCAACCAATAGACGCCCATAATCCTTGAATGTGGTATCCTTGTTGTTTAGTAATGTGCAGAACTTCCGAACCACCAATCGAAGATAATCCCATGTCCGTTACAACTATGTGTTTTTTATCAAGATGATTATTGAGTACAGCAAAGAAATTATCGTAAGTAATTAATTCAGAAGGTTGAGGAATTTTTAGATCAGGTAATACTGGTACAGTACCAACATTATGGGAATATCCCTTATTTTCAATCATTTCAATTAATACATCAAGAAAATTCTCAAGTGACACATTTACAAATATATCTTCATCGATTCTAACAACATCACGAGAAGCAAAGACAGTTGCTGGTTTTTCAGTACTCGTAGTTTTATCTCCAAGAGTATTGATATCCGTGTTCCACACACCTAAACTAATAACGCAATCAGAGCTGTTTACATATTGACTGGTACGCAAATTTGTTAATGCCCCTTCATATACACCTACAAAGTTTGGTGTATCTTCTGAAAGCACTGATTTACCAAGTAGACTAGTGATAAACGGAATATTAGTTAACTCTAACAGTTTTTTGATTTTGTCATGAAGATCATAGATTGTAATTTCATGACCTAACCACAATACAGGTTTTTTTGCCATACATAATTTTTCATATGTTGCCTTTACAGAATTATATATCGAATTAGATATTTCCATTGTATATTTATCATTATAATTTCTTTTTAGTTCTGCATATGACATGTGTAGTGAAACTGGCTCTAGTTTTCCTATAGGTGCCCTACATGGAAGATGATAACAATCTGAAGCAATTTCTATAAGTACAGGTAGACTATAACTAATACAGTTTACAAGCGCATGATCTATTTGCCATGGGGCCAATAAAGAATCTGAAATATACTCTTGGGTAACAGTCACATCTCTATAAACCGCTTTGTTTGTATTTGATGCGTTTATTTGATGATGAAATCTTTTTCCTGCGTTTAATTCTAAAAGTTTGCTTGTATTACTTGGTGTCCCTATAATTACAACAACTGGATATGATTCTACATATGAACCACCAACTGCGTTGAGCAGACTAAATGCTCCAACACCGCTGGTTACTGATACTGCTCCAATACCATGAATACGAGCATAACCGTCTGCTGCATATCCTGCATTTAGTTCGTTACATGTACCCACATATTCGATTTTACTTTCTTGATCAATTATTTCAAGTAATTCACTAGTATAATCTCCAGGAACCGCAAAAAGATGAGTAACTCCTAATTGTTCTAAACGGGTTGTGAGATAAGTGCCTACACAAAATTTTTTTGTCATATTATTTTTTTCCATCTTCATTCACTTTTTAGTATAGATTCTAATCAATCTGTTTTTGAAATAATACATGAATTAATTTAGCTGTAGTAGTTTCAACCATAATTCTACTCTTCTAATTACAGACTTAAGCATTTCTTTGAATTTTTAATTCTCATCCTTCCTCAAAAATAATTTCAAATTCAAAATCAAATTTTCTTAATTATTCTTATGAGATTACAAAAATAGACTTAAACTTATCAAAGCATACACTACAACAATGAACATAAAATTGGTAATGGTTGGGGTAATTCTTGCAGTTTCAGTATCACTTGGAGTTTATTTTGCTACTACCACTAATGAGATCTCTTCTGAAACAATTTTGGATACTCCTTCATCTTTGACAGGAACCATACAGATTGGTGGACTATTTCCTTTAACTGGTAGTTTGTCAAATCTTGGAGAGGATGCAAGAGCTGGCGCAAATCTAGCTGTAATTGATTTTAATGAATACCTTGAAAAATTAGAATCTGAATGGGAATTAGGCATGATAACAGAGGATAGTGGAACTAGCCCAACAATTACTCTTGAAAAAATTACCAGTCTTAAAGCAAAAAATATCAATATTGTACTTGGGCCTGCTTCAAGTGCAGAAGTTAGTTATGTGAAAGGATATTCGGATAGCAATAATATTTTAATTATATCTTATGGTTCATCTGCAACATCCCTTTCAATACCAAATGATAATCTGTACAGACTAGCTCCAGATACAACACAACAGGGAAATGCAATTGCCAATATAATCTACAGTGATGGAATCACAACACTAATTCCCATATGGAGGGGAGACGTATGGGGTGATGGACTGCACGACTCTATATTTTTAGAATTTACAAGAATTGGTGGGACAGTAGATGAGGGTATACGTTATTTTCCTGACACAACTGTGTTTCCTATCGAGACATCAATTCTTGCACAAAGAGTCCAACATCACGCAGATTCAATAGATGCAGAAAAAATAGGTGTGTTGATTATTGGTTTTCAAGAATATGTACAAATAATTTATTCTGCGTCAGAATACGATATATTAGATGATGTCCGATGGTTTGGCTCACCGGGCATTACAGAAACCAGTCAAATGGTTACTGATCCGACTCTGAAAGAGTTTTCAGAAACAACACAATTCACCGCCGTACAGTTTGGTGCATCATATTCTTCAGAATATGATAAAGTGAAAAATAGAATAGAGTTAGAGATTGGGAGACCAGCAGGCATCTACGCATTTTCAGCATATGATTCGGTGTGGATTTTTGGACTTGCAATTCTTGAAACTCAAAGTTACGACGTCAATATTTTAAAAGCGAAAATTCCAGAAATTGCAGAAAATTATATTGGTGTAATTGGATCCACAAAACTAAATGATGCAGGAGATCTGGCCACCGCAAACTACGATATAGTTGGGATAAAGAATGATCAATGGTATTTAGTAGGCATATACAATGCTACTTCCGGCATCATTTCAAAAACAGGTTCTTAGAAAGAACAGTTGAGATACTTTTTACCAAAAAAGAACAGGTATTACGCACAAAACTTCATACCGTTTACATCTTTTTTCTTTTAGTACTATTAATTGGATCATTGATAGTTGTTTTGTAATTTAGAGGAAATCTAAAAAGAACTAGTTGATTTTACAACAGTTCTTTCATTAATGATCGCCCCTGTAATTACAATTGTTAATTTTAGATTGGTTACTAGAAAACTTCTTGGCAAAAAGGATCAACCATATGTTGGTTTAAAAATTTTAAGTATTATAGGAATTATAATTTTAACAGGATTTACAACTTATTTTTTAGCTACAAGATTTTATTTTTTATCTTTACACTATTAAATGACAAAGAAAACTATTTTCCAATTGAAGTTTGAAAAATTAAATTTCATCATTGGTTTATTTTCAGTAATTGCGGTCGTTAGTTTTTTATTAACAATTTCTACAGATGAGGCTTTGGCGCTTAGAAATCTTGATTATGATCATGATGGTGTGTTAGATGAATTTGATGAATGTCCTACAGTACCTGAAACTTATAATAAATTCCAAGATACAGATGGCTGTCCTGATTCAGTATCTGAAGAGAAAACACAATATCAATTCCCAGATTCGGATGGTGATGGAATTGAAGACAGATTAGATTCTTGTGTGTATCTGCCAGAGACGTTTAATGGTTATCTAGACTATGATGGCTGTCCAGAAATTGTTCCGGATATAATTGATGGCGTAAAGGATTCTGATTCTGACACCATTCCTGATTCTATTGATGCTTGTCCATTCCAACCAGAAACTTTTAATGAATTCAAAGATTGGGATGGCTGTCCTGATTCCTGGGAGCCTACCATATCTAGTGCTTCAAAAGAATTATCTGTAACTGACAATCAATGTAGGGGCGATAAAGTCGCAGTTATTCGAATTCACACAAATAATCTTGTTTGTGTTCCTTTGGACACTGCTGAAAAGTGGGAAGGATACGGTATTGCAGAAATTGTCATACCTTTAGTAATTGAAGACCCGGCTAAATCTGGAGAGCAACTAGAGGAAATAACTTCAAAAACTGAACCTGAAATTAATTTACCTGATTCTCTTGACGTACCAGAAATCCCTCTCGATTTACTAGCATCTGCTGATGTCTCCACGCAAACAATTTTGGATACTGACAAGACAGTAATTGGTCAGGATATTTCATATCCATCTGGCTCGCCACAGATTACGTCAAAGATCGTTACCATTCCAGTAGGTGCAGAAACTGGGCCTCACATCCATGAATATCCATTGTTTGTATATGTGATGGAAGGAGAAATTACCGTGGATTATGGAGACCAAGGCATCAAGACATTTGTAAAGGGTGACTCGTTTGTAGAGGCCATCAACTATACCCACAATGGGAAAAATAACGGTGATGAACCAACAGAAATTTTAGTCGTCCTGGTAGGGGAGAATTGAAATTTTGTTAAATTAATTTTAATATTAAATTAAAGTACGTGTTTTAGTTCAAGACTCTTAATGATCCAAATCACTTGGTGTAATCGGAATATTCATCTCAAACTCGTGTATTCCATCAGTTGCAAAAATCTTGTAAAGTTTTCCACCAACCCCATCAGGAATTGGCCAAGGCATATTCAAGTGTCCCCTGTTGTCTGTTTTTGTCCTGACAGATTCTTCAAATTCTTCTCCTGAAATTGTAATTTCTACATTGTGTAACCGATGCCATCCAAATCCATCAAACATCAAATATCTTTGATTGTAGATCTCCTCTGTTACGACACTTAGTGAAACATCAAGTTTCTTTGTTGTGATTAATTCTACATTTTTTATTCTGTTGTTTAAAATTTCTTTAAAAATCTCTTCTTGCTCGACTTTAGAAATTGCCCATCCTTTTTCTCGTAATTTCTCAGCACTTTTTGTATCTACACATGCTGGAAGGTGGATAGTTTTTTTGATTACGACTTCCTGTCCCTGCTTGCACTCTATCAAATCAAGTTCGATTCCCAGACGAAACTGTCCATATGGACTTGATTTGTTTGCAAAATTTTCTTGCTTGCTTGTAATTTCGTAGCACGGCCTGTCTCCACATATTTCGATATTATGCGAGGACAATCCTTTTTTTGCTCTCTTTTCATCAATTTCAGAGCACATCTTGTCCCCACAAACTTTGGGTGAATTTATCACCTTGTATTTTTTAATCTCTATGAATCCTTCTGCTTGCTCAACAACGAACCCTGTTGAAATTCCAAGAACCAACATAAAAATAACTAATCTTGCAATCACATCCACACTATGTTAAAATAGAATTTTAGGTTTTATTATACTAGTCTGTTTAGTAAAGCTGGTTACAATAGTATGATGAAATTTTTTCTTGTTCTATTTTTGATACCGCTAAGCTATGCCTTTGGGGAATCGGATTCTCCACAAACCGATTTATCCAGTGACGAATACAAACCTGGTAGTGGCAGCACCAGAATAATTTATCATGATATGTCCATGTTAGGCTTTGAGGTACTAGAGGTAAAAAAATTCTTTATACCAAAATGGATTAATGAGCCTGGTGATTTTTCTGACATTCTACAAATAAAGTTTAATGCAACAAACAACGGATTTGAGAATTTTGTAGTACACAAAAATCTGTTTAAAATAGATGTGATATATCCAAGAGAACAATACCTAGAAGTTCGCCGGACCAATCAGGACTATATGGTGAATAATTATTATCCTCAGTATATCGAAAATTTCAAGCTACGATTTCAAGACATTACTATCCCTCAAAGTCTTTTTGAATGTGAACTGCTGAATCATAATCTCAGAGTAAATCAAACCAAAACTCTTTCGGTATGTTTTGACGTCAAACAAAAATGGTCAAATCAACCACTTGATTTGAGTGGCCCTAGATTGTATTACCTTGTTATGATGGATAACAAGTTTGTAACATCCTGTCCTAATTGCAAAACTGTTTTACTAAATGAGTACTACTATAATCCAATCAGCGAATCAGAAATTTTAGATGATGAGTTACCACAAAATCTCAGGATTTGGCTCGGTAATCTGGTAAATTGGCTTGAAAATTCCCTCATTTCAGAACAGGAATTTTCAAATGCCATAGATTATTTGGCAACGAAAGGAATTATTGACCAAAGTCCAAACGAAATTAAGGAAATTTTCTTTGAACCTAAAATAAAAATTCAATCAATTCTTACAATGGCTGATTTTAGGGAGAATCGCTTTAATGAAGGACAACCAGTCGTATTTGAAGGAAAACTAACAGATTATTCTGGAGATCCAATACCCAATGTTCCTATTCTGATTAGAAGTGATGGTCCATGTCCTGCCAATCACATAATTGCACAAGGAATTACAGACAAACATGGCAGATACAAAATTTATACAAAAACCCTTCTTTGGAATGAAAAAGATGGTTTTATTACAACATTTGCAGAATTTTCTGGCACGGAAAGTTTTGAAAAATCTGTTTCTGATATTCAATCAGTTGTTGTGTATTCCGTAAAGGGAGAAAAATGCATTGGATAATGGAAAGCAGAAAAATTATCCGAAGAGTTTTCCCATCAAATTATCACTAGTTCGCATTTGAGCTCCCATTGATGGAGAGTTTTCCATTCCATTCATCAAGCTATTACCTGATCCCATCATCGTACCTTCGGACTCAATATTTCCCATCATTTTGTCTACCATTCCTCCAATCATGTTACCTATTTCGGAGTCACCTCCCATTTTAAATCCCATACTGCTCATCATATCTCCCATCTGCTTTCCTGTTTCAGAAGAACCAAACATTCCACCCATTTGTGAACCCGCTTGACCTTCACCAACCATTC
>Ga0209987_10001953_pt1 | contig 11333 bp, 8 predicted proteins | sample N074metaG_FD_182134 | JGI IMG/M metagenome (GOLD analysis project Ga0209987, IMG submission 182134) | Deep subsurface microbial communities from Kermadec Trench to uncover new lineages of life (NeLLi) - N074 metaG (SPAdes) (version 2) | ecosystem: Environmental > Aquatic > Marine > Ocean trench... | reverse complement strand
TAAATATCAAAGACTTATAAGCAGAGTGATCTGCCGCCTTTTTGGGGGTGGTTATGGATCCGAGGCGGTGGGTGTGTTGGTTTAGAGCATCCGACTACGGATGTTGAACAGCCAACCCATAGTCGGTGGGTGCATGGCATTGATCTCAGTGGTCTGCCCTTCATCTATACTGCTTGGACAGCCCGGACAGCGCAGGGAGGCGCGGTCAGCATGCTGTTGAATGGCAAGGATGCCGTTGGTGACGTCGCCTACGAACGCCACCGACCCGAGCAGACACTGCTCTACCAAATTGTCGAAGCACACTACCCTGCACTGATTGATCAACTGGGGCTGCAGGGGAAGTACCTGCCCGACCATGTCCGCCGGGAGTTCGACGACTACCTGAAGTGTGGTCGACTTGAGCATGGATTCCTCCGGGTGCGCTGCGACAAGTGCCACTTCGAACGGCTTGTACCATTTTCCTGCAAGAAGCGAGGATTCTGTCCCAGCTGTGGTGCCCGCAGAATGGCGGAAACCGCGGCACTGCTCGCTGATGAAGTCTTTCCCGATGTGCCATTGCGCCAGTGGGTCATCAGTTTTCCCTTCCCACTGCGATACCTGTTTGCCGCGCATCCTCAGGCGATGGGTAAGGTACTGGGCATCATATACCGCGCAATTTCTACACATCTGATCCACAAAGCTGGATACCAGCTCAAGGACGGCTCGACCGGGGCAGTGACGCTGATCCAGCGCTTCGGTTCTGCTCTCAACCTGAATATTCACTTTCACGTCTTGTTCCTTGATGGCGTTTATGTATATCGCGACCACCGACCACCCCGGTTTCAACGCGTCAAGGCACCGAATAAAGACGAGGTGGAAGATCTGGTTCAGCGCATCAGTCAACGTGTAGGCCGTTGCCTGGAGCGCCAGGGTCTGCTGGAACACGATACCGAGAGCGCCTGGCTGAAACTCGACCCCGCCGAAGACACGGATGCCATGCCCCAACTACTAGGGAGCTCCATCACCTACCGGATCGCAATCGGTCCGCAGCAGGGGCGAAAGGCCTTCATGATTCGCACCATCCGCCCACTGGACCGGCCTGATTCCGGACTGGAGCGGGTGGCCAAGGCCAACGGATTCTCGCTGCACGCCGGGGTGAGCTGTGAAGGTCATCAAAAAGAAAAGCGGGAACGGTTATGCCGGTACATCGCCCGCCCCGCGGTGGCTGTTCCCCGCCTCTCACTGAGTTCCACCGGCAAGGTGGTTTACACGTTGAAGACGCCCTACCGTGACGGGACAACCCAGGTAGCTTTCGATCCAGTGGACTTCATTGCACGACTGGCAGCGCTGGTGCCTAAACCCCGCGTCAACCTCACCCGCTATCATGGTGTACTCGCACCAAACCATCACTGGCGCGGGCTGGTCACGCCGGCAAAGCGAGGCAAAGGTGCAAAGCGCCTCCCCAATAATGAAGTAGCTTCACCCGCCGAACGTCACGTGATAATGACCTGGGCCCAGCGCCTGAAACGCGTATTTTCTATCGATATCGAAGTCTGCGGTCGCTGTGGTGGGTCTGTCAGGGTCATTGCTTGCATCGAGGAGCAGGACGTCATCGATAGAATTCTGGCTTATTTTCGCGATCAGGAAGAGGACACCCCCGCCCAGCCAATCTTAGCACCACCAACCAGGGCACCACCCGAGACATTGCCACTTTTCGCTGGGAAGGATTCCAGTTCAATTGCATTCAATCAGCAGGGACGCCACTGAAAAACCTCATTGCCTGGGTCGCTGCGCGCAATCGTTCAGCAATGAACAAATATGAATTGCCTCCTCATTGATATGTGCACAGATTCGGGACAATGGGTAAGCTTTTCACGAAGTTCTCAAGTTCAGTTAACAGAATCAGTGAGAAACTCTACTCATAACAGGCCGTTTATATGCCCTATACTTCGCAAGACCTTCAACAGGTAGTAGGCGAACATGATGAAGAACGCCTGGCCGCACAGCAGCACAGTACCGCGGCCCTCCTGCGGGCGCATGGTGGTAAACAAAGATAGGAACCGCTCGGTGGCCGTATACGATTTCATGAACGTCCATTGAGTTTGTTATTCTGCCGCACAGTCTACACCAGGAAATCAGGCCCCACATGAGCAAAAAGCAGCCCTGTTTCGTACAAGGTTTTTTACTGCGCCGCTAAGGGAATCTCGGGGTTTTCTCATTCACTGTTTCGCGCTGCAGGTGTGCACTGCGAATAAGGGTCTTGGACATCCGGGTTCCTTGAGGATATTGGTTGAGCACCCAGTATCTTGTATCGCTGGCGGGACGGAAAGTGCTATTTTGATACGCCGCTACACTTGTATAAAAATCACTACAATGAAGCATCGTTCTGGGAAATACTGTTAGGCGGCGCTTATCTTTCCTATACTTCACAGAATTGCAACTTGGGTGGCCAACAGTCGCAGATGAGTGATACTTCAAACCCCCTTCTTCTGTCAGGGCAGTCCTGGCTGGACCGTCGTCATCGGCGGATTTTACGACTGGTTCTGAATCGAAGTATCCTGTTTTTTACCTTTCTCGCCATTCCAACAGCGATCAGCAGTGTCACGCGAGCCATTACCCAGGGTTGGCAGCCTGTTTTTGGGATGCAAATCGGGATTTTACTGCTGATGCTGGTGGTGTCCTGGCGACGTCGCCGAATATCCAGCGCCGTTAAGGCCGCGATACTGATCTCCAGCTGCGTTCTGGTCGCCTGGGGGGGGCTTTATACCTACGGTGTCATGGCCCCCGCCGGACACTGGTTCTCGGCATTGGCGGTGTTTCTCATCGGCATGGCCTACAACGTGCGGGGCGCTTATATCGCTACCGGGATATTACTTGCGGGAATGATGGCGATTGCCTTTCTGGTGGTGGGCGGGCAAGTGGAGCCTTTGATTACGCCGGTGGCTTTTATTACGTCACCAAACAACTGGGTGGTTGAGTTGCTGTGCGCTTTGCTTTTCGCGGCGGTCGTATTGCCGGCGGTGCGAGATTACAAACGTGCAATAACAACCCTAACGAGCAAGTCGGATCTCCGGCGCAACAAGATCGGCTATCTGGCTGAACACGATCAATTGACCGGCCTTCCCCTGATGCGCATTGCGCGTGATCGCCTCAACATGGCCTGCAGTCGGGCACGCCGCAGCAAGGGCCGGGCAGCCGTACTATTCATCGACCTGGACGGCTTCAAGGATCTCAATGACGCTCATGGGCACGAAGCTGGTGATGTTTGCCTCAAAACTGTTGCGACGCGTTTGAGCGAACGGCTGCGAGCCCAGGACACAGTGGCGCGCGTTGGCGGTGACGAATTTGTTGTGGTGCTAGACGAGGTTTCAGAATCGTCGGAGGCGTGTCAGTTAGCCGCCGATCTAATACAATTGATTGGTTCCCCGATACCCTTTGTGGATGCGCAACTGCGGGTCGGAGCAAGTATCGGTATCGCGACCTACCCCGACAATGCGCAGGATGCAAGGGTGCTACAAAAATTGGCTGACCGGGCGATGTATGACGCGAAACATGCCGGCAAGAACCGCTATGTGGTGTCGCAAGCTGCCCCAGAAAAAGATGGCCCCACGGTAACGTCATCTACGGTGGGCATAGACACGGACGTACAATCTCAGCCCTCTAGCGGGCGCCTGGGCTTACGTGAGTCAATTGTTGACCGATCAATCGTTGTTATGTGCCTGGTGATATATCCGGTAGCCTTTTTCAACTTTTGGCGGATAGCGGCGAACAATGCGGCGCCCAACTTTCTGGGCTTGCTTGTTGCGTTAGCTCTGGTCACTGGCCTGACCCTGGGGCGCCGTAAAATCCCCATGCTGATCAAGTCGACGCTTATCTGCAGCATTGGCCTTGTTTTGGCCATTCCCGGCGTTTTGATCTCCGGTCTCGCCGCGCCGGCGGCTGGTTGGGGTTTTGCTGCATCTTTGTTTCTGTGCAGTGTTATTTTCGACATGCGTGTCGCGCGCATCATAGTCCCCACAATTGCCCTGACACTGATCGCTGCTGGCTATGGTTTTCTCACAGGTGTGTTGCAATACCGCTTTGATGTCAGTAACCAGTCCATCCACCCTGGTACGTGGTTGGTGTTTTTGTCCGCGGGCGCGGCCGTTTTTGCTATTTATTTGTCAGTGTGGTCGCTTTACAAAAAAACCACTGCTGATCTGCTTCTTGAAAGAACTCATCAAATTCATGACCTCCAAAAACTAGCCGAGTTTGACCAGCTTACTGGCCTACCTCTGATGCGGCTTGCGACCAGGCGCCTCAACCAGACTTGTCGACGCGCCAGGCGATCGGGCATGCAGGCGGCGGTGGTTTTTATAGATTTGGACGGGTTTAAGGAGGTCAATGATAAGTACGGGCACGAGGCGGGTGACTATTGCCTTGGCCAGGTTTCACAACGAATGACAGGCACTGTTCGCGAGGTAGATACAGTGGCCCGAATAGGCGGCGACGAGTTTCTGGTTGTAATTGACTCCGTCACCGATAGGGAAAAAGTCGCTGCGATAGCTCAGAAATTGATTGATACCATTCGTCAACCGATTCGTTTTGATGCTGAAACATTTTCCGTGAGCGCCAGCTTGGGTATCGCCTTATACCCCGTTAATGGCAGCACCATGGATGAGCTACGTCACCAGGCCGATACCGCTATGTACAATGCCAAGCATGCTGGCAAAGGCTGCTTCGAGTTTGTCGCTGCGTGAATTGAACATAAAGAACAAATGGGTATGCGGCACTCAATGGTCACGTGGAAGGCGAACAATCATAAACCAGAGACCTGGCCGGGTTGTTGATGAACTCAGAACCGAACGGTAAGCCCCGCGGTGACACTGCGCCCCCGGTTGATCACGCCCCGGTTCAGCTGCCCGGGGTCCGAGGGGCTCAGGTATTCTTCATCAAGCAAGTTATTCGCGGTGAGGTGTAAATCCACCGAGCCCAGCACCCGGTAATTGACCGTGGCGTTGTGCACCCAGTAGGGCCCCTGCTCCGGGGCGACCTCGGTACCGCCGTGGTTCCACACACCAAACCAGCTGACAGCCCAGTCCTGCCCATGGCCCACGATGCGTAACGGTCGGTGGGCAGGTTATCTTCGCCGGAGAACAAGCTGGTGTGATTGAGCCGAACAGTCGTTCCGGGAACAACGTCGGTGAACATCTCCCACTCCAGCCCGGTCACGGTCTGGTCCCCCGAGTTTTGCCAACTGAACTCACCGGCGTCGCCAATCGGCCCTATGGCGATCACATCGGAGATGTCGTTGCGAAACACCGTGGTGACCATGTTGTAGTAATCCCCGGAATTCACCCAGGCCACTTCTCTGGCGCTGATCGTCTCCGATCCTATGCTGTCGGGCTTGATAAAACGCCCCGGGGTGTTCAGCGCCAGCTGCTCAAAATTGGGCGTCCGGAACGCCTCCCCGTACATGAGTTTAAAGGCATTGCTGGCATTGGCATCAAACAGCAGCGCCACCCGCGGGCTGGTCGCACTGTCCACGTCGGAATACTTGTCGTAGCGCGCCCCCAGGGTGACATCCCGGTCAAACGGCGCGCCGGGAATGATTTCCATGCCCTCACGAAAGAACAGGGCGATGGTGTCCCAGGTGTTTTTCAGCAATGGCGGGCCTGGCGATGTAATGACACAGGCGCGATTCGCTTGGCGTGAATTCCGCTCAAAGACCAATGCGGTCGTAGTTCAGACTGAAAGATAGTTAAGGCTTGCTAAGGTGTTAACGAGAAAAAGGACATATCACAGCCTGTTCGCGGTGCTCTTTCTCATCATGATAGTTGCTTGGGTAAGCTATTCAATATCAGATATTTTGGCTACTATCGCCGGCAACACTTAACAAGGAACCGCACTGGCCGCCGGTTACCACGGCGTTAGGCGGCCAGCGCGAGCAAGAGAGGGATCAGCATGGGGTACCGACTTTGAGCACAACGTTCGGCAAGAGGCAACTAGTCGCAGCTGCTAGCGCAGTCGCCATTGTTCTTTCGCTCCTCTTCGTAGGGGTCGAACTCCGGCAAGCGAATGACGTTGCAATACGCGAGGTCAGGACTCAACTACTCGCTCAGCTTGCCGAGATCAACAAGCTGGCGATCGAGTATCCATCTCACGCTGCTCTGCTCATCCGGCTTTCTTCAACCAAGGAGGCGCTGTCGGCGGAGGAATACGTGCGGGCTCGGAGCTACTCGCAGCTAATGACCCATTTCTGGGCTTCCGTCGGGGCCGCCCGAGACAGCGGATTCTTGCCCGATGAGGCGTACGAGGCATACACAAACCAGGTCGCCTCAGTTTTTCAACGCTATCCGGCTCTCGCTCCAATTGTGAAAGAGTACTTTGTCGAGTTGGGGATCCAGCCAGAGTACTCCGACTTCTTCCGTCGGATCTACGAGCAGATTGAGATCGCCGAGCAACCTGCCGCCTAACAAGACGTTGGAGCCGCAAATAGGGGGACAGTTTACTTAACTGGATAAGTAAACTGTCCCCGGAACTCCATATGCTTGGGAAATGGTGTCTGCTACGGACAGAAATCGGCCATAAGCAGCCGTTCCGAGTTACTGCGCGGGTGGCCCACCGTATTCGGGCGGCATCGCTTTCCATTCTTCCAGCAAGCCGATTTTCTCTACGTGAGCTGAGTAACGCGGGTCACCAGTGAGTTTTCTCCACCATAGATTTCCCAGAAAAAGATTTGGCAATGCATTGTCTTGCTCGTGTGCTCTTTCCAGCCATTCAAATGCCGAGTCGCCGTCGCCGCGCCACGCATAGACGGCTGCAAATACGCCCGGCGCATCATCCGCATATGTTTCAAGTAGTTCGTCTATGAGTGTCTGGGCTTCTGTTTCCTTACCCATCATGTACAAAATATGGGCCTTTTGAAAAGGATAAAAGAACCCGTCTGGGCTTTTTTCGGTTTCAAGCAAGGCATTTTCGAAGTCACCTTGCATTATGTAAGCACGGCCAAAGTAAATACCCAGGTACGGGTAGTCAGGGCTCATTGCGCGCATCCAATCGTATACGTCGAATGCGTCGTCTATGCGGCCGACTCGCAAGTAGCGACGCCCGAGCTCTTGCAAGTTACCGAGGTGTTGAGGATCCAATGAAATGGCCTTTTCGTACAGTTCGATGGCTTCTGGTAGTCGTCCAGTAGAGCCAGCTAACCAAGCCGCAGCAGCAATAACGTCCGCGTTGTTGGGTTCCAATCGCAATGCTTTTTCAATGGCGATTCGGGCACCCTGCCAGTCCGAATCATAGAAGGTTCTTTGATAGGCCAGCGCCGCCCAGGCGTAGGCGTAATTTTCATCGATAGCCAGCGCCCGTTCTATCGCTTCGATTCGCGACGCCCGTAATTCCTGCCAAGCTGCTGGTTTGAAAAAGGTCAGAGACTCATAAGCCCAATCGAGGCTCACCCATGCCGAGGCGTAGTCTGGATCGACGTAAATATCAAAGACTTATAAGCAGAGTGATCTGCCGCCTTTTTGGGGGTGGTTATGGATCCGAGGCGGTGGGTGTGTTGGTTTAGAGCATCCGACTACGGATGTTGAACAGCCAACCCATAGTCGGTGGGTGCATGGCATTGATCTCAGTGGTCTGCCCTTCATCTATACTGCTTGGACAGCCCGGACAGCGCAGGGAGGCGCGGTCAGCATGCTGTTGAATGGCAAGGATGCCGTTGGTGACGTCGCCTACGAACGCCACCGACCCGAGCAGACACTGCTCTACCAAATTGTCGAAGCACACTACCCTGCACTGATTGATCAACTGGGGCTGCAGGGGAAGTACCTGCCCGACCATGTCCGCCGGGAGTTCGACGACTACCTGAAGTGTGGTCGACTTGAGCATGGATTCCTCCGGGTGCGCTGCGACAAGTGCCACTTCGAACGGCTTGTACCATTTTCCTGCAAGAAGCGAGGATTCTGTCCCAGCTGTGGTGCCCGCAGAATGGCGGAAACCGCGGCACTGCTCGCTGATGAAGTCTTTCCCGATGTGCCATTGCGCCAGTGGGTCATCAGTTTTCCCTTCCCACTGCGATACCTGTTTGCCGCGCATCCTCAGGCGATGGGTAAGGTACTGGGCATCATATACCGCGCAATTTCTACACATCTGATCCACAAAGCTGGATACCAGCTCAAGGACGGCTCGACCGGGGCAGTGACGCTGATCCAGCGCTTCGGTTCTGCTCTCAACCTGAATATTCACTTTCACGTCTTGTTCCTTGATGGCGTTTATGTATATCGCGACCACCGACCACCCCGGTTTCAACGCGTCAAGGCACCGAATAAAGACGAGGTGGAAGATCTGGTTCAGCGCATCAGTCAACGTGTAGGCCGTTGCCTGGAGCGCCAGGGTCTGCTGGAACACGATACCGAGAGCGCCTGGCTGAAACTCGACCCCGCCGAAGACACGGATGCCATGCCCCAACTACTAGGGAGCTCCATCACCTACCGGATCGCAATCGGTCCGCAGCAGGGGCGAAAGGCCTTCATGATTCGCACCATCCGCCCACTGGACCGGCCTGATTCCGGACTGGAGCGGGTGGCCAAGGCCAACGGATTCTCGCTGCACGCCGGGGTGAGCTGTGAAGGTCATCAAAAAGAAAAGCGGGAACGGTTATGCCGGTACATCGCCCGCCCCGCGGTGGCTGTTCCCCGCCTCTCACTGAGTTCCACCGGCAAGGTGGTTTACACGTTGAAGACGCCCTACCGTGACGGGACAACCCAGGTAGCTTTCGATCCAGTGGACTTCATTGCACGACTGGCAGCGCTGGTGCCTAAACCCCGCGTCAACCTCACCCGCTATCATGGTGTACTCGCACCAAACCATCACTGGCGCGGGCTGGTCACGCCGGCAAAGCGAGGCAAAGGTGCAAAGCGCCTCCCCAATAATGAAGTAGCTTCACCCGCCGAACGTCACGTGATAATGACCTGGGCCCAGCGCCTGAAACGCGTATTTTCTATCGATATCGAAGTCTGCGGTCGCTGTGGTGGGTCTGTCAGGGTCATTGCTTGCATCGAGGAGCAGGACGTCATCGATAGAATTCTGGCTTATTTTCGCGATCAGGAAGAGGACACCCCCGCCCAGCCAATCTTAGCACCACCAACCAGGGCACCACCCGAGACATTGCCACTTTTCGCTGGGAAGGATTCCAGTTCAATTGCATTCAATCAGCAGGGACGCCACTGAAAAACCTCATTGCCTGGGTCGCTGCGCGCAATCGTTCAGCAATGAACGAATATGAATTGCCTCCTCATTGATATGTGCACAGATTCGGGACAATGGATAAGCTTTTCACGAAGTTCTCAAGTTCAGTTAACAGAATCAGTGAGAAACTCTACTCATAACAGGCCGTTTATATGCCCTATACTTAGGCAGACCATTTGCCCCCCACCTCGTAAACAGTGGCATACTCCGGGCCGAATTCCTCAACTGTACCGCCAGGCCTTATCCGGGAAGTGAAGCCGCCGCCTTTGAAACCCTCTGAATACGAGGCATAGACCAGCAAATCATCCGTCCACTGGTAAGCTAAACTCACATAGGGGTCAAATTCAGTTTCGTCAGATTCAAATACACCATGTGGTTGAATACGAAGTTCATTGGGCGCGAACCTTATATAACCACCGGGTACAAACTCGTTAAACAGCGCCGTTACATATTGATGCTCGTCGTTGATGATGGAATCGAACTGCTCATCCGTATAACGTCCACCCAGTGTCAGGCTCCACTTTTCCGCAAAATCATAGGTCATTTGCCCAAATATCGCCCAGCTCTGGTTCTCCACGATGGCGCCGGTAACAAGATGAACATTGGGAAACTCTATCGGGTTGATATTGGTTCTGTCTTCTTCAAAGTAAAACAAACCCACTAACCAATTAAGGCTATCGTCCCAGGCCTGGCGGAGAGCTGAAGTTCCTGGCTCCACTGATTCCCCTCAAAAGTCTGGTTAACCTTGTATACGGAAGCCGGGCTATAGTCCCCATCTTGACCATCCTCGGTATCCAGATCACGATAGTTCGTTATCGACTTGAGATTGACGTCGGCAAACTCCCAGTCCACCGTTAAAGTAGCACTCCAGATGTCTGCCTCCGCTTTCTCATACAATGTTGATTCAGCGACGTAGCGAAGACGACTCTGCGTGTACGCTTCGTTAGTGAAGAGCGGCCAGCCCAATACCGGGGCGACGTCGTTGTTGTAATCCCCCGAAGCCGTACCCGGCGTTGTTTCGTCAATATAATCGCCCAGTACAATGGGTGGACCATCTGACTCGTGGTGACTCATATCCCCCACCAGGTCAATGGTCAGCGACTGGGTTGGCACCCAGCGCAGGGCGGCGCGAGCCACCCAGGTATCATCACGGCCCGCTTCATTGTCGCCCGGAATATTCGGGGTTTTCACATAGCCATCTTTCTCCCTGGCCATGCCGGAAAACTTTCCAAAAAAACTATCAGTGAACGGCACATTGACCGATGCCTTAATCTGCTTGCGGCTGTAATCACCCGCTATTAGTTCAAGATCAGCACCGAACTCTTGGTGCGGTTTTATTGAATTAATCAGCACAGCTCCACCGATAGTATTGCGCCCAAACAGCGTGCCCTGGGGGCCGCGTAACACCTGAATCGATTCAATATCAACGACATCGACAAGACCACCGGTCACATTTGCCATGTACGCGCCGTCCATGTAGGTACTGACACCGGGCTGTACTGTCGGTGAGAAGTCGCGCTGTCCAATACCCCTGATATAAATAATGGAAGCGATGCTGGTGGATTCAACCTGCTTGCGAAAAACCAGGTTGGGGGTTGCCTCGGCGATCTGGTGTGCCTGGTCAATTTGCCTGGCAGTCAGGCTGTCGGCAGTAAACGCTGTAATGGAAATGGGCGTCGCCATAATATCCTCGGCGCGCCGCCGAGCGGTTACCACGATTTCCTCCAGCGGATAGCCCACTCGCCCTGCCGGCGTGGTTTCCGGCTCCTCAGCCTGGGTGCCGGCGGCAATGACTGTTGTGGATAAAGCGAAAATTAGTGCCTGGCCGGTGACGCTCCCGGCTATTCGTATGGTGCGGTTACCCTGTTGACTTCCCATTCAAGCTCCCTAGTACTTGTCATTATTCCAGTAGCTAGAACCACCCTAGCCATTTAAAACCTCCTGCCAAGTAATTAACCGTTAAGGAACATGGTAACAACGTTAACGAAAGCCTGTGGGCATCTGTTGTGAAAGGGCGCTCAGGATTTACAGGCCGCCGCCACGGCGCAGGAGTCATAGAGTTCGTCAAATTGCACGATCTCGCCATCCCTTAGCGTCCATATGTGGGCAACCAGGATCTCGTAACT
>Ga0209987_10001952_pt1 | contig 11335 bp, 10 predicted proteins | sample N074metaG_FD_182134 | JGI IMG/M metagenome (GOLD analysis project Ga0209987, IMG submission 182134) | Deep subsurface microbial communities from Kermadec Trench to uncover new lineages of life (NeLLi) - N074 metaG (SPAdes) (version 2) | ecosystem: Environmental > Aquatic > Marine > Ocean trench... | reverse complement strand
CAGGCCTGCCAGGATCGCGCTAGCACCGATGATACAAACAAGTTTAGTAAACGAGCGACGTGATTTTATCATTATATATTCCTCCAATTGTGACAGGCCGGTATTGACCTGCAGAATAAATACCTCTAACAAATTACCGGAAATTTTGCCAATCAGGCCTCCCTGAGCGGGTGCCCCTGCTTATTATTCCAGTATTCGGTGTCGAAACAAACGGTATATCTTTATCTCCTTACTACAGGCAGCGATTCTTGCCGACTTTGGCTTCCCTAAGCCCTTTCTATTCCCTTCCATTCTTTTTTTATCTGTAGAAAACCCTGTTTACATCCAGGCAAGGCAACTTCGAAAAAGAAGGGACATATTCTATGTCACACTCTGGTGCATGTCACACTCTGGTGCTATAAGTTCTGTCCTAATTTCAATTTGGTATACAATATGCCAAATTTTAATTTACGCCGACAGTCGCTGAATGTAAAGCCTAATCAATCGAAAGTTGGATGTACGGTCCAATAGAAATTTTCCCTCAGCAATTATCAGCGGAATTACTTCTTAGCACCGGTCAAAATTGCAAGTGGCTAAAAGTTAGGAATACTTTAGAATCGCTACCGATATAACCACTAATAGTAAACGCAGGTTATCTCTGATTAACTGGGCGATTCATATCGGAATGCAAAATAACCAGGATCAGAGCGGGCAATATCAGCAGTAACCAGGCCATCGCCAGGCCTCACAGCACCGTTGAGATTATTTTGCGCCTGGGATGCCCACTCATGATTTGATCAAAGGTTCCCTAATTAATATTGCTACATAGAGGCTGCTAATGAATTTACACGAATATCAGTCAAAAGAGCTATTTCGCTCCTATGGGATTCCGGTACCCAATGGCAAAGCGGTCTTCTCGGCAAGTGAAGCGGTCGAAGCAGCAAAATCGCTCAAAGGAGACAAATACATCGTCAAAGCCCAGGTCCATGCTGGTGGGCGGGGTAAGGCAGGAGGCGTAAAAATTGTCGACAGCGTTGAACAGGCCGGCGAGGTGGCTGGCTCCATGCTTGGCACTAACCTGGTTACTTTCCAGACCGATGCCAACGGCCAACCGGTTAATCGTATTCTGATCGAGGAAATCTGTGATATCGCTACCGAGCTATATCTGGGTGCTGTACTCGATCGTTCCAGATGCCGCATGGTAATAATGGCTTCCACCGAAGGCGGTGTCGAAATCGAAAAGGTCGCGCACGAAACACCCGAGAAAATTCTCAAAGCCACTATCGATCCAATGGTCGGGATTATGCCTTACCAGTGTCGAGAACTTGCTTTCGGACTGGGATTAAGCGGTGATCAAATCAAACAATTTTCCAGGCTGCTGACTAATCTGGGAAGATTGATCAAGGAAAAAGACCTGTCGCTGGTAGAAGTCAACCCACTGGTCGTTACCGGCAGTGGCGACCTGCTGTGCCTGGATGGCAAAATTAATATCGATGGTAATGCGTTGTTCCGTCACCCCGATCTGGTCGAAATGCGTGACAGGTCCCAGGAAGATGAGCGCGAAAATCGAGCCGCGGAATGGGACCTCAGTTATGTCGCACTCGATGGAGAAATCGGTTGCATGGTCAACGGCGCAGGATTGGCGATGGCAACTATGGACATCATCAAGCTCAGCGGTGGGGACCCGGCCAACTTTCTCGACGTCGGGGGTGGCGCTACCAAAGAACGGGTTGCCGAGGCACTCAAAATAATTCTCTCGGATGACAAGGTCAAAGGCATTCTGGTCAATATTTTTGGTGGTATCGTACGCTGCGATTTAATCGCGGAAGGGATAATAGCAGCGGTGGCAGAAGTGAATATTTCAGTTCCGATCGTGGTAAGACTCGAAGGCACAAAGGCCGCCGAAGGAACTGACCTGTTAAATAACAGTGGCCTGAACCTGATCGCGGCTCGAGATCTAGGCGAAGCCGCTACGAAAATCGTCGCAGCAGTCGGAGAGGCGAAATGAGCGTGCTAGTCGATAAAAACACCAGGGTTCTGTGCCAGGGTTTTACCGGCAAACAGGGTACCTTCCACTGCGAACAGGCAATAGCCTACGGTACCAAAATGGTTGGCGGGGTAACGCCCGGTAAGGGTGGGCAGACCCACCTCGATCTACCGGTTTTTAACACGGTTCGTGAAGCTGTCATCGAAACCGGCGCCGACGCTACCGTGATCTATGTACCCGCTGCATTTTGTAAAGATTCGATTATCGAGGCAGCGGAGTCCGGAATAGGTTTAATCGTGTGTATTACCGAGGGCATTCCTACTCTCGATATGCTCGAAGCAAAGATTGCAGTCGAACATACTGGCGCTCGATTGATAGGACCTAACTGCCCGGGCATCATCACCCCCGATGAATGCAAAATAGGCATTATGCCAGGCTCGATACATCAGTCCGGTAAGGTTGGCGTTATATCGCGTTCCGGTACGCTGACTTACGAATGTGTCAAGCAGACATCGGATCTCAACTTTGGCCAGAGCACCTGCATCGGTATTGGTGGCGATCCCATTCCAGGCACTAACTTCATAGATGCGCTAGCCCTGTTCGAGGCGGACCCGGCGACAGAGGCTATATTGATGGTCGGTGAAATCGGTGGAAGCGCGGAGGAAGAGGCGGCAGAGTTCATCCAGAGCAATGTCAGCAAACCAGTCGTTTCGTATATTGCAGGGGTAACCGCACCCAAGGGCAAACGTATGGGTCACGCGGGTGCCATCATCGCAGGTGGCAAGGGTACTGCCGCCGATAAATTTGCAGCCCTCGAGAAAGCAGGCGTTCACACCGTAAGATCACCGGCCGAACTTGGCAAGGGCGTCCAGCAGGCGACAGGCTGGTAGCAAGACGCCGACCGCAACCGATCATCCGTAGCCGGCCGAATTAAACATCCCGCTGGGACGGCGATAGCTTTCGCTGTTCCGATACCTCCCCTCACAATAAATTGGGTAATCGCCACCATTCCGTCTATTGCAAGAGGGCACTGAGTACCTGTGACGGCGCAGTCCTACCTCAGGAGGATATAAGTGGTGATTCCCTTACTGCTATAGTTGACGGTCGGCGCCAGCCTCGGAAGGTGCCCTGTTCAAATATGTGATATCCCTATCGTGGAGGCGACTATGTCAGAGTTTAAGGTCGGCCAGGTGAGAGAAATGTTTCCCGCACTGGTCTCGACAGACGAAAAACAATCTCCGATTTTTCTCGATAACCCGGCCGGAACCCAATTGCCCGGTACCGTGATCGAGGCGGTTGGCCAGGCAATGACCTACGCTGCAAGTAATCTGGGTGGCATGTTTCCAAACTCCATCCGGGCGGATGAAATCTGGCAAAGCAGCCACGAGGCGATAGCCGATATGCTGGGTGCCTCCTCGTGGCGGGAAATAGTAGTCGGCCCCAGTATGACAACCCTGACCCTGCATATATCCCGAAGCATCGGACGAACCTTCAATCGCGGAGAAGAAATTATTGTCACCCGCATGGACCATGAGGGTGATATTTCCCCCTGGCTGTTACTCGCCGAGGACCTGGGCCTGGTGATTAAATGGTTACCGTTTAATCAGGACACATGGCAGATAGAAGTTGATGATCTCAACGCATTGCTGACTGACAAGACCCGTCTACTGGCGTTGAATTACGCCAGCAACCTGACCGGCAGCATCAATAACATATCCGAGCTTGCGAGCGCCGCCCGCGCTGCCGGCGCCCTGGTTTATGTCGATGCGGTCCAGCTGGCGCCACACCGCCTGCTGGCCGTGAACGAGCTGAACTGTGATTTCCTGGCTTGCTCGTCCTACAAATTTTACGGACCTCATCTGGGCATACTGTGGGGCAGGGAATCGGTGCTGGCTGATCTCGATGCCTATCGGTGTCGATGTGCATCCGATGAATTGTCGGTGAGATTCGAAACCGGCACACCGCAAACCGAATTGCTGGCCGGCCTCGAAGCCACGGTTGAGTATTTCCAGTGGCTGGGTGAAATTTGCGGTTATTCGGGTTCCCGACGGGAATTGATCGCGGGTGCCTACACTGCTGCTACAGATTATGAAAACAGGCTAACGATAAAACTGATTGAGGGATTGAATGAGATCGAGGGACTGCGTATTCACGGCATCACCGATACCAGCCGCATAGATGATCGGGTTCCTACAGTTTCTTTTACCCATGCCGCGGTTTCACCGACCGAGATCGCAAAGACACTGGCGCAATCCAGTATCTATGCCTGGTCCGGTCATAATTATGCCTATGAGGTGGTGAAACAACTGGGTCTGGATGAAGAACAGGGAGTGCTGAGACTGGGAATCGCCCAGTACAATACCGAAACCGAGATTGATCGAACGCTCGAGGTGCTGACCGGCCTGCTCGGACCGCATAAAAAACCCAAAAGCCCCGATTACAAAGGTGTAGAATGCATAGCCTGAACCGACAACCGGATTGCACGCGACCACCGGATTTATGCTGGATATCACCCTTCAAAGGTCAAACTTCAATAATTTGGCAAAGACTGAATGGATCGAGGCATTCGCTGACGCCATAGATCATGTAAATTCCGGCTCCTGCCCACAACACCTGGTGAATGCGCTTGGAACCCTGGTTAAATTCGACATGGCCATGTCGGTGGTCTACAGTCACCGCAGCAAACCCTTCTATGTTTACGATACCTTTCAGACCGAGAAGGCAAAACAGGGATTATCGAACTATATAAACAGCACCTATATCCTGAACCCCGCTTATGCCGCGTATTGCGGCGGATTAAATTCAGGCGTCTATCGAATTCATGAACTATCGTCTGAAAACCGGGTCAGCAGCGATCAATACCATAGCCTCAAGATTAGACGCATGCCCGGAGAGGAACTGGGGTACATCACCGAATGCTGGCCGAATAAAATGGAGGAAGTTTTTATTGCGATATCCTTACCCGCTGACGAAATGGGTGAAATCAGCCTGTTACGAGCCCGGTCTAAAGGTGGTTTTGCCGATACCGATATCACCCTTTTAAAAGCGCATCTGCCGCTAATAGAAGCAATATATCGGCAATACTGGATCAAGGCCCGTTGTTATGCGTCGAGAGACGATACTGTTCCACCAATGGACTACCTGCTTAAAACAGTATTTGTCGATCAGTTGAGTACCCGCGAAAACCAGGTAGCGGCGTTGGTGCTCAAAGGCACCAGTGGGCAGGAAATTGCGGATGAACTGGGCATATCCTTGACCACGGTGAAGACTCATCGTAAGAACCTGTACCTGAAGCTGGGTATTACCACTCAAACTGAACTCTTCTCACTTGCCCTGAACGCACTCGCAATGCATGCCTGATACGCCGACTGTATACTGTACTGGATCAGGTTGTTCGACAGGAGTATTCTAATCTTCGTCGTATATCAATAATAGCTCTGTACCATGAGACCCGCCCTCCTACTTAGGGAGGATTCTGGCTAACCGGATATTACGGCATAATCATTTGATGCTCGTTTGAAAAACTTGCACATTTCAATAAGAATCCTGAGGAGGATGCAATGAAACTTCGACTATTAAAATTTGCAGTACTGGCTGCGCTGTCTATGACACTGTTCACACAGGTCGCACGGGCAGAAACCTTACGCGTGGGCATGGAGTGCACCTATGCGCCTTTTAATTTCAAGAGTCCCGACGGCGAACTAATGGGCTATGACGTCGATGTCGCCAAGGGTGTCGCTGGCCTCATTGGCGCCAACCTGGAATTTGTCTGCCAGAAATGGGACGGCATGATCCCGGCCCTGCTGGCCAACAAGTTCGATATAGTCGTGGCGTCCATGTCGATTACGGACAAACGGCTGAAGAAGATGGCTTTCTCCACCACTTACCGCATTTCGGTCGGCCGCCTGGTTGGCAAGAAAAATTCCGGTTGGAATCTTTTCGATAAAGCGGGTAAGCCGATTCCCGCCAACTTCGCTGGTCTCAAGGTTGGCCTGGAGAGGGCTACGACCTATTCCGACTGGTTCGCAAACGTACTCCCCAAAGCTAAAGTGGTTTTATACGATACCAATGAGGCTCTGTATCTCGATCTGGTAAATGGTAGGACCGATATGATCATGACCAATCCGATGAAAGCCTACCTCAGGTTTCTGAGCAAGGGTGACGGCGCGGGATACGAATTTGTCAGTCCGCAGATCGACGAGAAAAAATACTTCGGTACTGGTGTTGGCATTGGCCTTCGCCAGGGCAACGAGGCGTTGAAAGGCCGCCTGGATAAAGCCATAAGGACCCTGGCCGATCATGGCTACCTGGAGTCGTATGCTCTAAAGTACTTCCCATTCGCGATCCACTAAGTAGTCTCATTTCCTTGGAGCGGTGGGGGTGCTGTATGCCCTCGCCGCACTCTTTTTTGATTTTTAGGGTTCCAGAATCCCAGGATATGTTGCGCAATGCTGGCTCACGCCTTGAAATCCGGTAACAACTAGCAGCTATGGATGCCATAGACGGTTGGTGGGACGAATTTTTCTGGGGCTCGGTCGTCGTTGTCGAGCTTTTTTTTGTAGCCCTGATCTTGACGGTCCTGTTCGGACTGATTGGGTCTGCCGCCAAGTTATCGAAGAATCGGGTGGCCAATGCGATTGCCAGTGGCTATACGATTGTGTTTCGTGGGACACCTGAGATCCTGGTTCTTTTACTGTTTTACTTCGGTTCGGCCATTGCCCTGACGTCGATTGCCCAGATCTTCGACCCCGAGATCAAGTTTGTGGATTTCCCGCCATTCTGGGCCGGGTCGTTTGCCATTGCGCTGATTATCGGATCTTACGCGACGGAGACTTTTCGCGGCGCCTTCCTCGGTGTCGATCCAGGGCAGGTCGAGGCCGCCCGGGCCCTCGGTCTGTCGAATCTGCAAACCTTCATTTATGTGCGCATTCCGGCGATGTGGCGACTGGCGCTACCGCCTTTCGGCAATCACATGCTGTCTTTGATCAAGGATACCGCGCTGGTTGCGATAATCGGTCTGGAAGAGACCCTGTTTGTCGCCGAAAAGGCGATCGCCTATTCGGCCAAGCCGTTTACCATGTATATCCTGGTCGGCGTGATCTACCTGGGATTTTCAACGGTCATCACCCTGTCGGTGATGGTGCTCGAAAAGTATGCGAATAAGCATTTGGAGGTCGCTGGATGAGTTTTGATTTTGATCTGATCCTCGACAGCATTCCCAAAATGCTAATGGGAATCGGTCTGACGTTTCAATTGCTGTTCCTGTCGCTCCTACTGGGTACGGCGCTCGCGATTATCCTGTTGATAATGCGCATCAGCGGCCGGTGGTATCTCTCCTGGCCGACAATGGTCTACATCTATATCTTTCGTGGCACCCCCATTCTGGTGCAGATATTCATTATTTACTATGGCTTTCCGCAACTCGAGTTTATCCGCGAGGGCATTTTCTGGCCCATTCTGAAGGAGCCCTTTGGCTGTGCGATTGTTGCCCTGACACTGAATACCGGCGCCTATGTTTCGGAAATATTTCGCGGCGGCGTTATCGGCGTGGACCGTGGCCTGAAAGAAGCGGGCGCGGCGCTGGGGCTCTCCGCAACCCATCGATTTATCTACATTACGGCCCCCATCGCCATACGCTTGTGCCTCCCGGCCTACAGCAACGATGTCATCAGCCTGCAAAAAAGTACCGCCCTGGCCAGTACCATCACGCTGCTCGATATGACCGGAATTGCAAGAACCATTGTCGCCGAAACCTACGCCCCCTATGAGGTGTTCATATCGCTGATGTGCATTTATCTAATCCTGACATGGGTGATTCAGAGAAGTTTCGGCTGGCTTGAAAAGCGTATGAGTCGGCATATAAGAGAAGAGGTGTAATATGAGTGATAGTGGGCAGACCAACATTATCCTGATGGAGAATGTCGATAAATTTTTTGGCGAGTTCCAAGCGCTGAAAAATATCAGTTTGTCGGTAAAAAAGGGCGAAAGAATCGTCGTGTGCGGCCCTTCCGGGTCCGGTAAATCGACCTTGATCCGCTGCATCAACCGGCTCGAGGAGCACAGCAGCGGCAAGATCGTTGTGAATGGCCACGAACTGACCAGTGCGGTGAAGGATATCGATGCAGTCCGAAAGGAAGTGGGAATGGTATTTCAAAGCTTCAATCTATTTCCGCACCTGACGGTCATCAATAATCTAATGCTGGCACCCAAGTTGGCACGCAAGGCCTCAAAGGCTGAGGCATATGACATTGCGATGAAGTTCCTTGAGCGGGTGAAGATCCCGGAACAGGCTAACAAGTATCCCAGCCAGCTATCCGGCGGCCAGCAGCAGCGTGTCGCCATTGCTCGCGCCCTGTGCATGAATCCCCTGGTGATGCTGTTTGACGAACCGACCTCGGCGCTCGATCCGGAAATGATCAGCGAAGTGCTCGACGTGATGACGGACCTGGCGCAGGAAGGCATGACCATGATCGTTGTGACCCACGAGATGGGATTTGCACGGTCGGTGGCTGATAATATGATTTTCATGGATAACGGTGAGATCGTTGAAATGAACTCGCCGAAAGAATTCTTCGATAACCCGAAGAGCGACCGTACCAAGCTGTTCCTCAGCCAGATATTGACCCATTAGACCACCTCAGTTCAATTGGAGGTTTAAGATAAAATGAAGGATATTGACGAGCTGGTCTCGTTTGGCACCGAACTTGCGGAGTTGAGCCGCAGTATTATTCTCTCGCACCCGATACTGGATGTGAGTCACGAAATTAAGTCGGATGGCTCACCGGTGACAGAGGTAGACCGGGAAGTCGAGCAGAAACTGAGGGAATGTATCGATGCTCGTTACCCCCATCACGGCGTTTTCGGCGAGGAATTCCCGAACCGGGACACGGATGCGGAACTGGTATGGGTGATTGACCCTATCGACGGTACCAAGCAATACGTGACAGGCCTCCCGCTCTACGGCACGTTGATCGGATTGGCTGAAGCGGGTCGGTTCGTGTTCGGAGTGATGGATTTTCCCGCCACCGGAGATCGCTGGATAGGAGGCCGCAATTACCCGACTCGCTGGAATGGTCAGCTGGTAACCACTGCTCAATGCTCAGATCTGCGCCATGCGACCGTGCAACGTGATGATTCGAACCGGGGTAGTAGAAAAGAAAAACTCGGAGCTTCGAGACTCGCCGGGGCAGGATCATTCAGCGTCTGTGGCGCCGGCAGCTACGGTTTCGCGATGGTAGCATCCGGTAAACTGGATATCACGATAGACACCGGGCTGGATCCATTCGATTTCGGAGCTCCAGTAGCGATAATCGAAGCTGCTGGGGGATCCGCGACCGACTGGGCCGGTCGACCGCTCACGCTCGAATCGGGGGGCCGCATCCTTTTCCTGGGCGATTCCGCTTTGCTCGATCCATCAATCGAACTATTGAATAATTAAGCACAAGAATTAGCAATGGAACCATTTCGTCCCAGCCGGAAAGACCCGAGTCGGTTTCTGATAATACTTCCCAGGCAGATGAAGCCCGTGATATATAAGTCAGGGCTGGCTTTTTAGATATTAGCCGACTAGACTATACTAATAGTACCAACAGTCATACGCCGTAACTAATCCATGTTTAGATACCCATCGGACCGGGCCCCGGTATTGCTAGTGCTCGCGTTGAGCATAATCGACTTCCTGATTTACTTCATGGTGGACGATGTCTGGTGGCTGGCGGGTTATACGCTTTTGGTGATAATGCCCAAGGGTGTGATCTGTGCCTGGAATCATCACCATCAGCACACGCTCACATTTCACGCCAAACCGCTCAACCGCCTGCTCGAGTTTTTCTACGCACTGCACACCGGGGTAACCACAAACCTGTGGGTTTTGCACCATGTGCTCGGCCACCATAAGAACTTTCTCGACCAGACTCGAGACGAAAGTGGCTGGAAGCGATCGAACGGGGGCACAATGGGTGTACTGGAGTACACATTCACCATAGCCTGCACTGCTTATTATCGGGGCTATCAGGTTGGCAAGAAACATCCCCGGGTGCAGCGAAACTTTCTACTCTACTCGGTATTGACATTGGTCGGCGTGGCCCTGCTCTGCTGGTTCCGATTCGTGCCAGCGCTTTTAGTATTCGTGTTGCCGATGATCATCAGCCTGTTGTTTACTGTCTGGGTGACCTATGAGCATCACAGTGGTCTGGATACCGATGAAGCATTCCACGCCTCGTACAACAACATCAACCGGCTGTTCAATTTTTTGACCGGTAATCTCGGTTATCACACTGCGCACCATTATCGGCAGGGCCTGCACTGGTCGAAACTGCCGGAACTGCATGAGAGCATAAAACACCTGATTCCGCCCGGGTTAATGCGCGACGCACGTTTTGTTTTAAGCGAATCCTGATCAGATCGACGCCGGGACTCGTACAAGATCAGGCGATCGCTGGATGCTTGTCCGCCTCATTGCCCATGAATAGCCGACACGCGTTTTCGAAGTGATACAGTTGCGCATACCTTCCCAGCACCAGAACTAACTCCAGGCTATGAAGCTGATCAAGAAGCTGTTTACGCCAGGCTGGTTCGCACTCTGGTCGAGGCGGAAGATCCTTCGATTTCCCCGGTCATTAAGAGATGTGAAAGATATCATAGTGGTAGCTCTCCCAGGCTGGATTTAATTATTTTAAACCCCCAATCCTCTGGCGCGTCCTGGTAGCATCAAGGCAAGCAGCAGGGCAAACAAATAGACGCCGACATAGATGCCAAAGCAGAGTTTATTCTGCTCCAGCATAGCGGCGGGATCCGCATCGGTGAGCACCGTCGAGATTATCGTAATTCCCGCTACCCCACCAAGATATCGCATCGTCGATAAAACGCCCGAAGCCACACCGCTTTGCTCTGGAGAAATAGCCGACAATGCGGCGGCCTGAGCGGGACCCATCACCATTCCGATTCCTCCGCCCACCCAGGCCAGGGAAATGGACATCCACCATAGCGTGGCCGAGCCGGTAGTAACGAGTAGCATAATCATCCCAATCAGGCTGATGAATAGTCCGCTCAGAACAGTTGTACGAGCACCTAACCATTCGGCCATGCGCCCACCGATGGAGGAAAACAGAACCATGAAAATAGTCATCGTCAATAAAATCTGTCCAATCGTTACCAGATCGAGTTGGTACCAACCGATAAGTAGAAATGGGAGCTGGAATAACAGGGCATACATGCCAAGATTTTGCAGGCCGATAACCGAGCCGCCAATCACAAACGGGATACGTCGAAACAATTGAAGGTCGATCAGCGGATCTGGCGTACGCCTTTCCCAATGCGTGAATCCGTATAAACCCAGGCCACCGAAGGCGATAGCTGCGAGAGGCCAGA
>Ga0209987_10001950_pt1 | contig 11346 bp, 10 predicted proteins | sample N074metaG_FD_182134 | JGI IMG/M metagenome (GOLD analysis project Ga0209987, IMG submission 182134) | Deep subsurface microbial communities from Kermadec Trench to uncover new lineages of life (NeLLi) - N074 metaG (SPAdes) (version 2) | ecosystem: Environmental > Aquatic > Marine > Ocean trench... | reverse complement strand
AAAATGATGTCGACGACGACGAAGTGCGTCCCGTAACGTTCCTGTGGAACGGTGGTCCGGGATCCGCATCGTTGTGGCTGCACATGGGTTCATTCGGACCAAAGCGGGTCTCGGTCCCCAGCGATGCGTCACATTCCGGCGCGCCACCGTATCCGGTGCTGGCGGCGCCGGAAACCATTCTTGATGTGACTGATCTCGTCTTCATCGACCCGGTGGGCACCGGCTTTTCGCGCGCACTTGGTGAGCACGAGAGCAAGGAGTTCTGGGGGCTCAAAGAGGATGCTCGATCGATGGCAGAATTTATCCGTACCTGGGTCACCGAAAATGGCCGCTGGAACTCTCCGCGATTCTTGCTGGGTGAGAGTTACGGGACGACCCGTGCGGCAGCCGTCGCGCATATTCTCGAAGGCGAATTCATGATGAGTCTGAACGGCATCATTTTTATTTCCCAGGCGCTGGACTACCAGGGATCGACGCCGTATATACGCGACAACATCATTGCGCACGTCACTTATCTGCCGACGATGTCCGCGGCGGCCTGGTATCACAACAAGATCAGCCCGAAGCCCCCGAACCTCGAAGCGTTTCTCGATGAGTCGCGTGCGTTTGCAATGGACGAGTTATTGCCCGCGTTATTCAAGGGAAACGCGCTGGGCAACGCGACGCGCGCACACATTCGTGACCGGCTGGCCTACTTCACGGGGCTGAGCCCGGAATATATCGAGCGCGCGAACCTGCGGGTTCAGGGTCGTCGCTTCGCAAAAGAACTCCTGCGAGAAGACGGTCTTGCGATTGGCCTTCTGGATGCGCGCTATACCTCGGACGAGATTGACGACCTGAATGCCGATCCGGCGGGCGACGCGGCCGACCGTGCCATTTCGAGTGCCTTCAAATCGGCATTGATGGCCTACATGCACGATGACCTTGGCGTCGACTGGGACCGGCTCTATCTCGCACCTGCGGACGAAGAATTATCCGGCCAATGGCGGTACCGCACCGTTCCCGACGGAAAGTCGTACGAGCCGATGTTCGTGAATACTGCACGGGATCTGGCGAGTGCTTTGCGCATCAATCCTGATTCAAAAGTCCTGCTTGCCGCCGGCTATTATGACCTGGTTACGCCGTTCTTCGACGCGGAATACACGCTCAATCGTCACGACATCCGCAGTGACCGGGTCATTTACAAATATTACCGCGGGGGTCACATGATGTACGTGAATGAACCGTCCCGTACAACGCTACTCGAGGACACCCGGGAATTTATTCAGCAGCAAACCAGTAACTGATATGACTTTGCCGAAAGATCTCGCGCCCGAGACTTATACTGCCCAGGGCATGCACAGCCCGGACCCGATTACCGGTAGCCTGGTTCCAGCGGTGCAGCCCTCGACAACCTTTGGCCGCGACGAAAATTACAAGCTGATTGCAGAAAACCACAGTTATGCCAGGGACGAGAATCCCGGTTTTCTGATCGCGGAGGGATTGCTGGCGCAGCTCGAGGGCGGTGAGGAGTCGTTGTTGTTTTCATCCGGGATGTCGGCTGCCGGCGCCATCGTCCAGTCGCTGAAACCCGGTGATCACGTTGTCATACCGAAAGTAATGTACTGGGGTCTGCGCAACTGGATGGTCAACTTCTGTTCGCGGTGGGGAATCGAACTGGATCAGTACGACCTTGCCGATCCTAATGATCTCGCGAGCACGGTCAAAGCAGGTAAGACGGCGCTCGTCTGGGTTGAAACGCCGTGCAATCCAACCTGGGACGTGATCGACATCGAAACCGCCGCCGAGCTTGCTCACGGTGCCGGCGCGCGCCTGGTCGTTGATTCCACGGTGTCGACGCCGGTCCTGACCCGCCCGATTGAATTCGGTGCCGACGTAGTCATGCATTCGGCGACCAAGTACCTGAACGGCCACGGAGATGTGGTTGCCGGCGCCCTGGTAACGGCAAAGAAAGATGATTTTTGGGGAGAGATACGTAAAGTTCGCGCCGAAGGTGGGGCGATCCTCGGCTCGTTCGAAGCCTGGTTATTGCAGCGAGGCATGCGCACGTTATTCCTGAGAGTAGGCCATGCCTGTCAATCTGCATTGGCGATTGCACAATATTTCGAGAACCATCCGGCTCTCGAGTCAGTGCTTTATCCCGGGCTCGAGAGTCACCCGGGGCACGAAATTGCGAGGAAACAGATGCTTGGCGGCTTCGGCGGGATGTTGTCCCTGAGAGTGAAGGGTGGAGAGAAAGGCGCGCTGGGTGTTATCAAAAAATGCCGGCTATTTGTCCGCGCGACCTCACTCGGTGGCGTCGAGAGCCTGATCGAACACCGCTATTCGATCGAAGGTGCAGCCAGTCCGATTCCCAAGAATCTTTTGCGGTTGTCCGTTGGCATCGAAAGCGTGGATGATTTGATTGCCGATCTGGAACAGGCGCTGGGCTAAGGCAAGCCATTTTCGCCCGCTGGGGCGGGCTCCTACGATAATTTTGCGTATTCGAAAGACGGGAATTGTGGGAGGCGCACGTAGGAACTCGCCCCAGCGGGCGATTCCTACATTATTCGCCGACTGCCTGGAACTCGTACATCGCCTCGAGGATCGGCGTCATTGGTTCGCCATAACGGCCAATCCAATCGTGATAAAGCCGGCGAATCCTGGCAGTGCCGTAAAGGCTGGCCAGCGCCCGGTCCGCTACGAGCCGGAAATCGGTGTCGCCGCGCGTTAGCATCAACGCATAGGGTTCGAATGAGAACACGTCGCGAGATATCGAGTAACGTGACCTGTCCTCGGAACGAACGACCTGTCCGACGAGCATCGTACGGTCCGAGGCATAGCCATCAACCTTGCCGGCGTTCAGCAATTCCATGCCTTCAGTGTGCGTGGAGATCATGCGCAGCGTGATATTGAAGTCATTGCTAATGATGTAGTCTGCAATGGCGGCATGTGTTGTCGTGCCGCGAATTACTGCGACCGTTTTTTCAGTCAGATCAGCAACAGAATTAATCGAACTGCCGGTGAGAGATAGCACCGCGCCGCCGGTGATAAATGTCATCAACGTGAAATCTACTTGTTCGCGGCGCGAAAGTGTAATCGTCGTCGCGCCGCATTCGATATCGACAACATGATTGACAACCGCGTTGATGCGATCTTCCGGCGATATCAAAGGCACGTAACTCAGTTTGATTTCTTCGAGACCGACTGTCTCCTTGACGGCACGTGCGATATTGCGGCACAACGCGATCGAATAGCCGGTTGGATCGCCGTCCTCGTCGTCATACGACATCGGCGGCGCATCGGGAACATAGCCGATTCTGAACTCGCCGGTGTCTGCGACTCGCTTCAGCGTGCCGGTGAATTCCTGCGCGTTCGCCTGGGCGGCAAATGCACCGGCAATGAGGATAAGCGTAGTGAATCGGACCATTGTGTTCCTCCTGGTTGTAATGGAATTGCCGCAGGATGCTAGTCTGGCAATGTGATCAAGCCAAGTAAAGTCAGCAATCGGTGAAAACATGAGCGGAGGGCGCCTGTATCTGTCCAAATCCAGGCTGATGTCGGCGCGCCAGTGCCTGAAACGCTTGCATCTCGAGGTGCATCAGCCGGAACTCATTATTCGTTCGCCAGCGACGCAGGCTGCGTTTGATACCGGACACGCGGTAGGAGAGGTTGCCCAGCAGCTATATGGCAACGACGATGCCGTAGTGATTCCCTATGAAGGCGGCATGGGCAAGGCGTTGAAAAAAACCGCTCGGCTGGTCAGCGAAGGGCCGCGCTATCCGATTTTTGAAGCAACCTTCCAGCATGGGGGCATGCTCGTACGTGTTGATGCCCTTCTGCCCGATGGTGACGCATGGCGCATTGTTGAAGTCAAAGCGTCGACCTCAGTCAAGGACGAGCATGTATTCGATTGCGCCGCCCAGCGCTGGGTTGTCGAAGGGTCAGGACACGAACTGACCGGTATCGCGCTGGCGCATGTCGACAATACGTTTGTATACGCTGGCGAGGGCGAATACGAGGGCTTGTTCATCGAGTCGGACGAGACCGAAAGCACTGACAGTTTGCTTGGCATCATCCCTGAGTGGATTTCGAAGGCGCAAGACGCGGCAAGTGGTGATGAACCCGTTATTGGTGTCGGCACACACTGCTTCAAACCCTACGAGTGCCCGTTCGTGAGTCACTGCTGGCCTTCGAACAGCGAGTATCCGGTGCAGGGACTGGGCGGGGGCAAGGCGAAACTCGGCGCATGGATCGCGGAGGGCATTGAGGACATCCGCGATGTGCCGGTAACCCGCCTCAGTGAAAAGCAGCAATGGATCCAGACTGTCACCCGCTCCGGCAAAGCAGAGTTGCTGCCCGGCGCAGGTGCCTTCGTATCGTCGCTCGAATTCCCGCGTTACTACCTCGATTTCGAAACTATCATGCCGGCCATACCCATCTGGGCGGGCACCAGACCCTACGAGACCTTGCCAATCCAGTTTTCCTGCCACTATGAAACCGCGCCGGGCGCGCTGCAACATGCCGATTTCCTCGATCTAAGCGGTGATCCGCCGATGCGCAGGCTGGCGGAATCGATGATCAGGGCGTTGGGCAAGGAAGGGCCGGTGCTTATGTACACATCCTACGAGAGGACCGTGATCTCAGGCCTGATCGAGCGCTTTCCCGACCTGGAGGAGCCGCTGCAGGCCATCATCGATCGCCTGGTCGACCTGCATCCGCCAACGCAGCAGTTCTACTACCACCCGGCGATGGCCGGGTCGTGGTCATTGAAGGCGGTCCTGCCAACCATTGCAGCGGACATGCGATACTCTGAACTTCAAGGGATTCAGGAAGGTACAGCGGCTTCTGAAGGTTATTTAGAGGCCATGCAGCCGGACACCAGTCCTGAGCGGAAAGCCGAACTCAAACAACAGTTGCTCCAATACTGCAAATTCGATACGGCGGCCCTGGTGCGACTGGTGCAGTTTATGGGAAAAGGGAATTAGGCCGTATCATCCGGCTACCAATGGAAAACGTAAGCCAATTACTAGCCTGGATCGGTGACAATGAGGCCGTACTGTCTGGTATTGCCGCAGTAATCGCTATAACAGCTGTGTTACTTGCACTAAGCAGCCGCACTCTCGGTCTCTTTCGCAAGTCCGGTGTTGATTCGGATACTGTCACTCCCGAAACCGAGGCGAAAAAACTTCCCCAGGAGATCCGCTACACACGTGTAGCCGACGGCCTGAAAATCGCCTGGTCATCGGCAGGCTCGGGTTATCCCCTGGTCCGTTCGCTGGGTTGGTTTACCAACCTGGAAATGGAATGGGATTCGCCCATCTCGTCCGCTTTTTGCCAAAAGCTCGCCAGCCGTTTTCAACTAATCCGCTATGACGGGCGCGGCATGGGGCTTTCCGACCGGAATGTCGACACATTCAGCCCGGAAACCCGTCTTGAAGATCTTGAGGCTGTCATCGATGCGAGTCGCATAGACAAGTTTGCATTACTCGGAATGTCGGAGGGCGGATCTACTGCAATCAGTTACGCGGCCAAACATCCTGAGCGGGTCAGTCACCTGGTGATCTGGGGGTCGTTCCTGGTATCCCCTGATCTCGACGACGTGCCGCAAATAGCTCCCATCGCGCGCCTGATCCCAAAACACTGGGGCGGCGATTCCGCGGCGTTTCACCAGATGTTTACCGCGACATTCATTCCCGACGGAAATGCGGCGGAGAACCAGCTTTTTAATGATTTACAGCGTACTTCAGCGACCCCTGAAACAGCAGCGGTCTTTCTGAAAAGCATCAGTAATATAGACATTCGCGACGTCGCAGGGACCGTTAGCACGCCGGCACTGGTCTTGCATCGAAAAGGGGATCTCGCGGTTCCGGTCAAATACGGTAAAGAAGTGGCGGCACAATTGCCGAACGCCCGGATGGTGTTACTGGAAGGGAGTAACCACTGGTTCGTCACCGAGGACGAAAGCCTGGATCCTGTCATTCATCTCATTGATGAATTCGTAAACCAGGGGACGGCCGCTAAATAGGGAACTCCCGCTGACCGGGTTGCCAGCGGGCGAGGTTGACATGCGCGGTACCGATACCGAGGGCGCGCACCCATTTTGCGGCGGCATCCAGTGTTACCCAGGTCTTGACCTTGCCTTTATATGTTTCCGCGGTAACTGAACCGTTGAGCGTGTTGGCCTCGATATGAAACCGGGCGCCGTTGCCGATGATGTTGATCTTCTTGATGGCGCCGGCGGCAACCATCGCTCTCATCATTTTTTCATCCATTTTGCTTCCCCGGGAACATATCGCTCTGGTCAGGAATAACGATGCCGGTGTGGTCACAGTGCCGGCGGATCAGCATCTCGACCATGTTGGCCACACTCCGGTGTTCCTTGTCCGCAGCCTCGCGTACGGCTTCTTTCACGCCGGGGTCGATTCTGAGGTTGAGCGTGGCTATCTTGATCTTGGCCATCGATTTACTGTATTGCGAAAGTGACGTAAATGTAACGCATTTTGCGTCAAAATGAAACACCTGGCTGGCGCCTGCGTGCCGAGCCAGGCAGGGTATCCTTGTCACAGGGGGACGGCCGCAATGCAGTTAGCGGGAGCAAGGGCTGGTGAAGCAGGTCGCCGGGATGCTCGTGCCCGGCATCCTGATGGCGTTTTGTTTTGCTTGTTTCCGTGGTTCCGTGTTTCCGCGGAAACATTATTGACCAATAGTAAAAATAACTGGCGCTTCGGGGCGAACTTTGGCTGCGGAAACTCCGGCAAGTCTGCCACTTTCTGTCGACGCATGATGCATGCAAAACCGCCCAATTCGTCGACAAACAGGTGCCGGCAAGCAAGTCACCGACGACTGGTCCACTCGCGCCCGCCGCGGCGGGATGACTGCCGGGTTAATGACGAAAGGCCGGCGGTTGAACCGTGTCTGTCTGCAGGTAACGATCACGAAGCAGCGTTTGCCTGCTTTCCAATGGAATCGACTCTCCCTGGATAAATACCTGCTCCGGATAGCTCGTTAATTCGAGCGGATCGGCACCCCAGATGATGAGGTCTGCTGACTTGCCAGGCTCAATGCTGCCGACTTCGCCATCGACGCCATACATCTCTGCAGGAGCCAGGGTGATCGCCTCGAGCGCAGCATCCCAGTCCATGCCATTGGCGACGGCATTGCCGGCAGACTGCGTGATGTTTCTGGCCTGGTGAGTTTGCGCTCCGGCACCAAACGCGACACGAACCCCCGCAGCAGCGAGTATCCCGCCTGTTTCCAGCCTGGCGTTGATACGGTCGAAATTGCCGGGCAGGTTTGCGGTGCCATCGATGATCACGGACACGTTTGCGGCTGCCAGTTCATGCGCAAGCATCCAGGCTTCGGCGCCACCGATGATAATTGCGCTCAAGCCGAACTCGGACGCCAGCTTGATGACGATCTCGATGTCGCTGGCACGATTTGCCGCAAAAATCATCGAACGATCGCCTTCGACAACGCTGATCAGCGCCTCTAGGTCAGCAGTGCTGACCGAATACTCGCGCCAGTCGCCGCGTTCGTACGCGGCCTTGTTCCGCCGGTAGTCCAGGGCGTCTGCAAGCGCTGCACGCAGCTCCTGAATTGCAGCTGCTCTCGAGCCTGCAGCAACCGCGCTGCCGGCTTCGCCGAGATTGGCAACAACGGCCACGCCGTGTCTTGTGAGGTAATCGCCGCTGTCACCCAGTTGCACCACGGAAGCCAGGCCGGACAGCACCCGGCTGGAGTTTCCCTGTTCGTCAGGGCGACCGGCGCGCGGCGCGATAAGCGCCCGGGTAATCCCGTCGATGCGGCTGATCGGAATGACCACCGAGCGGCGGTTGTAGGCATCTGCAACGTCGAAACCGGCTGAGAAGTCGTCACCACGCTGTACCGCATCGTTGGTGCCGGTCACGGCGCCCACTTCGCTGAGGCCTATCTGGCCCATGGCGCTGAACAGGCCGGGTGTAATGATCTTGCCGCTGGCATCGATCACTTCGGCGCCGACAGGTACCTGGATTCCCGTGCCGACTTCCGCTATCCGTCCGTTTTCGATAACAATGGTCGCGTTCTCCAGCGTGCCCTCGGGACCAACGGTGTGGACTGTCGCGCCGGTGATTGCAGTCGTCTGTGCGGACGCCACAGATGCGGCAAATGCAAGGACGGTGGCAGTCATGCGAATCGTAGTTCTCATTGCGCACCTCCATGGAGCGCAGAAGTCCCCAGGCTGAAATCGGTCACCGGATTCACGTCGGGATTCTGGCGGTCGTACACGAGTGCGCCGTCAATGTAGACGCGCTCGGCTTTGGTATAGACGCTGAACGGGTTGCCGCTCCACACGGTGACGTCAGCCATTTTACCGGGTTCGAGTGAACCCGTGACGCCGTCGATGCCGAGTGCTTTGGCAGCGTTACTGGTGAACCAGCGAACCGCGCGCTCCGGCGCGATATCGATACCGACTTTGGCCGCAGCACCAATCACTTTCGCACTTTCCTGGTTCAGGCGCTGTATGCCGATGGCACTGTCGGAATGCATGACGGTACAGGTGCCGGCCCGATCGAGGATGGCCGCGTTTTCACGAATGCCGTCGAAGGCCTCCATCTTGAAGCCGTACCAGTCCGCCCAGATGGCGGCGCAGATGTCATTCTCGCGCAGCATGTCGGCAACTTTGTAAGCTTCGACGGCGTGATGGAATGCGCTGATCTTGTAATCGAACTCTTTGGCGATATCGATCATGACCGCCATTTCATCGGCACGGTAGCAGTGGTTGTGCACGAGAATCTCGCCATCAAGCACGCCGGCGAGTGTCTCGAGTTGCAGATCCCGTAATGGCGCTTCACCCCGGCCTTTCTCTGCTGCCGCCAGTTTTTTGCGATAGTCGTCCGCTGCGATCCAGGCGCTGCGATAGCCGGCAACATTGCCCATGCGAGTCGACGGCGATGTGCCCCGACTGCCATAGACACGCTTCGGATTTTCGCCACAGGCCATTTTCAGTCCATGCGGCGCGCCCGGAAACATCATTTCCTGAACCGACTGACCCGGCACGTTTTTCAGCGTGACGCCGCGTCCGCCGAACAGGTTGGCGGACCCGGGGAGTATTTGCATTGAGGTGACACCACCGGCAAGTGCCGCGACAAAGCCCGGGTCCTGCGGCCAGACGCTGTGTTCGGCCCAGACTTCGGCGGTATTGGGCGCCGTGGCCTCGTTGCCATCGGAATGGGCATTGACCTGCGGTGATGGGTATACGCCAAGATGCGAGTGCACATCGATGACGCCGGGTGTTATCCACATGCCGCCGGCATCGACGACCGTCATGCTGCCCGCGTCGAGACCCGGTCCAACAGCAATAATCTTGCCGCCATCCATGACAACATCGGCATTATCGATGCGTTCGCCGGTACCCGTCAGCACCGTGGCGCCCTGCAGGATCGTCGCCACGGACGGCAACGGCGTATACCTGCTCGACCAGGGCGCGGCGCCATCGCTATCTGCGCCTTGTTCGCAGGCCGCCAGCAGGAAAAGTAATGACAACGGCAACACTGTGATTCTCAGAATCTTCATGATGGCTCCGGGTTGGATTAGCTGATCTTGTTGTTGTGGACGGAGTCGAGCATAACAAAATCGCAATTGTAGATTCACGGGCGGCCGCCGCGCCGGTGGTAAAGTCCGTGTTTCAATTCAGGCGTGTGGAGCCTTTGATGAAAAATTTGTCCCTGGCAGCCGGGCTAATCCTGTTGATATCACTGTCATCGGCATTGGTTGCGGAAGATGGCCTCGTATTTCACGACGATTATTACCTGGGCTTCTCACAGGGTGCGTATTACGGCCTGATGCTGGCCGGCGTCAACTACGATGTTGCCTGGTGCATGAAATCGGAGCTTGCCTACGAGGCATCTGCAATGGGTACCGGGGGAGAGTTCCAGGCAAAAATTGAACGGATGCTGGTTGAGTGTCGCGAGGCGTACGCGGATAGCGAATGACTGTGCAGGCATTGAATTCGGTCACAAAGCGGCGCCGCTTCGTATTAGTATGCAGGCACCAACAACAATAATCGGGGGTATTCATGGCTGAGCTGGATCAGACACCGGTCGCGGGCAACGGTCTCCTTGATCGCAGAATCTTTCTCAAAGCAGGCGTTGCTGGCGGAGCAGCTTTGCTCACGGCGCAGGCCGGTGGTGTGGAGCGGGAAGCGTGGATGAAAATGCCGGGCGCCCCGATGAGCGACAACGGCGTGCCCTCTGCTCATGAATCGCATGTGAAAAGGCTTGCGGTATCTTCGCAGCCCGGGACGACCGGTACCGGCGTATCCCGGACGCCGCTCGAATTTCTCGATGGACTGATAACGCCCAGCCGACTGCATTTCGAGCGGCATCACAGCGGTATCCCGGATATCAACCCCGACGATCACCGGCTGGTCATCCACGGGATGGTGGAAAGACCCCTGTCATTCAGCCTGGAGGCGCTGGCGCGTTATCCGATCAAGTCCCGGATCCAGTTCCTCGAGTGCTCCGGCAACAGCGGTGGCTTAATAGCGCCGGAACCGATCCAACAGAGTTGCGGCGTGTTGCACGGACTGGTCGCCGCCAGCGAGTGGGGCGGCGTGCCCTTGTCTGTGCTGTTGGACGAAGCCGGCGTGAAGCCGGGTGCGAAATGGATCATCGCCGACGGCGCTGACGCCGCCATGATGAGCAGGAGCGTGCCACTCGCCAAGGTCATGGACGATGCCATCGTGGCTCTGTACCAGAACGGTGAGCGGCTGCGGCCCGGCAACGGTTATCCGATGCGCCTGTTCCTTCCCGGCTGGGAAGGAAATGCCTGCGTGAAATGGCTGCGCACTATCAAGGTAATGAATCAGCCGGCAATGACCAAGGATGAGACCTCCAAATACTCGGACCTGAATGAGGAGGGAATCGCCAGGCTGTTCACGTTCCCGATGGGCGTCAAATCGATCATCACCAACCCGTCGCATGGCTTCACGATGGGCCCGGCCGGACCCTACCAGGTATCCGGCATCGCCTGGAGCGGTTCCGGCAGGATCAGGCGTGTTGAGGTGTCGGCCGATGGCGGCGGCAGCTGGGCCGATGCGGCGCTGGACGAACACGTGTTGTCCAGGTGCCTGACGCGATTCCGCTCTGCGTGGCGCTGGGACGGCGGGCCCGCGGTCATTATGAGCAGGGCCACTGATGATGCGGGCAATGTGCAACCGACGCGACGCGCCGTGTTAGAGGGCAGGGCCAATGGCGCCTTCTATCATTACAACGGTATCCAGGCCTGGGCCGTTAGTGCAGTCGGGGAGGTCACCAATGTCTATGCGTAATGCGCTGTGGCTTGTTTGCGTTGGCGCTATCGGGACAGGCACTGCACTGGCCGATG